>WNEY01006201.1_pt1 | contig 12829 bp, 14 predicted proteins | sample 5400531 | NCBI WGS metagenome assembly WNEY01 (sample SAMN13153338, study PRJNA577476) | soil metagenome | isolation source: 200 cm saprolite under Douglas fir tree site 1 | place: USA:California | collected 2015-04-18
CCGCCGGAGGCAGGACCAAGTGGACCAACCAAACCGGCCTGCCCGTGTACTCCGCGCCCGCGATCGGCAACGGCGTCCTGGTGTTCGGAACCGGCGACGTGTTCGGCGACCCGAACGCGGGCGGGATGGTCGCGCTGTCCGGCCGCGACGGCACCGTGCTCTGGACGCACGACCTGCACTCGGCGGTCTTCAGCGGGCCGGCGATCAGCGGCGACATGGTGCTGGTCGGCGATTCGCGCGGAGATGTCATCGCCTTTAGGCCGGCCTGAGCGGGCGGCTTAAATCGATAGTGGCGCGACCGACCCTCCGCATTTAGACTCCCCCTCGAAGGAGCGCTGCAGCCCAGCGCGGTACTCGTTACTCGGAGGTGGTTGGGATGAGGGTCCGACTCCTGGCACTGCTCTCGGCGGTCGCTCTGTTCCTGCTCGCCGCGCCGCCGGCCCACGCGGAAAGCGACGGAACACTGAGCCAGGGCTTCAGCTATCTGGCGCTCGGTGACTCGGTGCCGTTTGGTTACAGCCCGCTGGTGAATCCGGCGGAACCAGACAACTTCATAGGCTATCCGGAGCTGGTCGCCAAGAGTCTTCACCTCCAGGGCGCGAATGCTGCCTGTCCTGGGGAGGCGACGGGCGGCTTCCTGTCCCTCAGCGGAACGGACAACGGGTGCCGAGGCTTCCGATTCCTCTTCAATCTCCCGCTGCATGTGTCTTATGCGGGCACGCAGATGGCCTTCGCGCTCGCGTACCTACATATGCATCCCAAGACCCGACTGGTGACCCTGATGCTGGGGGCGAATGATGCTTTTGTCTTCCTGCGCGCGCACCCGGAGTGCGCGCCGACGCCCCCGCCGACCTCATGCTTGCCCCTGCTTGGCGCGCTGTTCACCACTATCGGCGCCAACCTCAACACGATCCTCTCGAACCTCCGGTCCGCGGGCTACACGGGTCTGATCGTCGCGGTGACCTACTACGCCCTCGACTACGCCGCTCCAAGCGTTTCGGGCACTGTCGCGCTGAACGGAACGATGATCGGGGCAGCGCAGGCCAGCGGTGCCCTGGTCGCTTCAGGCTTCAATGCCTGGCAAGCGAAATCGCTCGCTCCCCCGGCCAACGGCGATTCGTGTCTTGCGGGCTTGCGGATCGTGACTCCGACGGGTTGCGACGTGCATCCGACCATGCTCGGACATCAGCTTCTTGCCGACGCAGTGATCCAGACGATCGCCGGCAGCTGTTCGGCGGACGACGCGGCGGTCTGCCTCGACAAAAACAACGACTAACACTCGAGCGCGGTCCGGCCTCGGGGGGTCGGGGCCGGGCCGCGCTCCCTGCGTGCCGGTCAGCGGTCGTCGACCTCGAAGGTGGCGCAGCCGCCCGGGGTGCATTTACACTCGCGGAGTCCTGTTCTTTGCTGTGTGGAGGTTTTGGGGGATGAAAGGACCTGCAGCTCGGCTGCGCTGGCTTGGCACGGCTTCGATCATTGCGGTCGGCCTTGCTCTTCTTCCCGTGGGTGCGTCCGCGGGCGGAGGCGGAACGCCGATGAGTTGCATCACGGAGGTCACTGGGACGCAGCTATGCACGGGTGCGACTCCCGAGGCCGATTCAGCGTTGACAGCGAAATACCAGATCGAGTTACCTGCCCACTGGAATGGCACCCTCGTCCTCTACAGCCACGGCTACAACTCATTCACTGTGCCGTTGGCACCCCAAGACGCAGGCGATCCCGTGACCGGCGCGTACCTTCTGAGCCAGGGCTATGCGCTGGCCGGGTCGGCCTATGCGCGGGCCGGATGGTCTCTGCAGCAGGCCTTCGAGGACCAGATCGCTCTTGTCGACCTGTTCGGCAATACGTTCGGCACGCCCAAGCGAACGATCGCATGGGGCCACTCGCTGGGCGGCATGATCACTGCCGGGCTTGTCCAGCTACACCCCGATCGCTTTACCGCCGCCCTGCCCATGTGTGGGGTCGTAGCCGGAGGACCTGGAGTTTGGAACCAGGGCCTGGACTCTGAGTTAGCGATAACGACCCTCCTGCCACAGATCCCGTTCAAGATCATCAACTTCACGGGGGGCCGCGCGCGGGTTGCGCTTTCCGCCGCGCTGGCGGACGTACCCGGTTGGGTCGACCCCGCAGGCCCAGAACCGGCCGCCACCGACTACCTGGCTCAGGAGGCCAACCAGGCTGCCTGGGACAGCAACATCGACTTCCTGTTCGCGTTCTTCGGCCGCGCGGAACTGGAAGGGCGCTCGGGCGGCCAGTTCTCCTGGAACACCGGCGTCGACTATCGCGTCCAGCTGTCGCACTCCATCGACCTGGCCGAGGTGAAGGCGCTCTACGCCGCGGCAGGGCTTGATCTCAACAAGGACCTCGATACGCTCAACGACGCGCCACGAATCGCCGCCAACCCGGCGGCCGCCGCCTACGTTGCCAAGTACATCACTTACACCGGAAACCTCAACATGCCTGTGCTGACCTTGCATACAACCGGCGACGGCCTGGTCGAGGTGACGGACGAAAACGCATATGCGAGCGTGGTCAGGAGTGCCGGTGACAACAGCATGCTGCGCCAGGCGTTCGTACACCGCGCAGGCCACTGCACCTTCACGCCTGCCGAGACGATCAGCGCGTTCCAGACGCTGATTCATCGGGTCGACACCGGGCGCTGGGAGGACAGCACCAACCCGTCGGCCATGAACGCATCAGCAGCAAACCTGGGGGCGGGATTCAACTTCATCGTGGCCGGATCGCCCGCGCACGTGATCCCGACGGCCCCGAGCTTCATCGACTTCCACCCCGACAAGTTTTTGCGCCCCTTCGACGCGAGGGACCTGGAGAGCTAGTCAAGTTTGCTGGCGGCCCGGCTCTCGGGGTGGGAGCTGGGCCGCACCCTTAAGTACCCGCGAGTGGGAGCTCGACCTCGAACGTCGCTCCGCCGCCCTCGGTCTCGTGCACTTTCACGTGCCCTCCGTGCGCTGTCACGACCGCGCTGACGATCGACAGCCCCAAGCCCGCGCCGCCGCTGTCGCGGCTGCGGCTGGGGTCGGCGCGGTAGAAGGGCTCGAAGATTCGATCCAGGTCGTCGGCGGAAAGTCCCGGCCCGTGGTCGGCGACGGACAACCTGGCCACGCTGTCCTCCGTCGAGAGGCTGATGTCGATGGACGTCTGAGGCGGCGTGTGAACGAGGGCGTTGCGGACGAGGTTGCCCAGGACCTGGCGGAGGCGGGTGTCGTCGCCGTTGACGACCACATGCCCCGACGAGGCGAGGTTGATGTCGCGCTGCGGCGCGACTGCGCGAGCGTCGGCCGCCGCATCGGTGGCGATGGCCTGCAGGTCCACCGGCTCATGATCGAGGGGCCGGCCCTGGTCGACGCGGGCGAGGACGAGCATGTCATCGACAAGACCGGTCATGCGGATGGCCTCTTCTTCGATTCGCCGGCGCGCCAGCTCTGCATCCGACGGCGATTCGGCCGCGCCACGGCGAAGCATCTCCGAATACCCGCGGATGGACGTGAGCGGCGTCCGCAACTCGTGCGACGCATCGGCCACGAAACGCCGCAGGCGGCGGTTGGACGCCGTGCGTTCGGCGAAGGCGGTTTCGATCTGGTTCAGCATTCCGTTGAGCGCGAGGCCAAGCCGGCCGATCTCGGTCTTGCCGTTGGCGGGCTCAACCCGCCGGCTCAGGTCACCGGCGGCGATGTCCTGCGCAACCGCGCCCATCCTCTCGAGGGGTCGAAGTCCGATTCGAATGATGAGCAGCGCGAGGATCGCGGTCGCCACGACGACGCCGGCGCTGATCAACGCCTCCAGCTGCAGGAGCCGATTCAGCGTCGACAGCACGCTGGTCATCGGAATCGCGAGCACGACGTAGTTGCCTGAAAAGAAATCCTCGGGCCAGATGGCCGCCCTGTACTGAGACACACCGGCAGTTCCGGCCAGCGTGAGGATGGCCGGGCTCTTCTCGGACGCCGACGGCAGCAGGTGGGGCAGTGCCGGCATGGCGGTCGATGGTGTTGAGCCGGGGAACTCGAGGCTTCTCGCCACGAGGATCGTGCCTGTGGGCGAGACCAGCTCGATCACGGTGCCGGCGGGCAGGCCCGACCCCGACGGAGGTCCGGATCCCTCGTTCGGACCACCCAGCCCGCTGATCGCCGCGTTGTGGCCGGTCTTGAGCTGGTCGTCGAGCTGGCTGATGAGGGAGCTCTGGAGGGCGGTGTACGTGGCGATGTCAGCGATCAAGAGGCCGACGACCACCAGCGAGATGACCCCGATCAGGAGCCGCCCGCGCAATGACTGCGTCATGGCCTAACTACGAGGGGCGCGGAGGACGTACCCGACGCCGCGCACCGTCTGGATCAGCTGCGGCTTGAAGCGATCGACCTTGCGGCGGAGGTAGCTGATGTACGTCTCGAGCACGCTCGCGTCGCCGCCGAAGTCGTAGTGCCAAACGTGGTCGAGGATCTGGGTCCGGGTCAGCACGCGACCCGCGTTGATCAGCAGATAGCGGAGGAGGCGGTACTCGGTCGTAGTCAGCTCGATGACGTGCGGACCGCGACGCACCTCGTGCCCTTCGTCGTCCAGCTCGAGGTCGGCGAGGCTCAGCTTTCCGCTCTCGGGCCCGCCACTTCCATGCCGTCGCAGGACGACCCGCACGCGGGCCATCAGCTCCTCGATGCTGAACGGCTTGGTGACGTAGTCGTCGCCTCCGATGGTCAGACCGTGCACCTTGTCCTCGGTGGCGTCCTTGGCGGTCAGGAAGATGATGGGCACCTTGTGGCCGCCGGCATTCAGGCGCTTGAGCACCTCCATGCCGTCGATGTCAGGGAGCATGACGTCGAGGATGACCAGGGCGGGTGAGAACTGAGTCACGGCGACCAGCGCAGCCCGGCCGGTCGCGGCCGTCTTAACCGTGAAGCCCTCGTAGCGAAGCGCCATCCCCAAGAGCTCGGTGATGTTCGGTTCGTCGTCGACGACCAGGACGCGCGCGCCGTTGGCCGGCTGGCCCTGCTGGCGGCTCCCGTTAGTGCCCACGGTGCCAATGCTGCCTGGGAATCCTGTGAGTTTGCTGAGAAATTACTGGGGCGGGCCTATGAGTGCGATTTTGGACTCCTGGACATGAGATCCGGTGCCTGGACCATTCCGGCGGCCGCATCCCGTCCGTACCTTGGATTCAAATTCACCTCCGGAGGAGCAAGGGCGACCATGGCACCGACACCAATTGCGATCGTTCAGGCCTGGAGCGAGGCCATCCATAAAGGCGATTTCGACAAGGCACGCTCGCTGGCCCGCGAAAACCTTCACTTCCGCGGTCCGATCGACACATTCAATCGCGTCGACGACTATCTCGCCGCCTTGAAGCAGCTGGGCGGAATCGTCAAGGGAATGGAGCCGGAAGGCATGGTCGCCGAGGGGAACCAGGTCGCGGTCTTCTACATCCTCAAGACTGTCGTCGCCGATGCGCCGGTTGCCGAGTGGTACACGGTGGAGGGTGGAAAGATCAGCTCGGTCCGCGCCTATTTCGACGCGCGGCCGTTCGCCCCGCCGAGCGCCGCGCCAAAGCGCTAGGCGGCGGAACGGGAGCGCCGGCGAGTCACTTTGGCCTGGCGCCGGCGGGCGGTGCCGCCGGCCGTCAGTCGGTAGTTGCGCGGGGAGACGCCCATCTCGCGGTGGAACGCCTTGCTCAGGGCGATATCCGAGCTGTAGCCGACTCGAGCAGCGATCTCGGCGAGGGTGGCGGTGCCCGCCCCCAGCTCGCGTGCGGTCGCGGCGATTCGCAGCCGCATGAGATAGCGCATCGGCGGCAGGCCCGTCGCGAGTCTGAAGCGGTCCGCGAGTGATGTGCGCGACATCGACACCCCGCGCGCGAGCTCGTTGATCGTCCAGGGGTGGCCCAGCCTCTCACGCATGAGACGCAAGGTCGTCCCAATCTGTGAGTCGAAAACGACACTGTTGCCGTCGACTGCATGGGTGCCATGGCGGATTGCTTGCAGCAAAAGGATGTCCGCGATTCGCGCCACCACGCTGTCCGCTCCGGGGGCGAATGAAGCCGCTTCGGTCTTGACGAGATCGAGCAGCGGACCGAGCCATCGATCGCCGTCCGCTTTCCGCACGAGCGCGACAGTAGGAATTGTCTTCAGGATCGGCACTGCCTCGCGGTCCTCGATCGAAAACACCCCGCAGATCAAATCAGTTCGCGCGCCGCGGCCCCCGTATCGAAGGCGACCGCGCACCGGAGGGGTCTTGTCGAGGATGTCGTCCAGCCATTCGACAGGCGCTTTGGCGTCGCTGCGGAGCGTGTGGCCCGGGCCCCGCGGAAGCACAACGAGATCGCCTGCGCTGAGGCGGATGGGGTCGCCGACTCCCTCAACCTCGAGCCGGCAGTTCCCCTCGAGGAGGACATGGAAGGCCGCGCGGCCATGTGCCTTGACCCCGAAACCCCATGGCGCCTTCATGTCCGACCGGCAGAAGACTGTTGTCCGAATCCGGAGAGACCGCAGCATCTCGCTCATCCCGTCGGTCGCTTTGGAACGATTCAGCCGGTCCACGTGCGGTTGTCTTTACCACATCTAGGTACGGATCGGCGCCGGCCAGCCGGAAACTCGATGCACGATCCCGTCGTGGTCGACCAGGCGGGCCGGTAGCCCATTGGCGGTCAGCCACTCGATCGCCGACTCGCCCATCACGATGGCCGCGGTGGCCGCGATGTTGGCGTCGACGCATGTGCCCGCGACGACGCTGGCCGTTCGCCACCGGCCGGCGGCCGGCAGGCCGGTCGCCGGATCGATGATGTGATGCAGAACGATGCCGCCACGAGTCCACCGGCGGACGGTGGTGCTCGACGTGGCGATGCCGCCGGACTGGATGCTGATGGTTTCCTCATCGTCATCGATGCGAGCGTTGCTGTCCTCGCTCGTCTGCACCGCCCATCCTTCGGGCGGCGGATCGCCTGCGACCGCAATGTCACCGCCGAGGCTCACGAGCACGCCTCCCGCGCCCATGGCTTCGTGCGCGGCCGCGGCCGCGAGGTCGGCGGCCAGGGCTTTGGCCGTGGCCCCGAGGTCGATCTCGACGCCGGGCGGGATCAATACTGTGCCCGCGGCCGCCTCGAACTGGATGGCCTGCCAGCCTGGAATCTGGCTCACCGAAAGGCGGATGGCCGGGCCGTCGGCCAGGATGGACGCGAAATCTCGGTCGTAGCCGGCGAGCCTGACCGCCGAGCCCACCGTCGGGTCGACTGCTCCGTTCGTGAGGCGCGCGCCCCTCAGGCCGGCAGCGAGTGCCTGCGCCAGCAAAGCGCCGATGTGGATCTGCCGGCCAGGCTCCCGGTTGACACGGCTCAGCTCGCTGTCGGCGCGGAACCTGCTCGCGGCCTCATCGATGTCCTTGATCACCCGATCGGCGGCTTTCTTGGCGGCGGCCAGCTCCTCAGGCCGGGTGACGACGAGTCGCATCGAGGTGCCCAAGGCGCGGCCGTCGACGATGCCGAGCAGGGTGATGCTCATCTGGGCACCGGTGTGCGCCGCAGTGCGAGCGCCAGGACCGGGCAGGTGCCGACCGCCCGCTGGGCTATCGGCGCGAGCCGCTCCGGGATCGGATGGGGCGCGATGATCGGGTAGCCCCAATCGTCGAGGCGGATGAGCTCCGGCAGCAGCTCGGCGCACAGGCCGTGGCCGTCGCACTTGATGCGGTCGATCGCCATCCTCAGCTCACTTTTCACGCCGGCTGCTGCCTCCAGTGGGCAGGGTGCGAACTGAACTGGTCCGAGAACGTGGTCAGAGCGGAGCGGAGAAACATCACCGCCCCGTCCGGGTGCTTGCATGCGCCTCGACCATGCACTTCGACCTCCCACCTCTTCAGGCGGGCGATGTCATCGCGGTTGGTGCCGCGCTCGGCGAGACGGTTGCAGGCGTCCGCGAGCGCGCGTAGGCCGAAAAAGCAGGGTCCACACTGCGCCGAGCTTTCCTCGGCGAGGTAACGCATGATGCGCGCGGTGTCGCAAACACCGCACCTGTCGGCGGGCTGCACTCCGATGACGCCGCAGCCGAGAGTCAGACCGCGACCTCGCAGAGTTTCGCCGTCGAGCGGGAGCTCCCACGCCTGCGCCGCCGGGACCCAGACGCCGAAATAACCGCCGAGGAGCACCGCCGCCGCCGGCTTCGAGACGCCACCGGCCGCGGCCACCGCTTCTTCGATCGTCGTGCCCGCTTCGACCTCGAGCACGCCAGGACTCTTGACGCCGCCGGCGATCGTGAGCAGGACCGTACCGGCCGCGCCGCGGCGGCCCGCCGAGCGATACCAGACGTCGCCGTATCGGGCGATCAGGGCGATATGCGCGAGCGTCTCGACGTTCTGAACGAGCGTGGGGACGGCGGCTACACCTCGCTCGCGGGGATATGGCGGAGTGGTGGTGGGCGTCGCCACGCCCCCGTCGATGAGATGCACGGCGGCGCTCGATTCGCCGGCGACATAGCGATTGGGCGCGGCGGCCATGCGCGTGATGCGACGCTCCGCCTTCGGTCGTTCCGCCAGGGCTCCAGCCATCGCCGCCCATGCGGTCTTGTGCTCCTCGCCGACGTAGATGACGACCTGAGCCGCGCGCAGCGTGCGAGCGGCGAGGAAGGCGCCATCAAGAATGAGGTGAGGACGGGTCGCCATGAGCAGGCGGTCTTTGTGGCTTTGGGGTTCGCCCTCGGCGCCATTGGCGATCACCACCGCCGGCCCTTTGGATGCGGCGGCCACAGCGCGCCATTTCATGCCGACCGGGAAAGAGGCGCCGCCTCTGCCGCCAACGCCGCTCCGCACCAATGTCTCGATGAGCGGTCGCCCGCCAAGCGTCGGCGCTCCCAGCCTTCGAGTTTGATCCGCAAGGGACTCAGCGCCCGACCTGAGGTCGGGGCCCGCCAGCAGGCGCAGGCCGCTCACTGGTCTGGTTTCCTCGAGACGCCGGAGCGGAACTGGCTTCGTGCCGTAGTGAGTGGATCAGTTGAAGGCTGCAGGACCCGGTAGACGATTGCCATGGCGACCGACCCCACGCACAGTATCGACAGGACCATGAACCAGCCGGACAGGGCATCCGTCCCGGTGCCGAATCCGTGGAGCACTGCGACCGGCCATGAAGCGTATGCGAGCCAGTGGATCGCTCGCCAGGCCGCCTGCCCGATGAATCCGCGGAGCAGGCTCGTGACCACGATTGCGGCGAGCAGCTCGAATGCGATCGTGCCGAGGCCGAGCCAGAACGTCCGGTAGTAGGACGAGAAGGGAACCACAGCCGTAAGCCAGCCGAGGTGCGTGAAAGGATCGACCACCGCGGTGACGATATGCAGGGCCAGGAAGATCAAGGTCATCAGCGCGAGATTGCGGTGCAGGGCAGGGGTGAGAAACCGAGGCCACCCAGCGCTTTGAAAGCGAAGGGACGAAAGCACGCCGAGAACTACGACCGCGCTGAGCAGGATCATCGAGACCGCGCCGGCGCCCCTGGTGGTGTACCAGAGCACGATGTCGCTCACGGACGGTGGCGGCTAGGAGCCGCCGGAGACGGCGACGCCCGAGCTCGATGAGGAGCTGACCGAACCAGACGATGATGAGAGTCCGCTCGTAGTCGAGCTGGACGAGCTCGAATCTGACGAGGTGGAAGTGGTGGCGCTCGCTGTTGCCCCGGACGACGATGAGGCGGACACGCCGGGGATGGTCAGGGCGCTGACCGTACCGAAGATGCCGACGCCGGCCACGGCGGCGAAGGCGACATAGGCGGTGATGTTGTTGAGCAGCGACAGAGCCCGGTCGCGAGCCCGGATTCGGGCTTCGGCCGGTTTTGTGCTTTCCATGGTCATCAGGTTGAGCCCACCCTCTCAGTCCTTACTGTGAGGAACCTGGGAAGGCGCTGGGAAGTTACGGCCGATTTCACCAGCCCAGCCAGCCGGCGGGCGCGCACCCGATCTCCGGCCGGCAGTCGGCGTGCAGGCGGGTGTGGTAGGCGGCCTGGTCGGCCTCCAGCTTGCTGTACGTGGCGGTGTTGTCCCAATAATCGAAGACGGCCTGGCAGCTGGGGAGCTGGTTGGCCTGGGCGCCGAGCTCTAGCAGGTCCTGGTTGGAAATCGCCGCATGCCCGGCCTCGTGCACGTAGATCATCTTCTCGAGCGCGTTCCATCTGGTCACCAGGGTCACGGTGACGCTGCCCGGGAAAGGCGACCAACTTGGCAGTAGAACGAAGACGTTGAAGGGAACGGGAGTGGTGCTAGGCGAGTAGCAGTCATAACCGAACGGCTTCTCGCCCTCCAATCCCCAGGCCACCCCGCCCGGGACCGCCGGATCCGGCGCACAGCCACCGTTCTTGGCGCAGATGTCCGAGCTGTTAAGACTGTCGATCAGCGCTCGCTGGGTATAGCCGGTCACGTCGAAGAATTCGGTCGCGGTCGAGGCGATCGGGGGCGGCACCCAGATGCTCGGGACGCCGAACCATCTCTCGGCCATCAGCGCGGTCACCTGCGCGTCGAGCGAGTGATTGCTGGAGGCGATCGACTCGGCTGGGTGCCAGCGGGCGTTGGGGCTGCAAGCAGCCAAGAGGCCGACGAGCATCAGAAGGCAAGCTACCTTGCGGATGCCCCAGTATCGACCGTTCTTACTAGACTTCGTGAGTCGCCCTCGTAGCTCAGGGGCGCCGGGCGCGCGCAGGGCGCGCTCTACCTAGACTTCTGGTGTCGCCCTCGTAGCTCAGGGGATAGAGCAGGACGGTCCTAACGTCAAGGTCGGGGGTTCGATTCCCTCCGGGGGCACTTATGTCCTGTCTCAGGACATCGTGCACGCCTGTTGCAAGACATTGTGCACTGGCCACCGCCCGCCTAGAGGCTGGTAGTTCCGGGTTGGGTCGATAGTCAGAGCCCTGAGAAGCTCGCCGTCGTCGGTGATGACGCGGACGTCGGGTCCGGCGATGAGCAGGTTGACCTTTCTGTTCTTGTGGGCGGTGCCGACGGGGATGTGGCGCAGCCTGCCGAGGTAGCGGAGCGTGACCTTGCCGAAAGAGTCGATTTTGTCGCGACGGACGCGGTGGTCGATAGGCGCCGGCTGCAGAGCGGGCTTGGCCTTGATGAGTGCATTGAAGACGGCGAGTGGGGTCTGTCTGTGGAGTGCTCGATGTGGTCGTTTGCTGTTGTAGTAGTCACGAAAGGCGTCGAGTTGAAACTGGAGCTCGGCGGGGGAGCGAGCTGGAGGCTGGCCGGTGAACACGGCGCCGTTGTCGCTCAGAAGCGCGGCTGGCAGTCCGAAGCTTTTTGAAGCTGAATGAAATGCTTGCACGACGTCGTGAGCCTTGACTGTGGGGAAGCTGTTGGAGGCCACGGCCAACCTGGAGTGGTCGTCAAGGAAGTTCAGGATCTCGACTGGACTGCCATCGGCGAGCTGCCAGGGGGTGGCGTCCACCTGCCAGGTCTCGTTGGGCAGCGCGGCCTCGAAGCGGATGAAGGAGGACTTCGGACGCTTGTGCGGCTGAGGAGTAATGAGCCCGTTGCGCTTGAGGATGCGCCAGATGGTCGCCACCGAGGGAACTTCGACCAGCGATGCAGATAGGTGGAAGTGGATGGTCTCAGGTCCGGCGTCATAACCGGCTTCGGTCAGCTCGCGGCGGAGTTTGACGATCAGCTTTTGGACCTTGGCCTTGACCTGGTGCGAGCAGGACTTGGGTCGCCGCGAGCGCGGCTCTAAGGACGCGTAGCCGCCTTCCTTGAATCGTCTGAGGAGCGTGAAGATCCAACGCTTCGAGATGTCATGGTCGCGGGCGAGCTGGGTCGGGCTGCGATGTTCCAAGACGACTGCGTCGACGATGTAGCGGCCGAGACCGGACATGCGCCACCTCCAAGTTGCTGGAGTGCACTATGTCCTGCGACATGGGTGAACTATGTGGTGAAATCACACACCCTCAGGTCCACCAATTTTCCGAATAGGAATCTCACCCCTAGGGTGCGGGTTCTATGGCTGGTCCGAGGCGCTGGACACACTATTTGACACACTATCGGACACACTATCCGGCGATGGCTATGCCGGCGGAAGTCTGAAGTTTATTGCAGGCGTACCCGCGCTGACGGGTTTACTTGACGGCCTGAGGGGCACACATATTCATCGGTGGGTTGGCTACCCGGAGTGGCTCTAGGTAACCGCTGGCATCGCCTTCGGATGTCGTTCGCGTTTGTCTACTCCCTTCTGCGCCTTCTACTCGACGTCGCCGACGTGCGCTTGCGGGTTCGCGACCCTGAGGCGGAGTTGCTGCTCCTACGCCATCAACTGCGCGTCCTGCGCCGTCAGGTCAAGCGGCCGCAGCTCGACATGGCCGACCGGGCGATCATGGCCGCGCTGAGCATCGAGTAAGCCGGGCAGCTTGGGTTAGGATGCTGGTCCAGCCCGAGACTGTGCTCGGTTGGCATCGCCAGTTGGTGCGCAGAAAGTGGGCGGCCTTCGGCCGCCGGCGAGGTGCGGGCCGACCGGGTCTCGATCCAGAGCTTCCGAGCCTGATCCTGAAGATGGCCAAGGATAACCCGAAATGGGGCTGCGTCCGCATCCGCGGCGAGCTGGTCAAGCTCGGTCACGTGGTTTCCACAACTGCGATCCGCAAGTTGCTGCGCTGGAACCGGATCGGTCCGGCGCCTATGAGATCGCGGCTGAGCTGGAAGACGTTCTTGAGAACGCAGGCTTCGGCGATCGTCCTCACCGACTTCCTGAGCGTCGACACCGTGCTGTTGAAGCGTCTCTACGTCCTCTTATATATGGAGCTGGCCACCAGGAGGTTGATCTGGTTCGCGGTCACCGATCGGCCAGACGCGTTTTGGGTGAGCCAGCAGGCGAGGAA
>WNEY01002854.1_pt1 | contig 12828 bp, 8 predicted proteins | sample 5400531 | NCBI WGS metagenome assembly WNEY01 (sample SAMN13153338, study PRJNA577476) | soil metagenome | isolation source: 200 cm saprolite under Douglas fir tree site 1 | place: USA:California | collected 2015-04-18
TTCCACACATTGGCAGACTACTCTCGACAGATTTGCAAAAAGTAGTAAAGGAGTCGGAAGTTGTGGTCATCAGCACAAAAGCGGCGGAGCACATAGAGGCGATTCTAACTGCTGTCAGGCCCGACCAGGTCATTATTGATCTGTGCTCACACACGCGGCGTTCCTTCGATGCCGGCGCTTCCAACCAGCAAACAGCATCCCTTGGGGAATCCCCGATCCACGATGGGCGGGCCGATCTCGAGGTTGCAGTTTCGTAGTGCAGTGCCCCAAGGCCACAGGTTTGCTACTGGGTCTTGGTCAAATAGACATCGGTGTAGTTCGAGAGCCCGCTGTTTGAGATGTCAAAGTTGCTGTCAAAAACCACATACTTTCCGTCACGGCTGATGGAGCCGCGCGGAATGGCCCAGTAGTATTCCGATGAACGCGAACGGGTATGAAACAGGCGGTACTTGTTCGCGCCGTTGTTGTTATCAATACGAACCAGGATGCCTTCCTCGGCGAAGTGGATCCAATTGAGGGTCCAAGAAGGATCGAGATGCGACGACGAGGTGGTATCAAAACAGGAATAAGTCGGGCATCCTCCCGAGTTAAAGAAGGTAATGAAGACCCAACCCGCACCGGCGTTGCCATCGCGGAAGCTGACTTCGGTATCAGCCCAGTTGACATCCACCAGGCACTGCGCCTTGTGCGTGGTCATGTTGATGGAGTCAATTCCGCCATCCTGGGTTCCCGTCCAGGTCGGGCAGGCGCCGGCGCCGGTGATTCCTCCGCCCGTATCGGGAATGCGGGCAACGACGCAGACTTCGTTATTGCTCAAATCCTTGCCGCAGTCGGTGTGGATGGTATTGTCAAGCATATGCCAATTCAGTGTGGTATCAGTGTTGTAGACTTCTTGTCCGGCGCCGGGGCCTGCTCCGTTGGGACTCCACGTCATCAGCATCCGGTTCGAGGGCATGATCTGGATCTTGTGCCAGCCATTGCCGCTGTCTTTGGTTCCAACCGTCATTGCCGTACCTATGGTGTTGGTGCTGATGGTGTAGAGGAACGCTTTAGTATCGCCCACCAGCCAAAGGTGGTCGCCGTCATCCGAAATATCTTCCTGATCGGGAATTTGAACATTTGCGTAGGTGCCCCCGAAGTTATGGAGCAGAGTAGAGGCGACGGTGCAACTGTGTGTAGATGCACAACCGGGAAGTCCGGTGATGTCCGCGCGCTGTATCGTGGCGCCATTGGTGTAGTAGAAGCGCGTAGGAATCGAGATGTCCCAAGGCACCTGCTGAGCATTGTCCTGTGGCATGTTAGCGACAGGAACGACCACTCCGCCCGAGGTATCAACGATCTCTTTGCTGCCGTCCTCAAGATTGATCATCACGTAACTGTCGTTGGCGTTGATGGGGTTGACGGTGCCGTAATTGTGGTGGGCGGCCACGCCGAGATGATCACCCACGGCGTCGGTCAAACGCTCGACAGTGCATCCATACTGAGGATCTGCATACGACGCTCCCTTCGCAGGCGGGGGGAAAGGATTGGCTCCACAGGAGGCCAGAGCGCAACTGTAGCTGGGGGGAGGGTGAATCAGTCCGTCATCCTGCTTGCCGCAGATTGTGCCAGGAGCGGGTGTCGCTGCCGTGCCCGACAGAGAAACCGTTGTGGGAGTGTTCGAAGCGTCACTGGCAAAGTTGATCTGGCCGGTTGGGCTGCCGGCGATGATGGGCGCGAATATTACGGTGAATGTCGCGCTTTGGCCTGCAGTGAGAGTGAGTGGGAACGTCAGGCCGTGCAGCGTAAAGACGCTGTTGGTGACGGTCGCGGAAGACACATTTACGGTTCCTGCCGTCGCGGTAATTGTTCCCGATAAAGTGCCCGTAAGCCCCAGAAGAACATTGCCAAAAACCAGAGACGTCGGATTTGCGTTCAATTGAACCATGACTCCTGTGCCCATAAGTGAAACCAGGGTCGGACTATTCGAGGCATTGCTGACGAAGGATACTTGGCCAGAGGCACTGCCGCCGGGAGACACAGGCGCAAACTTCGCTGTGTAACTTGCGCTTTGTCCGGGGGAAAGCGTCAGCGGCGCGCTGATGCCAGTGACGCTGAAGCCCGCACCGGAAGTGCTGATTTGGGAAATTGTTATGCTCACATTTCCCGTGTTGATTACTGCCATCGCTTGCGTGCTGTTGCTTCCGACCCTGACATTATTGAAATTCCAGCTTGCAGGATTCGCGGTGAGTTGTGCTAATGGTGCAGCCGCGCCGGTGCCGGTCAAAGGCAAGTTATTCGGAGAACCGAAGGCGGTACTGACCAGTGAGACATTCCCGCTGAAGGAGTTGGCTGTCAAGGGAGCGAAAATTACGGTGAACGAAGTACTCGATCTAGCCGCCAATGTGAAGGGGAGAGTCAATCCGGTTACGCTGTACGCAGCACCAGTCACATTTGCCTGCGAGATAGTCACGCTGGTCCGGCTGCTATTGATAATGGATACAGATTTTGCCGAAGTTGTGTTTACAGCGACGCTGCCAAAAGCCAGAGAAGCCGGACTGAGCGAGAGCCGGCGGGTGCGCGACCACGGTCTCATGCCAAGAGGAGCATTGACAACACTGATGAGCAAAACTGAGGAGTTGGCTTCTGGAGTATGAGCAGCGGCTAAAGGGGCGCCAGGGGAAGGCGCCGGGTAGGGGGGAAGCGATTGTCCGGAAGCACAAACGGCGTACAGACTAATGATGATAACAGCAGAAAAAATAGAGTTGCGTACAACATACGTATCGCCCAACATACTGCCTCCTGACATCAACTTGCTCCTACCTAGACCCAGCAGACATTGAGCGCCTTGAGCGCCTTGCGAGGACCGATTCGATACGCCGTGCCGGCGTCCTTGCCTCCCCCCTAACAAGGCGGACGACGATTCGGGCTGTGCCTCATCCCAGAATGCGGGATGCCGAGCAACCTTGCATACTCTATTTGTGATGCAAAAAGAAAACATCTGGTCTGTGGGCTCGACAGAGTACAGGTGGGCTCACCTGTACTGCGGGACAGCTCCGATTGTGCTATCGTTCGACCTGAAATTTAATTTGTCCTCTCGCGGCAATCCATGGTGCATCGAGCTGCTCGAAAACATGACTTGAAGGTGTGCCTGTTGTCATGGCATCCGCTCGTGCTCGAGGAGTTCCAGCGATTGCTCGCCAAGCCAGGCCTTCATCTCAGAACCTGCCAGTTAGCTCCCGTTGCCACAAGAGAACAAGAACCGGAGCACCTACCGCGGGCGAATATTTATGTGATTGATGCGCACGCACCGCGTCCTGCGGTGGAGGCGCTGGTGAGCGCGATTCAAAGCCGTTATCCGGAATCGTACTTGCTGCTGGTGGTGGAAAAGTATGACGAAAATAATGCGTTTGCTCTTTTAGCGCTTGGAGTCAAAGGCTTGGTACGTTACATCGATGCCCGCCAGCAGTTACCCGGCGCGCTGCAGGCGGTAGCGACGGGCGGCTTCTGGGTGCCACGAGGGCTGCTTTCTCATTTTGTGGATTCGATATTGCACACCGGACACAGGGCACAGGGCTCAAGCTGATCGGCACAGTTGAGCACGCGCGAAACCCAAGTGCTTGATCGTCTGCTGGAGAATTTGTCGAACAAGGAAATCGCCGCCAAACTCAATATCTCAGAGCGTACGGTGAAGTTTCACGTTTCTAATGTGCTGACGAAATTCGGGGTCGGCCGCCGTGCCGATCTCATCCTGCTCCGCTATCAGCAACAACGCAACTAGATTGTTTACCTGCATTTTTGCATCTCCGACATGCCTCTAACGAAAGTACAAGAAAGAGACAACTGTGCCGCGGGCGGTCCATTGTTGGTTACTTCGGAAAAAACCGAGAGGTCAGATGGCCTCAGCGGAAGGCGCAGGCAGGCAAAGATTCTGCAGATCGGCAATTACCCACCTCCACTGTGCGGCTGGGCCATACAAACGAAGTTGCTTGTCGAAGAAATTCGCCGCCGCGGAAATGTGTGCGCCGTGCTCAACCTTAATGAGAGTCATACCAGGAAGAGCAGCGAGTACGTGGATGTTCAGAATGGGTTTAACTACTTGTGCAAGCTGATGCGATTTGCTGCCCAGGGCTATCAGTTTCAAATGCATGTCAACGGCCAATCGAGGACCGGCTATCTGCTGGCCTTAGCCGCGGCGCTGGTAGGCCGTATGGCCGGACGCCCGATTGCGCTAAGTTGGCGCGGAGGGTTGCAGCAGAGATACTTTCCTCGCAAAGAATCTTGGCTGCGGCTCGCCTATCGCTGGCTCTTTCAATTATCGGGACAAATTTCATGCAATAACCTGGCAGTCAAGCAAGAGATTGAACGTTACGGCATCAAGCCAGATCGCGTGGTAGCGATTCCTGGTTTTTCGAGCCAACACCTGGATTTTCAACCAACACCACTCATCCAAGACGCCGAAATCTTCCTGAAAACTCATCCCCCTGTATTTTTCTGCTACGTTTCTTTTCGTCCCGAGTATCAGCTTCCCGTGTTGCGGCAAGCCATGAGGCAATTCCGGAAAACCTATCCCCACGCAGGGTTCATCTGGCTCGGCTTTCCCTCAAGAGAATTGCCGGCGGTGCGGGAGTTCGCGGCCAGTTGGCCCGCGGATGAGCGCGAGGGCCTCTTGCTGCTGGGAAACCTGACACATGATGAATTCCTGACGCTGCTGACGCGAAGTTTTGCATACATCCGAACTCCAGTGTGTGATGGTGTCTCTGCTTCCGTACTCGAATCGCTCTCTCTTGGCGTCCCTGTTATCGCCAGCGAGAACGGCCATCGTCCACCTAATGTCGTGACTTACCGCGACGGCAATGCCGAAGACCTGTGCCGGCAACTTGTTGATCTGACGAGACGCTACAAAGAGATCAAGGAACAGACGCAGTTCCAGGATGCCGATGACAATATTGCACGGACCGTGGACTGGTTGCTTGCCGAACCTTGCGAGCAGGGGACAAAAACGGGAAGGAGCTTCGTCCATGCCGGTTAGAAGTCACTGGCTGGAGCGCTGCAGGCGAGCAGCGGGGATGGATTGGGAAGAATTGCGTGTGCGTACGCGGCAGGAAATTGTAAAACGCTCTGACTTCATGCTGGGCCGAATGGGAGTCCGGTTCATGAAGAACGGCGGCGCTCCCTGGTCGCAAGGCTGCGGCCGCTTCTTTTTCTGGCCCGAAGAGGTGCCGCAGATTGTCGATTGGCTTCGTGAGCGTCAACCGGAGATGGTTGAGGAAATTGTCGAACACGCCGAGCAGATTTGCCGGCACCGCTTCGACCTTCTCGGGTACGAAGGCGTGGACTACGGAGCGGAAGTCGACTGGCATCTGGATGCCGTGCATGGCAAGCGGGCGCCCCTCAGCGCATGGTTCCGAGTGCGCTATCTCGACTTTGACCAGGCGGGAGACGCGAAGATCATTTGGGAACTCAATCGCCACCAGCACCTTGTCACTCTGGCCAAGGCTTATCGTCTGACGTCCGAACCTCGGTATGTGCAAGAGCTGTTCCGGCAGTGGTATCACTGGCAGCAGCAGAACCCGTATGGCATGGGAATCAACTGGGCCAGCAGTCTGGAGGTTGCCTTTCGCAGCCTCTCCTGGCTGTGGATCTGGCGCCTGCTGCAGGGTTGCGCAGAGGTTCCCGAACGATTTCCTTCTGATCTCTGGCGGGCGCTCATGCTGAATGCGCGCCACATCGAGCGATTTCTTTCCACATATTTTTCCCCGAATACGCATCTGTTAGGCGAAGGAGTAGGGCTATTTTTCATAGGCACCTTATGTCCTGGGTCTCTATTGGCGCAACGCTGGCAAAAACGGGGTTGGGAAATCGTTTTGGCTGAAGCACTGCGCCAAGTGCAGCCGGATGGGATGCATTTTGAACAATCCATTTATTACCATGTCTACGCGCTTGACTTCTTCCTTCACGCGCGGATTCTCGCCGAACGAAACCAGATTCCTGTCCCTGTGACCTTGAACCGCACCATTGAAAAAATGTTGAATGTCATCTGCAGTCTGCATACAGCGGGGCCGCTTCCCTGTCTTGGAGATGATGACGGCGGGCGGGTCTTTGATCCGCGGCGTAACCGCGTGCAGCATCTTGTCGATCCGCTCGCCACCGGGGCTGTGCTGTTTGACCGCGCGGATTTCAAGGCGGCCGCTGGGGATATTCGCGAAGAAACCCTCTGGTTGCTGGGCATTGAAGGTGCGAAACAATTCGAAAAACTGTTTCCCGCGCAGCGGGCAGCGAGCTCGTTTGCCCTGAAGTCCAGTGGAATCCATGTAATGTCCACTTCGAAACCGCTGACCCAGCAACTGGTGATTGATGTCGGTCCGCAAGCGCTGGGCCGCGCGGGCCATAGTCACGCAGACGGCATGAGCCTGCAACTATCGGTGAACCGGCAACCGGTGCTCATTGATCCGGGAACGTTCGTATATGTGGGCTCTGATACGGAGCGAGACCGGTTCCGCGCAACCGGCAGTCACAATACGGTACAAGTTGATGGCATGAGCCAGGCCGAACCTGCCGGACCATTCGGATGGCAGAGCTTGCCCAATGCCAGCGTCAACCGATGGGCGTGCAGTGACAGCTTTGATTTCTTCAGCGGTTCGCACGATGGCTACCATCGGCATTCAGTCCAGCATAGGCGCCAGATTTTCTTTTTGAAGCCGCATTTCTGGTTTATTCGCGACGTTCTCGAAGGCGATGGGCAGCATCAACTCGACCTTTCCTGGCACTTTGCGCCAGGCACTCTCTCTACGATTCCCGGAGGCGTCATGTTCTACGGCGCCAGAAAGACAGCTCTCACCTTGTTATTCACGGCGAGCCATGCGTGCTCACAAGAGATATCTCAAGGTTGGTACTCGCCCGTCTACGGAAAAAAAGAGCGGTCACCGGATCTTCGAATCAGCGCTCGGGCCCAGTTGCCGGTGGAATTTGTAACCCTCCTGATACCTGTTTTGCGGGCCGGCACACACGCGGGCCTGCTCCAGTCGTTTGAGGGAAAACACAGTGGTGTTCCCGTTCGCGCCTATCAGTATTCCATCGCCGGTTCATCGGACTACCTGTTTTTTACCGACCAGGCTGGGACGTGGCAATACGGACCCTGGACCAGCGATGCGCGATTCCTGTTTGGCTCCACCAGCTTGGGGAAAAATCTAAACCGCTTCGTTATCTGTGATGGAAGTTACCTGGAGGTTGGCGGCCGGCGGATTTTTTCCGCTAAGACGGCCGTAGTACGCGATGAATGGCTCTTCGACACTCGCGTACCCGGCCTTGATACAAATGAAACTGCGGCACCGCCAAGGCTTTCCCATACCGGAACAGGCCCCAAATGGGCTTATGACACAGCTCTCCGCATAAAGGTCCTCTGACCATTTCGAATGCGGGTGAGTTAACGCACTCCTGACCTGCTATGCCATCTACAAAATACCTTCGCACCTCTCTCCTGGGCCTCCGAAATTTGGTTGTCGGAGGCAACGTCAGGGCCCTTGGTTTGCTCTCGAAGCCAAGGGATATGGTGTACTACGCCAGCGAAACTTTGTTTTTGTACAAGACACTTGCAGAAAGAAGAAGGCTGCCAGAGAAGAACATATGGGAGGTGCTGCCTTCGAACAGCGCAATCCCGGTGGTTCTGGCGGGGATCTCCGAAGATTCCTGGTTTGGTGCAGTTGCATCGTACACCGCTGATATCGTCAGCCTGTGTCTTCTTTGCCGGCGCCTCAATCCAAAGGCAATTTTCGAGATCGGGACGCTGCGGGGATACACCACCTATCACTTGGGGCTCAACTCTGCCGCCGATGCAAAGATCTATACGCTTGATCTTCCTCAAGACCAGATGAATCCCAAGCTGCAGACAACTTTGGTCGATGACTGGCATATTCAAGCCTCGCATCGCGATCGAAAGTACATTTTTGACGGCACACCTGAAGCGAGCAAAATTACCCCGCTGTTCGGTGACAGTGCGTCGTTCGATTTCTCTCCGTATTACGGCACAATCGATCTGTTCTTCATTGATGGCGCCCATTCCTATGAATATGTGCGCTCTGACACGCTGAATGCGATCCAGTGCTGCCATGAGGGAAGCGTCATTGCCTGGCACGATTTCGGCAGAACCGGTGTCAATGGCGTCTCGCGCTGGCTTGTCGAGTTTTCGAAAAACCACAAGGTTTACACCATTCCCGGCGGCTCTCTCGCGTTCATGATCGTGTAGCACTGCCCGGGCGCTGGCCCGAAGAATCGAATTCAAACAGAGAAAAAATAGACAATGTGCGGCATCTGTGGAGTGCTTGACCTAAACGGCCGGCGGTTTCCCGAACAGAACCTGAAGGCGATGACGAACGTCCTTCGGCATCGTGGGCCTGACGACGAAGGCAGCTTGACGCTTGGCCCGGTCGCGCTGGGGTTCCGGCGGTTGAGTATTGTTGATGTAGCCGGGGGACACCAACCCATGAGCAACGAAGATGGGACTGTGTGGATTGTCTTCAACGGTGAAATCTATAACGATCCTGAACTCCGTCCGATTCTGGAAAAGCGCGGCCACCGCTACGCCTCGCATAGCGACACGGAAACCATTGTGCACCTGTATGAGGAATATGGGGACGATTGTGTTCACCACCTGCGCGGAATGTTTGCCTTCGCAATTTGGGATACGCGCCGCAAAAGACTGTTCTGTGCCCGGGACCGCCTGGGAATCAAGCCGTTTTATTACGTGATGGCGGACCGCCGTTTTGCCTTTGCCTCCGAGATTAAGGCGCTCTTAGAGCTTCCGAACTTCAAGCCCGATCTTAATCGGCTCGCTCTTCCAGAGTTTCTTGCTTTTGGATATTTCTCTTCAGAAGAAACACTGTTGAAAAGCATTCGCAAATTGCTGCCCGGGCACCACCTGGTCATCGATCTGGAGCGACGCGACACTGAACCCCAGATTACGCAATATTGGGACCTGGATATATCGCCGCCGGAAACCCCGCTCAGCGAAGGCGAATATGTTGCCCAGTTCCGCGATCTGTTCACCGAGGCAGTTCGCACTCATCTCAGGAGCGATGTTCCGCTTGGCGTCTTTTTGAGCGGCGGACTTGATTCGAGCTCGATCGCCGCGGTGATGAGCGCGCTGCGCAAGGAACCTATCCAGACATTTTCGGTGGGCTATGCCGAAGATCAATACAGCGAGCTATCCGGCGCTCGGCGGTTGGCGCAACACATCGGCTCCGAACATCATGAAGTGGTTCTTCGCCCCCAGGATTTCTTCGCCAGCCTGCCGCAACTGATTTGGCAGGAAGACGAGCCGGTGGTATGGCCGTCGAGCGTCGCCCTCTTCCATGTTTCCCGTCTTGCCAGTGAGAAGGTGAAAGTGGTGCTCACCGGTGAAGGTGGAGATGAGCTCCTGGCCGGGTATCTGAAATATCGTGTAACGCTTTGGAACCTACGGCATGGGCCACTTTACAGAAAACTTGTCCCCAAACGAATCCGTGAGCTTGTGCAGAAGACATTATCCTCAGGGTTCGCTCCGGACTGGCTGCAGCGCAAGCTGCGACATTCGTTCCTCTACTATCCGGATACTCTCGAAAAAATCTATTTCGACAATTTCTACGCTGTTTTTCCGCAGGGCCAGCAACCAGAACTGTTAAACAGGGAAGTGAACGAGGAACTGCGCGAAGTTGACGCCTACGCCAATTCGATGCGGTTCTTCCCAGCAAAGGGCCGCAATGAAAATTTGCTGAACCGGCTTCTTTACCTCGACATGAAAACCTATTTAGTCGAGCTTCTGATGAAGCAGGACCAGATGAGCATGGCCGCTTCCATTGAGAGCCGCGTTCCATTTCTGGACCACAAACTGGTGGAGTTTGCCGCCCGCATTCCGGCGCATTACAAAATACGGTTGTTTTCCGGAAAGTACTTGCTGCGGCGCGCCATGGCCGGCCGGCTGCCGGCAGAGGTACTCCGGCGTAATAAAAAGGGCTTCCCCACTCCAATTCGGCCATGGTTGCGGAATCAATTGTTCGAGAAGCTCTCCGCCATCCTTACCAGCGGGCGGATGGCCGAGCGGCGGCTTATCAAACCTGCTTACGTACGATCTCTTCTTGAGGCTCACCGGCACGGCCACTCGCACGCCACCGAAGGTTGCTGGAGGCTTCTCAATTTTGAATTGTGGAATCGCATCTTCTTGGATGGCGATCATAGCTGGGCGAATCCGCAGACCGCTCAAAGCGATCACGCGCTTATGTCTGCATGAGCGGGTTATCGTTGTTTCTGCCGAATCATTGTATAGATATGAAGATGAAGATTCTGTTAGCACTGCCGAGGCCACTTTTTCCTGCGGATACAGGGGGAAAGATACGCTCTCTCAACATCTTTTCACGCTTGGCGAAGAGAGCTGAAATCCACGCTGTCTCTTTTGCCGATCCGGCCGGCGACGCAGCCGCCCTGCCTGAAATGAAGGCAATGTTCACAAGCTACACTCCAGTGCTCTGGCGAGAGGCAAAGAGACAATCGCGAAAATTTTACGCAGAAGTCATAGCCAACCAATGCAGCGCTTTGCCGTACTTCTTAGCTAAATGTGATCGCCCGCATTTCCGCGCGGCCGTGAAAAAACTGGCCGCTGAGCAGCGCTTCAACCTGGTGTTCTGTGACTTTCTGCATACGGCGGTGCCCCTGTTGGACTTCAACTTCAAACCGAGGGTGGTGTTCGAGCATAATGTCGAATTTCTGCTTCGCAAACGCAAGTGGGAGGTAGAGCAACAGCCCTTGCGGAAGCTCGTCTTTGGCGCCGAGTGGAGAAAAACACGGACCATCGAAGCCAAGGTATGCCGGTCATTCGACCACGTGCTCGCAGTGTCGGAAGACGATCGGCGTACCTTGCAGAACGAATTTGCGATCAACCACGTCTCTACGCTTCCAACCGGAGTGGATACCGATTTCTTCCATCCCACCAACGGTGATTCGCAACATCAGCCACAACCGGGACATCTCGTCTTTGTGGGCTCAATGGATTGGGACCCGAATGAAGACGCAATGCTGTGGTTCTTACGGGAAGTTTACCCACGAATCCGCCAAGCCATGCCCAAGACTAGCCTCACCATTGTGGGGCGCAGTCCCTCCTCTCGCCTGCGCGCGATGGCTGCCGGGGTGCCTGCGGTAGAAGTCACTGGACGAGTCGCCGATGTTCGTCCTTATCTTTCTCAGGCTGAGGCCGTAGTGGTTCCATTGCGGATTGGGGGAGGAACGCGCATCAAGATTCCAGAAGCTATGGCGATGGCCAAGGCGGTGGTCGCTACGCCTATCGGGGCCGAGGGCCTACCTTTTCGCGATGGCCGCGAAATTCGCATTGCCGAGCAGCCTGAAAGCTTTGCCCAGGTGGTCGTCGAGCTTCTCAAGAATGCATCAATGCGAGATGCCATCGGGAGTGCGGCACGCGCAGAGGTGGTTCGTAACCATAGCTGGAACATGGTGGTGGCCAGGATGGAAGAAATTCTCGAGCAGGTGGTGTGCTCTGGAAGAGTGTGGTCGGGAAGAGGAGCAACCGTTGCGTAAAAGCGCAGGCGGCACACTTGAATCTGTGAACGAAGGAATTGTGCTTACGGCGAACGAAGTTGCTCCTGAGCAGAACCTGGTTCGTCCACAGAGCGGCGCACAAAACGCAAAGATAGGATTCTTTTTCCTTTGGCTTTTCACGGTTGCAGTTTATGCGCGACCAGAAGACATTGTTCCCGATTTGGGCCAGCTTCATCTGACGTTCGTCTTTGGTTTGTGCAGCGGTCTGGCATTCTTGGGAGCATTATTATCGGGCAACATTCGCCTGCTTTGGAGCCGGGAACTCCAGATCGTGCTTCTGCTCACTGGGTGGTATATCGCCAGCATTCCCTTTGCTTTCTGGAGAGGAGGAAGCTTTCAGATACTCCTCAATCTATGGTTGAAGACGCTTTTCATATTTTTCTTGCTGACCCAGACGCTGGTCACACTGGAGCGGATTCGCAGGCTTCTTTGGGCGATTATCCTCAGCGAACTGTTTGTGACCAGCTTCTCCATCGTTCAGTCTTCCCGAGTCATCTGGGTAGGTGGGCGCATGCTCGGCGTCAATCTGGGAATGCTGGGCTGGAATTTCCTGGGAATTGCCGCGGCCGTTACCATCCCATACATCGCGGCGATATTTGTTCTGCGGCGCTCTCTGCTTACGACCGGTCTTTTAGCTGCTGCATTCTTCTCGATGCTGTGGATGGTTGTGCTAACGGCTTCCCGAGGCGGTCTGCTGAACGTTGTATTTTCTGTAGTGCTCACATCACTCCTTGTTCTACGTGGCAGCTTTCGCGGCAGGATGGTTGGAGCTGGAATCATACTGGCCCTGGTTTGTGCGGTCTGCCTGGCGCCCCAGGTTTTTTGGCAGCGGTTGGAGACGGTGTGGAACAGCTCTGATGGTTATGCAAACCAGGTGGCGGCATCGGCGCAGGAGTCTACCGAGGACCGTATGGCGGTCTTGAGCCGGTCGATTCAATACACTCTGGAGCACCCGATCTTTGGTTTAGGCCTGGGCAATTTCGAGGTTGCCAGCGGAGCCAACCTGGGTCAGTCGGCCGCATGGGTAGGAACCCATAATACTTTTACGCAGGTTTCTTCCGAGGCAGGAATTCCGGCGCTGCTGTTGTTTGTGGGACTGCTGATAACCGCGTTGCTGAACATGAAGAGGATCGGCCAGGCATTCTCCAAGATGCCAGAGGAGCGAGAGCTCAACCTCATGGCACGTGCCACGCTGGCAAGCCTGTTGTCATTTTCCTTCGGCGCATTTTTTGCGCACCTTGCTTATGAATATTACTTTTTTTATCC
>WNEY01002856.1_pt1 | contig 12823 bp, 10 predicted proteins | sample 5400531 | NCBI WGS metagenome assembly WNEY01 (sample SAMN13153338, study PRJNA577476) | soil metagenome | isolation source: 200 cm saprolite under Douglas fir tree site 1 | place: USA:California | collected 2015-04-18
CGACCTTCGGATGGTGGGGCGACAACCTTTCCACGGTAGAGATCAACGGCGCGCTCTCGAGGAACAACATCTGGGCGGTCACGGCGAACTTCTATTCCGAGCTGGGCGCGACCCCGGAGTTGGGCCGCCTGATCGGGCCAGAAGACGATGACTTAAGGGCGGCCTCGCCTACGCCGGTAGCCGTGCTCGCTTACAGTTTCTGGCAACGCCATTACGGCGGAGATCGCAGCGTAATCGGCAAGGTGCTGAAGATCGAGGGCGCGGCGTTCACCATCATCGGTGTGACGCGTCGGGGATTCACTGGGATTAACGCGGACCGACTGCCGGAAATAATCATCCCGCTCACGGCCGAGCCGCTGCTGGCCGGCGATAGCGACGTGCAGAAACATCTGCGACGCGCGGATGCCTTTTTGCTCGAAGCAGCGGGCCGGCTTAAACCCGATGTACGATTTGACGAAGCACGAGCGCAACTGGAGTCCATTTGGCCTGCGATTCGCGACGACCTGGCGCCCGCAAATCTTGCGCCCGCCGAGCGCTCGAGGTTCCTTGGACTGCATATGAAAATAGAGCCGGGCGAAAAAGGCGCTTCGGCTTTGCGCAAGCAGTTCACCAAGCCCCTTTACGTCTTGCTGGCGATTTCGGGTCTGGTGCTGCTGGTGGCCTGCGTGAATCTGGCGACCCTGACGCTTTCGCGCGCCGCCGCGCGCAGCCACGAAATAGCCGTTCGTATCGCGCTGGGCGCAAGCCGCACGCGACTGGTTCGGCAGACGCTCACCGAGAGCATCATGCTATCCGTGGCAGGCACGCTCGCGGGATTTTTTTTGGCCTATTGGTGGAGCCACACGCTAGCCGATTTCATCCTCGGCCAATTCTTCAACGCGCCTGCCCAGTTGAACCTGACGCCTGACATGCGGGTGCTGCTCTCCACGGCAACGGTTGCCATCCTCACAGGAGTGCTGTTCGGCCTCGCGCCGGCATGGCGCGCGACTCGCGAAGATCCTAATTTTGCGCTGCAAAGGAATGCGCAGAAGTTCTCGCGAAGCACCGGGCGGCTGGGTAAGAGCCTGATCGTTACGCAAGTGGCGCTTTCGCTGGTGCTATTGGCGGCTGCAGGACTCTTCCTCCGCACTTTGAAAAAGCTGCGCACCATCGAGCCGGGATATCAAGCGAGCGGCGTGCTGGATGCGTCGCTTTACCCGAAGCCGGGCGGCTACAAGAATCTCGATCGGGTGAATTACTACCAAGAACTAACGGCGCGCGTGTCTCGCATTCCTGGAGTCGAGTCTGCAGGAATCGCAAAGATGTCGCTGGGATGGAGGGCATGGAGAGAAAGCGTTCGAAGTAGCGACACAAGTGACGCGGGCGTGAAAGCGGATTTCGCTTTGGTCATGCCGGGATTCTTTCACACCGTCGGAATCTATCCGCAAAGAGGCCGGATCTTTACCTGGCGCGATGATGATCGCGCGCCGCGCGTCGCGGTGGTGAGCGAGAGCGTGGCTAAGAAGCTGTTTGCCGGGCGCGAAGCCCTCGGACAGCGCCTGGAAATCACCACGGAGCCGACGTGGCAGAAAGTCGAAATCGTGGGAATTGTTTCCGATGCGAGCCTGTATGACATTCGCGAACACGCGCCGCCCACGGTGTATGTGCCGTCCACGCAATATGGAGAGTTCATGGGCTGGTCGCAAATGATGCTGCGGACCAAGGCGGCGCCCGCGGTGATGGCGAATGCGGTGCGGCAAACGGTGGATTCCCTGGGCCACGAATACGTAGCTAAAACACACATGGTCGTGGAAACAATCGATCGCTCCATTTTGCGAGAGCGGGTATTTGCGATTCTTTCGGCCTTTTTCGGCGGGCTGGCGTTACTGCTGGCTGGGATTGGTCTCTATGGCTTGATGGCCTACAACGTCACCCGGCGTACGCAGGAAATCGGTGTGCGCATGGCGTTAGGAGCGGCCCGAAAGAATGTGCTCTCGATGATTTTGCGCGAGACGCTGGGGCTGACGAGCATCGGTATTGCCCTGGGTCTTGCGTGTGCGCTGGCGGCTTCGCAGCTTATCGCCAACATGCTCTACGGAGTTTCCGCGCAGGACCCTGTGACTCTGGCGTCTGCCTCCGTCGTCCTCAGTGGAGTGGCCGTTGTCGCGGGCTGGATTCCCGCGCGGCGCGCTATGCGCGTCGATCCGATGGTCGCTCTGCGTTATGAATAATGCTTGGGGCCTCTAGCGTATTACGGTTCCAGTCACCGGAAGAGCTTTGGGACGGCCGCTACCGGGCGGTGCCGGGGCGAGTTATTCAGCGCCTGCTTTCCGCGTGCGGCCTTCTTTCAAGAAGGTGCCTTTCTCTAATTCAGTGAAGGCTTGGCGGAGCTGCTCTTGGGTATTCATTACGATGGGGCCGTACCAGGCTACCGGCTCCTGCAGCGGCTGGCCGGAGACCAGGAGGAAGCGGATGCCTTCGTCGCCGGCTTGCACGATGACTTCGTCGCCGCGATCGAACAGGACCAGCGAGCGATTCTCCGCGGCGGCAGGCGGCGCGGTATCGAGCCATCCTACCGACTCCGTGGGCACCGATAAGGGCTCGCTGGCGTTGCAAAATTTGCCGGAGCCCGCGAAGACGTACGCGAAAGCGTGGCGGGTGGTCTCGACGGGCAGAGTTTTCCTGCGGCCCGGGGCTACCGACACGTCCAGATAGACGGGATCGGCGGCGATGCCATCGACCGGGCCGCGCTTTCCCCAAAAACTGCCACACACCAGGCGGACGTGCGTCCCGTCGTCGTCGGTAATTTGCGGAATGTCCAGCGCCTTCACCTCCTGATAGCGCGGTGGCGTCATCTTCAGCGACGCCGGCAAATTGGCCCACAACTGAAAGCCGTGCATGCGCCCGGCGTGATCGCCCTTGGGCATCTCTTGGTGGATGATGCCACTGCCTGCGGTCATCCACTGGACGTCGCCGGCGGCGATCGCACCGTGGTTGCCGATGCTGTCGCCGTGCTCCACGGTTCCGGCGAGCACGTAGGTGATGGTCTCGATGCCGCGGTGCGGGTGCCACGGAAATCCCGCCAGATAATCCTCGGGGACATCATTGCGAAAATCGTCGAGCAGCAAGAAGGGATCGAACTCCGAGGTGTCGCCAAATCCAAATGCCCGCCGCAGATGCACCCCCGCGCCCTCCGTCGCCGGTTTGCTGCGGATCAGCCGCTTCACAGGTCGAATCGACATAGCACCCTCCAGCCCGCAGTCTACGCCGTAGTGTCAGCGGTGTCACCGCGAGCAGACCCTCCGATGATTGCGCAAGTGCTCGTAGTATCCTGTGCGACAGGAGGCTGCATGACTGAAGAGGACGTTGTGGCAATGCCGTTGAGTCTCGACGAGCTTTTGGTCTTAATGCGTTCTCTGACGACGGCGCTGGAATCGGAGCGCACGAAGACTGCCGATAAAGAGGTCATCTCCAGGATAAAACGGCGTATAGGGCGTTTCGCGGAGCGACAGGGCGCTTTCTGGGACAAGCCAAGCAGCTAACCCACTGTCCAGCCAAGGGGGCGACCCGCCCGGGCGCTGCTGCAGATGCTACACTTCGTCGTGCAATGGCAATCAAAAGGCGCGAAAAAGGAGGGGAGAGAATGGACGCGGGGAACGAAGCAGCGGCGGCAATTCTGGTGCAAACGATTTTTTTGAGAGATGGACACTTGCAGGGCCTGTTGGGCGAACACGCGAAGAAGGGACCGGTGGCGGCGGCGGAGTTCTTGAAAGCGTTCTATCGCGCCGCGCTGGCCATCACCGTCGACGTAAAGGCGGAAGGCACACCCTGAAGAACGGGAGAATTGCAACTGCAACTGTGAACGGATGCAGAAGCGGAAGAATCTACGCGCTGTGCTTGCAGGCGGAACAGCTTAATTCTTGGCCGATATGTTCGAGGCGGCCTTGCGCTGTGGTGACCCAGTGATGATGGGTGTATGGCGGGTCGTGGCGAACGTGCTGCTGATGCCCGCACTCGAGTTCGGCCACCCAGTCGCGGCGTTCGTCCATGTGAAAATCAACAATCTTTCGCAGGATCTTGGCCGGTGAGGATTGTGCGGGCTTCATATCTCTATTCTACGCGCTTTGGTCCCGGGGCGTGGGTTCATTTTTATGAGGAAAAGCTAAGGTGTGAGCGACGGGCAGTGCTTAGCGTGGCTGCGCGAAACCCTGGTAGATGTACGACATGGGGCGTGGCCCTGAGAGATAACACGTCTTCAACTCCGCGATCTGGAATCCAGCCGCGGTGATGAGCTCGTCCACTTTGCGATTGAGGTGACACCCGCCGGTGAAGGTCTTCCAGAGGGGAGTGAGGCGATCCTGCCAGGCAACGACGCTGGGATCGGGAGAGCGGCCGTGCTCGAGAAAGATGAGACGCCCGCTCGGCCTTAGCACACGTTTCATTTGCTGGAGCGCCTGGTCAACGTTGGGGATGGAACAAATGGTCCATGTGACTACGACCGTGTCGACACTCTCGTTGGGGAGCGGCAGCGGTTCTTCCGCGGATTGCGAGAGGAACTCGACCGGAAGGCGCCGGGCCGCCACTCGCTTGCGCGCCATGCGCTGGAGTTCGACTGACGGATCGACGCCGTAGACACGCTGCACCTCGGGCGAATAGAACGGCAAATTTAGTCCGGAGCCGATGCCGATCTCCAGCACTTCACCGCGAGCGTGAGGGATCCACTCCGCGCGCAGCCGGGCGGCCTCCTTGTTTCTCATCGAGAGGTCAATCAGTCGAGGTAAAACGTATTGCGCGTAAAAGCCCATGGCTGTGACGGCTCTACTTGTACGCTGAATTGTTGCGTTGCCGCAAGTAGGAGAAGCGCGACAGTATTTTCAGTCCGCGGGAGCGTTGCTGGCGACCGGTTGGGCTGCCGCAGACTTCTGCCCCATGAGCTCGACAGCGGCCTGATTCAGTTGCGCGCGCAATTGATAGCGTTCGTTGGCGCGCGTGATGTAGCGCACCGCGATTTCGACGCCGCCGATCACCGGCCTGATATTGACCGCGGGCATCGCTGAATGGGAGCTCACGTCGCGCGATTTCGCCGCGCTCTTCCATTCGGTTTCCGCCTGCTGCGCGCCTTCCGAGGTGGCTTCGAGCACTTTCTTCTGAATGGCCGCAAGGATCGGGTAGGGGTCCTGGCCGGTGGGAACGATGATCTGCAACTCATCCCAAAGCCACTGTCCGGAAGTGGAAAAATTGAAATAGTGGCCTTCGATGGCGAAGCTGTTGGTGAAGGTGACGCGCCGGCCGGTGGGGTGGCTGGAATCGGTCCAGTTGCCGGTTTCCAGCAGCACGGTGTGAAACATTCCGAGCTCGACGACTTCGCCGGTGACGCCGTTGATCTCCACCCAATCGCCGAGGCGGATTCCGTTCTTGCCCATGAGCACGAACCAGCCGAGAAAGCCCACGATGAAATCTTTGAGCGCCACGGTGAGGCCCGCGCCGGCGAGTCCGAGCACCGTGCCTAATTGGCTCGGCGGTCCAAAAATAACCAGCAAGATGAACAGGACGGCGAGCACTTGCAGGCTCACGCGCGTGACGGTGCGCAAAGTTTCGACTTGCCGCCGGTCCAGCGACGTCTTGCCCAGCAGGCGCTCCAGCCAGCCATCGAAAAACACTCCTACGAGCAGAATGCTCAAGACGCTCGTGAGGCCCACAATGGCCCGATGCAGCACGCTGCGTTGCTTGGCGCTTACGACGCTGATCCAGTTGCCGTAGACATCGGCGAGTTGCTTCTGGTCGTCGATGCGCTTGTCGAGATTGGTGAGCGTTTTTTGCTCGTCAGCGCGGCGTTTGGTGGTTTGTACCATGGCCGCGGATTCTTCGCGGGTGCGGCCGGCGCTTTCGCTCCTGACGGGCGCGGTAGGGGAAGATCCCTGCGTCGCGGCGGCATTGACTTGCGTCTCCAACGCAGCGTGCTTCGCGGAAAGCGCCGCGGCGGAGTTTTCGGCGTCGTGCTTGGCGCGCCATAATTGCAGCTGCTTCTGGCGCAGCACGGACCATTGTTGAAAAAGGTGGATCAGCCCGCGCGATTCGACGGGCGCGCTGACCGACACATGCGTGGCGTCGGAGGAATGCGACGCGGCCTCGTGCTCGTCCACCATGGACTGGATGCGGCCCTGCGGGTCGCCTCCGGCGCGCAGCAAATCTTGCTTGGCTTCGTCGGCCTCATCCTGATCGAGTTCCAGCTGTGCTTTGGCGACGTCGAGCTGATCGTCGAGAGCGTCCTTGCGCGAGCCGCTGGCTTTGGCTTGCGCGGCGGTCAGATCGTCGACGCGCTTCTTGTCGGCGTCCAGCGCATCCTCGAACTTCCGCAAATGCGCCTGGATTTCTTTCGCTCGGGCGCTCAAGACCGGCGGATGCATTTGCGCCTCGCGAACGGCTGCGGCAAACGCCAGGTCCATCTCCTGGTCGCCGAGCCGCAAGGCCTCTTCGGCGAACGGCTGCTCCTCCGCGCTGGTCGGCATCTTGGCGAATTGCTGCGCGGTGAGCAGCGGCGTTTGGTCGACAAGAGGCCCTTGCTCCAAAGCCGTAGAGCTCTTTGGTGCTTCCAACTTGGGCGTGATATCGGTCGTGCGGACCAGCGCGTAAACCGTCACTCCCAACAGCAGCACGAGAACGATGGCCACCACGCGTTGTTTCGATTTCATGGAGTTCTCATTGTAATACGCCCGGCGGGTTAGGGCAGCAGGAAGCGGCGCGCCGGGGCGCTTACCCGATAGGCACGGCGTCAGCACATTGCGACAAGCGGAACTTGCTCCGGGAAATCGGAGTGCGTACTCTGAAGGAAAGAGGGGTTCATGCCGAATACGCGCTTGCCCAATTCCATTTTCTTCGTGTTGGTCCTGGTGGCCGCGATGCAATCGGCGTACTACGCGCCGCGAATTCCGGAAATTCTGGGGTCGCATTTCGGCAAGAGCGGCATCGCCAGCGCTTGGCAAACGAGAGTGGCGTTCTTCACCACCGAGCTGATCGTCATCGTCATGGCGACGCTTGTGTCGTTCGGCGTTCCGCGCCTTATCGCCGCGATGCCCGCTTCCACCATCAATCTGCCGAATAAAGATTTTTGGCTGAGTCCGGAGCGGCGCGAGGAGACGTTTGCTTTCTTGCGTGCGCAAATCGCCTGGCTGGGCTGTGTGCTGCTCGCTTTTCTGCTCTTTGTGATGGAGCTGGTCTTCCGCGCCAACCTGCACACGCCGCCGCAGCTCAACACCGCGGTCTTCGTGCCGGCGCTGCTCGCGTTCCTCGCTTTCTCCACCACCTGGACTATCCGCCTCGTCTTTCATTTCTACAAGACGGAATCGAAACAATGAAGAAATATTTGATCGTTATCGAGACGACGCAAACCGGATTTTCCGCGTACTCTCCGGACCTACCGGGCCGCGTTTCCACTGGCAGGACCCGCGAGGAAATCGAGCAAAATATGCGCGAAGCGATTGCGTTTCACCTCGACGGCTTGCGCGAAGAAGGTCGACCGGTGCCCGAACCGCAGAGTTATTCGGCTTACGTCGAACTGTCTGCCTAGATCTGGCACGCAGGTGCACTTTATAACGATATCGCCTCCGAAGCAGCGCGGTCGTTGTCGTTTCAATTTTGGTTATCTCTAGAGGTAATCGCGGGACGGGCCTTCGAGGAACGCGCGCAGCTTGCGCGAGCGCGAAGGATGGCGCAGCTTGCGCAGCGCTTTGGCTTCGATCTGGCGGATGCGTTCGCGAGTGACGGCGAAGGACTGGCCGACTTCTTCCAGCGTGTGCTCGCTGCCGTCGTCCAGGCCGAAGCGCATCTTGATGACTTTTTCCTCGCGCGGCGTCAGCGTCTTCAGCACCGAAGAGGTCTGCTCCTTCAAATTCAAATTGATCACCGCGTCGGAAGGCGACACCACGGCCTTGTCTTCGATGAAGTCGCCGAGATGCGAATCTTCCTCTTCGCCGATGGGCGTTTCCAGGGAAATCGGCTCTTGCGCGATTTTCAGAATCTTGCGCACCTTGGACACGGGAATGTCCATGCGCTTGGCAATCTCTTCGCTAGTAGGCTCGCGACCGAGCTCCTGCACCAGTTGGCGGCTGGTGCGCACCAACTTGTTGATCGTTTCGATCATGTGCACCGGGATGCGGATGGTGCGCGCCTGGTCGGCAATGGCGCGGGTGATAGCCTGGCGAATCCACCATGTGGCGTAGGTCGAGAATTTGTAGCCGCGGCGCCACTCGAATTTATCGACGGCTTTCATCAAGCCGATGTTGCCTTCCTGAATCAAATCCAGGAACTGCAAACCGCGATTCGTATATTTTTTGGCAATGGAAACCACCAAGCGCAGGTTGGCCTCGATCAATTCTTTTTTGGCTTGTTCGGCTTCCGCTTCGCCGCGGTGAATGATGGTGAGCGTGCGCTTCAGTTCGGTCAGCCCGACTTCGCTGGCTTCTTCAATGTCCTTCAGTTCGCTGCGGCGCGTGCGCAATTCCTTGCGCGCTTCCGCGGCCACATCGCCTTTGGCGGCGTCGACACGGCGCTCCAGGCGTCCGGCCTCGCGCTCGAGAGATTGCAGACGCTCGACGGTGTTGCGCATTTTGTCGATGAGCCGCTTCTTCTCGAAGGGGTTGAAGTCGATAGCACGGACCGCCAGGGAAATCTCCACGCGCGTGCGCGCCACCTCCCATTTCGCACGCACATACGAGCGCTTCTTGGCCTTGGGAATTTTCTCCAGCCGCGCCGCTTGCTTCAGCGCGGTGTCATAGAGCCGGGCAATTTTTTCGATGTGTTTGAGGGTCTGCTTGGTTTTGTTGGCGATTTTTTCTTCGGTCAGCTCTTCGTCGTCGAACTGGACAATTTCCTTGATGGAGCGCACGCCCTTGCGCAAATCCTCGCCGACGGAAATCAATTCCTTGATGACGATCGGTGAGCGCGTGATGGCCTTCATGACCACCAGTTGCCCGCGCTCGATGCGCTTGGCGATGGTGACTTCGCCCTCGCGCGTCAGCAGAGGAACCGTGCCCATTTCGCGCAAGTACATGCGCACCGGGTCGTTGGTTTTTTCGAGGGAACCCGGGGTCAGGTCCAGATCGCTTTCGCCTTCGTGTGCGTCTTCCTTTACGACCGCGTCGTGATCGCCGGGCTCGACGGACACTTCGACGGCGCGCGCCGCTTTGGCCGAGGCGGCATCCTCGTAAATTTCGATGCCATTGCGCTCGAAGGTGGTGAGGAGATCGTCGATCTCTTCCGAGGAGTGCACTTCCGCGGGAAGCGAATCGTTCACTTCGTCGTAGAGCAGGTACCCGCGCTCCTTGCCCACGGCAATGAGCTGGCGCACCGCGTCGTATTTCTCTTCAAGACCTACTGCCGCCACAAATTCCTCCCCCAATCACACAGCAACTCCGCTTCGCCGCCAGGAGCGGAGCGTCGGGGCAATTTCGATTCGATTTGTTCGCTGAGACACAAACAGGCTGCTCGCCGGCACGAACGGTGATCGTCCCCAAGAAAATCGCCGTGTCTGCTGACCGCCTCGTGGTCCTGATGAACGTCTGAAGCCCTCGGTACTAGCCGCTCGCCCGTGCGCCGCCGCGTCTCGCGTCTTCGTGGCCTGCCCCTGCCGCTATCCTCCAAAATTAGATGCACTTAGCGGCGAAACTGTTACTCGCGAAACCCTATTACGCTACACGTTTAAGTCCGTCGCCGTCAACGATTTAATTGATGGAAAGCCGTGAAAATGCCAAACACCTACGACCATCGGATGCTTCCATTTCCGGAAGGTCGCAGCTCGACTGCCATTTAGCGGGCAGCCGCCAGCCGCCGCATCAGCGTCTGCTTGCGCTGGAGAAGGCCGCGCAATTCCGGTCCGGCTGGATTGGCTTCGATGCTTCGCTGCACATCGGCCAACTCTTTTTCCGCCTGGCGGTGCCGGAGCGTTTCCAGGCAGCTTTGGGCTTCCTCCCAAGTCGGTTCGCTTGAATCCTCGAATAAGATTTCGTAGAACATCTTGCGGTCGCGCTCCTCGAGCGACGCGGCGAGTTCGCTCGGCTGCACCGGTTCGCCGGAGACGCTTGCGACGATCAGCGCAGTGAAGATTTTTTCCGTCTCCAGCCCGTGATAGAGCTGGCCTTGTTGCAATTGCTGCGCCAGTTCGCTGCGAAAGCCTTCGCCTTCCGCCAGCATGCGAATCAATCGGCGCTCCACCGGCTTGGCGGCGCGCCCGACCAATTCCGGTTGCGCCTTGACCTCGCTGCGGCGCTCGGCGGCGGCTCGGCTCAGCGCGGCGCGCAGCACCGGCTCCTCCAAGCGAAGCTGCTGCGCAATCCGCGTAGCCCATTCCGAGCGCAACAGGCGATTCGGAATTTTCTGCACGTACGGCAAAAGAAAATTCACGGCTCGCAGCTTGCCTTCCGCGGTGCTCAAGTCCATTTGCCGCGCCCGCGCGATGAGGTAATCGACGTACGGCGGCGATTCTTTGAGGACTTTGATGTAGGCCTCGGCGCCCTGCTCGCGAATAAATTTGTCGGGATCCGCTTTGCCAGGCAGCGCCAGCACTTTCACCTCAAAATCCTGCTCCAGCAAAAGAGAAATGGAGCGCTCCGTGGCGGTTTGCCCGGCGGCATCGGGGTCGTAGTTTACGATCACCCGCTTTGTGAAGCGGCCCAGCAGCTTGATTTGCGGCTCGGCAAGACTGGTGCCGCAACTCGCGACCACGTTGCTGATCCCCGCGCGTGCCACGGCGATGGCGTCCATGTAGCCTTCCACCAATACCGCGAAATCCGACCGGCGCAGGGCTTCCTTCGCGCGGTCCAGGTGATACAGCACATTGCTTTTCGAATAGATCGAAGTTTCCGGCGAGTTCAGATATTTGGGCTGGTCCTCGCCGAGCGCGCGGGCGCCAAACGCCACGATTTTGCCGGACTCATTGGCAATCGGAAAGGTGATGCGCCGCCGGAAGCGGTCGAACATGCGGTCGCCCTGCTCGCTGCGCGAAATTAGCCCCGATTCCGCCAGCAGCTTTTCGGAATATTTCTGCTTCAGGAAACGCAGCAGCGCGTCGCCGCCGCTGGGCGCGTAGCCGATGCCGAAGCGCTCGATCGTTGCATTGTCCAGGCCGCGATCTTCCAGGTACGCGCGGGCCGCCTTGCCCTCGGCCGTCCCTTCCAGTTGCTTGACGAAAAACGTCTGCGCCTCCCGGTGCACTTCCACCAATGCCGAGCGCGCCTGGTTCTGCTTGCGTTCCTGCGGCGACCGCTCTCGTGCGCGGGGAACCGCAATCCCCGACTTCTCCGCCACCACCCGCACCGCGTCCGGAAATTCGCACTTCTCCATCTCCATCACGAAGCTGAAGACGTCGCCGCCCTTGCCGCAGCCGAAGCAGTGATAAATCTGCCGCGTCGGATGCACGTTGAACGATGGCGTTTTCTCCGAATGGAACGGGCACAGACCGCGGAAATTTTGCCCAGCCTTCTTCAGCTGCACGTATTCGCCCACCACGCGAACAATGTCCGCCTGCTGCTTTACGCGATCCGCAAATGTCCCTGCTTCCGCCAAGGCAAATCTCCCCCTCGGTGCGAAGCCTAGCATCTAGCGCAGCAGCGGACAACTTCAGCACTCGAAGTTGAAGCCGTACATTCGATCTCTTCAGGATGACAGGGCGTTGTTGGCGGGCAAATCAGTTCTAAAAAATTAAGACCAGTAGGAGCGGTCAAGGGTACGGTATTGAATGGCTTCGCTGAGGTGGCGGGGCTCGATGCTTTCGGAGGCGTCGAGGTCGGCGATGGTGCGGGCGACCTTGAGGATGCGGTCGTGGGCGCGCGCGGAGAGGCCGAGGCGGGTGATGGCGTTCTCGAGCAACTTTTCTCCGTCCGGAGTGATGGCGCAGTATTTGCGAATCATCTTGGGAAGCATCTGCGCGTTGGAATAGGTTTTTTTGTCGGCGCGATAGCGTTCGATCTGGTGATTGCGAGCGGCGATGACGCGCTGCCGCACGGCAGCGGAGTCTTCCGCCGAGGACGGCGCGCGGAGCTCTTTGTACTTGACGGCGGGAACTTCGATGTGGATGTCGATCCGGTCGAGGAGCGGGCCGGAAATTTTGGAGACGTAGCGCTGGATCATCGGCGGGGTGCAGTGGCAGTCGCGGGTGGGGTCGCCGAAATAGCCGCAGGGGCAGGGATTCATGGCGGCGGCGAGCATGAAGCGCGAGGGAAAGGTGACGGAGACGGCGGCGCGGGCGATGGTGACGGACCCGTCTTCGAGTGGCTGGCGCATCACTTCGAGGACGTTGCGCTGAAATTCGGGCAATTCGTCGAGGAACAAAACGCCGTTGTGGCCTAGGGAAACTTCGCCAGGGCGCGGCACGGCGCCGCCACCGATGAGTCCGGCGTCGCTGATGGTGTGGTGGGGGGAGCGGAACGGGCGGGTGCCGACGAGGCCGCGGCCATCTTCAAGTACTCCAGCGACGCTGTGAATGCGCGTGGTTTCGATGGCTTCTTCGAGGGACATGGGCGGAAGAATGGTGGGAATGCGTTTTGCCAGCATGGTTTTGCCAGCGCCGGGAGGCCCGATAAAGAGAATGTTGTGGCCGCCGGCGCAGGCGACTTCGAGGGCGCGCTTAGCGGCTTGCTGGCCGTGGACATCGCGAAGATCGACAGAGTACTGCGCGGCTTCGCTGAGCAATTGGTGGGCATCGACACGAATGGGCTGGAAGGATTCCGGGGAATTGACGAGGTCGACGGCTTGGGGGAGGGATTTGAGGGCGAAGACATCAACGCCCTCGACGACGGCGGCTTCGCGGGCGTTGGCTTCGGGAACGGCCAGAGACTTGAGACCGACTTCG
>WNEY01002858.1_pt1 | contig 12822 bp, 12 predicted proteins | sample 5400531 | NCBI WGS metagenome assembly WNEY01 (sample SAMN13153338, study PRJNA577476) | soil metagenome | isolation source: 200 cm saprolite under Douglas fir tree site 1 | place: USA:California | collected 2015-04-18
TGCGGAGATTGCCGCCGCGGCACGGGAAGCCACACCGGAGATCGAAGCTGCGCCGCCGGACTTCACATCAATCGCCGAGATCGAGGCCGGGGCCGCGGAAGCCCCGCAAATCGACGCTGCGCCGCCCGACTTCACCGCTTCAAACCAGGAGCTTGCCGCTCACCAGCCGGCCCTGCAGATGATCGCGGCGCTAGAGCAGTGGCTCGACGCCATCCATGTCACACGCGCCGACCGCCGCGCTTAGCGTCCGTCACGACTACCTTCGGAAGGCCATCGCGGCGCGCGGGCTGGATGCGCTCGTCGTCACGGCGCTGCCGAACATCCTCTACCTCACGAATTTCACCGGCAGCTCGGCGATCGCCGTCGTCACGCCGGACCGTCTGTACTTCATCACCGACTTCCGGTACGTCACGGTGATGGCGGATGCGCGCGGCACGCCCCACGAATGCCCCGGCCTCGAGCTGGTCACCGTGGAGGGATCGTACGACGTGACGCTGGCGGCGGTGCTCGCTCCGCATGCGCGAATCGGATTTGAAGCCGCGCATCTCACGGTCGCGCGTCACACCTGGCTCACGCGGACGCTGCACGCCGCGGCCGCCGAATCGTCACTCAGCAATCAATCCGCAATCAGCAATCCGCAATCAGTAATGCGTCTTCTGTCCACCGAGCACCTCGTCGAGCGGTTGCGCGTTCGAAAAGACGAATACGAGATCGCCACGATGCGTGAAGCGGCGGCGCGTTTGTCGGCGGTGGCCACCGGCGTGCTGACGGCGGTTCGACGAGGCGAGACCGAGCGCGATCTGGCGCTCGCTATCGACGTGCGAATCAGGCAGGCGGGGTTCGAGCGGGCCGCGTTTGATACGATTGTCGCCAGCGGGCCGAATGCGGCCCTTCCCCACGCGCGGCCCGGAGAGCGAACAATAACCGAAGGTGATCTCGTGGTGCTGGACTTCGGCGGTGTGTACGACTCATACTGCGTCGACCTCAGCCGGACGGTGGTGGCAGGGAAAGCCGATCGGCGGACCCGGGAGGTCTATGATGCCGTGCTCGAGGCGCGTCGAAGCGCGATCGCGTCGGTCGGGCCCGGCCGGTCGCGGTTCGAGATCGACCAGGCGGCGCGCGGCGCGTTGGAGGCGCGCGGTCTCGGTGAGGCGTTCGGCCATGGCACCGGCCACGGCCTCGGGATCGAAGTGCACGAAGATCCGCGAATTTCGCGGAAGCGTCCGGACGTCGACATTCAGGCGCCGGAGGTCGAGCCGGGCATGATCTTCACGATAGAGCCTGGCGCCTATCTCCCCGGGTGGGGCGGCGTTCGAATCGAGGACGACGTGCTGGTGACCGACACTGGGGTGGACGTCCTCACGGACGTCACAACGGAGCTCATCGAGCTTTAAGGATATGAGGATCTCGAGATTTCGAGATTTAAGGATATGAGGATCTAAGGATCTTAGGATTTATTTGATTTCAGGATCTGGCTGTGTCGCCGGCGCGTCCCACTGGCACGCTCTTTCGATCGCCAGATAAATCCTTAAATCCTTAAATCCTTAAATCCTTAAATCCTTAAATCCTTAAATCCTTAGATGTCAGCGTCATTTGCCGAATGGATCTGAATCAGATCAAGCAGATTCTCAATCTCGTGCGGGAGCACGAGCTCTCGGAGTTCGAGATCGAGCACGAGGGGCTGCGGCTGAAGATCCGCAAGGATGCGAACGGCGCGCATGGCGTCGCGCTGCCGGCGCCGGCGCTGCCCCCGGTGGTCACGCCCGCCGCCGGCGCTGGGACGGCCGGGCGCGCGGCCGCCATGGCGGCCGGCGCGGCATTATCGGGGCCCGAGACGATCGAGGCGGAGGCCGATGCCGAGATCGAGCTCGCCGTCGTGAAGTCGCCGATCGTCGGCACCTTCTACCGATCGGCCGAGCCGGGCGCGCCCTCGTTTGTCGAGGTCGGCTCCACGGTGAAGAAGGGCCAGGTGCTCTGCATCATCGAGGCGATGAAGCTGATGAACGAGATCGACTCCGAATACGACGGCGAGGTGGTCAACATCTACGTCGAAAACGGACAGCCCGTGCAGTACGGCGAGCGGATGTTCGCGATCAGGACGCGATAGGGATTGGCCGTGAAAAATGCGACGAGTGAACGCAGAGCTCGCTGAGAAATCCTTAGACTCTTCTTCCCCGCGGTCTCTGCGTCGAACGTGATTTGTTCATGTTCAAGAAAATCCTGATCGCGAACCGCGGAGAAATCGCCCTGCGGATCATCTATGCCTGCCGCGAGCTCGGCATCAAGACCGTCGCCGTGTACTCCGAGGCGGACGAAAACCAGCTGCATGTGAAGTTCGCGGACGAGGACGTCTGCATCGGCCCGGCGCGCAGCGCCGACAGCTACCTGAACGTGCCGTCGGTGATCAGCGCCGCGGAGATCACCGGCGCCGACGCCATTCATCCCGGCTACGGCTTCTTGTCCGAGAGCGCCTATCTCGCCGAAGTGTGCGAGGCCTGTCACATCAAGTTCATCGGTCCCGATCCGCAGGTGATCCGGCTGATGGGAGACAAGGCGCGCGCGCGCCGGGTCATGAAGAAGGCGGGCGTGCCGATTCTGCCCGGCAGCGACGGCCCGATCGAAAACGAGGAGCGGGCGCTCAAGCTGTCGAAGGAGATCGGGTATCCGGTCATCGTGAAAGCGACGGCCGGCGGCGGCGGCCGCGGCATGCGGATCGTGCGCGCGCCGGCGGAACTGTCGCACGCGGTCAAGACCGCCCAGCGCGAAGCCGAAGCGGCGTTCGGCGTCGCCGACGTGTACATCGAGAAATTCGTCGAGTCGCCGCGGCACATCGAGTTGCAGATCCTCGGCGACCACTACGGGTCGGTCGTGCACCTGGGCGAGCGCGAATGCTCCATCCAGCGGCGTCACCAGAAGCTCATCGAGGAGTCGCCGTCGCCGGCGCTCAGCGAGAAGATGCGCAGGCGGATGGGCTCCATCGTCATCGACGCCGCAAAGGCGGTGCAATACACGAACGCCGGCACGTTCGAGTTCCTGATGGATCCCAGCGGCCGCTTCTACTTCATGGAGGCGAACACGCGGCTCCAGGTCGAGCACCCGGTGACCGAGATGGTGACCGGCCTCGACATCGTCAAGGAGCAGATTCGCATCGCCGCCGGCGAGCGGCTGACGTTCAAGCAGAGCGAGGTGACGTTCACCGGCCACTCGATCGAGTGCCGTATCAATGCCGAGGATCCGGAGACGTTCGTGCCGTCGCCCGGCGTGATCCACGTGTTCAGCGTCCCGGGCGGACCGGGCGTCCGCGTCGAGACGTTCGCGCACTCCGACTGCACGATCTCGCCGTATTACGATTCGATGATCGCGAAGATCATCGTCCACGGCCGCGACCGCCACGAGGCGATCGCGCGCATGAAGCGGACGCTCGAGATGACGGTGATCGAAGGGATCAAGACCACGATCCCCTTGCATCTGCGGATCCTCGTCGATCCCGAGTTCGTCGCCGGCAAGCTGAGCACCTCCTTCATGGAGCGTTTCCTCGCCCGCCCTAGCACCGGCGGCGGCCGCCTCGCCGAAGCCGTGTGACACCGGACGGGATTCGGGACTCGGGATTCGGGATTCGAGCAGCTGTCGGGATTCGGGCTTCGGGATCCGAACAGCCGGCGGGATTCGGGATTCGAACTGCGCACTCCGAGCGAATCCCAAATCCCCAATCCCAGTATTGGAAAGCAGACGGGACTCGGGATTTGGGATTCGTTGGGATTCGTGCGCCGGGATTCGTTGCGCACGCAGCGTGACAGCGTGATCCGCGAATCCCGAATCCCCAATCCCAAATCCCAGCTCCGCACGCTGAACGCCATCGTCGACGTCGACGCGGCAGCGCGGGCCGGCTGGCGGCCACTCGATCTGGCGCGAGCGTTCCTGAGTGGCGGCGCGCGGTTCCTGCAGCTGCGCGCCAAGTCGATCGGCGGAGCAGAATTGCTGGACACCGCGTCGAGCCTCGCCGAGCTCGCGCATGCCGCCGGCGCCGTCCTCATCGTCAACGATCGCGCCGACATCGCGTGGCTCGCGAACGCCGACGGCGTTCATGTCGGGCAGGACGACCTGGGCGCCGCGGCCGTCCGGTCGCTCGTCGGCGACGGCGCGATCGTCGGCCTGTCCACTCACACCGTGGAACAGATCGATCGCGCGGTCGAGCAACCAGTGAGCTACGTCGCCATCGGACCGGTGTTCGGCACGGCGACGAAGGCGACCGGCTACGACCCGATCGGGCTCGCACGGGTCCACGAGGCCGGCAGACGGACAGGCGCCCGCGGGTTCCCACTGGTGGCGATCGGTGGGATCACGCTCGACAACGCGCGGTCGGTGATCGATGCGGGCGCCCATTCCATCGCGGTGATTAGCGACCTCTTATCGACAGGCGACCCGGCGGGGCGCGTCCGCGCGTACTTGCGAACGCTCGCCTAAAGATCGGCGCTCCGGAGCGCGAGGCTTTCAGCCGAGCGACCATGTATAATCCACGACACCACCCATTTCTTCCACTGAGGAATGTGCTGATGCCGATGTCGATTTTTGCCACGAAGTCGATCGAGCAATTGAAGGCCGAAGCGGCCGAGACAGGTGGGCATTCGCTCAAGCGCGTCCTCGGGCCGATCAACCTGGTCACGCTCGGCATCGGCGCCATCATCGGGACCGGCATTTTCGTGTTGACGGGCGAGGCGGCGGCGCAGCACGCCGGTCCGGCGATCGTGCTGTCGATGCTGCTCGCGGGATTCGCGAGCGCCCTTGCCGGCTTGTGCTACGCGGAGTTCGCGTCCACGGTGCCCATCGCCGGCTCCGCGTACACTTACGGGTACGCGACGCTCGGCGAGTTCGTCGCGTGGATCATCGGCTGGGATCTCATCCTCGAGTACGCCCTCGGCGCGGCGACCGTCGCGGTCGGCTGGTCCGGCCACCTGACGAGCTTCCTCCACGACTTCGTGGGTGTCGATTTCCCGGCGCAGTTCGCCGCCGCTCCCGGCAACATCGTTCAGACCGCGGCGGGTCCGGTAACGGCGGTTTTCAATCTCCCCGCGGTCATCATCACGATCCTCGTCACCATCCTGATCGTCATCGGCGTGAAGGAATCAGCCAACGTCAACACGGGGATCGTCATCGTGAAAGTCGGCGTCGTGCTGGTCGTCATCCTCGGCGGCGCGGCCTACATCAACACGGCGAACTGGCACCCGTTCATCCCGCCGAACACCGGCACGTTCGGTGAGTACGGATGGAGCGGCATCCTCAGAGGCGCCGGCGTCATCTTCTTCGCTTACATCGGCTTCGACGCCGTGTCGGTGGCCGCGCAGGAAGCGAAGAACCCGCAGAAGGACATGCCGGTCGGCATCCTCGGATCGCTGGTCGTCTGCACGATCCTCTACGTAGCGGTCTCGCTCGTCATGGTCGGCCTCGTGCCGTATCAGGCGATGAAGGGCTCGCCGGCGCCGATGGTCGTCGCGATTCGGGCCGCGGAAGCCGCCTCGGGTGGCAGCTCGATCCTCCACGCGATGACGATGCTCGTGGAGCTCGGCGCGATTGCGGGTTTGAGCTCGGTGATGGTCGTCATGATGATGGCGCAGCCGCGCATCTTCTACTCGATGGCCAAGGACGGCCTGCTGCCTCCGTTCGCGAAGAAGATTCATCCGAAGTTCCGCACGCCGCACATCACCAGCATCATCACCGGCGTCGTCGTGTCGATTGCGTCCGGCTTCACGCCCATCGGAATCCTCGGCGAGATGGTGAGCATCGGCACGCTGATGGCGTTCGTGATCGTGTCGATCGGCATCATCTTCCTGCGCTACCAGCGGCCCGAGCTCGTTCGGCCGTTCAAGGTGCCACTGGTGCCCTTCGTGCCTGCGCTGTCGGCGCTCGTCAGCCTCGGGCTGATGGCGGGCCTGCCGGGCGCGACCTGGATTCGACTCGTGGTGTGGATGGTGATCGGCATCGTGCTGTACTTCGCCTATGGCTACACCCACAGCGAAGTGCGGCACCGGGACGAAGCGCTGGCGGCGACGGGGGGCACGCGCCGCCGGTAGGTCGCGCGCGGCGGGCGCGCCATGACGGCCGTCGGAAAAATCGACAAGGGCGACCGCGGATTCCGGGCTCAGGGTCCGGTGTTCGCCGTCGCCCTTCTCGTTTCCATTGTCGCCCTGGGTACGCTTGGCTACACCTGGACCGAGGGCTGGACCGCCTGGCACGCGTTCTACGTCACGGTCCTGGGGATCACGACGGTCGATCTGCCGCCGCTATCGGGTGCCGGCCAGGTGTTCACGGTGTTCCTGCTGTTGGCCGGCGTCGGCGCGGCACTCTATACGTTCACGCTGCTGGCCACGGTCGTCGTCGAGGGCGGCCTGCCCAAGCGGCTTCAGCGGCGGCGCAGCGCGCGTATGCTCGAAACCATCGCGGACCATTTCATCATCTGCGGCTACGGACGCATCGGGAGCATCGTGGCGCAGCAGTTCCGGCGCCAGCAGATTCCGTACGTCGTCGTGGAGCGTGACGCCGAACGGGTGCAGGCGGCGATCGACGCAGGCGCGCTCGGCGTCGAGGCGGACGCGAGCCGTGAAGACGTGCTGAAGCGCGTCGGCATCGACCGCGCGCGCGGCCTGATTGCGGCGGTCGGCACCGACGCGGAAAACGTCTACGCGGTGCTGAGCGCGCGGGTGATGCGCCCGGACCTGTTCATCGTCGGCCGGGCGGAGACCGAAGACGCCACCCAGAAGCTGAAGCGCGCCGGCGCCGATCGCGTGATCTCGCCGTATCAGATCGGTGCGATGCAGATCGCGCAGACCGCCCTGCGGCCGGCCGTCGTCGATTTCATGGAGCTCGCGACGAGCGCGGACAACCTCGAGCTCGCGATGGAAGAGATCACGATTGCCCCTCGGTCGGCGCTCGCCAGCCGCTCCATCGTCGACGTCAATCTGCGTCAGCGGTACGGCGTCATCGTGGTCGGCATCCAGCGCGAGGATCGCCGGATGGAGTTCAACCCGGAGCCGGACACGCTGATCCATGCCGGCGACAAGCTCGTCGTCCTCGGACGGCCGGACGCGTTGAAGCGGCTCGAGACCGACGCGGCCGGCGCGAACAGCTGATGCCGGCGCGCGTGCTCGACGGCGCGGCAGTGGCACAGGCGATCCGGGACGAGGTGAGACCGGCGGTGGCGGCATTCACCGCGCGCGCGGGGCGCCCGCCGGGGCTCGGCATCGTCCTGGTCGGCGACGATCCGGCCTCGGAGATCTACGTGCGTGGCAAGCTGAAGACCGCGGGCGAGACCGGCCTGCGCGCGGACCTGCAGCGATTGCCCGCCGAGGCGCGCCTCGAGGATCTGCTGGGGGTCGTAGAGCAGTTGAACCAGAGCGAGGTACACGACGGGATCCTCGTGCAGTCACCGCTGCCGGCGGCGATGGGCGACGACGCCGAGCGCCGCGTGTTCGATGTCGTGCGCGCCGACAAGGACGTCGACGGCTTCAATGCGATCAACGCCGGCCTGCTCGTCCAGAACCGCGCAAGGCTGGTGGGGTGCACGCCGCTTGGCATCATCGAGCTGCTCGAGCGCTCGACCATTGCCATCAACGGCGCGCGCGCCGTCGTGATCGGCCGCAGCGACATCGTGGGCAAACCGGTGGCGTTGCTGCTGATGCACCGTCATGCGACAGTGACGATCTGCCACTCGCGGACCGTGGATCTTGCCGGCGTGGCGGCGAACGCGGACATCCTGGTGGCGGCGATCGGCCGCCCGGGGTTCGTGACGCCGGCCTTCGTCAAGCCTGGCGCCGCGGTGGTCGACGTCGGCACGACGCAGGTGACCGATCGCGCGGTGGTCGAGCGGCTGTTTCCGGTCGGCTCGAAGCGGCGCGAGGCGTTCGAGCGGCGCGGGTCGATCGTGGTCGGCGACGTTCACCCGGCCGTGGCGGAGGTCGCGGGCGCGCTGTCGCCCGTCCCCGGCGGCGTCGGTCCGCTGACGATCGCGATGCTGCTGAAGAACACGCTCGCTGCTGCGCAGCTTCGCGAGGGCAGTACGTAAACCTGCATTGACCGCCGAGACCGCCGAGGCCGCAGCGAAAAACCTTGGGTATTCTCCGCGATCTCTGCGTGCTCCGGGGTTAAACGTCATTTTCCACAGGCTCTCTTTAGCCGGACCGTGATCGCATGCTCAAGGTTGCGCTGACAGGTGGGATTGCCACTGGCAAGAGCTACGTGCTCGAACAGTTTCGCCGGCGCGGCGTGCCGTGCCTGGATGCGGACGCGCTCGTGCATGGCGTCACCGCGGCGGGCACCGACGGAGCGAGCGCGATCGCCGCGCGGTTCGGCCCTGAGATCCTGACCGCGGACGGCGCCGTCGATCGCGCGAAGCTCGGACCGATCGTGTTTGCGGATCCCGCCGCGCGGCGGGAGCTCGAAGCGATCGTGCATCCCGCCGTCTACCGCGCGATCGCGGCCGGATTGCGCGGCTTTGCGCTGACGGGCGACTATCGGTTCGCGGTCGCCGACATCCCGCTGCTCTATGAAACCGCCGCCGAGAAGGACTTCGACCGCGTCATCGTCACCGCGTGCGCGCCGGAGACGCAGATCAGCCGCCTCGTGGAGCGCGGGATGACCGAAGAGGCGGCACGCCAGCGCCTGGCGGCCCAATGGCCCACCGAGAAAAAAACATCACGCGCCGACTTCGTGATCGACACTGACGGCACCTTTGCGCAGACAGACGAACAGGTGGGGAGGCTCGTCAAGACACTGGCATCTGAGGATCTGAGGATTTGAGGATTTAAGAATCTATCTGAGGATCTATCCGAGGGTTCGAGCGTCGTTATTGCGAGTGACGCAACGCGGGCAGCGGCCTAAATCCTCAAATTAGATCCTCAAATTAGATCCTCAGATTCTAAAATCCTTAGATCCTCAAATCTCAGACTTCAACCTCTGTGGTGTCTTGTGCGGGCGCGATGCGCTCCTCGACGAAGGTGTTCCAATCGTGGCAGTGCGGGCACTGCCAGAGCAGCTCGGTGCTGCGGTAGCGGCAGCGCATGCAGACGTGCGGGTCGAGATAGAAGACCGCATGCTCGGTCAGCTCGCCGTAGCGATCGACGAGCGACGCCGGGTGATGGAGCTGGCCGAGCGCCCGCCAGATCGCCTGATGGATGCTGAGCGCGTGGGGGTTCTGGACCAGCGCCGCGAACAGAAGATCGAGCGCGTCGCGCGGATGCCCGCTCGCCGCCAGGTGACGTGACAGCGCGAGGCGCGCGCGCCAGTCCTGCGGGTTTTCGTCGATCAGCCGGCGGCAGAGGCGCGTGAACCGCTCTTCGTTGCTGGTGCGAACCGCGAGCGCCTCGAGCCGGTCGAAGGCGAGGTACGCGCGGTCCGGCGCGACATCGATGAGCCGTTCCCACACGACCGCGGCGTCGCGCTCGTTCCCCTGCGCCACGCGCACGTCGCCGAGATTGAGGTAGGCCGGGACGGCGCGGGCGTCGCGGTCGATCGCCGCGTCGAACCGGCGGATCGCCTCCGAGTAGTCCTTCCGGCGCATCGCTTCGAGCCCGATCTCGTTTTCGAGAAACGCGAGGATCGCCTGGCTCTGCGGGTGCGCGTCGCTGTCGGCGAGCTTCGACAGGCGGTGGCGCGTGTCGTAGGCCTCGGTCCACTGATGCTGCTCTTCGTGCAGCTTCTGGAGATTGAGGAGGGCGTACTCGTTTTTCGGATCGAGCCGGAGCACTTCATTGAACGCTTCGTGCGCCCGGTCCACGAACCCGCCGCGTTTGTAGTCGAGGCCGAGGCAGAGCAGCACGTACGCGTGCTCGAGCCTGCTCAGCTTCGGCCGCTGCAGCAGGTTCTGGTGCACCGTGATCGCCTTGCCGACCTGTCCCTTCTCGCGATACAGGTTGCCGAGGATCATGTGCACTTCCAGCGCGTCCGCGTCGAGGCTTGCCGCGCGGCTCAGTTCCTCGATCGCGAGATCGACCTGATTCGCGACCAGAAAATTGAGCCCGAGGATATAGTGCGGCGATTCACGCGCCCGGCGGCGGTCGATCCATCTGCCGTCGCGCAGCTTGTAGCGCTCCCAGGCCTTGCCGATCGTCAGGCCGGCGAGCAGCGCCACCAGGGCGGCGAGCAGCGGCGCGTACGGGCTCATGCCTGCTGATCCAGCACGGCGGCCAGGTAGGAGGCGACGATCGAATCCCAGCGGCCGTGCGCGCGCAGAATCAGCTCGATCAGCTCCCGCGCGGCCCCGTCGCCACCCCTGAACCGGCTGACCCAGTGCACGCGGGAGCGGACGTCTTCGACGCCGTCGGCCGGCGCCGCCGCGAGACCGACGCGCGCGAGAACGGGGAGATCGAGGATGTCGTCTCCCATGTAAGCCACCTGCTCGTCGTCGAGCATCATGCTGTCGACGATCTGGTCGTACGCGTCGAGCTTGCTGGCCACGCCCTGGTGCACGAGCGTGATCCCGAGCTGCGCGGCGCGCTGGCTCGTCGCCGGCGACGTGCGCGCCGACAGAAGGCCGACCGTGAGGCCGAACCGCTGCGCCCAGACGATGGCCGTGCCGTCCTTGATGTCGAAGACCTTGCTTTCGCTGCCGTCCGCGTGCAGGACAATCTTGCCGTCGGTCAGCACCCCGTCGACGTCGAACAGCACCAGGCGGATTTTCGAGGCGCGATCGTTGATCACGAGCCCCCAGTCTCTTGCCCCCAGCCGCTGCTCTGGGAGCGCATGGCGAAATTTCGCAACGTGTCCTTAGAACATTTCCATCCGCCACAGATCGTGCAGGTGCAGCACGCCGGCGATCCGCTTCGGCTCGCCGTCTTCGGCAACGACGATCGACGTGATCTTGCGCTGCTCCATGATGTTCAGCGCCTCGGCAGCCAGCGTCGCCCGCGACACGGACACCGGGTGGCGCGTCATCACCTCGCCCGCGCGCAAATCGAGGATCTCGCCGCCCCGTTCCATCCGCCGGCGCAGGTCGCCGTCGGTGATGATCCCCAGCAGCGTCTCGTCGTCTCCGTCGATGACGCAGGTCACGCCGAGGCCTTTGCTGGACATCTCGTAGATGACATCCCTCATCTTCGTGTCGGCGCGGACGATCGGACACTGTGTGCCCGCGTGCATCAGCGCCTCGACGCGCATCAGCCGTTTGCCCAGTTTGCCTCCGGGATGCAGGTTCGCGAAATCCTCCACTTGAAAGCCTTTCTCGACGAGCAACGTCATCGCGAGCGCGTCGCCCAACGCCAGCGCCGCCGTCGTGCTGGCCGTCGGCACGAGGTTCATCGGGCAGGCTTCTTCCGCGACGCTGCAGTCGAGCGCGACGTCGGCCGCCTGGGCCAGAGTCGACGCCGGACGGCCCGTCATGGCAATCAGCTTCGCGCCCAGCCGGCGGATGGCTTCGAGTACGCTGAGCAGCTCGCCCGTTTCGCCGCTGTAGGACAGCGCGACGACAACGTCCTCCGCCTGGATGACGCCGAGATCGCCGTGCATCGCTTCCGCCGGATGCAGGAAGAACGCCGCCGTGCCGGTGCTGGTCAGCGTCGCGGCGATTTTCTGACAGATGATGCCGGACTTGCCCATGCCGGTGACAATCACGCGTCCCTTGCAGTGGCGCAGCAGGTTGACGGCGCAGTCGAACCGCCCGTCCAGACGGTTGAGGAGCGCAAGGATCGCCGCCGCCTCGGTTTCGAGCACTTTGCGCGCGAGCAAACGATCAGCCATGCAGGTGCGCCTCGGCCCGCTTGGCGATCGCATCGATCGCCGTCAGACGCGCGAGCAGCGGCTCGAGGACGTCCACCCGGAGCGCGTTCTGCGCGTCGCTTTTCGCGCGGCTCGGTTCCTCGTGGACCTCGAAGAACACGCCGTCGACGCCCGCGGCCACGCCGGCCGAGGCCAGCGGCTCGATGTACTCGGCGAGCCCCGCGGTGACGCCGTCGCCTGCACCGGGCAGCTGCAGGCTGTGCGTGACGTCGAAGACGACCGGCACGCCCTGCGCGCGCATCAGCGGAAACGCCCGCATGTCGACGACGAGGTTGTGGTAGCCGAAGCTGGTGCCGCGTTCGGTGACGATCACGCGCGCGTTGCCGGCCTCGACCGCCTTCGCCACCGCGTGCTTCACATCGTCGGGCGCCAGGAACTGGCCTTTCTTGATGTTGACGATCCGCCCGGTCTTCGCCGCCGCGACGATGAGATCGGTCTGGCGCGAGAGGAAGGCCGGAATCTGCAGCACGTCGGCGACCTCCGCTGCGGCGCGCGCGTGCGACGGCTCGTGGATGTCCGTGAGAATCGGGACATGGTGCCGGGACTTGATGACGGCCAGCACGCGCAGCCCTTCATCGAGGCCGGGGCCGCGGAACGAGCGGCCCGACGTCCGGTTCGCCTTGTCGTACGACGCTTTGAAGATGAAAGGTACCCGGGCGCGCCGCGCGATCTCGGTGAGGCGGCCCGCGAGATCGGACGCGTGCGCCTCGCTTTCGATGACGCACGGGCCCGCAATCAGCACGAACGGACTTCCGCCTCCGATCGTGAGATCGCCGAGGGTGACTGGAATCACGGGGGCGATTATACCGGCGGGCCCATCTGACCTGCCCGACCGACCTGACCTACCAGACCTACAGGACCGACCTGACCTACCAAACCTACCCGACCTACCTGACCACCCGACCTACCTGACCACCCGACCTACCTGACCCACCCGACCTACCTGACCCACCCGACCTACCTGACCTACCTGACCCACCTGACCTGCCCGACCGACCTGACCTATCCGACCCAGGCGAGACCTACCGGACCACCCGACGCGACGCACGAGGGGCCTAA
>WNEY01008773.1_pt1 | contig 12822 bp, 11 predicted proteins | sample 5400531 | NCBI WGS metagenome assembly WNEY01 (sample SAMN13153338, study PRJNA577476) | soil metagenome | isolation source: 200 cm saprolite under Douglas fir tree site 1 | place: USA:California | collected 2015-04-18
TCTGACCCTGATGCCGATGGTCATCCCGACGAGGCTGATGGTGATGATGATGATGTCGCGGTTCGTGTGAAGGCTTGACGGCATCATGTTTCGACGAGACCGGGGCAACGATCGGCGCGTGTGACACGATCGGGGGTCTCGCAAACTTTTCTACAAAACCGTCTACCAACCGATGCAATGTTTCCAACTCAAGCCGATCGGCATCCAATTTTTGACCCTCTTCGGCATGTCGCCGCAGAATTTCGGCGCGGCGGAGCTTCAGGGCTTGTCTGGCTTGCTCGATGTCGGCTTTATTTAGAAGATCCCACATCTGAACACCTTAGGTGCGACCGTGAATATGCTTCTCAGACGGATTCCGATCAGCGTTCAAGGCACACTAACAATTTATTATTCAAACGTGGTTCGTCAATACACTTAAAGTACGGTTTATCTTGGAATTTATGTTAATTGAGTATCAAACGCCGCCGGCCGGGAAGCCGCTTCTTGGGGAAGTCGAATGGGTCGGTCGCGCGGTCAACTGCAGACCGGCTCTCCTCGACGCACGTTGCGCAGGCGAACCGACCCGTCATGGTCGGGCGAGGGACCGGTGATCGTGCTGTTGGCGAGCAGATAGGTCGCCTTGTTGGTCTCGACGTTGAACTCGGGAAGCCTGCCGCGCGGGCTGAATTGCCGGCGGGCGAGCAGGCGTTCGGCCAATTCGAGATGGTTGCCGATATCGAAGAACTCGACCGCGTTCTCGTGGTATTCGGCAAATTCGAGAAACGTATGGGTCCGCGAGGCGATAATCCGGCAGCCGAGTTCCAGGGCTTGGCTGATCGGCCCCGATGACGACTGCCCGACTTCGAGATAAGGGAGGACGACCGCATCGCAGATTGCCATGCCGCTGAGAAAATCCTCTTCGGCGAGCGCCCCCATGAAGTGGATGCGCGCCGAAAGGTCGCGCGGATGCGTCCCCAACAGCTCGCGCAGCCCCTGCTCGGCGGCGACCACCAGGGGTGCCGCCTCGCTCTGTGCGCCGATCGCGCTCATCCGGTCATACAACGTCGTATCCATATAGGCGCGGTCGAACAGCGACGCGATGTAGGGGTGTCGCGGCTGGCCGGGCACGATCTCGCGCGGGTGAACGCCGCCGAAGATCAGCAGGTGATGGTTCTCCGGCAGGTAGTGCAGCGCCTGGATGGCGGTCCCGACACCCTTGTATTCGTTGAGGAAGCCGAACGCCCCGATCAGGACGGCGTCGGCCGGCAAATGGTCGAGCATCGCAAAGCGCCGGCGCTGGGCGCCGCCGAGGATGGCCTCGACCTCCGCTGCTCCGAGAAAGGACAGCGGGTGGTCGAAGACATGCCTGATGCCATAGAGGCACCTCGCATCGTACAGGTCCCGGCGATTGTGGACGATCGCGCTCACCTGCTTCTGGCGCTGTATCCGGCGCAACTGGCGGGCGATCCCGTAGGACAGGAGACCCGCCCGGCTGAAGTCCGCTTGCAGGCGGGCGGCGGTCTTGAACCTGCCCGTCGCCAGTGCTTTCAAGAAACCCGTAGCGTCGAAATGGGGCGGCATCAAAAGGGTGTGGAAGGTCACCGACAATCGCGGCGCCGCCGCGGTGAGCCAGCAGAACCGCCGGTAGATGTCGCGGCCATGGCGGCCCAGCGTGCCATGTTCGAGCTGCAGATTTACGACGTCGAACCGCCGGATCTCGCCGCAGATGTCCTTGATGTGCCGGTCTGCGAGCGTGCGTACGCGGCGATGCCGGCTGCGCAACAAGTACTGGTCGAGATCGAACACGGTGATGTCGAAGGCATCGCCCAACTGGCGCCGCAACGCAGCGGTGTAGGCGGCGATGCCGCACAGCCTGCTGCCGGCCGAGATGATCGCGAGGCTTTCCTTGCGCGACGGTGGCGCCGCGAGTTGGCCAAAGCCCTCGCGATGCAGCGAGTTTGGGGAGCGGAACGCAGGCTTCGCCATCGTGCTCTCCATGAAGATGCGGGCGCGCGGCGGTTACGCCAGGTGGTCGCGGACGGACTGCACGCTCAGACCGCCGATGCCCCAGAGCGCAAGCGCGATCAGCGCGACGGTGCCGAGCGAGCGCCAGCGGCGCGGGTAGAGCGATTCTTCCGGCAGGCTCGGCGGGACGAAACTGGCGATAAACACATGCTGCCGATCGGCATTGGCGCGCGCCTGGTCGAGGCTCTGCAACGCGTGCTGGTAGGCGGCTTCGGCGAATTTGCGCTCGCTCTCCAGCTGCTCGTACGAGCCGAGGACGCGCGACAGCGTGTCGGAACGCGCGCTGTCCGGATCGGTCATTTCCTGCGCGAGGCCGCGCCGCTGAGCTTTGAGCGAGCGGATGCGCGCCTTCAATACTTTGACCGAGGGCGCGTCGTCCCGCATGTAGGCCTTCAGTGTCGACAGTTCCGCGTTCGTCCTGACCAGCTCGTCGCGCAACCGGGTGGCAAGCACCCCGGTACCCTCGGCGGTCCGCGCCGGATCGATCAGCCCCTCGCGGTCGCGAAACGCACGGATATCGCCGAGCACCGCCTTGAGCCGGCCTTCCGCTTGCGCCAGCTCGGCCTCGGCATGGCCCAGCGTGTCGCGCCGCGCTCGCAGCGACAGCTCGTTGACCAGCTTTTCCGAAGCCGCAACGATCGCCTGCGACAGGCGCAGCGCATCGGATGGTTCAAAACCGCGAACCCGGACCGTGACCGTCCCGTTAGCCGGGTCGTAAGACGGATCCACCTGGCCCTGCCAATAATGCACCAGCTCTTCGATCGAGGCCGGCCGCGGTAGCCGTGCCCACCAATCGGCCTGGGGCGGCGCGAACAGCCGGCGCAGGTCGAGCGCGCCGCCGATCTCATCGACGATCGCCCGGCTGGTCATGTATTGGACGAGGATCTGCGATTCCGACGCCGCCGGCGAACGGGTCGCGGTGCCCGTGAAGAGCGACAACGGGTCGAGACGCGGCGGGTCGACGGTGTTGAGCGTAAAGCGGAACTCGGCGAGATATTGATCGGCTGCGACGGCAAAATAATAGGCGGCGGCGACAGCGATCGGCATCATCACCAGCACCGCGAAGGACAAGCCGCGCAATGACGGCCCAGCATGTCCCATGGCCGTCGGTCTCGCGCGTACCAGGTTGAAACGCGGCAGCGCGGTCAGCGCGTGCCGGGCCTCGGCCGGCGCACCGGTTGCCGCAACGGGGTGTTCGGCCGCCGGCGCAAGCGGCCGCGCGATGGACAGCGCGCGGGCCAGACCGCCGAGTTTCACGCCGCCGCTCCCGCCAGCATACGCCGGTAGCGCTCGAAAGCGCTGGCAATGTCGTCGAACAGCTCCAACCGGCCACCGGCGAGGATCGCGCCTCGGTCGCAATATTGGCGGATCGTCTGGCTGTTGTGCGTCGCCAGGATGATGTCGGAGCGACGCAGACGCTCGCGAAACGCGGCGGCGCAGCGCCGGCGAAACCGCTCGTCGCCGATCTCGGTGACCTCGTCGATCAGATAGACGTCGAAGTCGATCGCCAGGCATGTGCCAAAGGCGAGGCGTGCGCGCATCCCGGCCGAATATGTGTTGACCGGCATGGCGAAATAGTCGCCGAGCTCGGCGAATTCCTCGACGAAGCGGATCGTCGCCCGGAGGCCGGCGCCGTAGACCCGGGCGATGAACGCGACATTCTCGCGACCGCAGAGGTCACCGTGGAACGTGCCGCCAAAGCCGAGCGGAAATGACACCCGAGCCTGGCGGCGGATTCTGCCGCGGTCGGGCATCTCCGAGCCGGCGAGCAGCCGGATCAGCGTCGACTTGCCGGCACCATTGGCGCCCAGGATCCCGAAATTGTGACCAGCCGTGAACTCGACGGTCGCATCCTCCAGCACGATTTTGCGACCGCTGACGGTTGGATAGGCCTTCGCGACCCCGTCGAGGGCGATCACAGCGGCACGCTCAGCTTGCGTCGCAGCGCGCGTTCGAGCGAGAACCCACCCAAAAGCGACAGAATTGCGAGAATGACGAGGTAAGAGCGGTCCAGCCAATGCGGCTGATAGCTTCCGAAAAATCCAGCGCGAAACCAGTCGATCGCATGCAGGAGCGGGTTCCAGGCGAGGCTATCGCGTGCCCAGTCCGGCATCATCCCCGGCACGAAGAAAATGCCGGAGATGAAATACAAGACGCGCGTCACCTGGCCGTAGACCTTGTCCCACGACCGGAAGAACACGGTGAGGACGGCATTGAGATAGCCAAAGCCGCAGCCAAACGCCGCGGTGACCAGGAGGGCGACCGACGGGCTCCACAGATCGTCGGGCATCGCATCCAGGCCGATCGCCCCGAAGCCCGCGAGGAGGATCACCGCGACGATCACATCGGTCATGATTTCCAGGAGGCCGCGTGCGGCGATCACATCGAAGGTGGTAACCGGCGGCAGCTGCAGCACCGGGCCGTTGCCAGTGATGGCATGGCTCATGCCGCTGCTGGTGTGAACGAAGATGTGATAGGGAACCAGGCCGGTGTAATAGAAGATGAAGAACTGAGTGCCGATCGGCGGCTGGCCGTTCATCAGCACCGCGAAGGTCACAGAGAGCAGGGTAATGTGCAGAATGGGCTCGATGAGGGCCCAGCCATAACCGAGCTTGGCGTCGGCGAACCGGGTCCGCGTCTCGCGAAGGATCAAGGCGCCGATCACCTGGCGCTGGCTGCGCAGCCGATCGAGCATCCCGGGCGGCGAACGACGCGGCCGCATTCCCCGGCCGCCGGCGTCGTTCAGCACCACATACTCGCCCTCGATCGTGTCCAGCCGGTGCGTCAAGACGTGCATCACCGCTTCGGCCGAACTCTGGTCGTCGGGAAAGCGATGCAGCAATTCGCCGCCAACCACGGTCGCCTCGGTGACCAGCCCAGCGGCTAGGTAGAGGCTCATTTGCGCGCGCTTTAGCTCGGGGTTAGCCGGAGTCGCCCTGGCGCCACAGCAAATGCCCGCGATGAATGTGGAATTCCGCAATATCGGGAGCGCCGACAAGGGCACGCTCGACCGCCTCAAGCGCCGCATCCAAGCGGCCTCGCACCATCTCTGCGGCGGACAGCACCCGGAAGAGACGAGGGTCGGCCGCATCGCCCGCGGCGCCGTGCAGCAGTTCGGCGGCCTCATCGGCGCGGCCGCAGCTGAGCAGCAATTCCGCCGCATGGATCGCCATGCGGCTGTCGCCGGGGGTCAGCGTGGCCATCCGCAACGCCATCGCGACGGCCGTGTCACCGTGGCCCTGCGCATGGCGGGCGGCGGAGAGTCCGCATAAGGCGCTCGTGTTGTCGGGCTCCAGTGCCACGGCGCGATCGAGATAAGCGGCGGCCTCGTCATTGCGCCGTGCCCCGAGCAGCAGAGATCCGACATGGAGCGCGAATTCCGGGTTTTGCGGCGCGAGGTCGCTCGCCTTCCTACCGTCGGCGATGGCCTCGTCAAGTTGCCCGATGGCGGCGAGCGACCCGCTGGCGTGGCGATAGAATTCGATCTGGTCCGGGCAAAGCTCGACGAGGCGCCGATAGGCGCCGGCGGCCTCGGCGTGACACCCGCAATTGCTGAACACCCAGGCGCAAACACGCAGCATTGCCGCATCGCCGTCGGCCCATTGCAACGCGCGGCGAACGCATTCGACCGCTTCGTCGCGCCGGCTCTGGTGCATCAGCGCTTCCGCCAGCCGGCAATTGAGGCCGGCGTCCGATTGTGTGTCAGTGTCGCTGCTGTTCAGGTAGACAACGCACCGATCCAGCTCCCCGGCGGCAAGCGCCAGCAAAAACGACTCGGCATCGATCGACGAAGAGGGGAGATCCAGATCGCGCATCCCCGACATGCCTCAAGTCTCTTGTGTCCTTGGGATTTTCCGAGGAAGCGCCGGCAACGGCGAGGAGATTGTCTTGCCGCGAGTGCGCAGTTTGAGGCGGACCCCACCACCCTGCGGCAAGACCGCTGTGTTGGCGAGCAGCCTTGTAGGCGCCCTTGCGGCGGACAGCCGGACCGCGATTACCGAGAGGGGTACTGCTGCGGCGGCAACCAGCGTAAACGCCAGAAAGAGCCAGGTGACCCCTCTGACAACCCCGATCGAGCCAAGCGCCGGGTCGGCGAAGCCCGCGAAATTGGCGATCATCCCAGCGAGCGCCGAGGCGAAGGCCTGCGAGATCATCTGGTTGGTCGAAATGAAGGCGCTGGCGACATCGCCCTCGTTTTGCTTCGCGTGGGCGATCATCAGGTTGCCGAGATGCGCCCAAGCAGTGCCGATCCCGGCGCCCAGCAAGCCAACCGACAACGCCATAATTGCGAATGATCCGATAATCAGGCCGCAGCCGGTAAGGAAGAGACCGAGCGCGAGGAGCGCCGGCCCAGATATCATCGACCGTTCGGCCGAGTTGCCCGCAGCAGATGCGCTGCCCATCGCTGCCGCGGTCCATGTCAACGATGCGATCGCGCTAAGATATCCGCCGATAATCGGCGAAAAGCCGCCGGTCGCCACGGCCACATACGGCAGGTAGATGATTGCGGTCGAGCCGCCCATCATCAGCGCGAGCGCAAGGGAGGCTGCGCCCAAGACATTCCCGGCGCGATAGGCCCCGGTCGGCAGCAGACGGAACACGACGACGCCGGCATCCGCGGTTTGCTCCATCCGAAGCAGAGCCATCAGCAGCGCGACGCCGACGACCAGCCCGAGGCCGCCTGACAGCGCGCCCCCGGACACGCCGCCGATCGCCACCGCAATCACCGACGCGCCAAGGAGCGCCAAGCGACCAATGGTGGCCCTGGCCTGGGCAACGACACCGGTCGCATCCATCTCGGCCGATCTCGGCAGCGAGCATTCCGCTAAAATCGCCACCACGGCTGCGACCGGAACATCGATCCAGAACGCCCAGCGCCAAAAGCCCCATTCGGCAAGAGCACCGCCGAGCAGCGGACCGCAGAGCGCGGCAACCCCCCAAATCCCGGGCACCAGCACCATGGCGCGGGTGCGCAGGCCCGCCGGAAAGACCCTCTGGATCGTGGTGTAGGCGAGCGCCACCAACAATCCGCCGCCAAGCCCCTGGAACAGACGCCCGGCGAGGAAGACCCCCATGTCGGGGGCCGCTGCACAGGTGATGCTGCCGGCGATGAACAACACCAGGCTGATGCGATAGGCCCCTCTGAGGCCGCGCGATCGCGCCAACGGCGCAGCAAACGCCGCACCCCAGATTGCGCTGACGACAGCGACGGTCGTCGCCCAGGCGAAGTAGCGCAGCCCGCCTATTTCGGGCACCACCGAAGGCAGCACCGTGGCGACGACGCGCAGCGAGAGCGCATGGATCGCGACGCCGCCGGTCAGCATTACGGAGACCGCCGCATTTCCGTTGCTGAAGAGAGCCAGCCAACCAGGATCCCGGTTGCTATCAACGGTCGCGCCGGTAACGCTCGAAGCATCGCCTATGTCGGTGTCGTCAGCGTACACGGACACGCCCCTTTTACTGTGACTGCCGGATGACTGGTCTTTACCCACTGCGCGGGCAGCGCGCAGGGCTGGTGTGTCGGGTCAGTCCGACGACTTCGCTCTGAGTCTCTTGCGGGTGTCGACGGCGTAGTGCCCGAGCGTCCGCATTTGCACGGTATTGGGCCTCATCGTCGCCTCAAAGCGGCGCCAATCGGCCGCATCCAGATCGGCCAGATCGAGTATTTCGAACGAGGGATCGCGGTAGCACTGGCGCAGGACCGGTTGCACCTGGAAGAGCGGGTACCGCATGTGAAACTCGACCGGTGAATTGATGCGGGTCAGTCGCACATTGGTGAAGAGCGGACCAAACCACGTGTCGGATTCGAGGATGCCTTCGAAATGCTCATATCCCTGCGTTTTGGGAATGTTGGCGGGCCCGCGGGACAACAACCCCCAGCGCGGCACCGTTCGCGCCAGATATCCGCTCCAGATCTGCACAACACCCGGCATTCTGGCTTGCGTGAGGAACGTTGGAGAGAGCGGCTTGACCGCATCGGGAGCCACTTCCTCGAACAGCTGCCGAAACCCGGGAAATTGAGCGCCCCGCAGCGGATACCAGCCGTCGGCGCCTTCGTACGTCCAGGCGATTTCGGTCCCATCCCAGATCAGGCTGAAATTCAGCGGCGGATAGATATACCAACCGAACGCCGACGCGCTCGCCATTGCCTCGCAGTAGCGATATGCCTCCGTCGGCAGCATGCCATCGGCGGAGCGATCGGCCCGTCGCGGCTCCGGAGCATCGGGGATGAGCCGGTAAAACTGGCAAATGACCGGTTCGACTGGGTCAGTCATCCTTGATCCTCCGGAAAATCCGCAACGCGGCCAAAGGATCTAACGAGCCGGGAAGCTCGTCGTGATCCCGGCGCTCCCGAGGCGGACCTTACCGCTATCCGCGATCTTTGGATCCGGCCGCCGTAGCGGCGGGAAGCCCGTGGTGATCCCGGCACTCCCGAGACGGATTTTTGCGGGGTCGGCGATCTTGGGATCCGCGGGCCGCAGCGGCGGGAAACTCGTCGTGATCCCGGCGCTGCCGAGACGGATGTTCGCAGGGTCGGCGATCTTGGGATCCGCAGGCCGCAGCAGCGGGAAACCCGCCGTGATCCCGGCGCTGCCGAGACGGATGTTCGCGGGGTCGGCGATCTTGGGATCCGCAGGCCGCAGCAGCGGGAAACTCGCCGTGATCCCGGCGCTGCCGAGACGGATGTTCGCGGGATCGGCGATTTCCGGCGTCGGTGATTGCAGCACGGGCATGCCGCGTTCGGTCGTTTGCTTCATCTTTACCTCCTCCAGCTCCGAGGCAGAATTGCCCTGGTGTCTGGAAGAAGGTGGCAAGACAGGTGGGAACCTGCCGTGAAAAACACCGCCTCGACAGCGTGAATAAGGAGTGAAACTGATTAACCTAGCTCAGCGACGGCGCCGATCTAATCCCAGAGCCGGCAAATCGCGGCAATCGTGGGTCGTCGGCCCGCGCTCGAATACACGCGCAGCGCTACCTGCGGCTCCTTTTAGTCGAACAGGGGAACTCCCGCTCGTGCCAGAGCCTCGCAATAAAGCTGGCCGGTCGGCGTTCCGCTACCGGGAAAGCGTTGCCGATACCTCTCGACCGTGAACCCGGGCTCAACTTTCAGTAATTGGGGCAAATAGGGCTGCGCCTCCGCCTCGCGCCCCGCGAGCACCAATGCCAGAATGAGCAGTTTGTATGCTGCGGTATAGGTCTTGTTCTGTGCGATGCTGCGCAGGCCGCATTCCACAGCACGCTCATATTGGCCGTCGGCGAGGTAGGCCATGCCGGCGACGGCGCTGTAGGAGCACATCAGGGGATCATAAGGCGACAGCGAGATGGCCCTGTTGATCTCTTCCACCGCCCGGGCCCCGTTGCCAATCCAGGCATGTGCCGCCGCACTCCACAACCATGCCGGAGCGGCATTCGGGTTGACGCGCAATGCCGTCTCGAATCTCCGAAACGCCAGATCGAAATCTTTGTGAAGGTACGCCGCGACGTGGCCGTGGATGGCAAGCGCCATCGGTTCGAGCGCATCGCAGACGACAGCCCGCTCAGCGAAATGATCGGCCTGCTTCGTGTCATACGCCGGATCGGGCGACCAGCCCTGCGCGACCCGCAGGACATGCCAATAGGCCCGCCACGCGATGGCGGGCGCGTAATGCGGGTCGAGTCTGATTGCCTCGTCGAACATGCGCTCGGAGGTTTCGAACACTTCGCGCGAAGGGTTGTTCATATTCTCTTGAGCGCGTAAAAAAAGGTCATTAGATTCAAGCGTTTCAGTGCGCTTATTGCGAACGCGCCTCAGTTCAGCCGAGTAGAGGTAGGGGGCCACGCGCCGAACGATTGACTCGGCGAGGCGGTTCTGCACCTCAAGCAGATCGAAAAACCTCTCGTCGAGCCCTGAAGACCAGAGCACCGTACCGCTCCGCGTGTCTGTCAGTTCGGCCGTCAACCGCAAATGATCGCCGGTGACCCGCATACTGCCGGACAGCACATAACGAACGCCCAGCGCCTCTCCGATCTCCTGCGGTAGGCGATCCTGGTTTCTGAATGTCAACGTCGACAATCGAGAGATCACGAAAAAGGTGGGAATGCGCGACAACGCTTCGATGAGATCCTCGACCAGGCCATCGGCGGCATAGTCATGCCGGGCCTCAGCCGACAAATCTCGAAACGGCAGCACCGCAATTGACGGTCCGCGCGCCGTGTCGCTCGGGCGGATCTTGGTCCGACCATTCGGCAGACCGGAGTGCAAGTCGCCCTGCTCTCGCGTCTTGCCGGGTTCGACGCTGGCCGGCTGCGTTTGCTTCGGCGCCGCGCTTCGCGATTGCGACATCAGCCGCAAGGCCTCGTACAAAGCCACGGTCTCCTTCGACGGGGTCAAGTCGAGCATCGACTGAAGCGCTGTGCGACAGCGCTCGTATTCACGGACGGCTTGTGCGCGATCGCCCATCTCCACGAACGCTGTTATCAGGCTGCGTACGGCGCCCTCATGGGTCGGCTCGAAGTTGATGAGCCGCCGCGCGGCGGCCGCGCGCAGCTCGGGTGCAGCATTTTCTTCGATCAGCCGGTTGAGCTCCTTCTCCAACGTCGCGCGCAAGCGGTCCTCGAATTGGACTCGTTCGATCGTCAACCAATGATCGAAGGCGGACGAGATACCGTCGAAATCTTCGAGCAGGCGCTCAGAGTGATCAGGGACTGCGAACGCGTCGATCCAGCACGCCCTGGCATCGAGGCAAACCAAATCGCGATCAATCTCGATCAGACCGGGGACCGCGCCGTTGACGATGGTGTTCAACTCGGACAATGCATGGCGCAGGCTCATCCGCGCCTGCGCGTCGCCCGACCGATCCCACAAGAGCCCTGCTAGGCGGCTTCGCGATACGCGCTCGCCCTGCGCCAGGCACAAACAGGCGAGCAATGCCCGCGTTTTTCTCGATCGCGGCAGGATGTCCTCACCGCCGGGAGCCACGGCTCGCATTGTTCCGACGAGGTAAATTTTCGATTTTGTTTCTGAACCTGCCTTTAGACGCGCAACTTTTACTTGAGTGCCCGGAAATGATCTAATATTCGTCATCGAGTTTGCCATGGCGAGCGACTCCGTCGCGAGCGGCCGTCCGAAGGGCAGGCGCCCGTTCTACCTTTACCTCTAACGGATGGATAATTCACGTTAAATTAGCGCATCGCCGATGATCGGCCGGATCACCGGCGATGCCGCCGACCGGTTTCGCGAGAAACCGCGCTCTGGATTGTCGCCGGCAGCGCGCCGGTGGCGCGAAGAGCAGCGCTGGCCCTGTGGTTCCGACGGGGTTGCGCCGCGCGCCGCTCCATCCCGGGGGATCTAAAAGGGCCGGGGCTCCCATGAGCTTCCGGGAACGCCCCGCTTCGTGAGCGATTTCGGCATCTCGTATGTCTCCCCGTGAAGGCTGACCGGCGTCCGTGGCAAGCTCGTTTTTCACGGATCTTTCACGCTGCATCAACGTAACTATACCAAAAATTGTGCATAAGGAATTGTCATATCTTGTTCAGAGAAATTTATCTCATTTGACGAGAAAGGATGGTCGAATGGCATATGTAGATACGAAAAACTCGGCTTTGCTTACCAAGCCGGCCCCGGTGCGGGCGCGGTCGATACTCCGCCGGCGCTCGCGCAACGAACCCGACAGCGTCCGGTCATCGCTCGTGATGCACAATATCGTCGTCGACGGCCGCCGCACCACCGTTCGCCTCGAGCCGGTGATTTGGGATGCCTTGCAGGACATCGCCCGCCGGGAACAGCTGACGCTGCATGATCTGGTCTCGGACATCAATCGCAACCGCACCACCTCCAGCCTTAGTTCCGGGATCCGCGCTTATGTCGTCATCTATCTTTCTGCCGGGCTCCGCGACGCTCTATCCGGTCGCTTGTGGCAAGGTCATTAAATTAAAATTGACCGGCTGCTCCCATTTTGCGCGCTGATTTGATGAGCCCGTCTACTGCCAGGTGACAACAACATGGATGCGCTAAGTAATGACGAGACTCGCGAACTGCTCATCGGCACATGGGTCGGGGTGGCGATGGTCGTGGAGATGCTGATAGAGCAAGAACTTGTTTCGCGCGAAGACCTTCTGTTGCTGCTGTCCAGGGCGCAAATGGCAGCGTCTGATCGCCGCTCCACGGCTATTGCCGGGTTGCGGCTTCTGGTCGAACGCGGGTTCGGATAATTCATCCGGGCACGGCGAGCGCCGCGCCATGCCTCGGCGAGGCTGGCGCGGATTGCACAAATTTAAAGCCAAATTTTGGAAAAACAGTGTCTTTCACGAATTATCCACGCAATTTCAACGCCAGAATCAACCGAATGGGCTGAAATACTTGAACTCGCATTAGCGAAGACTCGACGGAAGGGAGCAGAACATGAACCGGCCAGTTCGCCAAAAAATCGGAATAAACCGGATGCGACCGGTTCTGGTTGATGCCGAAGGACAGCTGTGGTCGGTTACCTCCCCGTTCTTTTTTGTGCGGCCGCGCCAGCCGGATGGCAACATTGTCGACTACGCGGTGTCGCAGCTCGGGTTCATTCACATTTGGTCGGTTGACGGTTCATCCATAGTCGTTGCGCTGCGACCGGACCTCGTGCACCCGAAAACGATGGCCGCCGCCTTTTATGCAATAGCCGACCTGCGGCCGGTCCGCGTTTTCGTTTCCGTCTCCAACACGGCAAAGCAGAGATGGGAACTGTTCAACAGCGTTGATCGCGCACTGAATAGGATCGACCGGCTGGTGAGCGGAGCCCGGAACTCCTCTATTGGAACCCAATTGTCGCGGGTATGGGAAAATCTTAGGGAGAACGA
>WNEY01002859.1_pt1 | contig 12820 bp, 14 predicted proteins | sample 5400531 | NCBI WGS metagenome assembly WNEY01 (sample SAMN13153338, study PRJNA577476) | soil metagenome | isolation source: 200 cm saprolite under Douglas fir tree site 1 | place: USA:California | collected 2015-04-18
TTGGCGACTTTCTTTGCAATCTCAACATCAGGGGTGTTGAGAAAGACATTGTAGGCAATAAGAAACTTGCGCGCTCTTACTACCGTGGCGCCGGCGGTGGGATGCAGCCGGGGCTCGCCGAAGTCGGGGCGGCGGGCAGGGTTAACAACAATTTCATCGCGCAGCCCTTCGAATTGCCCGCGGCGGATATTTTCCAGATTTTGCCGCTCCGGAGTTGTTGCCGCGGCCTCGTAAAGATAAACCGGAATACGGAAGCGCCTCCATATCTCCTCACCCACGTGGCGGGAGATGGCAACGCAATCGTCGAGGGTTACGCCCTCAATAGGAATAAACGGGACCACATCGGCTGCGCCCATGCGGGGATGTGCGCCCTGATGTTTGGTCAGGTCAATCAATTCGGCGGCCTTGCCCACCCCGCGAATGGCGGCTTCAGCGATGGCTTCGCGGTCGCCTACTAGTGTGATGACGCAACGGTTGTGGTCGGCATCCATCTCGCGATCGAGCAGGTAGACACCTTCGATCTTCATGGCTTCGACGATGGCGTCAACTTTGGATTTGTCGCGTCCTTCGGAAAAGTTGGGAACGCACTCGACCAGGGTAGACATATATGACTATGACAAGCATAACGAGGGTGGAATCCGGGATGCAAGGAAGATATAGGCGAGTGTATACAGAAATGCATGGCAGAGATGCGGCGTTCTGCGTTCTCACATAAGTGGAAGAGATCACGCGTAGAGACGTAGCAAGCTACGTCTCTACAGGAAACTATTTCATCCAGTGATAGCCGATTCCGAATTGCAGCGTGTTGATGCCGGGATTGGGGACCGACATACCGGCATTAGAAATGTGCACGTACTTGAAATCCAAGGTGACGGACCGCTTTTCACGGGTGAAGATATGCATTCCCAGCGCCGCCTGCGAGGTGAAATTGATATTCGAGGTGCGAAATGGCACCTCAGTATTGGTGAAAAGCACACCTCCGCCCAGTTCCATGTAAGGAGCCAGGCGCTTGCCGCCGGTGAAATTCCACTTCATCACAAACGGATCAATAGAAACACCATAGGCGGTATTCACCGGCCCTGACAAAACATAGATGGGAATTAAGTCGCCCGCATATTCAAGGTTTCCGCGCAGCCATCCGCTGCCGTGCTGGCCGGTGAGGACCTTCCCCAGACGCAAGCCGGCGTCAAAAACAGCCGTCTTGCTGACGCCGCCGCTGACGGAGTGTCCACCCTGGGCCCACACGCCGAAATCCCATGCGCCTTTGTGCAGCGAAGTCGCAGGCAGTGACTCTTCGAAAGTCATGCGGGGTTTTTCTTTTGCCGGATTTGTTTGCGAAGCCGGGGCTTGCGACACGCTCTGGTCGGTTCCCTGGGCAAAGGCAATGGCTGAACACAACATCAGCACAACAGCGGCAGCTTTCATTCGTCGGTATCTCCTATAAACTTGGGGTTGCTTGAAAATCTAACAGGTGGAGTGGAATCTTGGCGAGAGAAAAATGAGGCTCCTGGAACAAGGACATTCGCGGCAGAACCAATAAAAAAGCCGCCACGACCGGCGGCTCTTTGGGCAATCTGTGCCGCTAGCTGGCGGCTTCCTGCAACTGCTTCATATCCACGTCAAAGTTTGAGTAAACGTGCTGCACGTCATCATGATCTTCCAGGGCTTCGATCAGGCGGATCATGGTATTGGCCTGGGACCCCTCCAGCTTGATGTAGTTTTGGGGAATCATGGAGATTTCAGACATGGTAATCGGGATATTGGCCTTCTTTAAGGCCTCGACCACAGCTTCGAAGTTGGCGGGGTCGCTCATGATCTCCCAGCTTTCGCCGTCGTCGCGGATATCTTCGCCACCGGCTTCCAGCACGATATTCATGAGCTGATCTTCCGTAGCCGCCGTCTTGGGCACCACGATGTCGCCCTTCTTGTGGAACATCCAGCCGACGGAGCCGGCTTCGCCCATATTGCCGCCGTTCTTGCCAAATGCGTGGCGGATTTCACTGACGGTACGATTGCGGTTGTCCGTGGAAACCTCGACCAATATGGCCACGCCGCCTGGGCCGTAGCCCTCAAAGGTGATCTCTTCGTAGGTCACGCCGGGCAGCTCGCCGGTACCGCGCTGGATAGCGCGCTTGATGTTATCTGCCGGCATGTTCTCGGCCTTGGCCGCAGCCACGGCCCCGCGCAGACGCGGGTTCTTTTCCGGATCGCCGCCCGATTTGGCGGCCATGGTGATTTCTTTGATCAGGCGGGTAAAGATCTTTCCGCGTTTGGCATCGAGCGCGCCTTTTTTATGTTTAATTGTCGCCCATTTGGAATGGCCAGACATGGTGCAACCTCTTTGTTCTCAATTTGAAGTTTACTTCACCGCGCGGCGGAAGCCGCGAACAGGAGTAGAACGCGAGACAAACAAAAATTATAGCATGTGAAGACTAGCCATCCACCTCGCTGCCACTGCCATATGGCTGATTTGATGACACGCCCTAAGGTTACGGACCAGTAAGTGCATCCGGTGGCTTGGGGTTGAGTTGTGCATCAGCATTACGCTGCTGGCGATTGCGCTCGCGGAAGGCATACAGGACTGCCAGCAGCGGCGCTGCCAGCAAGACTCCCCAGAACGGAATGATGATTCCCATTACAATGGGCACTAAAATCGAGGCCCACATCGGCACTTTAGTGGTCCGCTTCATCAGATAAGGTTGCAGGAAAAGGCCGTCGGTAACAGCGATCACCGCATACAAGATCAGCACGTACACCAGCCTCATCTCGAAGCCGGAACCAGAAAATAGGGCGCCGATCTCCGCACCGATAACGGCAAGCAGCGGACCAAAGTTGGGGACATATTGAAAAATCGCGCCCAAAAATGCCCACAATGGCGCCCAGGGCACGCCAATGATGAGAAGCCCAATCAGCCATAGAGCGCCTACCGCGAGCGCATCGTAGGTCTGGGCAATGAACCAGTTCTTCAGCGCCGTCCCGGTGGTGCGCAGATGAGGGAGGATCTCCATTGGACACTATGATTCTTGCTCTGCCACTTAAGATTCTAATTCGAATTGGAACCCAAAATCGTCATTGTTCTAGAAGGCTGCTTCACGCTAAAGTAATCTTATGAAATTCGGTGTCATCATTTTTCCCGGCTCCAACTGCGATCACGATGCCTACCATGCGCTCTCTGAAATCGCTAGAGAGCCAACCACCCTCTTGTGGCACGAATCCAGCGATTTGCAGGGATGCGACGCGGTCATCGTTCCCGGCGGCTTTGCCTATGGCGACTACATGCGTACCGGCGCCATTGCTGCGTTAGCGCCGATCATGAAGTCAGTGGCCGGGTTCGCCGGCAGGGAGGGCCTGGTGCTGGGCATCTGCAACGGCTTCCAGATCTTATGCGAGGCGGGCCTGCTGCCGGGGGCGCTGATGCGCAACGCCGGCCTGAAATACATCTGCAAGCAGGTGTATTTACGCACCGAGAGCGTCGATACCCCTTTCACCAGCGCGTGCAAGCAGGCAGAGGTACTGAAGATCCCTATCGGTCACATGGAGGGCAATTACTTCTGCGATGAGGCTACTCTCACAACACTGAAACGCGAGCGGCGAATCGTGTTCCGGTATTGCACTCCCGAGGGTGAGATCACGGCGGCCGCTAATCCCAATGGTTCGCTCGACAATATTGCCGGCATCTGCAACCAGGGCAGGAATGTCTGTGGAATGATGCCGCATCCTGACCGTTCGAGCGAGGCCATGCTGGGCTCAGCCGATGGCTTCAAGATCTTTCATTCCATGGTTGCCGCCCTGGTCCACAAATAGGAACGGGCCGCAGCTCTCGCCCGCTCAGAGCAGCAGTTCCTGACAGCTCTGCATTTCCTCTCTGCGGGCAGCCCTCCCCTGACGGGTCTCTCTGCATCACAAGATACCGTGAAGTTCCCCCATCTCTCAGATGAACGGAGACTTGTATGCGCACATCTCGAATCATTAGTGCATTGACAGCGCTGTGTCTGGCCCTGGTGCTGGCTAGTTGTTCACAACAAAAGGCGGAGACGCCATCTTACAAAGACGCCGTCAAACAGGCCATGGATCAAAATGGCTTTAACAAGGTCACGGTGGATGAAGACCGCGACAAAGGCGTGGTCACTTTGGGCGGGAAGGTCCAATCTGACGACGAAAAAGCGCGCGCTGAAGAAGCGGCCAAGGCTGCAGCTCCCGGCGAAGTGATTGCGATGGAGATCAGCGTGGAGCCTCCCGGATCCGAAGGCCAAGCCAAGAACATCGAGTCCAATATCGATACCGCGATTGAGCACAACTTCAAAGCCGCGCTCATTGGCAACAAACTGGAGGACCAGAAGATCGACTACAAGGCCAAGAATGGCGTGCTAACTCTTTCCGGCACGGTGAAAACGCCGCAACAGCGTGCCCAGGCTGAAAAGATCGCTACCAGCATTCCCAATGTGGAACAGGTGGTAAATGAGCTCGAAGTCAAGCACGGCAAAGCACCGGCGACACAGAGCCAACAGCCGAAATGAATTGCTGCAGCTTTGCATAACCAAACGCTACTTTGTTTCCGGATAAGCTGTTGAACCGGCGGGATGCTTGAGGCCCCGAAAGGGGCCTCTTTCTTAACTATTTCCTGAAAGCTTCCTTATTGACCACATACGGCATGTTGGTTATGTCGCCGCCATAATTCTGCTCCAATACATCGATGAGGCCCTGCACGCAGCGCCCGGCCATTCCCTTTTCGGGATCAGCAGAAAGACGGGTGATCCTGGCCCCGCTGGCAAAATGATGGAAAAGCCGGCAACGATCGGCGATTGCGGGATCGCGAAGGGGAGAATCCGCGGGCAGCGGTTCCTTCTCATAGACATCCAGGGCGGCGCCGGCAATCCAGTTTTCCCGCAGCGCCCGCGCCAGGGCGGTTTCGTCTACCACAGGCCCCCGCGAGGTGTTGACGAAGTAGGCCGTGGGTTTCATCATGCGAAAGGTGCGCTCATTGAACAGATGCAGCGTCGGCGGGGTTCCCTCCCCTGGCCGAATCAGGGGAACGTGCACGCTCACATAGTCGGCCTGCGGCAGGGCTTGTTCCAGTAAGACATATTTGATCGCGGTTTTGTGCCTCTGCAGCCCGCGCTCATGGCGAAAGTTCATCAGGGCCTGGACCTGTTCCACGAACTTTTCATCCTGATAACCGGGGTCATAACACAGGACGTTCATATCGAATCCCGTACACTTCTTGATCATGGCCTGCCCAATGCGCCCGGTGCCGATTACGGCGATGGTCTTGCCCGTCACTTCATCTCCGAGAAAGGGCAAGAAAGGATGCCATGTGCCCCAGCGCTGTTCACGTACCTCCAGTTCGCTGGACCAGAGCTTACGGGCGAGTGCCCCCATCATGAAAAAGGCAAACTCGGCGGTGGCATCGGTAAGAACATCGGCCGTATTGGTGAATGGAACCTTGTAGCGGTTGGCATCGGCGCGATTGATATTGTCAAAACCGACAGCAATCTGGGCAACGACTTTTAAGTGGCCTCGGCCGGCTTCGAAGACCTCAGCATCAATGGAATCGCGCAAGGTGGTGATGAGCCCATCAATTCCCTGCTTAGCTTTTTCCAGGATGAGTTTCTTGGGAGGAGGCTCGGGTCCGGGATAGACCTCAAGTTCATAGCCTCGGCGGCGGAGAACGTCGAAGGCTTCGTCTCCAATGTGGCAGGTGGCGAATATGCGAAAGGGTTTGGGCATCTCTTATGACTCGTTGTTAACGAATACTCCTTTCTTGCCGCTAAAAGCGGCGACCATTTTCATCTGTCCCGGTTCTCTACCCTCGCATAAATGGGGGGTGGGGGGTACTTGTTTGCTGGTCGATTTAGCCTTAACTCATTCAAACTAAATGACATCAGCACACCACTAGTCGGGGTAGTGCTGGTCATGTTTTTCTCCTTCAAAAGCTGCTATCCAAATCAATTCTGAAACAGTTCCAGTCCCGAACTGCGGAACATAGCTCAAGAACAATGATGGGCCATAAGGTCGTTAAAACCAATGGTTTGATATCAGAAAAACAGTTCTCAGTTCTCGGTTCCCAGAAAATCGATAAGAGCTAGAGGTTCTTTCTGGCCCAGTCTTCGATCCGCGCCAGGGCCTTTTGAATATTTTCAACCGAGTTGGCGACGCTGAAGCGCAGATAGCCTTCGCCAAAGCTGCCAAAGGCAGTGCCGGAGAGACAGGCTACACCCGTCTGCTCGAGCAGCGCATCTGCCAGCTTGCCGGAGGGCCAGCCGGTCTTGGTTATGTTTGGAAAGGTGTAGAAGGCGCCTTTGGGCGTGCGGCAAGAGAAGCCGGGAATACGGTTGATGGCGGCCACAAAGACATCGCGGCGGCGCTGGAACTCGGCGCACATGGAATCCACAGAACTCTGGTCGCCGCCCAGGGCCTCGATTCCGGCCATCTGGGTAAAGCTGGCGGTGCACGAGTTGGAGTTGGTCATCAGGCGCGCGATGTGCGCAGCCAGGTCAGGCCGCATAATGCCATAGCCCATGCGCCATCCGGTCATGGCGTAGGTCTTGGAAAAGCCGTCGAGCAGGATGGTTCGATCTTTCCAGCCGTCAATGGACGCGATAGAAAAATGTTTGCCCTCGAAGAGCAGGCGGCTGTAGATCTCATCGCTCAAAACCATGATGTCGCGGTCGCCGATGGCAGAGGCTATCTGGCGGACGTCGGATTCACTGAGCACGCCGCCGGTCGGGTTCTGCGGCGAGTTCAGGATGATCAGCCGGGTCTTGTCAGTGATGAGTTCGGCCAGTTCATTCGGGTCGAGGGCAAAATCGCGCTCTTCACGAAGGTGAACCGGTACTGCCCTGGCCCCCAGAAAATGGATGAGGGATTCGTAAATGGGAAAGCCGGGGTTGGGATAGATGACTTCATCCCCTTCTTCAATTAATGCCAGCATAGAAAAGAAAATAATGGGCTTGCCACCGGGAACCACTACCACCTCTGCGGGATCAATTTTGATACCGCGGCGGCTACCGGCATCGTGGGCGATGGCCTCGCGCAGTTGAGGAAAGCCGGCGGAGGGGCCGTAATGAGTCCATCCACTATTCAACGCTTTAGCAGCGGAGCCGATGATGTTGGCAGGGGTATCGAAATCGGGTTCACCGATCTCCAAATGGATAATATCTTTGCCCTTGGCCTCAAGCGCCCGCGCCTTTACCAGCACGTCAAAGGCGGTCTCGGTGCCCAGGCGTGACATGCGCCGGGCCAGGCGCAATTCAGTCTGCACGGCTTTGGTCATCGTCATAAGTAAAAAGGGTCATCAGCAAAAATTGTGAGTACAACCTTGCCTGTACGATTCGATTCAAAAACAACAGATCACAGCAGTATAGAGCAACAGTCCCTGTGATATTTTAGATGCTTGGCTAGTTATTTAATCACCGGAATCGCAGGATTTATTGGTTCCTCGCTGGCGCATGCCCTGGTTGAGCGCGGGGACGAGGTGCGTGGCATCGACAATTTTTCCACGGGCAAGCGCGAAAATCTTGCCGGGATTGAAAAGCGCGTCGACCTGCGGGAGCTGGACCTCAAAACTCCGTCGGCGGCTCTCAACGCTGCCTGTAACGGCGTGGACTACATTTTTCACCAGGCGGCGCTGCCATCCGTTCCGCGCTCGGTGCTCGACCCTATCAGCAGCAATGAATCGAACATAGACGGCACGCTGCATTTACTGGTCGCCGCGCGCGAGGCGTTGCAACGCGACGGCAGGTTGAAACGCATTGTTTATGCCGCGTCTTCTTCCGCCTACGGCGACACGCCAACGTTGCCAAAGCACGAGGCCATGCTGCCGCTGCCCATCTCGCCCTATGCGGTCACCAAGTTGGCAGGCGAGCTTTATATGCAGAGCTTTCATCGGGTCTATGGATTGCCCACGGTTGCGCTGCGCTACTTCAACGTGTTCGGTCCACGCCAAGACCCAACCTCGCAATATTCTGGGGTCATGGCAAAGTTCATCCGCGCCATGCTGCGCGACGAACAGCCGACCATCTATGGCGATGGTGAGCAGAGCCGCGACTTTACCTGCATTGAGGACGTGGTTTCAGCCAATCTGCTGGCCTGCAGCGCTCCCGCGGAGAAAGTAGCAGGACGAGTTTTCAATATCGCCTGCGGCCGGCGCATCACGCTAAACCAGACCTTCCAGGCACTCAAGAAAATCATCGGCTACACCGGTGAGGCTGCCTACGGCCCAGAACGCGCAGGCGACATCAAGCATTCACTGGCCGACATTTCGCTGGCGCAGGAGTTGCTGGGGTATCAGCCGCAGGTTCCCTTCGAAGAAGGGCTCAAGCGCACGGTGGAGTGGTATCGGCAGGAGCAGGACGTCTCCGCGCTGGAAAAAGTTTCCGCACATTAAGGCCGATCTTGGTTTCGTGACCACGTGAAAAGCTCGTCCAGCGGCACGAATAAACAGCGGGAAAAATCCGTGCCCTGACACAATTGTTTACTTTTCTATCCGCTACTAGTTCCGTGTTTCATTCCATAAAACGAAAAATGTTAGTGTTGAAATAATTGACTGCAATCTGTTAACTTGGCGCTCTTCTTGATTGTCGCTTGCGAGTTGCTGAAGGTGTGGGGTCCGGGGCAGCTCCGGCGGCGAGACACGTGATGCCGCAACCATCACACGTGGTACCCATGCAATTTAGGAGGAATTTATGAGGACGGAGCCGCTCGCCCTGAAGCGGATGGTATGGATGCTGCTGTGCGTGGTCTGCGTTGGCTTTCTTGAGGTCTCCGGATTGGGAGATCACCGGACCATTCACAGTCAATCTTCGCGCTGAACGAGCAGGCACCGGTACGGGAGGCGTCTACACCATTACGGCCGAGGCGCGAGACCGCGCAGCAAACGTCAGCACTGCGACAGTGAACGTAACCAAACCTAAACATCGGGTGCCGTAATTCGTGCAGAGGAGCGATTGGTGTCTAGTCTTACGGCTATAGATTTTGAAGGGCTTGCGGAACGATTGTTCACTCTGTGAACAAGTCAGGAGCAGCTCCCTGTATTATTCCGAGACCGTGGATTGCTCGTTCTTTTCCGTGCGCAGGACAACATCAACCGAATAGGGCACGCGGCGTGAGGGCTCGTAATAGTGGCGGACCTGGAGCTCGGCCAGCAATCCTAAGGCCAGCAGTTGCACGCCGGCAAGAATCAATACCGCGGAAAAGACGAGCAAAGGACCGTGCTGCAGCATGTCGGCGGTGTGATGCAGGAGTTTGTCAATTCCCAGGAAAACAGCCACGGCTGCCCCGGTCAGAATGCCAAGCATCCCCATAGTGCCGAAGAAGTGCAGTGGACGCGAAAGATAACGCAGCAGAAAGCGGATGGTGAGCAGGTCAAAGAAGACGCGGAAGGTACGCGAAATTCCGTAGTGCGAGACTCCGCGCTCACGGTTTACGTTCTTGATGGGAATCTCGCAGATGGTGGCTCCGTGCCAGGAGGCCAGAGCGGGAATAAAGCGGTGCAGCTCTCCATAGAGCGTGACCCGGTCAATCAGCTCACGGCGATAGGCTTTAAAAGTGGTGCCGAAGTCATGGATGTCAACACCGCTGAGCTTGGCCATCAGCCAGTTGGCGCAGCGCGAGGGGATGCGGCGCAGCCAGAAATTATCCACGCGTACTTTGCGCCATCCGCTTACGATGTCGTAGCCCTCAGCGAGTTTTTCAAGGAAAAGCGGGATGTCGGCGGGATCGTGCTGCAGATCGCCATCCATGGCAATCAGATACTCACCGGTGGCGTGATCGAATCCGGCGGCCAAGGCAGAGGTCTGTCCGAAGTTGCGGCGCAGCTTCACCACCACCACACGGCTGTCGACGGAAGCGATATCCTGCAGCGCCTTGAAGGTGCGGTCGCGGCTGCCGTCATCCACGAAGACCAATTCAAATTCTTCGCCGGCGGTCTCCATGACGGCCTTCAGCCGGTCGTAGAGCTCGGTGCAGTTCTCTTCCTCGTTGTGAAATGGGACAACAATAGAGTATTTGATCACGACCTTTGATTATAACCTGCAGGTATCTATTTGACGGTCACGAAAGTGACCAATTTGGCACCTGTGAGAGATGCCCAACGCAAAGCTCTGGATTCACTCCCAACCCGTGACTTATGATTAAGGCGTGAGGTGTACAAATGCGCCGCTTTGCAACTGCCTTGATCATGTTGAGTCTTACAGCTTCTGTTTGGGCACAGCAAGCAAGTGACTCCGTCGGCTTAAATCCACGCGCCTTGTTCGAAAAGGGTATGAATGCCCTGGCCGGCACAGGCACAAGTCGAAATGAACAGACAGCATTGGATTCTATCCATCGATCCGCAGAGCTCGGATACGCCCCTGCCCAGGATGCACTGGGTTATTTTTATGAGACCGGCACGCTAACCGCCGGGGACCCACAGGAAGCGGTGCTCTGGTATCGTAAGGCTGCCGAGCAAGGAGATCGCTTGGGCCAGTGGCTGCTGGGCCGCGCGTATTTTACCGGCGCCGGAGCCGGTCGCGATCCTCAAAATACAGAGCGATGGTTGCGACAAGCGGCTGAACAGGGCGACCCCTTTGCCCAGTACCTGCTTGCTTTATTCAAGCAGGAGCGCAATGACTATAAGGCGGCTGCGGAGTGGTTTCACAAGGCGGCGGAGCAGGGGCTGCCCCAGTCACAAAAACAACTGGGATTGCTTCTCAAGCAGGGCCGCGGAATACCCCAGAACAAGGTTGAAGCTTACATCTGGCTGCTACTTAGTTTTGAGGCAGGCAATCACACGGTTGCTGACGATCTCAAGCAGTTAGAGGCCGAACTTGGCAGCAATCAGGTGGAACTGGCTAAGACCGAGGCGCGTGACCGGCAACAGGCTGTCTCTCGAGCAGTGGTTGCGCACGGATGCACGGGCTGGGCTGGCGAATTTGGCGATGTACCCGCTCCACCCCCGCCCGGCTTGCAGAGGTTTTGCCGCTAACACATCATCCGAACTGCGAATTAGATGCAAGGTCTTTGGACGCATTTATATCTTTACTATACTTTACATAATAAAGTACTTGACATTTAAAGACATGCAGGCGATGATGTCCCTAAGTTTATGGCACGAACGAACAACGACCTGGATGAGAACCTGATACGCAGCGGCAGTCCGCAGGACAGCTTGCTCTATATTCGCCGCACCCTGGAGGCCGCCGGAAGACTCAGCACGGTCTCGGGCAGCGGAATTTTTCTCGTGGGAGTAATGGCCCTGGCAGCGGTCCTGGTAAACATACGAATCACGGGAACGCCGTGGGCTGCGAGCGCCCAACCCTATCGCGCTCTCGCTGTATGGGCGGTGCTGCTGGTTGCTTCCGCAGCCGTGACCGCAGTCAGCATGGCACGCAAATCGCGCCACACCGGCGTCGCCTTCTGGTCTCCGGTGTTGCGCAAGGCGCTCTGGCCGTTCTCAGCCCCCATGGCCCTGGGAGCAATTTTGTGTGCCGCCGTTCTCCGCGCCCAGAACCTGGAGTTCCTGCCGGTGATCTGGCTGGGCTGCTATGGCGCAGCGCTCACGGCAGCAGGAGTGATGTCAGTCTCTCCGGTGCGCTGGATGGGCATCTCATTTCTTGCGCTGGCGACCTCGGCAGTTTTTCTTCCCGCTTCGGCGGGACTGGCACTGCTGGCCGCGGGTTTTGGCTTGCTCCACATTATTTTTGGCGCTTACATACATTGGAGGCACGATGGCTAAACAACGCCGCTCTTCACCGCCCGCACCGGCCGATCTCGACCAGTTGATCCATGAGCGCCTCCGCCTGGGAATCGTGTGCACTCTGGCCATGCACGAGGCATTGACCTTTACCGAACTGCGCGATCTGCTGCAAACCACCGATGGCAACCTGAGCGTGCAGGCGCGCCGGCTCGAAGAAGCCGGCTACATCACCTGCTTGAAGCGCTTTGAGGGCCGCAAGCCCAAAACCACCTACAAACTCACGGCACGAGGACGCGCTGCACTGGACGACTACCTGGAAGTCCTGTCGGAGATGTTGCCGCATTCCTCGCAGCACTCCAAATCCGCGGCCAACGCCCGCGCCACCCTGCGCACTCTCTCGGCGGAAACTTAAACGGCACGCGTAAACAATGGAAGCAGAAATGAAAAACACGCTCCATATACTTTACATTGTGAAGTACTTTAATGAGGACGCATCATGATTCGACGCATTCTGGCTTTGATCCTGATTTTCGGCTGCACCTCAGTCGCCTGGCTCATCCTGGGCGCCACCATATTCTCCCGCACTGACGACGTGGATAGACGCCTGCACGAGCAGGTAGCCTCAGTCTGGGGCAGCCCACAAGAGCAGACGCCGCCCACAGCTTCATACACGGTCCTGACCTCGAAAAGAGTACAGACCACATTGCCCGACGGCAAAATCGCGGAGCACACCGAGACCGTGCCAGCCGAGGTTTCCCTTCCCCTGAACGGCACCGATGCGGACGTCAACTTAAACCTTGAATATCGTCAGAAAGGGCTGCTGTGGTACAGCCTTTACAAGGTGAACTTCGGGGGAGCGTTTACTTTTCACAATACCAGCAGCAATGCCGAGGCCATGACCTTCCGCTTCAAGTTTCCCGCGCAGCAGGCAATCTACGACGACTTTGTAATGTCGATCAATGACATTCCTGCGTCAGTAACCAATGAAGGAGGCATTGCTGTAGCCAGCGCTTCGGTTCCCGCCGGGGCCGATGTCCGGCTGCGCGTAAGTTATCGCTCGCAAGGTCTGGATAGCTGGTACTACAGTTTTGGCGGCAGCGTGGAACAGGTGCGCAAGTTCCGTCTGCACATGGCCACCGACTTTAA
>WNEY01002860.1_pt1 | contig 12819 bp, 12 predicted proteins | sample 5400531 | NCBI WGS metagenome assembly WNEY01 (sample SAMN13153338, study PRJNA577476) | soil metagenome | isolation source: 200 cm saprolite under Douglas fir tree site 1 | place: USA:California | collected 2015-04-18
TCGCGGAGGCGGACGGGCTCGTCGCGGCCAACACCGTGGAGCGCGCCGACCTGGTCCGACACTATGGCGCGGCCGCCGATCGCATCACGGTCGTGCCCTGCGGTGTGGACACCACGCTGTTCGCGCCGATGCTGCAGCCCGAGGCGCGGGCGCTGCTCGACCTCGATGCCGGGCCGCTGCTGCTCTACGTCGGCCGCATCGCGCCCATCAAGGGCCTGGCCACGCTGCTCGACGCCGTCGCCCGCCTGCGCTCGGCTGGACGGCCGGTGCGTCTGCTCGTCGTGGGCGGTGAGACCGACGAGCCACGCGACGGTCACGAAGCGGAGGTGCGCGCTGACGCGCTGCGTCTGGGCCTGGAGGAGGCCGTTGCGTTCATCGGCGCCCAGAGGCAGGAAGACCTGCGCGCGTACTACGCGGCGGCGGACGTCACCGTCCTGCCGTCGCACTACGAGTCGTTCGGCATGGTGGCGCTGGAGGCGATGGCGTGCGGCATCCCGGTGATCGCCTCGCGCGTCGGCGGCCTCACGACCACGGTGCGTGACGGGTTGACCGGCTATCTCGTGCCGGAGGGCGACCCGGCGGCCCTGGCCGAGCGGATCGAGCGCGTGCTGGCCGACCGCGATCTCCGCGCCCACATGGGTCAGGAAGGCGTGCGCTGGGCCGCCCAGCACCGATGGCCCTGTGTGGCCGAGGCGGTCTGCCGCGCCTACACCGGCTTCGCCCCACGAGCCAAGCCCCACCTGTCCGCCGCGCGCTGCCACTAGGCTGGTCAGACCAGTGTGGTAGACTCCCGCGCACGGTGGGCACGCTCCTCGAAGTCCGCTCTCTCACCACCCACTTCGTAACCAGATCCGGGGTCGTTCGCGCCGTCGACGGCGTGTCGTGGGACGTCAACGCCGGGGAGACCGTGGCGCTCGTGGGCGAGTCGGGGTGTGGCAAGAGCGTCTCGGCCCTGTCGATCATGCGGTTGGTGGAGGCGCCGGCCGGCCGCATCGTGGACGGCACGATCATCTTCAAGGGACGCGACCTCCTGAAGCTCGCGGAAGACGAGATGCGCCGCGTGCGCGGTCGCGAGATCGCCATGATCTTCCAGGAGCCGATGACGTCGCTGAACCCCGTGCTGACCATCGGCCGCCAGCTCACCGAGGGCCTCGAGATCCACCTGGGCATGACGTCGGCGGCGGCGCGCACCCGGGCCGCCGAGCTGCTCGCCCTGGTCGGCATTTCCGATCCCGCCCGCCGGCTCCCGCAGTATCCGCATCAGTTCTCGGGGGGCATGCGCCAGCGCATGATGATCGCGATGGCGCTCGCCTGCGATCCGGCGCTGATCCTGGCCGACGAGCCGACGACCGCGCTCGACGTCACGATCCAGGCGCAGATCCTCGAGCTGATGAAGGACCTCTCGCGCCGGCTGGGCGTCGCCATGCTGATCATCACGCACAACCTCGGTGTCGTCGCCCGCTACGCCGACCGCGTCAACGTGATGTACGCCGGACGCATCATCGAGCGCGGGAGCGCGCGTGAGATCTACGCCGATCCGCGCCATCCGTACACGCTCGGGCTGCTCGGCTCGGTGCCGCGGCTGGACGAGCCGCGCCGCGAGCGGCTGGCGCCCATCGAGGGGCAACCGCCCGACCTCACGCGCCTGCCGCCCGGCTGCGCGTTCGCGCCGCGCTGCGCGTTCCGCATCGAGCGCTGCCTGGTCGAGGCGCCGCCCCTGCGCTCCATCGGCGCCGACAGCCACGTGACGGCGTGCTGGGAGGCGGAGCGCGTGAGCCCATCGGCGGCGCGCCACGCCAGGGCCGGGCGGTGAGCGACGTCCTCCTCGAGGTCAAGAACCTCGTCAAGCACTTCACCGTCGGCGGCGGACTGTTCGGAGGGCCCCGCGGCATCGTGCGTGCGGTCGACGGCGTCTCGTTCACGCTCCACCGCGGCGAGACGCTCGGCCTGGTCGGCGAGTCGGGGTGCGGGAAGACGACGACGGGGCGCTGCGTCCTCCAGCTCGAGCGGGCGACCAACGGCAGCGTCGTGTTCGAGGGCCGCGATCTCACGACGCTGGACGAGACGGAGCTGCGGCCCGTCCGCCGCAAGATCCAGGTGATCTTCCAGGATCCCTACAGCTCGTTGAATCCGCGCATGACGGTGGGGCAGATGATCGCCGAGCCGCTGGCCGTTCACGGCATCGTTCCCGACCCGGTGCGCCGGCGCGCGCGGGTGCCCGAGCTCTTGAGCCGCGTGGGGCTGCTGCCCCAGCACGCCCACCGCTATCCGCACGAGATGAGCGGCGGCCAGCGCCAGCGCGTGGGGATCGCCCGCGCGCTCGCCATGGAGCCCGCGTTGATCATCTGCGACGAGCCGGTCTCCGCGCTCGACGTGTCCATCCAGGCCCAGATCATCAACCTGCTCGAGGACCTCCAGGCCGAGTACCGGCTGACCTATCTCTTCATCGCCCACGACCTGGCCGTGGTCCGTCACATCTCGGACCGCGTGGCCGTCATGTACCTGGGCAAGATCGTCGAGCTGGCCGACCGGAAATCGCTCTACGACGATCCGCTGCATCCGTATACCAAGGCCCTGCTGGCGGCGGTGCCGATCCCGGACCCCGATCTGGAGGCCCGCCGCGAGCGGGTCGTCCTGGGCGGCGAGGTCCCGAGCCCCCTCAATCCGCCGCCCGGGTGTGTTTTCCACCCGCGCTGCCCGATCGTGGTCGACCGCTGCCGCTCCGAGGTGCCGGACCTGCGCGAGATCAAGCCCGGCCACTGGGCGGCGTGCCTGCTGGCGTAGAATTGGTCTATCGTATTCCGACATGAACCTTCCCGGACACAGGAGAGCCTCATGCTGAGACGATCACTTCTGCTGGCGACGGCGGTGCTGGTGGCGTGGACGATGCCGGTCGGCGCTCAGGACAAGCCGCGGTACGGGGGGGAGCTGATTTTTGCCGTGCCCTCGGAGCCGCCCTCCTACGACGCGCACCGGGAAGAGACGTTCGGCGTCATGCACCCCATGGCCCCGCACTACAACACCTTGCTCCGCGTCGACCCGTCCGATCGCAGCGGCACGAAGGTGGTCGGCGACCTCGCCGAGTCGTGGACGGCCTCCAAGGACGGACGCACGTTCACCTTCAAGCTCCGGCGCGGCGTGAAATTCCACGACGGCAGCGAGATGACGTCGAAGGACGTCAAGGCGTCGTACGACAAGATCATCTTTCCGCCGGCGGGCGTGGCGTCGGACCGCAAGGGTCAGTACGTCAACGTCGAGGCCGTGGAGGCGCCCGACCCATCCACGGTGATCTTTCGGTTGAAGTGGCCCCAGAGCTCGTTCCTCCTGTCGGTGGCCTCGCCGTGGAACTGGATCTACAAGGCCGACATCCTGGCCAAGGATCCCCGCTGGTACGAGAAGAACGTGATGGGGACCGGGCCCTTCCTCTTCGTCGAGCACGTGAAGGGCTCGCACTGGGTGGGCAAGAAGAATCCGAACTACTGGGACAAGGGCAAGCCGTACCTGGACGGCTACCGGGCGATCTTCATCAAGGACTCGGCCGCCCAGGTGGCGGCGGTCCGCGGCGAGCGCGCCCACATCCAGTTCCGCGGCTTCTCACCGATCGAGCGCGACAGCCTCGTCCAGGCGCTCGGCCCCAAGATCGCCGTCCAGGAGAGCCCGTGGGACTGCGTCCTGCTCGTGTCCATCAACCACGAGAAGAAGCCGTTCGACGACAAGCGCGTGCGCCGGGCGCTGTCGCTGTCGCTCGACCGCTGGCAGGGCTCGCAGGCGCTCTCCAGGATCGCGATCGTGAAAGAGGTCGCCGGCGTCCAGGTCCCGGGGACTCCCTACGCCACGCCGCCCGCGGAGCTGGAGAAGATCGCCGGCTACGGACACGACATCGGCAAGTCGCGGGCGGAGGCCAAGCGCCTGCTCAAGGAGGCCGGCATCCCCGACGGATTCTCGTTCACGTTCAAGAACCGCGGCATCCCCATGCCGTACGAGCCGGTGGGCGTGTGGCTCATCGACCAGTGGCGGCAGGTCGGGCTCAACGTCCAGCAGGAGGTCATCGAGGCGGCGAAGTACTACTCGGAGCTGCGGGGCGGCAACTTCGAAACAGCCATGGATTTCCAGTGCGGTTACATCGTGGAGCCCGACCTCGATCTCTACAAGTTCCAGTCCAAGGACGTGAGCCCCGCCAACTACAGTCGCTACACCGACAGCACGCTCGACGAGCTCTACCAGAAGCAGAGTCGGGCGATCGATTCCGAGGAGCGCAAGCGGTACATCCGGGCCTTCGAGAAGCGGCTGCTCGACGAGGAGGCCCACTACCTCTACACGCTCCAGTGGCACCGGATCATCCCGCACAGCGCCAAGGTCAAGGGCTGGACGATCACGCCCAGCCATTACCTCAACGATCAGCTCGACACCGTGTGGTTGTCCGAGTGAACGACACCGGGCGCGGTGTCGCGGGCCGGGGAGCCCTCCTCGACCACGAGGTCGGAGGGCGGTCGACCGGCTGCGGCTGGGCTCCATCAGACCGCGGGTCTGAACGTCGTCGCGTGGAGGGAACGGGTCTCGTGAGGGCTCCCCGACCGCACGACCTCGCGTCCGTGGCCGGCCTCCTCGAGCGTTGCTGACGATGGTTCGCTACATCATCAAGCGCATCTTGCTGATGATCCCCACGCTGCTCGCCGTGGCCGTGCTCGTGTTCTTCCTCATGCGGGTGGTGCCGGGGGACATCGTCGAGCTGCGCTTCGCCGGCGAGAGCGCCTTCGCCCAGAAGGAGCAGCTCGACATCGAGCGCACCCGGCTCGGCCTCGACCAGCCGATCTGGAAGCAGTTCACCTCGTGGATGGGGGGAATCCTCCGCTTCGACTTCGGCACCTCGATGTGGACGGGCGCCACGATCCTCGAGGAGATCCGATTGCGCTTCGCCCTCAGCCTTCAGCTCGCCATCATGGCGACCACCATCGCCGTGCTCCTCGCCATCCCCCTGGGCGTGCTGGCCGCCATCAAGCAGGACACCTGGGTCGATTACGTGGTGCGCATCTTCTCCATCGCCGGACTGGCCACGCCCTCCTTCTGGCTCGGCATCATGTTCATCCTCACCTTGCTCATCGTGTTTCACTGGCTGCCGCCGATGGTCTACACGCCGTTCTGGCAGGACCCGATCCAGAACCTGGCCCAGCTCATCTGGCCGGCGCTCGCCGTCGGCTATCGCTACTCGGCCGTCGCCACCCGGATGACCCGCTCGGCCATGCTGGAGGTCCTGCGCGAAGACTACATCCGCACCGCCCGGGCCAAGGGGCTCTGGCAGCAGCTCATCCTGTCCCGGCACGCGCTCAAGAACGCCATGCTGCCGGTGCTCACCGTCATCGCGCTCGAGTTCGCGTTCCTGATGGGCGGGCTGGTCGTCACCGAGCAGGTCTTCAACCTCAACGGGCTCGGGCTGCTGTTCGTGGAGTCGGTCGCCCATCGCGACTACACGCTCACCCAGGCGCTGGTGCTCCTGGTGGCCTTCGTGTTCATCTTCGTGAACTTCATGGTCGATTTGGCTTACGCGTGGATCGATCCGCGCATCCGGTTCAGGTAGGGGACCTCGCATGGCGATCAGACCGGCCGACACGTTCGCCGAAATTCCCGAAGTCACGACGCGGACGTCGCGCTGGTGGGCGGCCACCAGGGACTTCGTCCGCCGGCGGCCGCTGGGCGCCATCGGCGCCGCGATCGTGCTCGTGAACATCGTGGTCGCGCTCGGGGCCAACGTCTTCGCCGCCTACGATCCGCTCGCCACCGACTACGGCGCGATGCTGGCGCGGCCGTCGATGGCCCACTGGCTGGGCACCGATGCCTTCGGCCGCGACGTGCTCTCGCGCATCATCTACGGATCGCGCACGGCGATGATCGTGGGCTTCGCGTGCGCGTTCTTCGGCGCCACCGTCGGGGCGGTGATCGGGGTGGCCAGCGCCTACTTCGGCGGCAAGGTGGACCTGCTCATCCAGCGCGTGATGGACATCTTCCTGTCCTTCCCACTCATCATCCTCGCGCTCGCGGTCGTCTCGATCCTCGGCACCGGCGTCACGAACGTCATCCTCGCCATCACCGTGCCGATGATTCCGCGCGCCTCGCTGGTGGCGCGGTCGAGCGCGCTCGCCATCCGCGAGATGCCGTACGTCGACGCCGCCCGCGCCGCCGGGTTCCGCCACCGGAGGATCATCCTCCGGCACATGCTGCCCAACGTGATGGCGCCCTACCTGATCATGCTCACGGCTTTTCTGGGCCAGGCCATCCTGCTCGAGGCCTCGCTGTCCTTCCTGGGCCTCGGGGTGTCCGAGCCGACGCCGGCATGGGGGCTGATGCTGCGCGGGGCGGCCGTTCAGTTCGCCGAGCAGGCGCCGTGGATGGCGATCTTCCCCGGCTTCGCCATCAGCCTGGCCGTGTTCGCCTTCAATCTCTTCGGCGACTCGCTCCGCGACGCCCTCGATCCGAGGCTGCGCACGCAGTAAGAGCGCCGCCGAGGCCGGCTGAAATGCCGCGATGCTTGACACCTGCCCGGGAAGTCAGGTAAAAAATCTTTGGTCTGACCGCAACGTCGCCAATCGACATGGGGGGATTTCGATGCCGTATGTGATCGCTGAACCCTGCATCAACGTCAAGGACAAGGCCTGCGTCGAGGTCTGCCCGGTCGACTGCATCTACGAGGGGCCGGACATGCTGTTCATCCACCCCGACGAGTGCATCGACTGCGGCGCCTGCGAGCCGGTCTGCCCGGTGAAAGCGATCTTCGCCGAGGACGAAGTCCCCGACCAGTGGAAGAAGTTCACCGACATGAACAAGCAGTTCTTCAAGGACAATCCGGGGGTCCAGCCGGCGAAGAAGTGACGCCGTCGGGTTGCCGAGCCAATCACGAAGGGCCCGCGAGCGGGCCCTTTCATTTTGCCCATGCGACAGGGCAGGGTGCTCGGTCCGCTGGGCACTCCGGCCCGCCGATGTCCGGCGAACGCGCCCAAATCGCGGGGAGGCGGCGTGGCACGCGTGTTGCCACTTCTCCACGGCATGCACGTGCCACTGTCGGCCGCCATCGCCCCCGCGCTTCCGCCGCCGCTGTCGCCCGGCTATCACGGCGCCGTGTGCGACTTCAAACGGCGGCTCATCGAAGCGACGTTGCATCAGATGCGCGGCAACCGCACCCACACGGCGCGGGCCCTCGGCCTGCAGCGCACGTATCTGCTCCGCCTCATCCGAGAGCTGGGCGTCGCGGCGCCGCCTCCACCGCCGCGACGTCGCCACGGTGTCGAACCCACGCTGACACCGGCTCGTCCTCGCTGATCTTCGGCGGCGCCCTTGCGCCGCCGTGCCGCCCGCTACAATAAGCGTCGATGCAGGACGTCTGGGTCACCGGTGCTGGCATGACGCGCATCGGCCGTCGGAGCGAGCCCTTGCCCGAGTTGATGGCCGAGGCCGCGCTGGCGGCGCTCGCCATGGCCGGCCTCGAGCGCCCGCAGGCCATGGTGGTGGCGACGATGAACCCCGAGGAGTTCGTCGGCGAAGGCAACTTCGCGTCCAACGTCGCCAGCCACATGGGGTTCGCCGACGTGCCCACGCTTCGCGTGGAGACGGCCACCTCGTCGGGGGCCGCCGCGTTCTACGCGGGCTTTGCCCAGGTGGCCAGCGGGCTCGCCGCGACGGTGCTCGTCGTCGGCGGCGAGAAGATGACCCACGTGGCCACGCCGCGGGTGTCCGAGCTGATCGGGCGCTCGATCGATCCCTACGAGCGATCGTACGGCGCCACGATGCCCGCGCTGGCCGCGCTTGTCACGCGCGCGCTCATGGCCCGCCACGGGGTGGGCGAGCGTGAGATCGCCGCCGTCGCCGTCAAGAACCACGCCCACGCCACCCGCAATCCCCTCGCGCATTTCCGGACCGCGGTGTCGATGGACGAGGTGATGGCGAGCCGCATGGTGTCCGATCCGCTGCGCCTGCTGCACTGCTGCCCGATCTCCGACGGCGCCGCCGCCGTCGTGCTCAGCAGCGCCCGCGGCCCCGTCCGCGTCGCCGGCGTTGGGCAGGGCACCGACACCCTGGCGCTGCGTCACCGTCACGACCTGACGTCGTTTCGCGCCACGCAGGTCGCCGCCCGTGCCGCCTTCACCATGGCCGGGTTCGGACCGGCCCACGTGGATTTCGCCGAGCTGCACGACGCCTTCGCGCCGTTCGAGCTGATCGCGCTCGAAGACATCGGCCTGGTGCCTCTGGGCAAGGCCGGCGCGATCACGCTGGACGGCGAGACCGCGCTCGACGGCCGGCTTCCCATCAATCCCTCGGGCGGGCTCAAGGCGCGGGGCCATCCGCTCGCGGCCACCGGACTCGCGCAGATCGTGGAGTGCGTGTGGCAGCTCACCGGCCGCGCCGAGGGCCGTCAGCTCAGTGGGCGGGTCGCGCTCGCGCACTCCATCGGCGGCCTGGCCACCAACAACTGGGTCACGCTGCTCGAAGCATCGAAATGATCGAACGGATCCCGGCCTCTCGCTGCTCGCGCTGCGGCCTCATCGTCGCGCCGCCGGCCACCTACTGCCCGCACCATCCGGCGCGCATGTTGCCGGCGACGGTGGCCGGCGTCGGTGAGATCGTGTCGTTCACCACGCTGCACTCCGCCCCCGAGGGCTTTCGCTCGCCGCTCCACATCGCGCTCGTCCAGCTCCAGGGCGGCGCCCGCTTCGTCTGCCACGGCGCCAAGACGCAGCGCGTGCGCATCGGCTCGCTCGTCGCCATCGAGGCGATCGACAACGTCTATTACTTCTCGAGCCTGAACACGCTCGACCGCGCGCGCCTGTTCTGGGGCCGCGCCGGCCGTGCCGGCGACCGCGTCAACGCGATGACCCGCAGCGTCGTGCGCCGGCTCTTCAAGGGAGGCGAAGGTGGCCCGAACTAAGCCGCTCTCCGGCGTCCGCGTGCTCGATCTCACGCGCGTGCTGGCCGGCCCGTTCTGCACGATGACGCTGGCCGACATGGGCGCCGAAGTCGTGAAGATCGAGGAGCCGGGCAAGGGTGACGACACGCGCAAGTGGCCGCCGTTCGTCAGCGGCGAGGCGACGTACTTCATGTCGGTCAACCGAGGCAAGAAGAGCGTCACGCTCAATCTCAAAGCGCGCGAGGGGCTCGAGATCCTGAGAAATCTCGCGCGCAAGAGCGACGTGATCGTCGAGAACTTCCGGCCCGGGACCATGGAGCGGCTCGGCCTGGGCTTCAAGGCGCTGAGCCGCCTCAATCCGCGGCTCGTGTACTGCTCGATCTCGGGCTTCGGCGAGTCAGGGCCCGAGGCGCATCGCGCCGGCTATGACCTCATCGTCCAGGGCGAGGGCGGCATCATGGACCTCACTGGCTTTCCGGACGGCCCACCGGTGAAGGTGGGAAACTCGATCGGCGACCTCGTGGCCGGAATGTCCGCCGCTCACGGCATCGTGCTCGCGTTGTTCGCGCGTGTCAGAACCAAGCGTGGCCAGAAGGTCGAGATCGGCATGCTCGACGTCATGGCCTCGCTCCTGACGTACCAGGCGGGAACGTATTTCAACACCGGCGCCAAGCCGACGCGCCGGGGCAACCAGCATCCGTCGATCGTGCCCTACGAGGTCTTCAAGGCCGCCGACGCCTACCTGACGCTGGGCGTGGCCAACAACTCACTCTGGAAGCAGTGCTGCGGCGCGATCGAGCGCCCCGAGCTGGCCACCGATCCGCGCTTCGACAACGAGGCCAAGCGCGTGGAGAATCGCGCGACGCTGGTGCCGCTGCTCAACGAGATCCTCGGCGCCCGCGATGCCGACGAGTGGCTCAAGCGCCTGGAGGCGGCCGGGGTTCCCGCCGGCCGCATCAAGACCGTCGCCGAGGTGTGCGAGAGCGAGCACCTGAAGGCGCGCGGCATGGTGGTGCGCCTGCGCCATCCGAAGGCCGGGCACGTCACGGTCATGGGCGTGCCCATCCGGTTGCACACGACGCCGGGCGCCGCCGCGACGGCGCCACCGCTGCTCGGCCAGCACACGGCCGCCGTCCTCCGTGGCGTCCTCGGCCTGAAAGCGGCGGTCATCGGGCGCCTGCGCCGCGACGGCGTCGTGTGACGCGGGCGGCCAGGAAGCCTGCTCACGACTGAAACCTGGAGGCCTCCAGTTTAGTCGGTATATGCTGAGTCGGGGCGACGGGGCCGGCAAGAGTCGTGAGGAGTATGACAAACACAAACGCAAGTGCGATCACGCGCGGCGGGAGTTGCGGCGACTGACCAGAGACTGGGCAAAGGCAAAGGGCAAGAAGGTCAAGAATCGGTTGGAAAAGCAAAAGCAGAACCTGGAGCGGCAACTTCAGGGTCACGAGAAGGAAATTCGACAGAAATGGCCGAGCGGGCGACCCACCGCATAAGTCACGCACATCGCCCCGGTCGCGGGCGATCGGTCGCCGGGGTCTTGTCGGGCCTCTTGGGGATCGATGCCTATCGGACCGAGTTCGAGGAGGTTGGTCGGCGGATTTGTGCGCTGAGCAGGATGGAGCGCAGGCGCCTGCTTCGGGCGTGTCAATCGAGCTTTGCTTCGCCCAGCTCTCGGAGTGACGAAGCGACTCGCGTGGCGACGGCGAAGATTGCCGTGGCGTTGATCCCCGACTCAATGCCATTGATCCGAAGTTGGTTGAAGCGTCGAGGTGGAGACGACGTCTATGAGGTGCATTTCAGCCTTTTTTGCTTCCTGGACCAAGTCAATCACGAGAACGCAAACGAACACGTGCGCGGGGAAGTGCTCGGACTCCTCAAAGAGTATCTGTTCAACACGAAGTCGGATACGGCGTACGCGACGTGGATGGCCGGCCATATGCTCGGCGACCATTGGGATATCCGCGAAGCCCTGCCGATCCTGATCGACGCCGTGGTCAACGCGCGATATGCGGCGGGCCGTCGAGGTGCGGCTCAAGGTCTCCAGGACCTCGCTGAGCGCTTACCGAACCCGAAGCGCTAGACCGGACGTGATTGGCCACGCTTGACGTGTCCGGCGGCCGTACCGCATGATGGCGTGATGCGGCGAACCGTGAAGATCTACGACACGACGCTCCGCGACGGGACCCAGGGCGAGGGCGTGTCGTTCTCGATGGAGGACAAGGTTCGGCTGGCCGCGCGCTTCGACGCGCTCGGCATCCACTACATCGAAGGCGGCTGGCCGGGCTCGAACCCGAAGGACCTCCGCTTCTTCCGCCGCATGCAGGACGTCTCCCTCAAGCACGCGAAGCTCTGCGCCTTCTCCATGACCCGGCGGGCCGGCGTCAGCGCAAGCGGTGACGCCAACATGCAGTCGCTCATCGAGGCCGGCGCCCCCGTGGCGACGATCGTCGGCAAGTCGTGGGACTTCCACGTGACGGAGGCGCTGGAGACGACGCTGCCCGAGAACCTGGCCATGATCGGCGACACCATCGCCTACCTCCGCCCGAAGATGGAGGAGGTGATGTACGACGCCGAGCACTTCTTCGACGGCTTCCGGGCCAATCCCGAGTACGCCCTGGCCACGCTGATGGCGGCCGCGGGCGCGGGCGCCCACTGGATCGTGCTGTGCGACACCAACGGCGGCACGCTGCCCCACGACCTCGTGACGATTCTCCGGGCGGTGAAGCAGGTGGTGCCGGGGCGACTGGGCATCCACGTCCACAACGACGCCGAGTGCGCGGTGGCCAACTCGCTGGCCGCCGTCGGCGAGGGCGTGGAGCAGGTGCAGGGGACGATGAACGGGTTCGGCGAGCGCTGCGGCAACGCCAACCTGGTCTCGATCATCCCGAGCCTCGTGCTCAAGATGGGCGTCGAGTGCATCCCCGAGCCGAACCTGCGTGAGCTGCGCGACGTCTCGCGCTTCGTCTCCGAGCTGGCCAACCGCAAGCCGTGGACGTCGCAGCCCTACGTGGGCGATTCGGCCTTCGCCCACAAGGGCGGCATGCACGTGTCGGCGGTCCTCAAGCATCCGGACACCTACGAGCACATCAGCCCGGAAGCGGTCGGCAACCACCGGCGCGTGCTCGTGTCCGAGCTGTCGGGCAAGTCCAACGTCCTGTGGAAGGCGCGCGAGTACGGGATCGACCTCGATCAGGCCACCCCGGATTCGCGCCGCATCCTCGACCGGCTCAAGGCGCTCGAGGACGAGGGGTTCCAGTTCGAGGGCGCCGAAGCGTCCTTCGAGCTGCTGATGGAGCGCGCGCTCGGCCGCCTCCGCCCGTACTTCGAGCTCGACGCCTATCGCGTGATCATCGAGGAGCAGAACACATCCGGCGGCCCGGTGGCGGAAGCGACCGTGCGCGTCCGGGTCAAGGGCATCCTCGAGCACACGGCGGCGGCCGGCAACGGTCCCGTCAACGCCCTCGACCACGCGCTGCGCAAGGCGCTCGAAGAGTTCTACCCGAACCTCAAGACCATGCAGTTGCTCGACTACAAGGTCCGCATCCTCGACGAATCGAAGGGCACCGGCGCCAAGACGCGCGTCCTCATCACGTCCGGCGACGGCGAGGAGACATGGGGGACCGTCGGCGTGGCCGACAACATCATCGAGGCCTCCTGGCAGGCCCTGGTGGACTCCATCGAGTACAAGCTGCGGCGTGACGAGCGCCGTAGCGCCGGCCGCTGACCGCGCGCGTGAACGTCGTGATCGTGGACGACGAGCGCCCGATCATGCAGCTCTGCATGAAGGTGCTGGAGCTGCAGGGCCACACGGTGGAGGGCTTCACCCGGGGCGAAGACGCCGTGGCCCGGCTGCTCGCCGCGCCGGCCGATCTTCTGGTGGTGGATTACAAGATGCCCGGACTGAACGGCGTCGAGGTGATCCG
>WNEY01002862.1_pt1 | contig 12816 bp, 10 predicted proteins | sample 5400531 | NCBI WGS metagenome assembly WNEY01 (sample SAMN13153338, study PRJNA577476) | soil metagenome | isolation source: 200 cm saprolite under Douglas fir tree site 1 | place: USA:California | collected 2015-04-18
GCGCCGTCCGCACGACGAGCGCCATGCGCAACTTCCTGCCCGAGTTGCTCGCCCTCTCGGCCAGCTCGCCGTTCGTCGAGGGCGTCTGTACCTACCTCCACTCCGCACGCACGCAGATCTTCACGCGGATGTTCCCCCGCTGCGGCATCCCGGACGTGTTTGCGAGCTGGGACGAGTGGGAGCGCTACGTCCGCCTCCTCTACGACACCCATTCCATCGACGAGCACACGCAGCTCTGGTGGAGCGTGCGCGCGCACCTCGCATTCCCGACCGTCGAGGTGCGGATCATGGACGGCCAGCCCGAGCTCGCGGAAGCGCGCTCGCTCGCCGCGCTCACGTACGCGCTCGTCGCCCGCTGCGCCCGGGCGCTCGACGAGGGCGAGCCCCTACCCGCTTACCCGAACCGGCTGCTCGAGGAGAACCTCTGGCGCGCGATTCGCTACGGGCTGTCCGGCGAGCTGATCGACCTCGCGCTCGGCACCACCCTCCCCGCGCGGGCGCGGATCGAGCAGCTGATCGAGTGGGTGCTGCCGGTCGCGGACGAGCTGGCTGTGACGCCGTGGCTGGCGGTTCCCGTCCAGAACGCCGCCGAGCGCCAGCTCGCCCGCTTCGCCGAGGGCGCGAGCCTGGAGGAGATCTACGCCGAGCAGATTCGCCCGAAGGAGCGGGTCGTTGGCTGACGAGCCGACCGCCGAGCAGCTGATCGCGGAGCTCCGCAAGGCGAAGGTGTCCGACCTGCTCGTGCACACGTGCTCGATGGTTGCGTCGCTCGGCTTTGCCAAGCTCGACGCGGAGACGCGCGACCTCGAGCAGGCCCGGCTCGCGGTCGACGCGCTCAAGGCGCTGCAGCCGCTGCTCGCCGAGGACGCCCGGCGCGACGTCGGCGGCGTCGTCGCGAGCCTCCAGCTGGCCTACGCGGACGCCGTCAAAGAGGCGCAATAACAGCCCCTTGTGATACAAACCTCGCCGCGCGGAGGGGGGCTCGGCGCTGAGTTTGTGACTTCTCCGAGGGGAGCTCGATGAGCTGGTTCAAGGATCATGCGGTGCTCTTCGCGCTCGTCTGCGCTGGCGTCGCGCTCGCCTACGGGCTGTACCTGACCTACTGGCTGCTCAAGCGCCCCGCCGGCAACGACCGGATGCGGGAGATCGCCAAGGCGATCCAGGAGGGCGCTGCCGCGTACCTGCGCAAGCAGTACACGACGATCGCGGTCGTCTCGATCGTTCCCTTCCTCCTGCTCGGCTTCTACCACAAGCTCGGCTGGGGGACGGCCGTCGGCTTCCTGGTCGGCGCGATCCTCTCCGCGTCCGCCGGCTTCATCGGCATGAACGTCGCCGTGCGCTCCAACGCCCGCACTGCCGAGGCCGCCCGCGGCGGCCTCAAGCCCGCGCTCAACGTCGCCTTCCGCGCCGGCTCGGTCACCGGCCTGCTCGTCGTCGGCCTCGCGCTGTTCGGCGTTGCCGGCTACTACTGGGCCCTCACCGGCTGGCTCAACCATCCGGTCGGCTCGGCCGTGAACGACCTCGTCGGCCTCGCCTTCGGCGGCTCGCTGATCTCCGTCTTCGCCCGGCTCGGCGGGGGCATCTACACGAAGGCCGCCGACGTCGGCGCCGACCTCGTCGGCAAGATCGAGGCGGGCATCCCCGAGGACGACCCGCGCAACCCCGCCGTGATCGCGGACAACGTCGGCGACAACGTCGGCGACTGCGCCGGCATGGCCGCCGACCTGTTCGAGACGTACGCGGTCACCGCGGTCGCCGTGATGCTGCTGGCCCAGATCAAGTTCCCCGGCGTCGGCGTTACCCTCTACCCGCTCGCGATCGGCGCCGTCTCGATCCTCGCCTCGATCGTCGGCACCTTCTTCGCCCGCATCGGCCGCAGCGGCTCGATCATGAACGCCCTCTACAAGGCGGTGATCGTGGCGACCGTGCTGTCGGCGGTCGGCTTCATCCCGATCACGATGGGCTTCGACTCGAGCGGCCAGTTCTCGTTCGGCCACCTGTACGGCTCCGCACTCGTCGGCCTCGTCGTCACCTTCCTGCTCGTCGCGATCACCGAGTTCTACACCGGCACCCGCTGGAATCCCGTGAAGGCGATCTCGCGGGCCTCGCAGACGGGCCACGCGACGAACATCATCGAGGGCCTGGCCGTCGGCATGCAGGCGACCGCCGCGCCGGTGATCGTGATCGCGATCGGCATCCTCGTCGCGCACCACCTCGCCGGCCTGTACGGCATCGGCGTCGCCGTGATGGCCCAGCTGTCGATGACCGGCCTGATCGTCGCGCTCGACGCGTACGGCCCCGTGACCGACAACGCGGGCGGCATCGCGGAGATGGCCGACCTGCCGGAGTCGGTGCGCGCGATCACCGACCCGCTCGACGCGGTCGGCAACACGACGAAGGCCGTGACGAAGGGTTACGCGATCGGGTCAGCCGCGCTGGCCGCCCTCGTCCTGTTCGATTCGTACACGTCCGGCCTGTCGAACCAGAACTACAGCGGCTCCACCGTCTTCAGCCTCTCCGACGCTTGGGTGATCGCCGGCCTCTTCGTCGGCGGCCTGATGCCGTTCCTGTTCGCTTCGCTCGCGATGCAGGCCGTCGGCCGGGTCGGCGGCGAGGTCGTCACCGAGGTGCGGCGGCAATTCCGCGAGCACCCCGGGATCATGGAGGGGACCGAGCGGCCGGACTACAGTCGCGCAGTCGGGATCGTCACCGGCTCGGCGATCAAGCGGATGATCGCGCCGGCGCTCGTGCCGGTCACGTTCCCGATCATCATCGGGATCATCAACGTGCGCATGCTCGGCGGCCTGCTGATCGGCACGATCGTGACCGGCCTCTTCCTGGCGATCGCGATGACCTCGGGCGGCGGCGCCTGGGACAACGCGAAGAAGCTGATCGAGGACGGCGCCTACGGCGGCAAGGGCTCGGAGGCGCACGCCGCCGCGGTCACCGGCGACACGGTCGGCGACCCGTACAAGGACACCGCCGGGCCGGCGATCAACCCGATGATCAAGATCACGAACGTCGTCGCGATCCTGATCATCCCGCTGATCGTCGCCGTCCACGGCTAGTAACGCGCGGAAACCCACGGTTCCCCCGCGAGCTCCTTCCTTCACACCTGCCGCTGTGCTTGCGGTGTCGCGCCTCCCGCCGGGCGAAGCCCGGCTCCGGCGCTAGAGTCCCGCGAGTGTCGACCCGGCGGCGGCAGGTTGGCGGCCTCGAGCGCGTGCTGGGCACGCCCGCGCTGTTCGCGACCGCCTACGGCAACGTCGGCTCGTCGATCTACTACGCGCTCGGCGTCACCGCGGTCTTCGCGCTCGGCCTCACGCCGATCGTCTTCATCGTCAGCGGCCTGATCTTCGCCTGCACGGCGGCGACGTACGCGGAGGGCACCGTTCGTTACCCGGAGGCCGGCGGCTCCTCGAGCTTCGCGCGCCACGCCTTCAACGAGGTCGTCTCGTTCGGGGCGGCCTGGGCGCAGATGCTCAACTACATCATCACGATCGCGATCTCGGCGTTCTTCGTGCCGCATTACCTCTCGATCTTCTGGGAGCCGCTGAAGCAGAACCCGTGGGACATCATCGGCGGCTGCGTCGTGATCGCGATCCTGGTCGTGCTGAACATCATCGGGATCCAGGAGGCGGCGAGCCTGAACATCTTCCTCGCTGTCGTCGACTTCGCGACCCAGCTCCTCCTCGTCGGGCTGGGCTTCATCCTGATCTTCAACCCCCACCAACTCGCCGTGAACATCCACCTGGGAGTCGCGCCCACCTGGGCCAACTTCGCCCTCGCGATCCCGATCGCGATGATCGCCTACACGGGGATCGAGACCGTCTCGAACCTCGCCGAGGAGGTCCGCGACCCCCGGCGGATGATCCCGCGCTCGATCTCCTGGGTCGCGATCGCCGTCTTCGCGATCTACTTCACGCTCCCCTGGATCGCACTGTCGGCGCTGCCGGTCTACAAGGATGCGCAGGGCCACTACGTCACAAGGCTTGGCCTCTTGCCGAAGAAAGGCGGCTTCCAGAACGACCCCGTGCTGGGCGTGGTCGAGAACCTCGGCCTGCACGGCCAGATCCTGCACGTGGCCAAGATCTACGTCGGCGTCCTCGCCGCGACAATCCTCTTCATCGCCACGAACGCGGGCGTGATCGGCGCCTCGCGCATCACCTACGCGATGTCGTCCTACCGCCAGCTGCCCGAGATCTTCCGCCGGCTGCACCCGCGCTTCAAGACGCCCTGGCTCTCGCTCGTCTTCTTCGCGGGCTTCATCTCGATCCTGGTCGTGCTGCCCGGGAAGACCGACTTCCTCTCGAGCCTGTACGCGTTCGGCGCGATGCTCTCGTTCACGATCGCGCACGCATCCGTGATCGCGCTGCGCGTGAAGGCAACGCACGAGGTACCGTTCCGGGCGAAGCCGAACCTGCGCGTTCGCGGGGTCGACTGGCCGCTGTTCGCGATCCTGGGCGGGCTCGGGACTTCGCTCGCGTGGCTCTCGGTCGTGATCCAGACGCCGTCGGCGCGCTGGGCAGGCCTCGGCTGGCTCGTGCTCGGGTTCGTCACGTACACCGTCTACCGCGCGCGCGTCGTGCGTGGGGCGATGGCGCTGACGATTCGCGCGCCGCTCCCGATCGGCCCGTCGCTCGCGCTCGAGTACCGCTCGATCCTCGTGCCGATGGGCCGCGACCCGGAGTCGGAGGAGGCGGTCGACCTCGCCTGCCGCCTGGCAGCGGAGCGCAAGGCGACGATCGTCGCGATGACCGTGATCGAGGTGCCGCTCGAGCGGCCGCTCGACTTCGACATGCCCGAGGAGGAGGACGCCGCCTACGACCTGCTCGACGAAGCCAAGGCGGTCGGCGACAGCTACGGCGTCACCGTGCACACCCGCTTGATCCGGGCACGGAGCTTCGGGCGCGCGATCGTGGACGAGGCGGCGCGCCGCAACTCGGAGATCATCGTCGTTGGCGCCGACCGGCGGGACATCGGCGGGCGCCGGGCGATCTTCAGCGACATCGTCGACTTCGTCCTGAAGCACGCGCCCTGTCGCGTGATGGTGGCCGCGGCCGCACGGTGAGGCTCTACCGCTACGCCGTCGCGATCCTGGCGGCGACCTTCGTCGGGCTGGGCTTCGCGATCCTGATCGTCACCGCGCTCCACGGCGGCGGGCAGGTCGGCTTCGCGATCGGCGCCCTGTTCGTCGCGCTCGGCGCGGGCCGGCTCGCGCTCCTGCGCCGGCGCTAACCTCCCCGCGTGGCCCGGAAGCTTCCACGGTTCGAGCGCGCGCTCGGCGCCACCGCGCTCGCGTCGGTCGCCTACGGCGAGATCGCCTCCTCGATCTACTTCGCGCTCGGCATCGTCGCCCTGCACGCGCTCGGGTTCACGCCGTGGGTGCTGCTCTTGATGGGCGTGCTCTTCCTCCTCGTCGCGTTGTCCTACGCCGAGGGCACCGCCTCGATGCCGGAGACCGGCGGCGCGGCCACGTTCACGCGGATCGCCTTCAACGACCTCGTCGGCTTCGTCACGGGCTGGGCGCTCTTCCTCGATTACCTGATCGTGATCGCGCTCTCGGCGCTGTTCATGCCGCACTATCTCGGGCGGGCGATCGGCGTCGCCTGGCTCGACCGCAAGCCTGGCGACGTGATTGTCGGCGTCGTCGTCGTGTTCGCGATCGCCGCCGTCCGGGTCGTGCGCCGGTCGCAGTTCTACCGCTTCGCGATCCTCCTGCCGGGGCTCGATCTCGCTGTCCAGCTGCTGCTGATCGCGCTCGGGCTCGCCCTCGTCTTTTCGCCGCACGCCCTCACCGTCGGCGTCTCGCTCGGCCGCTCGCCCTCGTGGCACGCGATCGCCTTCGCACTGCCGCTGGCGATGCTCGCGTACACGGGTCTGGAGACGGTGGCGAACCTCGCCGAGGAGGCGCGCGAGCCGGGCGTCGACTTGCCGCGCAGCCTTCTAGGTGCGCTGGGCGGCGTCGTGCTCGTGACCGTGCTGATCGCGATCGTCGGCCTCGGCGCGTTCCCGGCGCGGAACGGCACGACCGCCCTCGGCACGGACTGGCTCCGCTCGCCGCTGATGGGGATCGTCTTCGCGGTCGGGGCGCACCTGCCCCACTGGCTCTTCGTCTCGCTGCGCGTGGCGGTGGGCCTCTCGGGCGCCCTGATCCTGCTCGCGGCCGTGTCGACCGCGATGTCCGGCTTCACGCGGCTCGCGTACTCGCTCGGCGAGCACGGCCAGATCCCGCGGGTGTTCGGGCGGCTGAACCGGCGCACGCTCGTCTCGCCCCAGTCGATCGTCGCTGTCGCGCTGATCTCGAGCGCGCTGATCGTCGCCACTTCCATCGGGCACAAGCCGATCGCCTTCCTGGCGAGCCTCTACAGCTTCGGTGTCCTGCTCGCCTTCACGGCGGCGCAGCTGGCCGTGATCCGGCTGCGAATGCGCCAGCCCGACCGCGCACGGCCCTTCCGCGTGCCGGTCTCGATCCGCTGGCGCGGGGCCGAGATGCCGCTGCCGTCGGTGCTCGGCGCCGCGGCGACCTTCGCGATCTGGATCGTGGCGATGGCGACGCACCCAGGCGCGCGCTACGCCGGCCCGATCTGGCTCGCCGTCGGGCTCGTGATCTACGCCGGCGGCCGCCGGGCGCGCGGCGAGCCGGTGCTCGGGCGTGTGCTCTCGTCCGACGAGCAGGTGCTGCCGGAGACGCAGTACTCGAGCATCCTCGTGCCGATGAAGCTCGGGCTGATCGGCGAGGAGATGATCGCGACCGCGGTCAAGCTGGCCCAGGAGCGTGGGGTGCCGGTCGAGGCGCTGCATGTCATCCGCGTCCCGCTGGACAAGCCGATCGACGCGGAGATGATCGACGAGGAGGAACGCGCGGCAGCGTCGCTCGCCGAGGCGAAGCTGCTCGGCGCCGACCACGGCGTCGAGGTCATCGGCGAGACTGTCCGGGCCCGTTCGATCGGCCAGGCGATCGTCGAGGAGGCCGAGCGAAGCGGGGCGGACCTGATCGTGCTCGGCTCCGCGCCGCGCTGGCGCCGGCAGTCCCGCTTCTTCTCGCCCACGGTCGAGTACGTGCTGAAGAAGGCGCCGTGCGAGGTCGTCGTGGTCGCCTTCCCGCAGGGCGTGCTGGAAGAGGACGGCGTTATCGCTTGAGAAGATGGGCCGTTCGGCCCATGACTTGGCCGCGCGCACCGCCGATTCTTTAGCGAATGCGGCCCCTCCTCGCCTGCCTCGCGGCCTTTGTCGCCGCACTCGCCTGCGTGATGGCAGTCGGGGTTGCGCCCGCGCTCGCGGGGCCGGGCCTGCTCGTCGGCGTCGACGACGACACGATCAAGTGGCTGGGAAAGCCGAACGGCGTCGTCGGGGTCAACCGCGACCTCGGCCTGGGCGCCATGCGGGTCATGCTGCCCTGGCAGCGCGGCGAGACCGTGCCGACGAAGCTCCAGCAGGTCTACCTGCACCGGATCTCGCTGGCGATCGCGCTCGGCCAGCGCGTCGTCCTGGCCGTCTACGGCCCGCCCGCGCAGGCGCCCCTGACGGCGCGGCAGCGCGACGAGTACTGCGGCTTCCTCGTCCACGTGCTGAAACGGCTCCCGAGCATCGACGACGTGGTGGTCTGGAACGAGGTCAACAACCCCACGTTCTGGCCGCGTGCGGCCGGCGCGGCGCCGTACGAGGCGCTGCTCGCCCGCTGCTGGGACCGTCTGCACGCGCTGCGCCCGACCGTGAACGTGATCGACTCGACCGCTCCGCACCAGGACCCGGCGTCGTTCATCGCCGCGCTCGGCGCGGCCTACACGGTGAGCGGGCGAACACGACCGATCGTGGACACGTTCGGCCACAACGTCTACCCCCAGAACTCGGCCGAGCCGCCGTGGGTCGCGCACCCCGACTCGCTCTCCATCGACGAGGCGGACTACCCGCGCCTGATGCAGGTGCTCGAGGACGCGTTCGGCGGCACCGCGCAGCCGCTCCCCGGCCAGGGCAAGACGACGATCTGGTACCTCGAGGACGGCTTCCAGACGGCGGTGCCGCCAGGGATGCGGCGCTATTACGGAGGCACCGAGAACGAACGCAGCACCGTCGCGGCCGGCGGCCAGGCGGGCCGGCTCCAAGCTGCGGTGCTGCTCGCGTACTGCCAGCCCGCGGTCGGCGCCTTCTTCAATTTCGAGCTGATGGACGAGCACCGGCTCGTCGGCTGGCAGTCCGGGCTGATGTACTCGAACGGGCAGCGGAAGCCGGCGTACGAGGCCTACAAGCAGGCGATCGTCTCCGTCCGCGCCGGCACCGTCGACTGCTCGAAGATCCCCGCCGCCGGCTAGGGCGCGAGGCCGCGGCGTTGTCGCTCGTCGCCGTGTTTCCGCTCGAGCCGGCCCGCGTAGCGGAGCGCGTTGCGGATCCAGCGGAAGCCGAGCTGGATCGAGTCCCGCTCTCCGAGGGCGAGCGTCCGGCGCCGGTGCGCGACGAACCGCACGCCCTTGCCGTCCGCGCGCGCGACCCAGAGCTGGGAGTCGGCGCGCGTCCCGCGAATGCGCAGCCTGTGAAGCAAGCGTTTGCACGCAGTTTGGGTTCGCTGAGCTACGCTGAGCCCATGAAGGCTGTCGTTATCGGCTGCGGCCGCGTCGGCTCGACCGTCGCCAAGCGCCTCGCCCGTGAGGGCTGGGACGTGACGGCGGTGGACGAGAAGGAGGAGGCGCTCGGACGTCTCGGCGAGGACTGGCGCGGCGGCTTCATCACCGGCCACGGGATGGACGTCGAGGTTCTGCGCGAAGCGGGGATCGAGGATGCCGACGCAGTCATCGTCGCGACCGACGGCGACAACTCGAACATCGTAATCGGCCAGCTGGCCCAGAAGCGTTTCGACGTCAAGTGCGTCGTCGTGCGTGTGCTCGATCCGGCCCGCGCCGAGTTCTACGCCGAGCGCGGCCTGCGCACGGTCTGCCCGACCTCGACCGCGATCGACGTGCTCACCGACGCCGTCCTGTCCTACGGCGAGCAGAAGGTGCCTGCCTAGTGGCTCTCCGGGCGGCATCCTCCAGGCAATGGCACCGGGAGAGCCACTGATGTACACCCTGATCGCCGGCGGCGGCAAGGTCGGGGCGAACGTCGCGCGCACGCTGCTCCGGCTCGGGCACGAGGTGACGCTGATCGAGCAGCGCCACGACCGCTACGAGTCGCTCGAGACCGAGTTCGAGCACCAGGTGCAGAACGGCGACGCGACCGAGGTCTACGTGCTCGAGCGCGCCGGCATCAAGCGGCCGCCGGATCTCGTGCTCGCGCTGACCGGGGACGACGAGGACAACATCGTCATCTGCCAGCTCGCCCGCGAGAAATACGGCGTCGACAAGGTGATCGCGCGGGTGAACGACCCGCGAAACCAGCAGTATTTCGACCTGCTCGGCATCGGCCAGACCGTGTGCGCGACCTCGAACATCCTCGCGCTGGTCGAGCACGAGGTGCCCGAGCACGAGCTCGTGCACCTGCTCGAGCTGCGCAAGGAGAACCTCGAGATCGTCGAGGTGCAGATCGACAAGGACGCGCCGTGCGCGGGTCGCATGATCGAGCGCCTCCAGCTGCCGGAGGGCGCACGCCTGATCTCGGTCATGCGCGACGGCAGATCCGAGATCGCCATCGGCACGACCGAGCTGCAGCCGGGCGACCAGGTGCTCGCAATCCTCGAGCCCGGCAAGGAGGACGAGCTGCGCCGCGTCCTCCTCAAGCGCTAACCAGCGCTACCCTCTGCCCGGTGGTCCAGCGTCGCCTGACAGCCCCTGCCGTGCTCGGACTCGGTGCCGCCGCCGCAGGCGTGATCGGCATCGTCTCGGCGCTGACGCCCGAGTTTGCGGACCGCTTCGATCTCGTCGGCGGCGTGCTGCCGCCGGGCTTCCCGGAGATCGCCCGCGTGTCGGCGCTCGCGTTCGGGATCGTGCTGATCTGGCTCTCGCGCTCGCTCGCCCGGCGCCGCTACCGCGCCTGGAAGCTCGCCGTGGCGCTGGTCGTCGCCTCGGCCGTCGCGCACATGGCGAAGGGTCTGGATTTCGAGGAGGCGACCGGGTCGCTCGTCCTGCTCGCCGCGCTCTGGTACTGGCGGAGGGAGTTCTGGGTGCGAGGCGATCCGGCCACGCGCTGGCCGCTCGCGCAGGCCGTCGCGGGGCTCGCCTGGGTGAGCCTGCTGGTCTGGCTGCGCCTGACCGACCACGTGCGCTTCTCGGAGCGAATCGAGGAGGCGCTGCTCGCGATCGGCGGCGTGCTGGCGCTGCGGGCGCTCTACCTCTGGTTCCGGCCGCACGTCTACCGCGGCGGGCAGAGCCCGGCGCAGCGTGAGGCCGCCGAGGAGATCGTGCGCGAGGAGGGGCGCGACTCGCTCTGCTACTTCGCGCTGCGACGCGACAAGAGCTGGTTCTTCTCGCCCAGCGGGCACTCGTTCCTGGCGTTCAAGGTCGTCCAGGGCGTCGCGCTCGTCAGCGGCGAGCCGATCGGTGAGCCCGAGGAGCTGCCGGGGCTGTTCGCGGACTTCCTGCGCGAGGCTCACACGCGCGGCTGGCGCGTCGCGGTCGTCGGCGCGTCCGAGAGCACGCTCGAGCTGTACCGCCGGCTCGGTTTGCGGTCGCTCTACATCGGCGACGAGGCGATCGTGAGGCCCGGCGAGTTCTCGCTGGAGGGGCGAGCGATCCGGAAAGTGCGCCAGTCGGTCACCCGTCTGCACAAGGCCGGCTACACGGCCCGGGTGCTCGAGCCGTCGGAGGTCGACGAGGAGCTCCGCGCGCAGATCGAGGAGGTCTCCTGCGAGTGGCGCGCGGGCGCCCCAGAGCGCGGCTTCTCGATGGCGATGGACGCCCTGTTCGCATACCCGGAGAGCATGATCCTCGTCGCCGAGAACGTGGACGGGCGCGTGGGCGGCTTCCTCCAGCTCGTGCCCGTCCCCGCGACGAACGGCTACTCGCTCTCGACGATGCGGCGCAGGCTCGACACGCCCAACGGGCTGATGGAGTTCCTGATCGTCGAGGCGCTCGCGTGGGCGAAGGAGCGCGAAGTCTCGGAGGTGTCGCTCAACTTCGCGATGTTCGGCCGCATCCTGCGCGCCGACGAGAGCTCGCCGCGCCGGCTGCGGCTTGCCCGCTGGTTGCTGCTGCGCGCCGACCGGATCTTCCAGATCGAGCGACTGCACACCTTCAACCGCAAGTTCTTCCCGGAGTGGCGGCCGCGCTACCTCTGCTTCGAGCGGTTGACGGACCTGCCGCTCGTCGGGCTCGTGTACGGGCATCTCGAGGGCTTCGTCGTGCCGCCTGGCCCCTGGACGCGCACTCACGACCTCGCCCTCGCGTAGATGATCCCGCTGCTCACTGCCGCGGCGCTCGCGCTTGGCGTTCACCAGGGCGGCGACTGGACACGCTTCGGCTACGACGCCGCGCGCCACAACTCCGGTCCCGCCGCGACCGGGATCACCGCCGCGAATGTCGCCCGGCTGAGGCGCCAGGCTGTGCAGCTCGACGGCACCGTCGACTCCTCGCCGATCTACCTGCGCGGGATCGGCGGACGCGACCTCTTCGTCGTCACGACGACCTACGGCAGGACCGAGGCGATCGACGCCGACTCGGGCGCCGTCGTCTGGCGCCGCACGCCGCCGGGCTACGGCTCGTTCGCCGGCTCGTACCGGATCACGAACGCGACGCCGGTCGCGGATCCGTCCCGCCGCTACGTGTACGCCGGCTCGCCGGACGGGCGGATCACCAAGCTCTCGCTCGCGGACGGGAAGCCGGTCTGGTCGACGTCGATCACGCGCGACCCGACGCACGAGAAGCTGACCGCCTCGCTCAACTTCGCAGGCGGCGCCGTGCTCGCGACCACGGGCGGCTACCTCGGCGATGCGCCGCCCTACCAGGGCCGCGTCGTCCAGCTCTCGGCCGCGAACGGGCGGATCCTGCACGTCTGGAACTCGCTCTGCTCGAACCGCTCCGGCATCATCCAGCCGAGCTCGTGCGGCTCGAGCGACTCGGCGATCTGGGCCAGGTCGGGTGCCGTCGTCGTGCCTGGCACGGGACAGGTCCTCGTCGCGACCGGCAACGGGCCCTGGAACGGGCGCACCGACTGGGGTGACAGCCTGCTGCTGCTCTCGCCGACGCTGCGCCTGCAGCGGAACTGGACGCCGACGAACCAGGCGGAGCTCGAGTCCGCCGACGCCGACCTCGGCTCGACCGGGCCCGCGCTCCTCGCGGGCGGCTACCTCGTCCAGGGCGGAAAGGACGGCAAGCTGCGGCTGCTGCGCCTGTCGACGCTCGGCGGCCGGCTCGGCGCCACCGGCGGCGAGCTGCAGACGGTCTTGCTGCCGGGGTCGGCCGACCTGTTCAGCGCGCCCGCCGTCTGGAAGGGCACCTGGGTCTTCGTCGCCAACGACGCGGGCACCCAGGCGTGGAGGCTGACGAACGGCCGCCTCCGGCTCGCCTGGCAGAACGAGATGCCGGGCACGAGCCCGGTCGTCGCCGGCGGCCTGCTCTACATCTACAAGATGAGCAGCGGTGGGCTGAGCGTGTACACGCCGGGCGCCGGGCGGCTGCTCACGACGCTCGAGGCCGGCTCCGGCCACTGGCAGAGCCCGATCGTCACGGACGGCCGGGTCGCGCTCCCCGAGGGGAATGCGAACGACCACCGCCAGAGCGGCGTCCTCAACATCTACCGCCTCGGCTAGATCGGCCGAGTCTCGAGGTCTGACCCGGGTCAGACCGGGTCAGACCCTAGCCGGCGCGGCGGCGGCGGACGTTCGGCGCCTGCTGGCCGAGCGCCGCGTAGGCGAGCGCGTTCAGCGACTCGTTCAGCTGGCGGAGCTCT
>WNEY01010499.1_pt1 | contig 12812 bp, 8 predicted proteins | sample 5400531 | NCBI WGS metagenome assembly WNEY01 (sample SAMN13153338, study PRJNA577476) | soil metagenome | isolation source: 200 cm saprolite under Douglas fir tree site 1 | place: USA:California | collected 2015-04-18
CTCATGCTAACTGCTCCTTCCCGGACTAGGAACTCGACGACCTCGGGATAGTTTGAGGGTGCTTGACCGCAGATTGATGTTGTCACTCCTTTTTCGTTGCAGACTCTGATGACATGGCTCATCGCTCGCAGTACTGCGAGATTGCGTTCGTCGTAGATTTCCTGGATCGATGCGTCGTCTCGGTCAATGCCAAGGATCAGCATGGTGAGGTCGTTGGTTCCGAAGGATATGCCGTCAATTCCCTCGTCGACGAACTTGTCGATCAACAAGACCGTAGCGGGAACTTCTACCATGATCCAGAGAATCCCTCTTCTTCGAGAATCTTCTTCGCATTCCTGAAGTCCTCGAGCGTCCGGACGAACGGCAACATCACATGGACGTTGGTGAGCTTGTACTCCTCTCTAACTTTTTTGATAGCTTGACACTCTAATCGGAAGATGTCAGGCTCTTTGACGTATCGGAAGCAGCCTCGGTATCCCAATAACGGGTTGGGCCCGACGTGCCCCGCTTCGTGTTCATATTTTTCGCCGCCTGGAAGTCCGAGAAACTCGTCAGGCTTGAAGTCCAGGCATCTGTAGACGACGGGTCTTGGAGCAAAGGGTGTTGCCACCTTTCTGACTCCCTCAGCGAAAGCATCGACCATCTTCTCGCCGCCTCCCTCCTCTATCAGCAATCGGGGGTGTTTCCCTACGGAGAGCATCATGTGCTCTGCCCGCAGGAGGCCTACACCGTCAGCGTGGGTCTCCCGTTCGACTTTCTCTGCGAGTTCGGGGAGTGAGATGTTCACGTAGATCTTTGTCGCGGTTATTGGGATGACAGTAGGGATTTCATGTTGAGGCTGTGTTGCCTTGAGAACTTCTTCGACGAGCCCATTGTAGACGACCCCTGATTTCGCGTCGACAGTGTACTCTTGTCCCATCTGCATGAGCTTAGTCGCGTTCCTTGCGCCAACGATGCACGGGATACCCATCTCTCGGGAGACAATGGCGGCGTGGCATGTTGTTCCCCCGTCTTCTGTGACGATTGCGCCTGCGATTTTCATGTAGGGAACCCAGTCAGGGTTTGTCATTCGAGTGACAAGGATATCCTTGTTTTTCATCAAGCGTCCCGCTTCAGCTGTGGTTGGGACGATCTTGGCTCTTCCTGCATGTAATCCCGGGCTTGCAGCTAGACCGTGGACGACTGCGACTCTGTGAACGATGTGGGAATCTGTTTCTCCAGCTGGACCCTTCATTTTGCTCCAGAAGGTCTCGGGCCTAGTCTGGACAATGTAGAGTGAACTCCCAGTCGACCCGTGCTCGACGGCGAATTCGATATCTTGTGCAGTGTGGTAGTGATCCTCAATGTCCACGGCGGTCTTGGCAATTTCAATAACCTCGTCGTCTGTTAGGCTCGAAACATTACGTCGCTCTGCAGGAACCTCGCTCTGCATTGTCAACCCGGTCTTATCGTTCGGGAGGTGTTCGACCATTTTTGGGACGATCTCTTTGTGGATCAGCTGCATGGTGCCCTTGTCAACGATGAATCGGTCAGGACGGACGATTCCTGCGACTAGGGCTTCTCCGAGACCCCATGTTGATTCGATGACGATCTTCGATGGGTCGCCGTTGATCGGGTCTAGCGTGAAAGCTACGCCTGAGCACTTTGACTGCACCATCTTTTGGACTCCGACGCTGATGAGTACTTTCTCGTGTGGGAAGCCTTTCTCTTCCCGGTAGAATATTGCGCGAGGAGTGTAGAGGCTGCCCCAGCATTTCTGTACATAGTGGACGAGCTGGTCTTCACCGCGAACATTGAGATACGTGTCTTGTTGCCCGGCGAACGAGGCGTCAGGCAAATCCTCGCTGGTAGCGGAGGATCTGACCGCGACGGTCACGTTCTTGTCTCCGGTCTTCTCGCACAGCTCGCGGTAGGCGCTCCGGACCTTGCCCGCGATATCTGGGGGCATTGGAGCGGATTCTAGAATCTTGCGGATTTCCTCCGACGCTTCCTCGTACTGTTTCGGGTCCCGAGAACCGTTGGAGCTTCCAAGGGTCTTGTGTATGATATCGCCGATCTTTGTTTCTTCGAGAAACTGGCGAAATGCTTCTGCTGTTACTGCGAATCCGGGAGGCACGTGGACTCCTTTGGCGGTTAGCTCGCCGAGGTTGGCGCATTTTCCACCGACTAGTGGAATGTCGTCCTTTCTTACGTCTTCAAGCCGGACAACTATGGTGTCAGGCCTGGGCAAACGGTTAGGCTCCTGCTGGTATCTGTGGCGCGACTGGCTCTTCAACTAGGATCCGGGTTTTCATCGGCAGTTTTGTTCCTGCGACTTCCAATGCTTTCTTCGCGGTGTCAACGCCGTCCTCGGGAACGTAGATGATGAAGATGGACTGACCGTTTTCGACTCGGGCTGCTCGGCCGGTTGGTTTGCCGAAAGCTCGCCGCATACCTTCCTGTAATCTATCAGCACCGGCGGTGGCGATCATCTTGTTTTCTCTGAGAATAATATGCGGGTACACACATAGTTGTAGTCGATATCCTGTTTCTCCCCACCTGTCGGTTAGAACCTTGTTCGCGGACACTCGGGCTGATTCTAGGGCGTTATGTCGGATCTGCACGTGCTCTTTAGCCACTAAGAGGATTTTTCGGGCGAACTGGGTGGACAGGTCTCCCATGTTGAACTTGGAAACCTTAGGCGCAGGGGACCCGCGGATGTATTTCATCCGGGTGAAAGCTTGGCCCGAGGGGGAACGATAGTTGCGACCCTTCATGAGTAAATTCCACAAGGGCATTAGCTGAGGGTGCTAATGAGGATTGTTGCGAGAAGAAGGCTGAAAAGATTCCGGAGATTCCCTATTATGCCGTTTTGTTCAAGATTGTTATCTGGTACAGAGCCGATACGAGATAGAAAAATCGCCCGATATCAGCCCTGTTCTCAAAATCTGGAACTGGGGTCCAAACTTGCCCTAGAATCGTTCGGGAATGGCGCTAGATTTCCCGTCTTTTCGCCTTGTGATTAAACCCCGGACCCTGCCCTGAATCGCAATATTCCCCCATTATCGTTGCCAGGCGACAAATTTTCTCCAGAGAAAGAGGGGGGGATAAGCGCAGAGCATCTGGTGACGCAAGAGTGGTTCCTCCTGACGCTTGCGAAAGTAAGAAATCCCATCCGTCTTCCAAATATCGCATCCTCGCTAGAAGAGATCCACGCTTGATTCGCGGACCTTTCCTTTCTACTAATTCTTTCAGCATTTTTCCCATACTTGAAATCATGTTTGAAAACGGTTATTGAACCGCTATCAAGAACCAGCTTCTGAAGTCATTTGTTGAAACACTTCCTGAAACACGTATCGTGATATTCCGACCCCTCTGGGCCTAGTCGAGTCTCGCGGCCTGCCTTTCACGGAAACCCAATTCTACGCTTCTCTGCTCTTGGTTCTCAGCTGGTCAAACAGGCCCGGCTCCAAGTCCTTTATCGTCGGAATGAACGCCCTTGCCCGAGAAACCTCGCCGAGATCAACCTTGCAGATCTGAAACTCCTCCACGTCACACTTACACTGAGCAAGCACCGAACCGTTAGGAGCTATGACCCTGCTTCCACCCCAGAACTGCAAACCCTCCTCAATACCAACCCGGTTGACATAAGCAAGGTAGACAGCGTTCTCCATCGCTCGACTCAAACAGAACCCCTCGAAAAACCTCTGCCGCAGACCAGGGCTCGCGGATATACAGACAACTAGCTCTGCACCCTGCAGTGCTTGCAGACGAGTCAGCTCGGGAAAGTAGAGGTCATAGCAGATGCTCAAACCAATAGTTCCAATATCCGTCTTGAACACAGACGCCTCCTGCCCTGGACGATAGTACCGACGCTCCTCGAAAACAGAATGCGTCGGAAGATGGATCTTCCGGTATCTCCCAATCAGGCCCTTCGGGCCAACAAACACAGCGGTATTGTGGATAACACCCTTGACTTCACTTTCCTCGGCCATGCCGAAGACAACATGAACACCGTGCTCCCTGGCCATCGTCTCAACCTTCCGCGTGCTAGGACCCAGGATCGGCTCCGCGAGATGGTATACCTCGTCCCTCATCGTGTAGCCCGTCAGTTGAAGCTCAGGAAAGATCAATAAGTCAATGTTCTTCTTCCGAGCCTTAGATGCCTGCTCGGAGATCTGCTTCAGGTTTCGCTGCTTATTTCCAACTTTGGGACCAGTTTGGGCTAGTAGAAGGCTTACCGGCTTCACACACGCTCGCCTACGCTAGATTCGGGCTCAGTTTCGCCATATAGACATACCCAACGCCCCGGAATAGCCTCAGCTCAGAGTTCAGGGTTACAGTACGGCTTTATGATGCTCAACCTGTTTCCGGCTCGTTTCACACCCTCAGAGAGGGAATGAATTGCTCTTCACAAGGCTAGCCCGTACCATCATCAAACACAACCGGGCAGTCTTCGTAATCTGGCTAGTAGCCCTAGCGCTAAGCGTCCCAGCAATCCTCCAAGTACAGAGCGTCATCGTCTACACCGAGACAGCCTACAACCCAAAGACCTCAGAGTCGAGCATCGCTCAATCCATAGTCAGCAAAGAGTTCAGCATAAGCCAAGGCAACAGCGTCGTCGTAGTAATCACATCAACGGATGTGAGAGGCAACGACGTTCGAGACTTCACTCTAACGCTCAATAAGACCCTTCATAACGACCGGACAATTACAAACCTCAGCAACATCACAAGCATCTATGACATCTACTACCAGCTACTCGTCGGCTATACTAGCGAGGTCCACGTCCAGCTCTATCAGGAGAAGAACCTGACCAGCCTTGCGACCTCTCTCGAGTTCGGCATACCCGCAATATACGTGAACCAGTGGACCACCCTCGTACAATCTGGGCCATTCAACCTAAACCAATCACAAGTCGCCGTCTACAACCAGAAAGCCAACCAGTCCACATGGCTAACAGTATCCTCCCAAACTCCCCAGGCCTATCTTCCCCTAGCTCTTGCCTACCAGAACCTATTCTACCAGTCCTGGAACAGGACGTTCACCGCGGCTTCCTATACCCAGACACAGCTTACGATAGTTGCTCCTCCGCTGGCCCGAGCTCAGAACGTGACGAAAGGAAACCCTCTATTGGTGACGCAGCCAGTTTACTACAATATCACCCTGCCATTCTTCCAGTCAAGCGTAACAGACTCTACAACCCGCACCCTTTTTGACGACTCTGCCACGTTCTTCAACCTTTATAACTTCTGCCCCAATACGTGCTCCAATAACTACTGGAACGACCCCGTCGCGCTTCAGACCTTCGTTGTCAACACGTTCTCGGAAAAGGTCAATGCAACCCCAACCCAGACTTTCATCATCGGTGAGATCTATTCGTTAGGTGTTTCAGCGAGTTTCGGGGACTTCACCACACTCGCAGGGACCCTCCTTCGAAACTATAACATCAACAGCTACCCGATCCAGCCGAGCAACGATGTCTTCACCCAGTTCGTCTCAGGCTCCAATGACACAATGCTGGTCATACTCGACTTCAAAACGACCGGACCCGATCCAAAAAACAGCATAGCGAGCATAAGGGAAGACATTGGACACGCTAACATCTTCAGCAACACAAGCCTCCTAGTCTACGTTACAGGCGCTCCAGCGTTCAACTATGATATTGAAACAGAATCGATCCGAGACGTGGAACGAATAGACCCGATAACCGTGGTCCTGATCATCGTCATAGTCGGGATATTCTTCGCCTCCCTCGCAGCCCCGCTAATCCCGGTATCCGCTATCGGAATATCTGTAGGCATAGCCTTCGGCCTTGTATACGTAATCGGCACCGTATTCACGAGTGTACACTTCCTAATCCTGACACTCTTGCCCGTCGCCATGTTCGGGGCTGGGTCTGACTACTGCATCTTCCTCGTCAGCAGATATGCAGAGGAGAGGCGGATGGGAAGAGGAAAGAAAGATGCTGTTGAACGCGCAGTAACATGGGCAGGCGAGAGCATCGCCACAAGCGGAGCTACAGTAGTCATCGCTTTTGGAAGCCTGGCCATTGCCGGTTTTGGCATGCTCCGGTCTATCGGAATCGCCGTGATGATGGGCATATCAATAGCACTACTTGTCGCCCTCACTCTAGTGCCGGCTATTCTGTCGATGTTCGGGGACAAGATTTTCTGGCCAGGCGGACTGGGCCTTTGGAGAAAGAAGAAGGCTAAAGGAAGCAGCTACTACGCACGTGCTGCCAGATTCACAGCAAAACACTCGAAGCTAATCCTCATAGTCGCCTTAGCCGTCAGCCTACCGGCCACGAGCACGGTCCTATCCTCACAGACAAGCCATGACCTCATATCCCAGGTTCCAAACTCGCTTGAGAGCAGAGCCGGCTACAACAGCATGGTCCGAGGATTCGGACCCGGGACCATAACCCCAACGTACACAATCGTGCAGACGCCTGTGCTTCTCGCAACTGACAACTGGATCAATGTCACCGCGTTGCGATCTCTATCCTACGCCGAGAACTCGACATTATCGATCTCCGGGATATCGAAAGTCTACGGGCTTACACACCCTTCAGGCGACCCAATTCCGTACTCATCCTTTAGCCAGCTCAACGCTGCACAACAACAAGCAATGATCCGGAGCATGAAGCCCTTCCTCGGGAGCGACGGAAAATCGGCAATGGTCTGGGCTAATTTGTCCAACGAGCCCTACACAGACCAGGCCATCACTACTCTCACGAAAATCAGGCTGAACATCGACAGTCTCCAGAGCAATGACAAGCTACTCGCTTCATCTACAATGCTTGTCGGAGGAGAAACTGCTTCCGTCGCAGACCTTGCCAACTCAAGCGCTGCTGACTACTTCAACATGACCGCACTAGTCCTTGTGGGAGTCTTCATAGTTCTAATGATCGCCCTAGGCTCGATCTTCACTCCATTGCGGCTCATCTTCACCATTCTTCTTAGCATCTCCTGGGCGATGGCCGCAGTCATCTACATCTTCCACACCTACATTGGGATGGAACTGATCTGGATACTACCCATCATGCTGCTCGTAATAATGCTCGGACTGGGACTTGACTACGACATATTCCTGGTAACTAGGATCAGGGAGTACGTGGTCGGCGGGGCGAAAGATGACGAGGCCATTGAGACTGCGGTTGAGCGCACTGGAGGCATAATCACGGCCACAGGTCTAGTGACGGCAGGTGCTTTCGGAACTATGATGCTGTCTCAAATACCTATGCTACAACAGCTCGGACTCGCATTCTTCATAGTCGTAATTCTGGACGCGACCATTACACGAGTCTACCTTGTCCCTTCGATAATGAGGCACATGAAGCGTCTCAACTGGTGGGCTCCAGGACGGATAAGAAGGGTACCAATCACTCCAGAAGAGAAGCTCATACCTCCCATACCGATGAGAACAAAGCTGGCTGTGACAGTGGAAACCCTCGCGATCGCTGGGCTCGCTCTCATATTCTATCTCGACTACATCAACAACCAGTATCTTCAGGGCTTCGTCAGCCAGACCAGCTCAAGGCTCCTAGCTGGGATCAACGTCTGGACCGGGGTGATACTTGGCGTGACATCCTTCTTGACAACATACATTCTTCTCCGTGGCAAACCCAAAACGAGCGGAACAGGCAAACCAGCTCGCGACCATTTCCAATCCCTCGCCTATCTTGCCCTCACTAGGACCAGTAGTCACTACGGAGACGCCTCTCAAACCGACGGTCCAAAGCCAGGAACAATCTCCGACAATGACTTCTAATTCCAGCCAAGAGAAGGAGGAAAGGGCCTAGGATACTATCCGGTACAAGTCGACCTCGACATTATTCCATTTCTTGTTATGAAAAGGAAAGAGATGGGGAATTTTCAGACTCATGCTACGCACCGCATCAACCCTCCGATTTTTCTTTGCGATGACGCCCTTGAGATACTCTCGAGTCGAACTCTTGTGAATAGAATACGAAATAGGGGCAAGCTCGAACGCTCGCTCAAGAAATCGGACATCAAGATGAGGAGATCGCGTTCCATATGGGGGATTCATGATCACAGTGTCATATCTTCCCACGACCTCCGCGACATCCGATACAACCCATTCGACTCGAACCCCTGTCGCCAGCGCGTTCTCCCTTGCTAAGACAATAGCTCTCTCATCAATGTCTGCTCCAACAACCTTCTGTGAGCCCATCATGGCGGCACCGATCGCTAGACGCCCGGTCCCGGTTCCGAGATCAATAATTTCACCCCGTAAATCGCGGTGCTCGAACCCGGCCATATAGAGCAGTTCAGCGGCTACTTCGGGAGAAACTGGATACTGTTCGAGCCCGAGTCTTGTGGTCTCAAGCATCTTCAGCTTTCCCAACTGAATTTCCAATTGACGTTTAGAAACTGTTTGTTCTTCTACCAATTATAGGCGGACCAGTCCCCGCTCCAAGAGCTGCTCCCAGGTCCAAGCTCCGACGGCAACCATGATCTCGTCCCTCGTGATAATCGGCTTTGGAAACCTCTCAGGATCGTCCAGCGCGAGGCGGGGACATGCAGTATCCACGAAGACATCAATATCGGTGAAGTCGAGGAGTTTCTGCGGGACAATCTCATCCGCATAGAGGATCACAGCTTTCTTGCCTGATTCCTCGACCTGCTTGAGAATTGAGAGCGCGATCTGTGGGTTGCTCTGCCCTGGCTTCGTTGATACGATTATTCCGAAACTGTTGGCTCGCCTGGCTCTGTCAACCATTGCATATCTTTGCCGCACAATACGGTCTCTGTCTTGGTCAAGGACTCTGACTGTTCCATCATAAGGATCCGCAAGAATCGTCGATTTCTCAACCGAGAGAGCCGCACCGAGACCGTGAAAATAGCTACCTACAATCAGGAATGAGTCGACCTGAGACTGAATCCTCCTGAGTCCGAAGTAGTCGCAACCTAGAACCTGTCCTGCCTCATGTGCCCAAGGACCGCGTCCTGGAGTCTGAACGATGAACCCCCTCGTCTCGAGGAGCTTTGCTGCTTCGGGGAGCTTGTGCAGATGCTGAATTGTGGTGGCGAGACCAACTGTGTTGCCTTGGAGAAGGGAAACCGCTCGCTCTACGACTTCAATAATCTCATGATTGCTTTTTGCAGGGATATAGACAACTGGGACTCCATTGGAACTGTCGCGAAGGAATTCGTTATGCCCGTAATGCACGAGTAGGTCAGCTCTCAGACGAGTTGCGGCATCTAGAGACAGGTCGCATGCGCCCCAGGCAGGCACGGCGGAGACAAACACGTCCGCTCCTGTCTTCTCTCGAACCAGCCTCGCTAGCCGGGTGCCTTCGTTCTTCAGACCGTCAGGTAACTGAATCAGTATCCTTCGGGCACCTCTCTCCGTTATCTCAGCTAGGAGCTTATCCTCTTCAAGGTCAAACATCAACATGTCAAATTCACGGAGAGAAGCTACCAAAAGGACGGAGCCCAATATAAACACCCGAGAAACTCGGGCGATTTACTTTGTGGCAACCTGCTTGGTAACACGACTGTTAAGCCCGATATCGAGGGCGGGCTGAACCTATGACAGAGACCCAGACGCCGCAGTCCAGACTCGCCCTTGGTCTCGCAGACCCAAGGTCCTTAGCAACAGCGGTTGACGCTTCCTTGAAGCGCGGGTCTAGCATGTCAATTGCGCTCTCTAATGCAACTATAGGCGTCAGCCTTGACAGGCTAGGGGACTGGACCATTACAGTCGGTCTCCAATCAGGATCGGACCGCTTCCACCAAATGACCTCCTCCCTCGAAAGATTGGGATTCTTTCAAGCAACAGAGAATGAAGGCAGCATCTACATGCTCTGGACATCCCTCCTGTCAGAAGTTGGCCATGTCAGAACTACCGTTGAACAGACTCTCTTACGGGCTTTGAAAATTCTGCAGGCACCCATCATTCCGCCGTATATCAGCTAATGAGACGATCTTAGAGGACTCACGCGGGAACCTCGACTGGTTGCCGCGTGGGAGACTTTCTCCCGACAACTTCACGAACAACGCCATTGTCCATTTGGATTATGGTGTCTGCCTCCGCTTCAAGATCTCCAACGTGGCTAATGAGGAAGATCTGCTTGAAATTCTGTGAGAGTTCTTGGTGGAGCAACGTAAGAATTCCTTCTCGGCGAACTCTGTCCGAACTGCCAAGGGGCTCGTCGAGGAATAGAAATTCAGGATTATGGCCTTTGGCTTGAGGTATCAAGGCAAGGGCAAAGGCTAGCCTCATTGCCAGCAGGAGCTGGTCTTCAGTGCCTCCCGAGAAAACCTCCTTGGGCTTGAACTCCCCCGCCTCAGGATCGAAGACTCTGACTGTATAGTCTTCATCGAGCTGCACGGCCTTGTATCTTCCGGAAGTAATTACGGGAAGAATCAGCCCCATGTAACGCTCGACTTGAGGCTTGACGCGGTTTCGCAAGGACTCCGACGTTTGCTCAAGTCCTTTCACAGAAAGCTTGACGACCGCGCAGTCCTTCTCTAGAACCATCACCTTCTTCATTTGCGTCTGAACCTGGTCCTCAAGATCGTCGTTCTCCTCTAGTAGCTGGCGTAGCTCTAGCTGTCGGGAAATTGAGTCTTCGATCTGGGCCTTATTTCTTGAAACGGATTCCTTTAGCGTATCTCTCGCTTCAGCGGTCTCCTCAAGGAGCGTCTTGGAGAAGGAAAGGCCCTCTGGGAGATCTGGCAATTGAGCCGCGCTGAATTTCTTCTCGACTTGTTTGATCTCGCTCTGGATAAGATCGAGGCGTTCTTTGATTTGGGGTTCTTCTCTCAATTGCAGGCCAAGTAATTTGATTTTCTCTTCCAGCGACTGACGCGATTGCCTGTCGTTGCCGAATAGTGAGGATGCAGTCTCGAAAGCGGCCTTAGGGTCCTTTGTCGCTCCGACCGTGGCAGAGTATCGTGTGATTGAACTCAATGTTCCCAGAAGTTTCTCAGACCGTCCAGCAACGTCCTGTCGGATTTTCGTTAGGTTTTGTTGGTTCTCCGCAAGCTCGTCCTCCCATGACCGGACGAGCTGCAGTCGCGCTAACTGCTCCTGCTCGTATCTTGAGCTACTAGCTTGTTGGGAAAGCGAAACGATCTGTCGGGACAATAAGAGGAGGGAGACGATAGCCAGGGAACCGAAGGCAACCGCGACTTGAGCGAGACCGAGAAAGAAGGAAAGGATAGCTCCGGCGCCTAGCGCCGAGGTTGAGATGAAGTATGTCCAGACCCTTCTTGGCTTGGAGTCTACCGGTTTCAGATTTCCAAGACTTGAGACTTTCTTTGTCTTCTCTGCAATCTTTGCTTCTAGATTATCTCTGGACTCCTCCAGCTGGACTCTGCGGATTTCAGCGGACTGAAATTCTTGAAGCACATTCGATGCTTGAGTGAGTTGGGATTCTATTTCGGAAAGTCCAAAGAACTGTTCAAGTTCTAATCGAGCGTTCTCCAGTTCTTCTCTTTGGGACGAGATCCCGGATAGTTGTCGCTGCAGGTTCTCAGCTAGACGCGATTTGTCCTGAATCTCCTGTCGAATGGATTTTTGGAGGTTCACCGCTTCATCGTATTTGTTCAGGGTCTTGTGGAGAGAATCTGTAGTTCCGAACTTTTTCTCTAAGTTTACAAGGTCTGACTTGAGCTTCTCGACCTTCCCTGCCAACGTCGAGAGTTGGGTCTCGGCTTCCTGGTACCTCTTCAATTGTTCTTGAAGCGATTGGAGGCGCTCGCGTTCAACTGTCAATTGCCCCGGATTTCGGGTTGTGCCTTCGATTCTAGTTCTCTCTGAATCAAACTGGTCCTGCACTCTGTTGAAACTGTCTAGGTTCAGGAAGACGTTGACAACTTTCCTTCGGTCGTCGAGTCTTTGTTTGATTAGTCGTTCGAGATCTTTCTGTGCGACTACACTACTAGCAACAATTTCGTTGTAGGAAATGCCACCTAGGAGACGTTCCACCTCGCTTGTTGTGTCGTTTACGGTTGTGGCGAGTATCTTTTGTCGACCGTCGCCTCCTAGCTCGTAGAGTTGTGCCCGGTTTGGTCTCGTCTTGTGAACCTCTCTCACTATTCTGTACTTGACGTCGCCAATGGCGAATTCGAGTCTTACCTGGGCTTCGCCGGTTCCGTAACTGAGAATTTCTTCGTTGCTAGGTTTCTGGCTAGGCCGGACCATCCTGCCGAAGAGGGCGAATAGGATCGCGTCGAGGATGGTGGATTTTCCGCTCTCATTCAATCCTGTGATGAGCGAGATGCCTTCTGAGAAGTGTAACGGTTGGGAGAATTTCAGTTTCTTGAAGTTGTGCGCGTAGAGGCTCAGAAGTTTCAGTCGACTCCCTCCTCCTGAAGCTTAGCAACTGTGAGCTTCCAGGCTTCTTGGACGAGTGGTCTATCCTGATCTCCCGCTTTTGCTAATAGGTTGTGGAATGTCCGGTCTAGTTCTTGGAGCGGAGTGGTTTTTGGAAGCGACTCTAGCGGGACCATCGTCAGAACGTTTAGTTGTTCTTCGTCGAATTCGATGTGGAAGAACTTGTCCTCTGCGTATGTGTATAGCGTGGATCGTTTGTAGGTTGAGAGCTGGTCCAGAGTGACTTTTCCACAGACTTTTACGCGAAGTATCTTCTCGTCGTCTATTCTCTTCTCCAAGGCTTCCTCTATTTGTCGTGTGAGGCTTCCCTCACCAGCCACTCGGAACTCAAGGGTTTCCATAGGACGTGCGGGGGTTGGATGGAACTCTTGCTGGACTATTCCCGTTTTGTCCAATTCGATCCACACGAATCCTTTCTTCTCGCCTTCTTCGTTGAACGAGACTCGCTCGGTACTTCCAGGATA
>WNEY01002865.1_pt1 | contig 12810 bp, 10 predicted proteins | sample 5400531 | NCBI WGS metagenome assembly WNEY01 (sample SAMN13153338, study PRJNA577476) | soil metagenome | isolation source: 200 cm saprolite under Douglas fir tree site 1 | place: USA:California | collected 2015-04-18
CCGCGATCACCCGACCGACCGGCCAGCGCTGGCCGCTACGACCTTCGCGGCCCGGCTCGCCGTGGTCCCGGCGGCCAGCGCGGCCCACGGCAGCGAGCCCGACCGGCGCCCGGAGCGCCGGTCGGCCAGCAGCACCAGCGAGGCCACGACCTGGATGCCGTCCACCGACAGCGGGAACGCGTGCGCCTGCCACCCCGTCTTCCGTGCGCCAGCCGGTAACCATCTCGCCGTCGGGCAGGCGGCCAGGGGGCATTGCAGGCCCGCACCGGACCTCGCCGTCGCTGATCTGCAGCAAGCCGGTCGCCACCCCTGTACACCAGGGCCTGTGCAAGGCCGGAACGTCAACCGCCGTGCGCACCTTGGCTGGGAGGCGAACCGATTTTGCCCGCTTCTCCGGTCTGCGCTGGTGCAACCCATGTGACTTGATCGCAACGTCTCATGTTCGGGCCTGTGATCTGCGCAGACGTAGCGCCAGCGGGTCACCTTCGATCAGGACCTCGCGGTTCGTATGCTGGTTCGTACGGCCCACCGACCGAGGTGATATCGGTACCCCTGTGATCGCCCTCACATGCTGCTTCGTCACCTGAGGGGGTACTGATCGGGCGGCTCCATCGGCGAGCCTGGTCGTGCAGGCAATTGACATTCGCACCCACCGTGGCCCGGCACCGGGGCGCCCTGTGGTTGGCCACATTGAGCACTCCACGGTCTTGGCCCGGGTGCCGTTCGCCGCGTGGGCGACTGGTCTGGGGCGTCAATCGACGTGCGGGGCGTCGTGGATGGTGCGTTCCCGCACATCGGGGAGGTACCGTGCGGCGGTCGCGAAGTCTTTGTCGTCGTGGAGCACAACCAGGTCATGCTGGGCTGCGGTGGCGCAGATCAGCAGATCCACGGCAGACAATGCACGGTGGGCTCCCTGCCTCAGCAGGCGGTACTGCGCGGACTCTATCCACCGCCACGCGCCCTTGGGGATCGCCGCATCCGGGTACAGCGCATCGAACATTCCCGACATGTGCTCGTACTCATCGATGGTGCGGGCCGAGCGACGGAACTCGACGCGCTGGGGATGACAGGAACCGACCGCGCCTGCGGAGACGACTTCTGCCCAGGCCGCCCGCAGGGCGGAGTCCCGCAAGATCCGCCACAAGGCAGACGAGTCGAGCAGGTAGCGAATCACGCCGCCGGGTCTTTCTCAGCCGCCCGGCGGTGCTCCCACCCCTCAAAATCCCAACCTGCCGCCAGCGTCGCATAGTGCTCCAGGGCCGCGATCCGGCGGTGCCGGGCTGCGAACTCCCGCAGCGCAACGTTGACGGTTTCCTTCTTCGTCTTCGCCCCGGACAGCCGCATGGCCTCAGCGAGGGCGTCCTCATCGATGTCAATCTGGGTCAGCGCCATCATCCACCTCACAGTTGTTGATGATGTATGTCGCTAGTGTATTCCATCAACATGACACGGATGCGCGGCGGCTCGCTGAACCCGATTTCTCCGTCTTGGCCTGCGCAGGCGGACCGGCAGCGGATCACCTTCCAGCAGCACTTCGCGGTTCGCATGGTGGTACGCCCGCCCCACCAGGGCATCAGAGGCCAGCCGCAATGGAGCCCGCCCGTCAGGGGCGGGACGACTGGACCGCGCCACCCGCTGCTTGTCGATGCCCGCTGCGTCCATGATCGCGCGGCGCGCGCAGCCAGCAAATCCCAGTCATTGCGAGTCATCGATGCTGGTGGCTTGCTGCCGGATGACGGGGAACGGTTCTGAGCACGGCTTGATCCCGAGAGTCAGGCAGCTACCTCGGGACCGTCGACCGCCGGGTCGATGCCGGCCAGCGTGTCGTGGAAGCCGGGACCGAACGAACGCAGCCTGCCAGGGATCGCCTCCACCTCAAGGAGCGCGTAGGAGAAGCGACACTCTACGCAGGTCACGGATCGAATGTAGACCAGGGAACCTGGCCTCAGGCTCGGTACAGCGGCCAGTCGCCCGTCGTGATCTCGAAGCCGAACGGCTCGGGCAGCGGGATCGGCTCGCCGAACTTCCCGTCGGCCACGATCTGATAGCGCTGCCACCCCGAAGCCAGCCCGTGCAGGCTCCAGCTGCTGAGTTCCTGGTCTGCGAGCAGGTAAAGGGGGATCCCCGCCTTGGCGTACTGCCTCGGCTTGGTCTCGCGGTCGTTGAGCACCGTGTCCGGAGAGGATGGAGACGTCACCTCCACAACAAGGGCGATGGCGGCGCGCTCTTCCTCCTTCGTCCGGGCATCTGGGTGCACGACCACGACATCAGGAACGTAGAAGCGGCTCGTCTCGTCGGCCAGATCCCATTGGAAGTCCTCGGAGTAGGTCGACCAGTTGACCGGAGTCACGGAGGTGTAGAACGCCTTCTTGATGCCGTCCACGATGCTGCGGACGATTCTGCGGTGCTCAAACCCAGTCGGATTCATGACCAGCAGTACTCCCTCGTCCACGTACTCGACCCTGGTCGTCTCCAGCATGCGGTCAGCAAGACTGCGCAGGTCTGCCTGGCCTAGGTCATCGAGCTGGACGGCTGCCTCACTCAACTCCGCACCTCCGATCTGCTGGCCTGATGCCGGTCGCTCTCGCTCCTCGGTCTTATGGCGTGTACGGGTCAGGGTCTGTGGTGACTAGATGCTCTGGGCGCTCCAGTGACTTCGCCATGTCCTGCCGGGTCCGTGCGGCGGCCACATAGCGGAGGAAGAAGCGCAGCGCTGCACTGCCCTCCGTCGCCTTATCACTACCGGCGCTCTTGCTCGTCGTGGTGGATCCGGTCCAGGCAGACCGCGACCGCCAGGATGAGCGCGTCGTCCTGGCCGGGGGCCACATCCACGCCGTAGGTGTCCCTGATCCGGAACCAGGAACGGGAGATCTGCGCGATGACCGTCCCGCCGGACCGGATCTCGAACTCCTTGTCCAGGATGTTGCCCACCGCCTCCAGCTCGCCGCCGCCGGCCAGCTCGACGACAGACCGGTGGTGCAGGGGCGAGAAGAGCGCCTTCTTCACCGTCGCGATCACGGTGCCGTCCCGCTCGATGTCCATGCTGTCCCTGATGGCCAGCAGCTTCTTGCGGACGGTCGCGACCACTGCGCCCGACCGGTCCTTGAGCTCGAAGGTCTGCCTTAGCCGCAGGGCCTTTCCGTCGACCAGGAAGACCTGCTCCCCCTGGCTGTCGGTAACCCAGAAGTCGTCCCCGATGGAAAAGAGCTTTTCCCTGACCTGGTAGCGCATGGCGCCCATCGTGCCACAGCTCATCGCGGCCAGATGTGCGCCGGGCACAGCTGCTGATCCCGCGAGGACCAGGCGAGCGATCCTGCGAGGACCAGGCGAGCCCCGCTCGGAGCGATCGGCGGGCCGGGGAGGTCAGGTCGCCGCGCCGGTCTCGTGCAGGTGATGCAGCAGGACGCGGCCGGCGTGCCGGACGTGCTCGGTCATCGCGGTGCGCGCCGCGTCGGCGTCCTTGAGCTGGAGCGCCTGCAGGATCCTGCGGTGCTCCGTCACGTTGATCTCCTCGATCAGCTCAGCCGATTCGATCGTCTTCCAGACGTAGTCCTTGGGGAACCGCTTCTGCAGGTCCGCGATCATCCGGTCGAGCAGCCGGTTGCCGCTGACGTCCCTGATGACGCCGTGGAATTCCTCGTTGAACCGGGTGAGCTGCGCGTTGATGAACGTGTCCCCTGGCCGGCCCGCGGCCGGCAGCCTCAGGTTCGCCAGTACTGACTCCAGCTGCGCCTGGATCGATTCCAGCGCGGCGGCGTGATCGCCCGAGAACTCGGGCGCGGCCAGGGCCGCGGCATAGCCTTCGAGCTCGGCCCGCACCGCGTAGACGTCCGTCAGCTCCGACAGGGTGATCGTCTTTATCCGGGCGCCCTTATTCGGGATGAGGTCGACGAGGTTCTGGGCCTGCAGCTTCCGCAGCGCCTCGCGCACGGGCGTACGGCTGACCCCGAAGCGGGCGCAGATCTCCTCCTGCAGCAGATGAGCCCCCGGCTTGAAGGCCCCTTCGAGGATCTCCGCTTCCAGCCTGAACGCGATCTCGTCGGCGTAGCTCGTCAGCGCGATGGGCTCGTCCGGGCGCATGTGGGCTCCATTCTCCGGGCAACTGATACTGCCGGGCTGACCAGGGCGCGGACCCGCGGATGACCGGCAGCCGGCGGGTTCCTGGACGGCGCTAGATGTGCTCTTGACACAATGTATCCACGGATACGAGGATCTCTCCAACGAGACGCTGGACCGCGCAGAGGGGGGATCACGGCGACTGCCACCCGATCGGGCGCTCCCACCGGGAGCCAGCTGTCCTGCCTGGGCTGGGAGCAGGAGGGCGCCCTGCGCTGCCTGCTCAACAACCTGGACCCGGAGGTCGCCGAGGATCCGGGCGCGCTGGTCGTCTACGGCGGCCGGGGCAAGGCGGCCCGTGACCCGGCGGCGCTGCAGGCGACGGTCGGCGCGCTGCGCCGGCTGCAGAATCACGAGACCCTCATCGTCCAGTCGGGACGGCCGGTGGCGGTGCTGCCCACCCACCCCGATGCCCCCCGGGTGCTCATCTCGACCGCCATGATCGTCCCGGCCTGGTCGACCGACGAGAACTTCTGGGCTTACGAGCGGGCCGGCCTGACCATGTACGGGCAGATGACCGCCGCCGGCTGGTTCTACATCGGGACGCAGGGGATCCTCGGCTTCACCTACGAGACCTTCGCCGCGATCGCTCAGCGGCATTTCGGCGGCCGGCTGGACGGGCGGCGAGTGCTCACCGCGGGACTGGGCGGCATGGGCGGCGCCCAGGGGCGCGGGATTACCTACAACGGCGCCAGCGCGCTCATCGTGGAGGCCGACGAGCGGCGGGCCCGTCGCCGGGCCGACGCCGGGTGGGTCGACTGCCTCACCCGCGACTACGCCGAGGCGCTGCGGATGCTCGACCAAGCCAAAACGCCCACATCAGTGGCGCTGATCGGCAACATCGCCGACGTCGCCCCGCGTCTGGTCACCGACAGCGTCCATTTCGATGTTGCCACCGACCAGACGGCCGCCCACGACCTGCTGCACGGCTATATACCGGTGGGATACACGGCGGCGGACGCCGCGAGCGTGACGCCGGGTGACCAGGCCTACGGAAAGGCGGTCCGCCAGTCGCTGGCCGCCCACATGGGCGCGCTGCTGGCCATGCGCGGGCGCGGCACGCTGGTCTTCGAGTACGGCAACAACCTGCGGGCCCAGGCGAGTGACGCCGGGGTGCCGGGCGCCCTCGATCTTCCCGGCTTCATCGCCGCCTACGTGCGCCCCATCCTGTCCCGCGGGGTCGGCCCTTACCGGTGGATCTGCCTGAGCGGGGACCCCGCTGACCTGCGGCGCACCGAGGACGCCGTACTTGAGGTCGCCGGCACGCCGGGGATGAGCCGCTGGTTCGAGCGGGCCAGGGCCGACATCGGCGCCCAGGGACTGCCGGCCCGCATCTGCTGGCTCGGCCCCGGCGAGCGCGACGCGGCCGGGCTGGCCATCAACGACCTGGTTCGGCGCGGCGCCATCGGCCCGGTGGCGCTCGGCCGTGACCACATGGATCCGGCGTCCGTCGCATCGCCGTCGCGGGAGACTGAGGGGATGCTCGACGGCAGCGACGCGATCGCGGACTGGCCGGTCCTGTCGGCGATGCTCAATGCCGCGCAGGGGGCCAGCTGGGTGGCGGTCGGCAACGGCGGCGGAGTCGGCATCGGGCGCAGCATCCACTCGGGGATGGTCGTGATCGCCGACGGCTCTGACCTCGCCGAGCGCAAGATCAGGCGGGTGTTCTGGACCGACCCGGCGCTCGGGCTGGCCCGCTACGCCGACGCCGGGTACCCCGACGCCCTGGGCGAGGCGGGCCGGCTGAACCTGAACCTGCCGGGCCAGCCGGGACCGCCGGGCCAGCCAGGACAGCCGGGCCAGCCGGGAGCGATGCCATGAACCATGCAGCTGACTACCGGCTCAGCGTCGACACCGGCGGCACATTCACCGACGGCTACGTCACCGGCGGCGGCCGCTGCGCTCAGGTGAAGGTCGACACGACCCCGGCGGACCCCACCGAGGGCTTCGTGGCCTGCGTGGCCGCGGCGGCAGAGGCGATGGGCGAGAGCCTTCCCGCCTTCCTCGCCAGGGCCAGCGTGGTCCATTTCAGCTCGACCATCGCGACGAACACGGTCGTCCAGCGCACCGGCGCCCACGTGGGACTCATCGTGACCGCAGGCGCTGAGCACGCCCTCTACGGCAGCCCGGCCGATGCCAGCCACCTGCATGGCTTCGTCGATCCCGCGGCGGTCCGCGGCGTGGCCGAGTCGACCGGCCAGGATGGCAGCATCACCCGGCCGGTCGATCCGGCCAGCCTGGACGCGGCCGTGCGCGAACTGCTGGAACGTGGCGTCCACCTGATCGTGATCAGCTTCGCCAGGGCGCACCTCAACCCGGCCAACGAGGCCGCGGCCAAGGCAATGGTCGAGGCGTCTTACCCGAGGCACTATCTGGGGGCCATCCCGCTGGTGCTCGGCTCCCAGTTGTCGCTGCACGCCGACGATCACGGCCGGACGGCTCTCGCGGTCGCCAACGCCTATCTGCACCCGGCCCTGGCGCGCAGTCTCTATAAGGCCGATGACCGGCTGAGGGGCAGTAAGTTCCGGCGTCCTTTGCTGGTGATCAACACCGATGGGTCGAGTACCAGGGTGGCCAAGACCAGGGCCATCGACACTTTCAACTCCGGCCCGAGCGCCGGGGTGCTGGGCGCGGCGATCGTCGCGGGCGCGCTGGGCGCCGGGCATGTCGTCACCTTCGACGTCGGCGGCACCACCACGGATGTGGCGCACATCAGCGCGGCGACGGCGCCGCGGGCGGACACCACGGCGTTCGGAGATGTCGCGCTGCCGCACCCGTCGGTGGCGCTGTGGTCGTTCGGGCTGGGCGGCGGGTCGGTCATCGAGACGATGCCCGACGGCAGCATCGCGGTGGGCCCGCGCAGCGCCGGCGCTGTCCCTGGCCCGGCCTGCTTCGGCCTCGGCGGCAGCGAGCTGACCCCTACCGACGTCTGGCTCGCGCTCGGCTACCTGGAGCCGGGCGAGTTCCTGTCCGGGCGCCGCAAGCTCGACCCGGCGGGCGCCTCGGCGGCGCTGCGCCCGCTCGCCGAGCGGCTGGGCACCGGGCTCGACGAGGCGGCGCTCGCGGCGCTCGCGGCGGTCCACGCGTCCCTGGCCCGGCAGTTGCGGGCGTGGGCAGCCGGCCAGCCCGGCCTCGCGGAGTCGGATCCGGCCGGCCGCTGGCTGTACTGCTACGGCGGCGGCGGGGGGCTGCTGGCCGTGCCCGCCGCCACGGCGCTCGGCATCGACCAGGTGGCGGTGTTCCCGCAGAGCGCGGTGTTCTCGGCGTTCGGCGCCGGCCTGCTGCCGATCGCGCACAGTTATCACGCGGCGGTTCGTGATGTCGGCGACGGCGAGGCCGTCGGCCAGGCACTCGGCGGGATCATCGACCGGGCGGCTCGGGACATGCGGGCCGAGGGCGTGCCTGGTGACGCCGGGCTACTCGCTACCGTGACCCTGCACGATTTCGCCGGGCGCCAGGCCAGCGTCACCGAGCCGGTAGCCGGGCTCGCGCGCGGCGCTGCCGCCGCTGCCGTTGTCCTCGCGCCGGGCGGCCGCGGCCGGCTGGCCGTCACGATCGCGGCCGCGGGCAGCCCCCCGCTGGCCGAAGCCGTTACGGCGGCGCCGGCGCCCGCGGTGACCGGGCAGCGGCAGATCCGGCTGGCCGGCGGCAGCACCGACGTGCCGGTGTCCGCCGGCCTCGGCACGCCGCATGCTCCGCCGGTGACCGGCCCGGCATTCCTCGCGGCGCCGGACACCACGGTGTTCCTGCCGGCCGGCTGGTCCGCCGAGTTCAACTCCCTCGGATACGGGATGCTGCGGAGGCGGGCCAGTGGCTGACTACAGGGTGACCGAGTACCTGGCCATCGACACCGACGCCGAGCGCTGGACCTGCGTGCGCTGCCGGGCCGACCTGGGACCAGCCCGCCGCAACTACAAGGAGGGCTGCCTGGTCGCCGAGCGCGACCCGACGCAGGTCCACCCGCCGCGCGTCGGCGGGCCCTACACCTTCGCTCCCGACCCGGCGTGGTGCAGCCTGCTGGAGTTCTACTGCCCTGGCTGCCTGGTCCTGGTCGAGGTGGAGTACCTGCCGCCCGGCCACCCCATCACCCACGACATCGAGATCGACATCGATGCGCTCAGGGCATCAGCAGCCGCGCAGGCAGCCGGGCCGACAGTCGGGGCGGCCGAGGGAGAGAGCCAGTGACCGGGTCCATCGACATCGACATCGGCGGCACGTTCACCGACTGCTTCGCCCAGCTGGGTGACCGGGTCGCCTGGTGCAAGACCCGCACCACCGGCTTCGACCTCAGCCGCGGCATGCTCCAGGCGATCGACGAGGCGGCGGGCCGGCTCGGCGTCCCGACCCGCGACCTGCTCGGCCGCGCCGACATCATCAGGTACTCCACCACACTCGCGCTGAACAGCCTGCTGGAGCGCAAGGGGCCCAAGCTCGGCTACATCGCTACCGAGGGCTTCGAGGACCACCTGCTGATCGGCCGGGGCAGCCAGTGGTCGGACGGCCTGAGCATCAAGGAACAGCGCAACGTCGCCCGCGCCCGCAAGCCGAATCCGCTGGTCGAGCGGGAGGTCATGGTCGGGATCAGGGAGCGGATGGACCACCGCGGCCGCGAGGTGCGCCCGCTGGACGAGGACGACTTCCTGCGCAAGCTGGACTACCTGGTGGACGCCGGCGTCCGCGGCTTCGTGGTCTGCCTGCTCTGGTCGCACGTCAACCCGGCCCACGAGCAGCGGATCCGCGAGCTCATCGAGCTGGAGTACGGCGAGAGCTACCTCGGCCACACCCCGGTGTTCCTGTCCAGCGAGAACTCCCCCCGCCGGCTGGAGTACACCCGCGGCACGACCACCATGCTCAACGCCTACCTGCATACCTCGATGTATGACGAGCTGTCCGGTATCGGCCAGCGGCTGCGGGCCGGCGGCTACCAGGCGCCGCTGATCATGGTGCACAACACCGGCGGGATGGCCTCGGTGCTGCGGTCCTCGGCCATCCAGACGTTCTCCGGCGGGCCGGTGGCCGGGCTGATGGGCGGCGCGCATCTCGGCCGCGCCTACGGCTTCGGCAACGTGGTCGTCACCGACATGGGCGGCACCAGCTTCGACATCGGGCTGATCGTGTCCGGCAGTACCCGGTTCTACCAGCTCGCGCCCACGATCGATCACTGGCTGGTCGACGCGACGATGCTCGACACCCACTCGATCGGGGCCGGCGGCGGCTCGATCGCCCGGATCAACGCCGACGTCGGCGGGCGGCTCGAGGTCGGCCCGGAAAGCGCAGGCTCGATGCCAGGGCCCGCCTGCTATGGCCAGGGCGGCCGCGAGCCCACGGTCACCGACGCCGATCTCGTCCTCGGTTACGTCAACCCCAACCGCTTTAACGGAGGTCGCCTGCCGGTCAGCACCGCACGCGCCGAGCGGGCACTGCGGGACCGCATCGCCGCCCCGCTGGGAGTGACGATCGCGGACGCGGCCGTCCTGGTGAAGCGGATCGTCGACGCGCACATGGGCGCGGTGATCCACAAGGAGACTGTACTGAAGGGCTATGACCCGCAGGACTTCGTCATCTTCGCCGCGGGCGGCGCCGGCCCGCTGCATGCCTGCGGCTACGCCGAGGCGGCCGGCATGAGCCGGGTGGTGATCTTCCCGTTCGCGCCGATCTTCTGCGCCTACGGCTCGTCCACGATGGACGTCCTGCACGTCTATGAGCGGTCGGCTCACTTCACCCTGTTCGACGGCAACACCGGGGCGTGGCTGGCCGATGTCGGCGGCTTCAACGCCGTGGTCGAGTCGCTGATGGCGCAGGCGGCGCGTGATTTTTCCGGTGAGGGCTTCGATGTCGAGGCGGTGCAGTACACCCTCGAGCTCGACATGAAGTTCGGCGGGCAGCTCAACGTCAAGCGGGTGGCCGCGCCGCAGGTCGCTCTGGCCGGGCCGGACGACGTGCAGCGGCTCTACCGGGCATTCGAGGTCGAGTACGCCGAGGCCTACAGCCCGCTCGGGCTCAACCCGGCGGCCGGGGTGGAGATCGACGCCCTGGTACTCAAGGCCCGGCTGCCCCAGCCGCCGCCCCCGCCGCCGGCACCCGACCGGCCGTCGGGCGGCGAGGTGTCGCTCGGCGTCCGGCCCGCCGTCTGGGAACTCGGCGAAGGAGCCGTCGACACGCCGGTCTTCGAGGCCGCCGCGCTGCCCGGCGGGACGAAGATCGACGGCCCGGCGCTGGTGGAGGCCGAGACGACCACCACGGCGGTCGCGCCCGGCTGGAGCCTGCTGGTGGACGAGCACTCGGCCTTCATCCTTACCCACGAGCAAAGGCATCCACGATGAGCATCCTGGCGGACCTGCTGGCCACCGGCATGAAGCCCGAGCCACCGACCGACGCCGAGCTCGATGCGGTGCAGGCGCTGCGGCTGGGCGACTACGAGATCCTGTCCGAAAAGCTCGTGCTCATCGCCCAGGAGGGCAAGGAGGTCATGACCCGGATGGGGATCTCCTCGATGCTGCACTCCGGGGACACCCTGGTCGCCGTCTACACCGCGGCAGGCGACCTCGTCGCGCCGGTCTGCGGCACCTACCTGCACTCGGTCACCGGGCAGATCCCGATCAAGTTCATCCTGGCCCAGTACCGCGACGATCCCTCGATCGGCGTCCGCGAGGGCGACATCTTCTACTGCAACGAGGCACTGTACGGCGGCATCCACAACCCGGACCAGTTCGCCCTGATGCCCGTGTTCAACGACGGCGAGCTGGTCGCCTGGGCGGTGTGCGGGGCGCACCAGAGCGAGACCGGCGGATCGGAGCCGGGCGGCGAGATCACCCAGGCGAAGACCCGCCACGACGAGGGCATGAAGCTCTCCCCGATGAAGATCGGCGAGAACTACACGCTGCGCGGCGACGTGCTGCGGATGATGGAGAACTTCATCTCCCGTGCCCCCCGGATGCAGGTCACCGACGTCAAGGCCAGGGTCGCCGCCTGCGACCGGGTCCGCATCCGGGTGCAGGAGCTGGCCGCCGGGCGCGGCAACCAGGTCCTGCGCGGGCTGTTCCGCCGGATGATCCAGCAGACCTCGGCGGGGGTCCGCCGCCGGATCGCCGGCTGGCCGGACGGCACCTACCGGCACGTGGTGTTCATGGACACCACCGGGCACGACGCCTACCTGCTGCGCGCCTGCGTGGCGATCACGGTGGCCGGCGACCAGCTGATCATCGACTTCGAGGGCACCTCGCCCGAGCACGAGGGGTCCTACAACGCCTTCGCGCACATCATCGCCGCGCACTGCGCGGTGAACCTCTACCAGTTCCCGTTCCACGACTTCCCGATCTCGTCGGGGATGCTGGAGAACATCGACATCCGGGTCCCGAAGGGCTCGTTCTTCGACGCCGACAGCGAGGCGGCCGTCAGCTGCTCGCCGCTGGTCGGCGCGCTGGCGTTCCCGCTGCTCGGCGTCGCCCTGTCGAAGATCATGTACTCGACCGCGCAGCGCGACCTGGTCTGCGGCTTCTGCACCTCCAGCGCGTCGGCCGTGATGGTCAGCGGGGTGAACCAGCACGGCTACCGGGTTACTGACTTCATGGGCTACCCGCTGAACGCCTACGGCCTGGCCGCCCGGCACGACATGGACGGGGTGGACGTGTTCGGCTTCCCGCACGGGCCGTGGGGCAAGGCGCCGGACGTCGAGGACATCGAGCAGGAATTCCCGCTGCTGCACCTGTATGAGCATCAGCTGACCGACACCTGCGGCTTCGGCCGCTTCCGCGGCGGCTGCGGCGCGGCGGTCTGCTACATGGTCTACGGCAGCCGGTACCTGGCCTTCACCTCAAGCCAGAAGGAGTCGAAGTTCCCCTCGGCGAACGGGCTCTTCGGCGGGTACGCGGCCACGACGCTGCCCGGCATCCGGGTAATGGGCTCTGACCTGCTGGAGCGGATGCGGGCCGGCGGCGACATCCCGGCCGATGACTACGCCCTGGCCGCGGTCGACCCAGGGCCCGGCGAGGTGATCATGGAGCACCAGACCAGGGGCGTGGCCGTCCTGCGCGAGGGCGACATCCTGGCCGCGAGCACGAACGGCGGCGGCGGCTACGGCGACGTGCTGGAGCGCGAGCCCGAGGCGGTACTCGCCGACGTGCTGCGCTCCACCATCTCCGCTGATGTCGCCAGGGATGTCTACCGGGTGGTGTTCGACGCCGACACGCTGCTGCTCGACGAGGAGGCGACCCGCCAGGCCAGGGACGCCGAACGGCAGCAGCGCGCCCGGCGCGGCCGCCCCTACGCCGAGTTCGTCTCGCAGTGGAGCAGCCGCAGGCCGTCGCAGGACATACTGACCTACTACGGCGAGTGGCCATCGGCCGCGCCCAACCGCGAGGTGGTGCGGATTTGACGCCTCAGGGCAGGTTGCGCGCCGCGCTCTCCGGCGCGGATGTCGTGGCGTTCGCCCCGCTGGCCTGGGCCCGCCTGCCCGAGTTCCTGCATGTCACCCGGACGAGTGCGTTCTGGCTGGAGGTCAGTACCATGCAGCGGCTGCTCGGCGACGCCGCGAGCGTGTGCATGTCAGACGCCTGCGTGGTGCCGCTCCTCCCCCGCCTGCGCGACCCCGAGGGCTCGGGGACACCGGCTGAGGCCGGCCAGGTCCCCGCTCCGGCCGGCCAGGTCCCCGCTCCGGCCGGCCAGGTCCCCGCTCCGGCCGGCCAGGTCCCCGCT
>WNEY01002866.1_pt1 | contig 12810 bp, 17 predicted proteins | sample 5400531 | NCBI WGS metagenome assembly WNEY01 (sample SAMN13153338, study PRJNA577476) | soil metagenome | isolation source: 200 cm saprolite under Douglas fir tree site 1 | place: USA:California | collected 2015-04-18
CGCGAGGTTGTTCCCGTGCTGCGGGAGATCGGGACGGAGCAGGAGCAAGCTGCGGCCACGCTCGGCGCATCCTGGCTTCAGACCTTCCGGCGCGTCACGTGGCCCGCGATTCGCTGGGCGACGGCGTACGGCGTCGTGCTGACGACGGCGCGCGCCCTCGGCGAGTTCGGCGCCGTCAGCGTCATTTCCGGCCGCCTGACCGGCCAGACTGAGTCGATGACGCTCTACCTCCAGGATCGCTATTTAGCGTTCGACGATGTGGGCGCCTACGCTTCCTCCGTCGTCTTGGCGTTGCTCGCCGTGATGACTCTCATCCTGATGACCCGCCTGAAGCCGAAGGGGGAGACGCGGTGATCGAGGCGCGCGGGATCGTGAAACGCTTCGGTGACTTCACCGCGCTCGACGGGGTCTCGGTCGAGGTCCCCACGGGCTCGCTCACTGCGCTGCTCGGGCCGAGCGGAAGCGGGAAGTCCACGCTCCTGCGCGTGATCGCCGGTCTCGAACGGCCCGACGAGGGGGAGGTCGTGCTCGACGGCGACGACGTCACCCGCAGGCCGCCGCAGGCGCGCGGCGTCGGCTTCGTCTTCCAGCACTACGCCGCCTTCAAGCACATGACGGTCTGGGACAACGTGGCCTTCGGGCTGAAGATTCGGCGTTGCCCTCGTGCGGAGATGCGCGCGCGCGTGTCGGAGCTGCTGGAGCTCGTTCAGCTCACCGGGCTCGCCAACCGCTATCCCGCACAGCTGTCCGGCGGGCAGAGGCAGCGCATGGGGCTCGCGCGCGCCCTCGCGGTCGATCCGAAGGTGTTGCTCCTCGACGAGCCGTTCGGTGCGCTCGACGCGCGCGTCCGCAAGGAGCTTCGCGTCTGGTTGCGGCGGCTGCACGACGAGACGCACACGACGACGGTGATCGTCACGCACGATCAGGAGGAGGCGATGGAGGTTGCCGACCGCGTCGTCGTGATGCATGCGGGCCGCATCGAGCAGACGGCGCCGCCTCGCGAGCTGTATGACAATCCGGCGAACGAGTTCGTGATGTCGTTCGTCGGTCCGGTCAACCGCCTGGGGGACGCCTTCATCCGCCCGCACGACGTCGAGCTGCTGCTCGAGCCCAACGGCGCCACACAGGAAGCGATGGTGGAGCGGCTGGTGCACCTCGGCTTCGAGGTGCGCATCGAGCTGTTGCGCGACGACGGCGAGCACCTGTCCGCGCAGCTGACGCGCGAGCAGGTCGAAGCGCTGGAGCTGCAACGTGGCCAGATCGTCTACGTCCGCCCCACGCGGCAGACGGTTTTCTCCAGCGGCTAGTGCGGCTGCCAGGCGTCCGGGTCGGCCGCCAGCTCCTCGACCAATGACGGCAGCTCGCCGCGGGCGAGCTCGGCGATCGTCACCTGCTCCAGCACGGCGCGCAGGTTCGCCCGCACGGCGATCCAGACCTCGCGCAGCCGGGCTGCGGAACCCGCGTACTCGACCTGCTCTGGGCCGAGGCCGCGCACGTTCGCGATCGGGCCCTCGACCGCGCGGATGACCTCGGCCACCGTGATCTCGTCGGCGGGCCGCGCGAGCCAGTAGCCGCCTTCCACACCTCGCTGGCTGCGGACGATGCCCGCGTGCCGCAGGTCGCCGAGGATGTTCTCCAGGAACTTCAGCGGGATCTCCTGCGCCTGCGCGATCCGCTCGCCCTTCAGCGGGCGGTCCGCGCCCACGGCGGCCAGCTCGATCGCCGCCCGCAACGCGTAGTCCGCCTTCGCCGACACCCGCACGGCCGCATTCTGGCGAACGAGGGGCCGCGGGCCCCCATCTGGGATGCCCGCGGCCGCAATCGCGTCAGCCGATGACGACGACGTAGAACGAGTGGTCGGCCAGCGCACCCGCCTGATTGTGGGTCTGGACGTACACGCTCGTGTTGGAATTTGCCGTGGGACAGTTGATCCCCTCGGCGCCGGCGCCGCATGGGCCGGCCGTGGTCTCACCGCGGTCGATCGCTCCGCCGTCTCCGGCGAAGGCGCCGGAGGCGACGATCGGCTTGCCGGTCACCGTGCTTCCGAAGGCGAGAACGTACGTGCCGGTGGAATGCGAGGAGAGCGTGATCCCGCCGGACTGCGCGGCGATTCCTCCGTCGGGGCGGATGAGCGCCCACTTCACCGACGCTGAACCGCTCGGGCCTGCGGGACCGGCGGGGCCGGCGGGACCCGCGGGACCGGCGGGGCCGGCGGCACCGGCCGGTCCGGGTGGAATTTGACCCGGCTTGAAGTCACGGTTGAGCAGACTGAAGTCCTTCACCTGGACCGTGGTGACGCTGTTCCGCGGCAGCCTTATGGCTGCGTAACCGGTGCCGCCGAGCGCGAGCAGCAGAGCGAGGCAGGCGATCACCATGGATGGAGAGGGCCGGAAACGTCCGAAGAAGCTCATTCGATCACCTCACTTGTCGTGATCTTGGCGTGGTGCCCGAACCCTAGGCAGTACACCTTTAGAGGCGTGTAAAGGCGCCCGGCGTCCGCCTCCGGCAACACAAGTTGGTCTTAACCGAGGGTTAACGGAGCGCAACCCGCCGTTAAGACCGTGATCGCTAGAAACCTGGGGTGCATCGCACAGTCCACCTACCGCGCCGTGCCGCCGGTTTCCTCGCCGCCGCTCTTCTGGGCGGCGGTGTTGCGCTCGGCGGCGCGGCCGCGCTGGGGAAGCTGGGGGAGACCACGACCGTTATCCGCCAGGAGGCGGTACCGAGCTCCTCGGCCCCGGCGGCCTTCGACCAGGGGAAGCGGCAGTCGATCAATGAGATCTACCGAGCGACCGCGCCCGGGGTGGTGCACATCGAGACGACCACGACGGTGCAGCCGGGGCAGGATTCCTTCTTCGGCAACCCGTTCGGCGGGACGCGGACGCAGCGCGCACTCGGCTCCGGCTTCGTGATCGACAAGGCCGGCCACATCGTCACGAACTACCACGTCGTCCGCGGCGCCAACTCGATCCAGGTCAGCTTCTCGAACAACGAGCGGATCAAGGCGAGGGTCGTCGGCGTCGACCCGTCCACGGACGTCGCTGTGCTCAAGGTGGACGTGAGGTCCCGGGCCTTGAAGTCGCTCCCGCTCGGCAACTCGGATTCCGTACGCGTCGGCGACCAGGTGATCGCGATCGGGAACCCGTTCGGACTCGATCGCTCGGTCACGGCCGGAATCGTGAGCGCCGTCCAGCGCCAGATCGAGGCGCCGAACCAGCTCTCCATCCCGCACGTGATCCAGACGGACGCCGCGCTCAATCACGGCAACTCCGGCGGCCCGCTGCTGAACGCTCAGGGTGAGGTCATCGGCGTCAACGCGCAGATCGAGACCGGTGGCCTGAGCCAGGGCAACGTCGGCATCGGCTTTGCCATCCCGATCAACACGGTCAAGGACGTAGTCGCCGAGTTGATCAAGCACGGGAAGGTGGAGCACGCATTCCTCGGTATCGAGGGGAAGACGCTCGAGCCCAACATCGCGCGCCTCTTCCATCTCCCCGTCTCGAGCGGTGTGCTCGTGGCGTCGATCCGGCCCGGGACGGGTGCCGCGAAGGCCGGACTGAAAGGTGCTACGACCCAGGTCACCGTCGAGGGGGAGAGCTGGCCCGCGGGCGGCGACCTGATCGTCAAGGCAGACGGCCAGCCGGTGCCGACGATCGAGCGTCTGATCAACGTGATCGCGTCGAAGAAGCCGGGCGACAAGATCGACCTCGAGGTCATTCGTGGCACGCATCGGATCCACGTGACCGTGAAGCTTGGGCGGCAGTCGTGATTCTCCCCCTGCCGCCCAGACTGGCCCCGAACCCCTGGGGGCCTGCTTCCGCCGGAGCCGTAGGCCAGCACGGCTGACGGAAGCGCTGAGCGGAGGACTCGCCCGCCTGCCCGAGTCCTCCGCTCTCTTTCTTTTCGTAGAGAGTGCTGCGCACTTTCTACGGGTAGGGGTTACGACTTCGCTGCGCTCGCCGGAATGGGCAGCGCCTTCTCGGCCGCGGCCTTCAGACCCTCGCTGTAGCTCGGATACACATGGTGCACGAGGGCGAGGTGGTCGACGGTCACGCCAAGGTGGAGTGACGGGGCGAGGGCGCCGACGATGTCGCTCGCACTGCGCGAGACGACGTGCACACCGAGCACGCGGCGGCTGCCGCGGTCGAAGACGATCTTGTAGAGGCCGTGCTTGGTGCGCGTGTACTGCGCCCGCGTGACGGCCGGAAGCGGGTGCTTCACGACGTCGACGTCGTAGCCCTGCGCTGACGCCTCCGACTCGGTCAAGCCGACGTCGGCCAGCTCGGGGTCGGTGAAGATCGCCGTCGGCAGCACGGAGTAGTCCGCGCTGCGGGAACCGTCGCCGAACATGTCCTCGACGGCGATGCGCGTCTGGTACTGCGCGATCGGCGTGAACATCGGTCCGGCGACGACGTCCCCGGCGGCCCAGATTCCGTCGACGCTCGTTCGCTGGTGTTCGTCGACCACGATGCCGCCGCGCGTGACCTCGACGCCGATCCGTTCGAGCTCCAACTCCTCGACGTTCGGCACGCGGCCCGAGGCGAGCAGCACGTGAGACACGTTGATCGTCCGGCCACCGACCGTCGCGGCGATTCTGCCGTTGCGTGACAAGGAGTCGACGCCGGCATTCAGCACGACCTCGATCCCTTCGTCCTCCAGCGCCGCCTGGAGCTCGTTCGCCGCCTCGGTGTCCGAGCGCGCTGCGATCTGAGGGCCGTGGTTCACGATCGTCACCCGCGATCCGAAACGGGCGAAGGTCTGTGCGAACTCGAGTCCGACGGGACCGCCACCGACGACCAGGAGCGACTCGGGCACCTCTTCGAGCTCGAGCGCGCTGACGTGGTCGATCCAGTCGACGTCCTCGATCCCGGGAATCGGAGGCACGGCGGTCCGGCTGCCGGTCGCGATCAGGATCTTCTCGGCCGTCAGTCGGCGGTCGCCGATGCGCACGGTCTGGCCGTCGACGAACGTCGCCGTCCCAGGCACGATGCCGTATCCCGCTTCCGACAGCACCTGTACCCAGCTCTGTTGGTCACGCCGCAGCGAGTCCTTCCACGCGCGCGTGCGTGCGAGGTCGACGCTTGGCTCGGGCAGATTGATGCCGCGCTCGGCGGCGTGACGGCGCACGTCGTGCATCTGCTCGGCCGCGACGAGGTAGGCCTTCGTCGGACGGCAGGCGACATTCGGGCAGGAGCCGCCCCACAGCCAGTGCTCGACCAGCGCGACGCTGGCGCCGTGTTCGCGGGACGCCTTGCCCGCGGCGTCGCGTGCGCCCGAACCGGACCCGAGCACTACGAGGTCGAATCGGTCTGCGTTCATGGGCTGACTGTCTCATGCGGGAGACCTCCGTTACAGTCGCGTGGTGGAGCAGGCCGACGACGCGCGTCTCGTCGAGCGACTCCGTGCTCGGGACGAAGCGGCCTTCGCCGAGCTCGTCCGGCGGCACAACGCGTCGCTCTTACGCGTCGCACGACTCTTCGTCCCGACCGCCGCCATCGCGGAGGACGTCGTCCAGGACGCCTGGCTCGGCGTCCTGAGAGGCATCGACCGCTTCGAGGGTCGCTCGTCTCTGAAGACGTGGATCTTCCGCATCCTCACCAACACCGCCAAGACTCGGGGGCAGCGAGAAGGCCGCTCGATCCCCTTCTCGGCCCTCGAGGACGAAGGCACCTTCGAGCCGACGGTGGAGCGGGAGCGATTCGCGGGCGCGGGGCACTGGGCGACGCCGCCGAGAGCCTGGCCCGAGGAACGCCTCCTGAGTAACGAGACGCGGGAGGTGATCGAGTCCGCGATCGAGCGGCTGCCGCCGAGCCAGCGCGCGGTGATCACTCTCCGTGACGTCGAGGGGTGGAGCGCCGACGACGTACGTAACGCTCTCGAGCTTTCCGAGACGAATCAACGAGTCTTGCTACATCGCGCCCGCGCGAAGGTCAGGCGCGCGCTGGAGCACTACCTCGCGGAGGACACGTGAGCGTCGGTCTTGCACATATGAGTTGCCGGGAGCTCGTCGAGCTCGTCACGGCGTACGTGGACGGCACCCTGTCCTTGGAAAACCGGATGCGTTTCGAGTTGCACCTTGCGGACTGCGACGGATGCTCGACCTATCTCGACCAGATGCGCCGCACGATCGAGCTCACGGGAACGCTCCAGGTCGATGACGTTTCCCTCGAAGCGGAGACAGCGCTCCTTCGCGCGTTCCGCGCGTGGAAGGCAACGGAGAGCTAAGGCGCTCGCTTGCGACGCCGACCAGAAGAGGCCGTGCCGGCTTGGCCGGCGCGGCCGTCTTAAGGCGCTCGCTTGCGACGCCGACCAGAAGAGGCCGTGCCGGCTTGGCCGGCGCGGCCGTCTTTCCCGCAGAGCTCGGCGCAGCCGAGCTCAAGGGGCCCGGGCGGGCGCGCGAAGCGCGCTCCTCGTCCGGCCCGACTGCGGCTGCGGACCGGACTACCCGGACCCGCTCCTAGAGTGCCCGATTACGCAAGTTTCTGACAGGTAGCCTGGGCTCGTGGAGCAGGGCCGGATCGAGCCGGGCCGCGCCCTCCTCGCCGATGCGGAGCTCGTCGAGGATGAGGAGCTGTGGGCAGACGACGTCGCGGCGGATCACAGCGGCTGGTTCTGCGTCCGCACCGATCCGTTTCCGTGCCCGGCCGCGGGATGCACATTCGTTGCGGGTTTCATGACCGCCGCGCACCTCATCCTCGTCTGGGAGCAGCGCGACGACCCGAATCTCCTCCACCACGCGCAGCGGGCGAAGGAGGTCGGCCGCAACCCGCGCATCGAGGCGTACGCGCAGGCGTTCGGGCCGAGCGCGTCGTACTACGCCTGGGAGGCGGCGGGCGGACCCGTCCACGGCGTGCGGGCTCGGTGATCGAGCAGCACTTCGGTTCCTCCCTCACGGTCGGCGTCGAGGAGGAGCTCTGGATTCTCGATGCGGAGACGCTGGAGCTCGTTCCGGAAGTGGAGAAGCTCGTTGCCGGCGCGGAGGGGCGCGACCTGCCCGGGGAGCTGAAGACCGAGCTGCACGCCTCGGTGGTGGAGCTCACGAGCGGTAGCAGCGACACGGCCGACGAGGCGATCGAGCGATTGCGCGAGCTCCGGCGCGCCGCGAGGGAGATCGCCGAGCGCAACTGCCTCCGGGTCGCAGCGGCGGGGTCGTTTCCGACGAGCATCCCGGCCGAGCAGGAGATCGCCCCCGCCGAGCGGTATCGCGACTTCGTCGCGTACGCGGGCCCGTCCGCAAGACGGCAGGGCGTCAGCGGTCTGCACGTCCACGTCGGCATGCCCGACGGCGAGACCTGTTTCCGGGTCATGGAGACGATCCTCCCCTGGCTGCCGCTCGTGCTCGCGCTGTCCGCGAACTCGCCCTATTTCGAGGGTCGTGAGACAGGGATGCTGTCGATCCGGGCCGAGGTGCTCGGACTCCTCCCCCGGCACGGTGCTCCGCCCGCGTTTCGCAACTACGAGCAGTGGGAGGCGTTCATCGAGCGGGTGACGGCGACCGGTCTTGCGAAGGACTACACGAGCTTCTGGTGGGACATCCGCCCGCATCCGCGGTTCGGGACGCTCGAGATCCGTGCGCCCGACCAGGCGACGTCTTTCGAGCACACGGCTGCGCTCGTCCGTCTCGTGCGTGCTCTCTGCGAGTGGGCGCTCGACGAACCGGAACGACCCTTCGACCCGAGTGAGCGCGGCGTCTACGAGCAGAACCGCTGGGCGGCCTCGCGCTTTGGACCGCACGGCAAGTTGATCCATCCCGACCGCAACGAGGCGTTCACCGTCGGCGAATTGGCACGCGAGCTCCCGGTGCCGCTTGACGGGCTGGATCCGGAGAGCTGCGAGGCGGACCGGCAGCTCGAGGTCGGGCGCGCGGACGATCTGCGTGCGGTCTGCGCCGACCTCGTCGCGCGCTCGGTAGCCTGAGCGGCAGTGCTCCGCGAAGAGACGATCCAGGTCAGCGGAATCCGCTGCGAGCGCTGCGTCCTGCGGCTCGCAAAGGTGCTCGAGGGTCACGAGGGCCTCGAGGCGGCGAACGCCAACCTCATGGGTCAGGTGACGCTGGCCTGGGACGACGACCGCACGAGCCGCGAAGAGCTCCTGGTGGCAATGGCGCGGGGCGGCTTCCGCGAGCTCGAGCCTGCCTAGCGCCCCGCGGCGCACCGGCTCGGTCGCCCCCCGGAATGAGTGTGGATAACCCAACGTTTACGCCAGGAACGCCTTGGTAGGGTGGCCCGGATGAGCGAGACGACCCGGGAGCCCGACGCTCGGCGACTGGCCACTGACGCGCGCGACCGCGTGCGTTTCGAGGAGGACGCGCTTGCATTGTCGGATCAGGTCTACCGGGTGGCACGCCATCTCGTCGGCTCCCGCGAGGAGGCCGAGGATCTGATGCAGGAGACGTACGCGCGAGCATTCCGCAGCTGGCGCTCGTTCCAGCCCGGTACCAACCTGCGTGCCTGGCTTCTCCGCATCCTCACGAACCTGAACATCGACCGCGGTCGCCGGCAGCAGCGTACGCCCGACATGCAGCCGCTCGAGGAAGGCGACTACTTCCTCTACAACAAGCTCGAGGCGTCGAGCGACGGGCCAACCGACGAGGAGCGTGTGGTCGAGCGCCTGTCGCAGAACGACGTCGTCGCGGCCCTGTCCGAGGTACCACACGACTTCCGCGACGTGGTCGTGCTCGTGGACGTCGGAGACTTCACCTATGCCGACGCGGCACAGATCCTCGATATCCCGATCGGCACCGTTATGTCACGTTTGCATCGAGGTCGGCGTATCCTTAAACAGGCCATGGCCGACTCTGCGGTAGGGAGCCAGAGCTGATGTGTAATTGCGACGAGTGCGAGCAGTGGATGCAGCCGTACATGGATCGCGTGCTCACCGATGCGGAGCGCGCTGAGGCCGAGGTTCACTTAGACCAGAGTTCGTACTGTCGGAAGCGCTACCGCTTCGAGGCGCACGTGCGGCAGTTCGTCCGGCAGGCAGTCATCGAGCCGATGCCCCTCGAGCTCAAGACCAAACTAGCCGCCCTCCGTACTCCTCTCCAGTAAGGCCGATCGAAACCTTTCGGCTTTGCCGACGAGGATTGCCTGCTAAGCGTCCACCGGCGGTGGAAGGCGTGCAACAGCACGACCACCAAACCCACTAAAGGCCGGAGCGTAAGGCGCGCGAAGCGGCCTTACGCGGAGGCGAGCTGACGCGGGCGGGGACGCGCAGGCCACCGCCCGCGCGGAAGCGACCCTCCGCCGACCGAGCCCCGGTAAGAGTGCCGGGCTTCGCCCGCGCACGTTCCCGCGAAGCGGCGCACCTAAATTCTCGCGAAAGCTTCGCTTTCGCGAGGGCTACTCGCCCGGGCCACGAGCAGGGCCGACGATGACGTACAGCTGGCACGGCCCGGTGCCCCCCGGGAGGGGTTTCGTCGGGACGCCCAGTTGCTTCGCAAGGCGGACGGCGACGCCTTCGCACTTCGGTGGGAAGTAGACCGCCGTCTGCGGATACGTGAAGCTGGCCGCGCGGGCGACCTTCTTGATGCTGTAGCCAAAGGCCCCGATGCGGCTCGCGACCTGCCGCGTGTAGTTGATGTCGCCGCTTCCGTTCAGCACCGTCACCGGGATGCGCCACGGCGGCGGCAGGATCGCGCCTGCCCGCCCTCCCGTTTCCTTGCCGCCCGAGCGCGGGATCAGGACGAGCGTCGCGAAGACGGCCAGCGCGACCCCGACCGCTCCGATGACGAGCAGGCGGGGCAGCGGGTTCCGCTCCACGGGCATGGGCGGAACGGGCAGGCCGGCGAGCTCGCGCGCTTCGCGGTTGTCGATTCCGAGCGCGCTCGCGTAGAGCAGCGTCGCCGCCAGCGCGTCGTCGGGCTTGGGGAACCGGTAGACGCGGCCCTCTTCGAGCCAGCGCACTTCCTCTGCGGTGATCCCGGCGCGGCGCGCCGTCTCCTCGACGGTGAGCTGGCGGTGGAGCCGGGCGCGGGCGAGCGGCGACTCCTCGCCCGTGGGCTCGAGTGGGTGGGCGAGCTCCATGCTCGTCCTCATTCTGCTTCCTGGGGCGGCCACCTTCCGTCCTTCAGGTCATCGGCAAAGTCGACGTCTCCTGGAGCGGGAAGGTCGTCGCAGGGGACGGGCTCCGCGGGGAGCGCGCGCAAGCCCTCGTCCGGGACCTCGCCCCAGACGCTCCGCCCGAGCAGCAGCGGGTGGAGCCGGACGCCGCCATAGGTTGCGGCGATGCGCTCGCCCGCACCTGCGCGCCAGGCGGCCACGACCCGGTCGACTGCCCGCGGGTCGAGCTCGGGCCCGTCGCCGAGAACGATCACGGCGGCCTCGACCTCGTCGCCCAGGGCCGCCAGGCCGCAGCGAAGCGACGCGCCGGGCCCGCGATCCCAGTCCGGACACCGGACGGCGCGCGCACTCGTCGCCACGTCGTGAGCTCCGAGCACGACGACGACGTCCTCGATCTCCGGGCTCGCCCGGACCCGCTGGAGCACCGGCTCGAGCAGGACCGCCTGCTTGGGTGAGCCGAAGCGAGTCGATGCGCCCGCCGCGAGGACCACGGCCGCGATCATGCCCTCAGGCTAAGGCACCGCTTGCGGTGCCGTTTCAGGACGCGCGGGCTTTGCCCGTGCGTCCGTCTGAATGACCGGTCGACCCGCTCGACCTCGTTACGACACCGCTCTAAGGAGTGACGGTCATGTGGAGCACGACGACCTTTCGGGTCGGGTGCTCGTTGACGGGATTGCCGAGCCGGCCGATCCGCTCGACTACGGCGAGGCCTTTGGTCACCTTCCCCAGGAGCGCGTAATCCGGCGAGAGCCCCGCGTCCGCTCCCGTGACGACGAAGAATTGACTCCCCGCGGTCCCGGGCGGTTCGGCGCCGGTCTTCGCCATCGCGACCACGCCTCTGACGTATTTCGCGTCGGCCGGCGGCGTGTCGACCACGCTGTAGCCGGGCCCGCCGGTCCCCGTGCCGGTTGGATCTCCGCCCTGGATGACGAAGCCGGGGACGATCCGGTGAAAGCGCGTCCCGTCGAAGAACTTCTTCCGGACGAGCGACGCGAAGGACGACGTAGTGCACGGCGAGTCCTTAACGTCGAGCACGAAGGAGAACATGCCGAGATTCGTGCGGGCGTCGACGGTGTACGTCTTCGTGCGGTCGAGCAACGGAAAGGTGACGTGCGCACCGCTCGTGGGACATGCGCCTGCGACGGGTTGCTTCTTCCCGGCACCGCCGCCGCAGGCGGCGAGCGCAAGCAGCGCGAGCGCAGCTAGCGGCAGCCGCGCAGCTCGCGCCACAGCGCCGTCACGTTGGCGACGTAGTCCACCGTCCCTGCGGTCGGCGCGCCGCCCGCCTCCGCGACCGCGGTGGGACCCGCGTTGTAGGCCGCGAGTGCGAGGTCGGTCGAATGGAAGCGCCGGAGCAGGTGCCGGAGGTAGCGCGCGCCGGCCAGGACGTTGGAAGCCGGCCGATCGGCGTTCAGCCTCAGCTCCGCGGCCGTCGAAGGCATGACCTGAAGGAGGCCGCGGGCATCGGCGCTCGAGCGTGCATCCGCGCGGAGGTTCGACTCGACCTGTCCGACGGCGACCAGCATCGCGAGCGGCAGGCCGGTGTCGCGGACGGCTCGGGTAAAGGCGGGCCGGTATACCGAGGGGACTGGGCACATGTTTGCGACCTCGGGCAGCCCCGGCAGTGGCGGAATCCTCGCGCCAATGGTGTCGAGCCTTCCTTTCGCGCTCGCAACCGTGCCGGCGACGGTGCCGGAGATCAGAGCGACCACGAGCAGGGCAAACAGGCGGCGCCGCATTCGAGGTCGGGATCCTATCGCGCGGGAGCCGTCACTCCTTCGAGGGCGCGGCGAACGAGGGCGCGCGCGATCTCGACCTTGTAGGCCGTGCCGGGGAGCGGCGTCGCATCATCGAGGGCCGCAGCCGAGTGGAGCGTCCAGGGGATCGGAGCTACCCCGGCGAGGGCAAGACGAATCCCGTCGGCGAAGCGGGCTGCGGCGACACCGACGAGCGGGAAAGCCCACTTGCGGCGATCCATCGCCTTGAGATAGGTCGATGCCTCCGGTGCGGGCATGTCGAGCTCGAGGATCAACTCGTCAGGCGCCAGCGTCGTGACGGCGCGGTCGTCATCGCTCGGCAGCCGGTAGAGCTCGGCGATCGGAAGTTCCCGACGCGTCGTGCGAAGGGTCGCCCCGAGAGCCAGGAGCGCCGCGGCGGGGTCCGAGGGGTGCGCGGAGGCGCAGCGCTCGTTGCCGAAGATCGCATGCTCGCGGTGCGCACCTTCCTTCGCGTGGCAGCGGTCACCCCCGTGCAGGTAGCAGGGGAACGCGAGCCGCCAGTACCAGCAGCGCGTCGCCTGGAGGAGGTTGCCGCCGATCGTCCCCATCGAGCGCAGCTGGGGCGAGGCGGCGAGCGAGCACGCCTCTCGAAGCGCCTGCGGGACCTGTGGATCGACCTCCAGCTCGGCGAGCGTCGTCCCAGCCCCGACAACAACGCCCGCGAGGCGACTGGGTTCAGCCTGTCCCCTCCGTACCTTTCCGTCGATGCCGGAGGGGACCGCGTCGGCGAGCTGGACGAGCGTCTCGGCTCGGACGAGGTTGTCACGCAGCAGTGGCACCAGCTCGGTCCCGCCGGCGAGCGCAATCGAGCCGTTGCCGAGCGCCGCGGAGGCCTCTTCGGCGCTAGACGGCCGTAGGAGCTCCACGCCGCTCCTGCTCGCGCGCCCCGGCCTCGCGGAGCGCGCGCAACATTTCTTCTCGGGTGATCGGCAGCGAGCGCACGTCCGCGCCGGTCGCGTCGCGGATCGCGTTGG
>WNEY01002869.1_pt1 | contig 12806 bp, 9 predicted proteins | sample 5400531 | NCBI WGS metagenome assembly WNEY01 (sample SAMN13153338, study PRJNA577476) | soil metagenome | isolation source: 200 cm saprolite under Douglas fir tree site 1 | place: USA:California | collected 2015-04-18
GCCTTCTTCGAGATCCAGCGCGGTGGACACGCCCTTGAGCGTGAGGCCGAGCTGGACCATGGCGAACGCAACCTCGGGCTGAATCCCGACGATCACGGTCTCAGCGCCGCGCAGCCGCGCCATGTGGGCGATGTCCCGCAGCGTGCGTACGGCGAATGAATCCATCACGTCGAGCGCCGTGACGTCGACGATCACGCCCCGCGCCCGGAACCGCCCGACGCGCTCGATCAGCGCCTCGCGTAGCTGGGAGAGGTCGGCGTCCGTGAGCGCCGACTGGATGGACGCGATCAGATAGTGGCCCTGCTTCAGGATCGGGACTTCCACGCGTCCTCCGTCGACGGAGTAGGCAGCAGGGTCACGCCTTCGGGGTGATCTCTTCCAACGGCAGTACCTTGTAGCCGAGCAGCCGCTCAGCCTCTTCAATGCCGCCCTGCAAGTCGCCGACCGTCGCCATCTCGCTCAGGTCCACGCCGATCGTCACCAGCGTCTGCGCGATCTCGGGCGAGAGGCCCGTCACGATGACCGTCGCACCCAGCAGGCGCGAAGCCTCGACCGTCTGCACGAGGTGGTTCGCCACGTTCGAGTCCATGGCGGCCACGCCCGTGATGTCGATGACGACCACCTTCGCGCGGTTGGTGCGGATCGCGCGCAACAGCTGCTCGGTGAGCTGCCGCGCGCGCTGCGGGTCGATGACGCCGATGATCGGGAGAATCAGCAATCGCTCGCGCACCTGCAGCACCGGCGTCGACAACTCCCGGATCGCCTCCTGTTGCTGCCGGATGATGCGCTCGCGCTCCTGCACGAACCCGACGGCCACCGTGTTCGCGATACGGTTGGCCGCCGGCTCGTAGGCGTCGAGGATGCGGTTGAGCTTGTCGAAGTCCCCGTGGTACTTGCCGAACAGCGAGCGGGCGAGCACGTCGCGCAGCAACAGCACGATGCCGACGACTTCGTGCGTCTCGACGCCTCGCGGGATGATGCGCTCGGAGAGGTTGCGCGCGTACGCCTGCAGGGCCTCGAACGTCCCCGTCTCCAGCGCTTCGACGTAGTTGTCGTACACCGACGTCGCTTCGGCGAAGATCTCCTCCTCCGTCATCGCCGTGAGCAGCTGGGCCCGCGTGATGCGCCGCGCCCACTCCTCGCGCAGCTGCGTGCGGTTCTGTCGCAAGTGAGCCACCAGCTCGCGCAACAGCGCCGCGGTGGACTCCGATAACGCCTGGGGATCGGGCGGCGGCGGCAGGGCGTCTTTGCCTTTCGTGGCCATGGCTCGCGGTCCTCGCGGGGTGGAATGTTGCTGCGGCGCAACAGCAAGGCTAGTGCCAGGGTGTCGCGCTAACTGGCGCGTCCTAAATACCTATGGCACAATAAGTTGGCATTTCCAACGGGGGCGGGGTATGGCGTGAATGCAACAAGTTGCTGCGCCAGCCCGTGGCGACCAGCACAAAAAGAGTGCACAGAAAGGGCCCGGTCCGTTGCCGGACCGGGCCAAAACTCTCTGCGAAAACCAATCACATCGTGGCGCTGCTGGCCGCCGAGCCCACGATGATTTCGCCCGTGGACGTCAGCACACCAGGCAGACAGCCCAGCGGCGTACACGCGCCGCCGGTCAGGCTCTGCAGGTACACGTGGATCATGTTGACTGTCAGGCCGCTGGTCGTGACCCCGTCGCCCGAGGGGATCTGCTCGTTCAGCACGACATACCCGACCCCCGGCAGGCTGATGTTCGTGTTGGGAGCCACCGGCGCGTCACCCGAGGTCACGGGCACGCCTGCCACCACCAAGTTCGTCAAAGTGGAGCCGTTCGCGTTGCTCACGAGCCCGCTTGCTGTCCGGGTGCTCACAACATTGGCGACGACTCCCGTCGCGGTGATGAGCCCGCTCAGGATGTCGACGTTCCCCAGCGAGGCGACGCTCTGCGCGCCGACGGCCGAGGGGTCGCCCTGAGTCCCCAGCGCGCCCGTCGTATTGCTGTTCAGGAAGTCCGCCGACAGAACGCTTCCCACGGTCCCGCCATCGGACTCCGCGGTCGCGATGGCGCCGTCGGTCCCGGATACAGGTGGTAGCACCGCGAGCGCGGTCTGGCCCACGGAGCCGAGCGGCGTATTGGCGTACGCGCCGTACGCCCGGCCGCTCACCGACTGGGCGACGCCCGCTGTCGTGAACCCGGCGGTCAGGCTGCTAAGCAGACCGAGGGCCGCGAAGCGGTGCACCCACTGCGTCTTCATGGCTTTCATGAATCACCCGTCCTTTCTCAGTGAGCTTGGATGTTACCGCCCGTCAAGAGCGTCTGGTCCGTGTCGCCGCTTGGGGCCGTTGACGGCGTGTTCGCCGTTGCCAGCGTCTCCCACCGCCACGAATCGGGTCCGAAACCCGGACTCGAGCCCGGTTCGCCCTTGTCGCAGGCCGACATGCGCGTGAGCTCTGAGCCCCGTTGCCCGTTGACGCGCGCCGTCATCCCGTCTAGTCCTACCAGGACACAGCGACCCGCGTTGTAGGTAGAGGCGAACACCGTTTCACCGAAGTCGTCCACACCGTTATGGATCGACACGTGCCACTTGGTCTTCGAGGGGTGATGCACAACTTGGATCTCCCCCTTGGTCACGATGCAGTGCCCACTGCCATCCGTCCCGAGGAACACGTTGAATCCGAACGTGGTCTTCCCGACAATCGGCGTGCGCTCCCCGGGGCCGGGGGTCCCGGGTGCTCTATCGGCGGGATCTGGATCTGGATGTGGCGGGTCGATGCGCCCGCCGCCGGTGAATTTGGCGGCCGGGCACGGGGGCGGCGCAACCCAGAAGCTCGGCCGTTTCGGCGCCATGTTGACGTTCGGCTGGTCGGTACACGCCGCCGCCAGCAGTCCGGCCGCAATGAGGCTCGGCCAGACGATCAGGATTCTCTGTTCTCGCATCATGTGCGTTCTGCCCTCCTCGCTGTCGACGATTCTCACCAGTGCTGACCAGAGAGCGGTGAACGCAAAGCCAATGCCATCCGGTTGGGGAGGAGAACCCGTTCAGGTGTCGAGACATACAGAAGATGTTGCAGCCTCGCGGCGATGCGCGCGCAGCGATTTCGCGTGCGCAGTTGTGGCGTGCGCACGAGTTGCATTGGCACAACAGGGTGACGAGGAAGGTATCTGCGAACAGAACGACCGGGGATGCGCTGGGCGTCGCGGGGGGCGGCGTGCGGTCCGCCCCCCCGCGGGCGCTACATCTTCCATTCACCCACCTCCCCGGTTATGCGCGCTCTGGAACGACTCAGTGCGATTGACGCACGGCTTCAGCCCGCATCGAGCGGAACCGGAATCGCCGCCGCGCGTCGCGCCACCTGTGGCGGCGATGCCGCCGCACCGTCCACGTCGAACCGGGCGTCGTCGCACGCGACGGCGGCGATGCGCCCGGCCGCCTGGCCGTCCCACCGCTCGAGTACCGGCCGGGCCGGTGAGCGACGCCCCACCGCGCGCTCGGCCGCCGCGAGCACGGCGTCGCGCCGCGGGAGCACCAGCCGGTTGGTCCCGTGCGTGCAAGTGATCGGTCGCTCGGTGTTGGGCCGCACCGTGATGCAGGGGACGCCGAGGAACGACGTCTCCTCCTGGAGCCCCCCCGAGTCGGTGATCACGAGCGCGGCGCCGGCGACGAGGCTGAGCATCTCCAGATATCCCAGCGGCTCGAGCAACTCGAGTCCACGCCCACCGACGCGCCGCGGCCCGAGCTCCCCGATGCGCTTTCGCGTGCGGGGGTGTACCGGGAAGAGCACCGGGACCTTCGCCGCGAGTCGCCCCAGAGCGTCGAGCAACTCCCGTAGGACGGCGGGATCATCCACGTTGGACGGCCGGTGCAGGGTCACCACCGCGAACGGGCCAGGCGCCACACCGTGGCGCGCGGCCGCGTCGAGCGTGAGCGCCTGGGGCAAGGCCCAGCACAGCGTATCGATCATGACGTTTCCTACGAAATGCATGCGGTCGGCCGGTACGCCCTCTGCGCCCAGATTCTCGGCCGCGTCACGCGATGGCAGGAAGAGGAGGTCGGACAGGCGATCCGTGACGACGCGATTGATCTCCTCGGGCATCGTCCAATCGCCGCTCCGCAGGCCCGCCTCCACGTGCCCGACGCGGACGTGCAGCTTCGCGGCCACCAGCGCGGCCGCAACCGTCGAGTTCACGTCGCCGTACACGAGCAGCAGGTCGGGCTGGCGCTTCAGCAGGAGCGGCTCGAGGCGCTGCATGACCGCGGCCGTCTGCTGCGCATGGGACCCCGACCCGACGCCGAGGTGATGATCGGGCGCTGGGATCCACAGCTCCTCGAAGAACGCGTCCGACATACCGGGGTCGTAGTGCTGGCCGGTGTGGATGATCACGTGCTCTACGCCCCGCTTCACCAGCGCGCGGTCGACGGGGGCGAGCTTCATGAAGTTCGGGCGGGCGCCGACGACGGAGAGGACGCGCATCGCTTCACTCCACCGTGACGCTCTTCGCAAGATTGCGCGGCCGATCCACGTCGCAGCCGCGCAGGACGGCGACGTGATACGCCAGGAGCTGCAGCGGAATCACCGTCAGGACCGGCGAAAGCAGGGGAGCGGCGGCCGGCACCGCGATCTGGTGATCGGCGAGATGACCGAGGTCGTCCGGCCCCTCGGTCGTAATCGCGATGATGCGCCCGCCGCGGGCCTTTACCTCCTGCATGGCCGACACGACCTTCGTGTAGAGCGGGTCCCGCGGCGCGACACAGACCACCGGCATGTTCTCGTCGATCAGGGCGATCGGCCCGTGCTTCATTTCCGCCGCCGGATACCCCTCGGCGTGGATGTAGGAAATCTCCTTGAGCTTGAGCGCGCCCTCGAGCGCCACGGGGAAGCTGAGCCCGCGGCCCAGGTACAGCGCATTCGGGGCATCCGCGTAGCGCGCCGCCAGGGCACGCACTTCCGACTCGATGGCCAGCGTCCGCTCGACGAGCTGCGGTAGCGCGAGGAGCTGGTCGACGAGCGCGCGCCCCTCCTCCACCGACAGGCCTCGTTGCCGGCCGAGGTACAAGCCGAGCAGCAACAGGGCGACGACCTGCGCGGTGAACGCTTTCGTGGAGGCGACGCCGATCTCCGGCCCGGCGTGGAGATAGATCCCGCCCTCCGCCTCGCGGGCGATGGTTGAGCCGACGACATTGACCAGCCCGAGGACTGTGGAGCCCGTCGCCTTCGCGGCGCGCAACGCCTCCAGCGTGTCCGCCGTCTCGCCGGACTGCGAGATCGCGAGGGTCACCGTCCCGGGCAGGCGGAGGTGGCGGCGGTAGCGGTACTCCGACGCATACTCGACCGACACCGGTATTCCAGAAAGCTCCTCGATCACGTGACGGCCCACGAGTCCCGCGTGCCACGACGTCCCGCACGCGACGATGACGATCCGCCGGATACGGCTGCATTGCATGGCCGTCAGATTGAGGCCGTTCAGGCGCGCGGTCCCGTCGGCCGCGAGCAAGCGGCCCCGCAGCGTGCTCCGCACGGTATTCGCCTGCTCGCAGATCTCCTTCAGCATGAAGTGGGGATAGTCGCCGAGCGCGATCGCATCGAGATCCCACTCGATGTCCTCCACGACCCGGTCCTGCTCGCGCGCCTCCCGATCGAGGATGCGGTACCCGTCGGCGGTCACCACCGCGACGTCGCCATCATTCAGGTGGACCACGGACCGCGTGTGTCCCAGCAGGGCGCTCGCGTCGGACGCGATCAGGAACTCCCCGTCGCCGACTCCGAGCAGTACCGGGGAACCGCGGCGGGCGACCACGATCTTGCGGCGATCGGCTTCGGCCACCACCGCGATGCCGTAGGTCCCCTCCACGTGCTCCAGCGCCGCGATGACTCGCGCTTCGAGCGTCGTGCCCGGTGACTCCTCGATCAGGTGGATGAGCGTCTCGGTGTCGGTTTCGGTCCGGAAGTCGTGCCCGTCCTGCTCCAGCCGGCGCCGCAGCACGTTCGCGTTCTCGATTATTCCGTTGTGGACGAGGGCGAGCGAGCCGGTGCAATCGATATGGGGATGCGCGTTGCGCTCCGTGGGCGCGCCGTGCGTGGCCCAGCGCGTATGGCCGATGCCGCACGACCCGTGCACGGGGTCGCGCGCCAGCAAGTCACGAAGGTCCGCGACCCGCCCCGCGAGCTTGCGGGTTTCGACGCCGCGGCCGTTGAGCACGGCGACGCCGGCGGAGTCGTATCCGCGGTATTCGAGCCGGCTCAGGCCTTCAACCAGCACTGACACCGCGTCGCCGGGGCCGACGTATCCTACGATTCCGCACATCGTCTAGACCCCCGTACGCCTGAGTTCGAGCAGCGGATCTCCCGTGACCGCCAGGCCGAACCGCGCCAGGTGGGTGAGGGTGTCGACCGTTCCTTCCGACAGGGCGGCCGGACGCGCCGAGAGGCGCGCGCCACATCGGGCGCACCGCGCCGCGCCGCCGCGACGCCGCCTTCCCTGGCCTTCGTTCCCCGTAGCCCCCGGCATCCGACATTGTTCGCAGTACATGGCGGTCAGCCTCTCCTCACCACAGCACACTTCAAGTTTGAGGCCCGGGCCGGGTCGTGCGGCCGGTCGCTCGCCGATCGAGCAGCGCGACAAGGGTTTAGCCGTGACGCCTCGGGGCGGGCGCACGCCTCCCGGACGGGGCCCTGCGTTGCGCCGACGCGGCAGCCCGCCCCCGCCCGGTCCGGGTCGTGAGGCGCGAGCAGGGCGACCGGGCCCGGCCCCGGGTTTGCAGGAAGAACAGCGACCAATCGTACAAGACGATTGGCGCAAATGACCGAGCGATATTCACCAAGCGGACCGACAGCGGGCCTCCCGCTGGTACTCCTCGCTGGCGATGGCCAGGACGCGACGCGCTGGCTCAACGGCCTGCTCGAAGGCGCTGGTTATGCCGTGCTCCAGGAACGCACGGCCCGTCACGCGCTCGAGCGCGCGCGGAGTACCGAGCCCGACGTTCTGCTGGTGGACCAAATCCTGCCGGACATGGCGGGCGTCGAGCTGTGCCGCGCGCTCCGCGCCGATCCGCGCGTCTCCCGCAGCACCCCAATCCTCCTGTCGCTCCACGACGCGGCCACGCGTGCGGAACGGCTGGCCGCGCTTCGCGCGGGCGCCTGGGAGTGCATCGCGCCACCGCATGACGCGGACGAGATCCTGCTCAAGATCAGCGCGTACGTGCACGCCAAGCTCGACGCCGATCGTGCGCGCGCCGACGGCCTGCTCGATCCCGCCACCAGGCTCTACAACCGCCAGGGGCTCGCGCGTCGCGCCCGGGAGCTCGGCGCGCAGGCGTACCGTGACCACGGCGCCCTCGCGTGCGTCGTGTTCGCGCTCGACGTCGATCCATCGAGCCCGGGCACCGCCCCCCTGCCGTCCGGCGGGCCGAGCCTCGCCCGCCGCGTGCAGGCGTTGACGTACGCGGCACGGCTCTCCGACGCGATCGGGCGGCTGAGCGGCACCGAGTTCGCAGTGCTCGCCCCCGGAACGGACGCGGCCGGAGCGCGCCGGCTCGCGGAGCGCCTCGCGGCGTCGCTCGCCAGCGCCACGGGCGGCGAGCCCCCGGATGGCAGACCGGCCCTTCGTATCCGGTGTGGATACGAGGCGGTCGCGAACGTGGCCTACGCGCCGATCGAGCCGGTGGATCTGTTGGTGCGAGCAGCGGCCGCCGTCCGCACCGGCCGCGCGGACTCGGACGCCTGGTTGCGCCGCTTCGAAGAAGCTGGCAGCCCCCCACCGCCTTAAACGGGGACGCGCCGCTCCCCGGCGTCCTCGTCCATCGCCTCGTACCCCGGCAGATAAATCGGAAGTGGAGCGGTAGGGCCCCGCCTCTCGGATTGCGCGTAGCGTTCGTGCCGACATGCATCACGTCGCGAGGGAGCACCAGCCAAATCCGATACGGTGCGATGCCAACGGACCAGCCAGGGGCTATGCCGCAAATCGGTGCAGCCGGTGGCGGTGGTGGATGCACCTTGGTGCGAACGGCGGGTGAGTGCGCCGACCGCTCACCAGGTCGTTCGTGCCCATTTCATGCGGAAAAGCGGGCGACGCTGCGAGGTCGCGACAGTATGGCCCGAAGCCTGCGTAGGGAGGAGGGCAACCGCTTCCCAGGACAAGTCGATGTCCATGCCAATGAGCCAGAACGGCGCCCAGCCTGGTGACGGGCGCGAGCCGGCCGCCCTGCTGGCGATCGGGCCGGAAGCCAAGGCCCGCGTGCGGATTCTCGTCGTGGATGACGAGCATACGCTGCGCGAGAGCTGCGCCGGCGTGCTGCGGCACGAAGGGTACGGCGTCACGCTGTGCGGCCGCGGTCAAGACGGGCTCGAGCTGCTCAAGCGCCGTGCCTTCGATGTCGTGCTGGTGGATCTCTACATGTCCCAGGTCGATGGGTTGTCGCTACTGCGCGCGGCGCTGGCAACCAATCACGATACGATCGTGATCGTGATGACCGGCAATCCGAGCGTTGAGTCGAGCGTCGAGGCGTTACGGCAAGGTGCGTTCGACTACCTGCCGAAGCCCTTCTCCGCCTCGCACCTCCAGGTGTTGATAGGGCGCGCGGTGCATACGCTGCTGGTCGCGCGCGAGACGCGCGAACAGCAGGACACGCTCGACCGGGCGCACGTGGACTCAGACAAGGTCACGCTCCTCGGCACCGCGCCGGCGTTCCGCCGGGCCATCGAGCTCGCGCGGAAGGTGGCGCCGACCGACGCCTCCGTCTTCATCACGGGGGAGAGCGGCAGCGGCAAGGAGATCATCGCGCAATTCATTCACCACCACAGCCGCCGCTCGAGCCGTCCGTTCGTCGCCGTGAACTGCGCGGCGCTCCCGGAGGGGTTGCTCGAGTCGGAAATGTTCGGCCACCGGAAGGGCGCCTTCACGGGCGCGGTACGGGACAAACCCGGCTTGCTGGAAGCGGCGCACGGCGGCACCCTGTTCCTGGACGAGCTGGCCGAGATGCCGAAGTCGATCCAGGCGAAGCTCCTGCGCGTCATCCAAGACGGTGTGGTGCGCCGGGTGGGCAGCGAGACGACCGATGCCGTCGTCAACGTGCGGTTCATCGCCGCGACCAACAGCGACCCGGAAGCCGCCGTCAACGCGGGTGACATGCGAGAGGACCTCTACTACCGCCTGCGGGTCGTACCGATCAACGTGCCGGCGTTGCGCGAGCGCCCGGAAGACATCCCTTTGCTCGCGGACTACTTCCTCTCGACGTATTGGGTGCGGCATCGCCGCAAGGGCGCGCCCTTCCCGCGCCTGACGGACGCGGCGCTGCGCGCGCTGTGCAGCCGCCCCTGGCGCGGCAACGTGCGCGAGCTGCAGAACGTGATCGAGCACGTGGCCGTGGTGGTGGAGCCAGGCGCTGACGTCCGGCCCGAGGATCTGCACCTCACGGGAGACCCCACGCCGGACGTCACCGGGGCGAATCCCGCGTCGCTGATCTCGACGCTGCTCGAAGAGAGCTATCACGCCGCGCGCGACCGGGTGATCGCGCAGTTCGAGCGCCAGTATCTCACGTGGCTCGTCAACCGGGCGAGCGGAAATATGTCCAAAGCCGCGCGCATCGCGGGCGTGGATCGGACCACGCTGTATCGGCTGATGGAGCGTCACGGGCTGCAGCGCGGCCCCACCGCCGGATGGGTGATTGAGCGGGAGCCCGCCTCGGCGGAGACGGCGGGAGGATCGGCGGTCGACGGCGCACCGGACGACGCACCGCTCGAGGCGCTGATCGGCCAGCCGGGCGGGGAGGCAGCATGACTACCAGCACCGCCGAACGGCTCGATTGGCCGGTCGCCGTCGCCAAGGCGAGGCCCGCCCTCGACCCGGAGCCGGCCGAAATGGCCGCCTGGCTCGCGGGCGCCAACGGCCTGGATCTCGTGGTCGACCTAGCCCACGACCTGCGCTCGCCCTTGACGTCGATCCTGTTCCTCGTGGAGGCGTTGCAGCAAGGCCAGGAGGGGCCGGTCACGCCAGCGCAGAGCCGGCAGCTGAGGCTCATCTACAGCGCGGCGTTCAGCCTGTGCGCCACGGCGAGCGACGCGCTCGAGCTGGCCCGCGGCTCGAACCGGCTGGTCGATCGCGCCTCCGCGCCGTTCTCGGTCGCGGAGACCTTCGCGTCGGTGCGCAGCATGGTGCTGCCGATCGCGGAGGAAAAGGGCCTTGCGGTGCGCCTGGTGCATCCGGTCCCCGAGCGGCGGGTGGGACACGCGCGTGCGGTATCGCGCACACTGCTGAACCTCGCTACCAACGCGGTGAAGTTCACCGACAAGGGCTTCGTGGAGCTCACCGCGCGCCCCATCGGCGCCAAGCGACTCGAGTTCTCGGTGCGCGACACCGGCCCAGGGTTCGACCCTGCCTTCCTCGGCGCGCCGTACCAGCCGGTCTCGCCGACATCAGCCGATGGACGTCACCACTTTTCGAGCTCGGGGCTCGGGCTCGCCATCTGCTCCAAGCTGGTCCGCGCGATGGGCTCGGAGCTGCGGGTGGAGAGCCGACCGAGCTGGGGAAGCCGGTTCTTTTTCGAGATCGACTGCCCCCCGGAGAGCGTGGGCCGATGAGCGCGCCGCAACCCGTGACCTCCTTCATCGACGCGCGGCCGGCGCGAGCGCCGCTCTCGCTGGTGCGCGGCGCGGCACAACGTCCCCGTGACCGGGAACGCCGGGGCCGACGCGTGCTCAATATCGCCGTAGCCGCCGTCGGGCTCGTCCTCGCGTTCCCCGTTCTGCTCGCGATTGCGGCGCTGATCAAGCTCACCTCCCGCGGGCCGGTCCTGTTCGCACAGACACGCGTGGGGCTGGACCGTCGCTTGCTTACGTACGCGGGCGGCAACACCCGTCGCCACATCGATCAGGGCGGTCAACCGTTCACGATGTATAAGTTCCGCACGATGCGCCCGGCCGGGGCGGAGGATCCCCAAACGTGGGCCTCCCCCGATGATGGGAGGGTAACGCCCGTGGGCCGGGTGCTGCGGCAGTTCCGCCTGGACGAGCTGCCCCAGCTGTTCAACGTCCTGATGGGCAATATGAACGTCGTCGGCCCTCGGCCCGAGCAGCCCACCATCTTCGTGTATCTACGCGAGCAGATCGAGGGCTACCAGCGCCGTCAGCGCGTTCGCCCGGGCATCACGGGCTGGGCGCAGATCAACCAGGGCTACGACGCGACGGTGGACGACGTGGCCCGCAAGGTGCGCTACGACCTCGAGTACATCCGGCGCCAGTCCGCGTTCGAAGATCTCAGAATCATGCTCCGCACCGTGCCGGTGATGGTCCTGCGGCGCGGCGGGTGGTGAGCCCCCTCTCCTACTAGCCCGCCGCGCGCGAGCCCGCGCCCTGCTTGCCGCCTGCGAGCGGTCGGAACAGGGGTTCGTTCGTCAGGGCATAGCCGTCCATGTAATAGGCATAGGCGCGATACTCGGACTCATCCCGCACGTCATTGAGTACGGCGCCCAACAGCCGTAGCGGCAGTCGTCTGAGGATCTCGAGCTTGGCCTCGGCCAACACCCGGTCGGTCCTTCCCAGCCGCAGCACCATCAGCAAATTTCCGGCAAGCGAGGCCAGCGCCAGGGCATCCACCCCCGCCCCCAGCGGCGCGGAATCCAGCAGGATGACGTCATAGGTCGAACGCAGGCTGGTCACGAAGTCGGCCATTGCCGTCGAGCCTATCAGCTCAGGCGCATCACGTCGGCGAGTGCCGCTGGCCAGGAAGTCGAGAGACGGATGGGAGGTCGTCTGCAACACGGGCGCGCGGGCAACTTCCCCGAGGAGGAAGTCCGTCAATCCCGGCTGCCGACGCCGATTCAGCACGCGGTGGAGCGCGCCCCGCCGCAGGTCGGCATCGACCAGCAACGTGCGCTGCTTCGCGTAGGCGAACGCCAGCGCCAGGTTGGAGCTGACAAACGACTTCCCATCGCCGCTCCCCGGGCTCGTCACCGTCACCACGATCGGGCGCGGGGCGCCATACTCGTTCACCAAGCTGAGGCGGAGACCGCGGAACGCCTCGATCACCGCCTCCGGACTCTTCACGCCCTTCTCCGTGGCGTCCCGGTCCAAATGGGTTATCACCCCGAGCACGGACATGCCGAGCTGCTCTACTTGCACGCGCTGGGCGATGGTACTGCCGAAGCGCTCAGCCAGGAAGGCGCCCGCGGCACCAAGCATCAGCCCCACCAGCAGTCCCAGGGCGATCTGCTCCGGCAGCCCGATTCCCGCGGGTTTCGCCGGGAGGGCGGCATGGTCGACGATCTCCACTTGCCCAACGGTAATCGCCTCGGCGATCTTGGCCCTCTGGAACTCGACGCGGAGCTCGTCCGCGACCTTCTGCACATTGTCGACCCGCTCGGTCAGCCGCGCTTCTTCTTCTTCGGTGGTGGACAAGTGCTGCTGGCGGGCTCGCAAGTCGTTCATCGCCGTGATGCGGCCCTCGAGTGACGCGATGGCACTCTGCACGCCGCCCTGCACCGCGTGGAGCAGATCCGTCTCGGTCGACCCAATCAGCTGATTGAACCGTGGCAGGTCCGGATGGGCCGTCGAGCGGCTTGCCAATGAGTCGCGGGCCCTTTCATACTGGTACAGCTGCGTGCTGAGCTGGGTCACCGACGGGCTGGCGGTCACGCCGGGTGTCGCCAACGCGGTCTGCAGTGCTTTGCGGTTGACGCTCGAGTCGCGGTCGCGGAGTGCGGCGAGGAGACTTTCGTCGGTACGTCGCTCTGCCTCGAGTTGCTGACGCTGCAGTTCGACTCCCGCCAATCCGGCCTGCTCACGCGCCAACGCCTCCCGCGACCCGTAGGTGCCGGCGCGCTGGCGAAACGCCGTGACCGCCT
>WNEY01002872.1_pt1 | contig 12801 bp, 11 predicted proteins | sample 5400531 | NCBI WGS metagenome assembly WNEY01 (sample SAMN13153338, study PRJNA577476) | soil metagenome | isolation source: 200 cm saprolite under Douglas fir tree site 1 | place: USA:California | collected 2015-04-18
CGCCGGCGAAGAACTTGTCGATCGCGGGCCAGCCGCCCTCGTCGACGCTGATGGCCACCAGCTGGAACTTGCCCGGGTCCATCGCCCTGGCCAGCTGCCGCAGCGAAGGCTCCTCGTCCCGGCAGGGAGGGCACCAGGTCGCCCAGAAGTTCAGCAGGACGACCTTGCCCCGGTACGCCGAGAGGTCGACCGGGTTGCCGTCGCGAGCCGGAAGCGAGAAGGACGGCGCCGGAGCGGCGCGCAGCTCGTCCGCGTCCATCGCGCCGGCCGCGCGATTCGCACTGCCCCCGAAGTGCTGCACCGCCTTGCTCACTCCCACCACCCCGATGGCGATCAGCGCGAAGGCGACGAAGGCCTCCTTCAGCCAGCGCGGCACCACCCAGGTGCGGCGGGCCGCCTTGGGCATGCTGGAATAGCTGCGGGCCTGCTCGGTCACCGGGACAGCCTCTCCACCAGCTGGCGAGGCGTCACCCGGTGCTTGAAGGCGCGGCGCCCGTCGATCTCGATCACCGGGACGTCGTACCGGTGGGCCTCGTACAGGGCGGGGTCCGAGTCGATGTCCACCTCACGCACCGTGAACCGCACCTGGGCCCGCGCCGCCTGCAGCGCGTGTTTCGCATCGTCGCAGAGGCAGCAGCCCGACCGGGTGTAGAGGACGACCTCGCGCATCGCTACCTGTGCCGGCGGTGCCGCCGGTGGACTCGCGCCACGGGAGGCTGCCCGAGCGCGCCTCCGACCAGATAGGCGCGGAAGGCCTCGCGCGCAACGTAAGGCGCATGGATGCGCCATTTGAGCCCGTTCACCACCACCGCGGCCACCGCGATCTTCGGATCGTCCGCCGGCGCGAAGCCGACGAACCACGAGTAGTCCATGAACGGCCGCCGGTGATTCGACATCGAGCCGGTCTTGCCGGCGACCTCGATGTCGCCCAGCACCGACCGGCCGCGCTCCCGGAACGAGGAGGTCGCGGTGCCCTCGGTGACCGTGTACTTCATCATGTCGCGCAGCGCGGTGGCCGTCTCCTGCTTGAGCAGGCGGGAGGAACCGGTGGCCTTGAACGGCTCGCCGTCCACCTCCTCGATCAGGCTGGGCTCGTAGGCGACGCCGCCGTTCCCCACCGCCGAGGCGATCAGCGCCGCGTGCAAGGGGGACAGCTTCACCTTCCCGAAGCCGGCCGCGCTCTTCGCCAGGTCCAGCTTCCCGTCCGGGATGTTGGCGGGGGAGGCCTCGACCGGGACGTCCCAGATGGGCCGGTTGAAGAGGAAACGCTCGGCCTCCTTGCGCAGCGACTCGCCGTCGAGGTGCTTGACCGCCATCTTGGCGAAGACCACGTTGGCGCTCTTGGCCAGCGCCATGGAGAGCGACATGCAGCGCCGGTCCATGTGCGGCTTGTCCTCGAGCAGCTTGCCGACGATGCCGCGCAGGCCCCCGTGGTAGCAGGTCTCGGCGTCCGGCGAGACGCCGGCCTCGAGCAGCGCGGCGCCGGTGATGATCTTGAAGACCGAGGCGGCCGGGTACAGCGGCCGGGTGGCGAGCCCGTCGGACTTGCCGTCTTTCGCGTACTCGACCAGCGCCAGCACCTTGCCCGTCTTGGGATCGATGGCGACCAGCGCGCCCTGCATCGGCTGGTAGGTGCGCAGGAGCTTGACCATCTGCTTCTGCAGCGCGGGCTCGATCGAGATGCGCACGCGCTTCCCGTCCGCCGCCTCGGAGAAGTACCCCAGCGCGTCGCCGGTGCCGGTGAGCTTGGCCTTCCTCCACAGCGCGAGCCCCTCCAGGTGGCTGGCGTGCTGCGCCACGGCGTTGGCGGCGGTGGCGGGCACCGCGTTCACCTCGGCGGGGTGCTCCGGCGCGCCCGCGTCGGGGTGCTCGTCGATCTCGGAAGTGACGGCGCTCTCGACCGCGCGCTCGTCGTCCGTGACGTCCTCGCTGTCCCCCGACTCGCCGGGCGCGGCAGCGTCCTGCTGCGGCAGCGCTTGCGCCTGGCCGGCGTCCGCGGCCGGGGTGCCTTCCGCCTGCGCGAGCGTCCCTTCGCCGGCGCGCGCGCCGAGACCGCCGCCGAAGAGGAGCAGCGCGGCCAGAACGACGCCGTCGGCGGCGCCGGATCCTCGAGGTGCGTGGGGCTGGGTCACCGTCGGTTCACTGTACTTTTGGGGAGGGGTGCGCGGCAAAGAATCCCGGTGAGCAACCGCCGGGCGCGCCGGATTCCCCCCGCGCTTTCCACCCCCACCCCTCCACACCCCGGCTCCCGGCGGCTTGACGGCCGCACACGGCGTTGCGAGGTTCCTCCACCGTGCTGGAGCACGCGCGCAGCATCCTGGGCGACCTGCACCCGCGAAGCATCGTCGTGGTGCTGCTCATGCTGGCCCTGGCGGCGCTGCTCAGCCGATTCGTCAACTCGGTCGTGCACCGCACCCTCGAGCGGCACCGCCACGGCGGAACGCTGCCGCCGGAGTCGGTCACGCGGCTGCAGTTCGTCCGCCGCGTCGTCGATGCCGTCATCTGGCTGGTGGCGATCTCCATCGGCCTGACCCAGTTCCCCGAGCTGCGGGGCTTCTCCGCCGGGCTGCTGGCCTCGGCGGGAATCTCGGGCCTCATCGTCGGTTTCGCGGCCCGCAGCACGCTGGGGAACGCGGTCGCCGGCGTGACCATCGCCTTCGCGCAGCCGGTCCGCATCGGCGACGAGGTGGAGCTGCGAGGGGAGCGCGGGTCGGTGGAGGACATCGCCCTGCTCTTCACGGTGATCCGGCTCTGGGACGGCAAGCGGATGATCGTCCCCAACGAGACTCTCTCGACCGAAGTGGTCAAGAACCTGACGCTCGGCTCGGTCTCGCGCATGGTACGCACCGAGGTGCTGGTCCCACCCAGGGGCGATGCTCGCGGAACCAGGGAGGCGCTGCTCGGCGTCGCGGCGGCGGAGCCCGGGCTGGATCGGTCGGCCTCGCCGCCGCGCCTCGACTTCGTCAAGGTGGACGCGGCGGGCGCCTTGCTCCGGCTGTCGGCCACCTGCGCCGACGACGCCTCCGCGGCGCGGCTGACGCAGGCCCTCCTGGCCAAGGCCGCGCAGGTGGTCTACGGGATACAAGTATGAAGGGGACACCATAAAAACATGGTGTCCCCACCGCGAGGGAATGCCGAGTGAAGGCGGGCTGTTTTTCCATGTCCGAGGAGATCGAAACGTGAAGAACGCGTGGAACGTCGCGGTCGCTGCGTGCGTGAGCGGGGCGGTCGGGTACTTCGTCGGCGTGCAGATGCACTCCGGCGGCTCGGTGGGCACGCCGGTGCGCGCCGAGAGCCGGGCAGCCGCTCAGCAGCTGCCGCTACCTCCCGGCTCCGAGGTCGTCTACAAGGTCCCGGTCGGCCCGGCCCCGGTGAAGGGCGACCCCGAGGCCAAGGTCACCGTCGTCGAGTTCTCCGACTTCGAGTGCCCGTTCTGCGGCCGCGCGATCGAGGTCGTGAAGCAGGTCGAGTCCCGCTACGGCAAGGACGTCCGCCTCGCCTTCAAGCACAACCCGCTGCCGATGCATCCCGACGCGCCGTACGCCGCGCGCGCCGCGCTCGCCGCGGGCAAGCAGGGCAAATTCTGGCAGATGCACGACAAGCTGTTCGAGGCGAACATCGCGCGCACGCCGAACGGGCTCAAGCCCGACCGCATCGACCAGATGGCGCGCGACCTCGGGCTCGACCTCGACACCTTCCACCGCGACGCCGAATCCCAGGAAGCCAAGGACCAGGTGGAGGCGGACCAGGCGCAGGCGCGCGCGCTGGGCGCCACCGGCACCCCATACTTCTACGTCAACGGGCAGCGCATCGCGGGCGCCCAACCGTTCGAGCAGTTCAAGGTCGTGGTCGACGCGGCGCTCAAGCGCGCCGACGCGGCGCTGGCGAAGGGCGTTCCGCGCAAGGACCTCTACGAGACGCTGGTGAAGGACGGCCAGGCGGCCCCGCCCGCTCCGCCGCCGCAGCCCCCGCCCGCCGCGCAGGCGCGCAACGTCGACCTGGGGACCGACTCCCCCTGGACCGGGGCGAAGCACGCCAAGGTGACCATCGTCGAGTTCTCCGATTTCCAGTGCCCCTTCTGCCAGCGCGCCGAGCCGACCGTGCAGAAGATCCTCGAGACGTACAAGGGCGACGTGAAGCTCGTCTGGCGCAACGAGCCGCTCTCCTTCCACCCCAACGCGCTGCCCGCGGCCAAGGCGGCGATGGCGGCGCACAAGCAGGGCAAGTTCTGGCAGATGCACGCCCTGATGTTCCAGCAGCAGAACGAGCTGTCCGAGGCGAAATACGAGGAGTGGGCGAAGCAGATCGGCCTCGACCTGTCGCGCTGGCGCAAGGACAAGGCGTCGCCGGAGATCGCTTCCGCCATCGACGCCGACTCGCGGTACGCCAACCAGGTGGGCGCCGACGGGACCCCCGCGTTCTTCGTCAACGGCCGGCTGATCTCGGGAGCGATGCCCTTCGAGACGTTCAAGCCCGTGATCGACGAACAGATCGAGAAGGCGAACGCCGCGCTGAAGAAGGGCGTGAAGCCGGAGAAGCTCTACGAGGCGCTCGTCGCCCAGAACGTGCAGTCCTCCGGGCAGACCGAGCAGCAGGTGGCGGCGAAGATCGAGGTGGGCAACGCGCCGGTGCTGGGCCCGAAGAACGCCCCGGTGACGATCGTCGAGTGGTCGGATTTCCAGTGTCCGTTCTGCGGCCGCGTCGAGCCGACGCTGCAGCAGCTGCGGGAGCAGTACCAAGGGAAGATCCGCATCGCCTGGAAGAACCAGCCGCTCTCGTTCCATCCCAACGCCATGCCCGCCGCGGAGGCGGCGATGGCCGCGCACGAGCAGGGCAAGTTCTGGGAGTTCCACGACGCCCTCTTCAAGAAGCAGGGGCAGCTCGGCCCGGCCCTCTACGACGACCTGGCCAGGCAGCTCGGTCTGGACATGGACCGGTTCCGCGGCGCGATCCAGGCCCGCAAGCACGCCGCGCACATCCAGGCCGACATCGCCGCCGGAAATGCCGTCGGCGCCCAGGGCACGCCCACCTTCTTCATCAACGGAAAGAAGCTGGTCGGAGCGCAGCCGATCGACGCGTTCAAGCAGCTGATCGAAGCCGAGCTGGCCGGGGCCGTGGCCAAGAAATAGACGGGGGGCTGGACCTAAGCGCCCGTTTTGTGGTCGAGTAATTCCATGCCGTTGCCCGTTCTGTCGCGACCGCCTCCCATTCCGGGGAAGGATTATCGCATCCGTCCACTCAGGCGCGGCGACAAGGACACGCTGTTCAAGCTGCTCGCCGCGGACGGATGGGTGGTCCCCGCGTCCGACCAGGAGAACGTCCTCTCCTGGGTGGTGCAGCACCCGGAGATGGAATCGTTCGTTGCGCACCACGCGGCGTCCTACGGGAGCGTCTTCGCCGTCCTGACGCTCTCGCACCGGCCGCAGCTCCGGCTGGGCGGCCGGGTCGCCTGCATCGACCTCTTCGCGGTCGACGCGGGGCAGCGGGGAAAGGGCGTGGGCAGCGACCTGCTCGCGCAGGCCATGCGGCGCGCCGAGGCGCTCGGGTGCAAGCGCATGGAGCTGCGCCTGCCGGGGACGCGCGACGACCGGCACGACTTCTTCGAAGAGCACGGATTCTCCCTGGGTGGCGAGGCGCTCTACGTGCGCCGGCTCAACCCGCTGGGATGAACGGTTGAACGGCTCACGGATCCGCTACATCGGCGACATCTCGCGCGAGGACGCGGCGCTGCTCGCGCGCACGGCGGCCGGAGCGCGGCGCATCCTGGAGTTCGGCGCAGGCGCCTCGACGCAGGTGCTGGCGCAGGCGGCTCCCGAGGGAACCGAGATCGTCACCGTCGAGACCAAGGCCGGGTGGGTGGACCGCACCCGGGAGAACTTCCGGCGCCTGGGCATCTCGCGCGAGATCCGTTTCGTGCCCTACCGCGGGTTCTGGCGCGCCGTGGAGGGGCCCTTCGAGCTGATCTTCGACGACGGCATCGACCGCCTCCGCGCGGATTTCGCGGAGCGCGCCTGGCCGATGCTCGCGGCGGGCGGCTGCATGCTGTTCCACGATACGCGCCGGCCGCGCGACGCGCGCGTCGCCCTCCGCCACGTGGAGCGCGTGTTCCTCGAAGTCGCCTCCGTCCAGCTGAACCCGGAAGGCAGCAACCTCACGGTGGTGCGCAAGCAGGCGCCGCAGGAGTACGTGGACTGGAACGTGGCCGAGGGCCGCGCCCGCTGGGAGTACGGCCACGCCGACCCGCCTCCGGGCCTCTGGGGCGACAAGCAGTGATCTCTGGTCCAAACAAACGCACCACGGAGCACACGGAGCACACGGAGTTTTCGGGTTTTCAAAGAAACGTGATCTCCGTGTTCTCCGTGACCTCCGTGGTGCAGTTGTTTTTTCCTCATCTTGGCAGATCGCGGACCAGGCGCGCGGTCTTGCCCGGCTCGATCTGCAGCGTCTCTTCGTGGCGCTTCCCGTCGGCCGTCTCGAAGAGGATGGTGTGCGCGCCGGCGGGCAGCGCGATGGGGTTCGCGTCCGGCACCGGCGTCCAGCGGCCGGTCTCGCGTCCGTCGATGCTCACCCGCGCGGCGGGCCGCGTGTTGGTCACCAGGTAGCCGATCAGTGCCGAGGCCGTCTGCGCTTGCGACTCCGCGCGCGCGACGGCGGGGCGGGCGCCCGCGATCGGCTGGAGGGGGAGCGCCAGCGTCACGTCGATCACCCCGCTGGTCGTCCTCACCACGCGCCGCACGCTCACGTACCCCTCGAGGGTCGCGCTCAGGTCGTAGTCGCGGTCGGGCTGGAGGAGATCGGTCGTCAGCGGCGCACGCCCGATGGATCTCCCGGCGAGCCGGATCTCCGCCCCGATGGGCTCGCTGATGACGTGCAGGCGCGCCTCGCCCTCCGCGCCCGCGGACATCGCCGCACCCGCGCGCTGCAGCCCGGCGCCGAGCGCCGGCGTCGCCTCGTCCCCCGCCGGAGGGGCGGCTGGCGCGGCGTCGATCGCCATCGGCGCGTTCGAAGCGAGCAGACGCCGTTCGCCCTCGTGGGCCACGCGGCGCTGCGACCCGCGCAGGGGCCGTCGGCGTCCGGGCGGAGGCACCGCGGGCGGCTCCGCTCTGGCGGGCGGCTCCGCTCTGGCGGGCGGCTCCGCTCTGGGCAGCTCCGCTCTGGGCAGCTCCGCTCTGGGCAGCTCCGCTCTGGGGGGCGGCTCCGCTCTGGGCTGCTCGGCGCTGGCGAGCGGCTCCTCGCGGGCGGGCGGCTCCTCCGGCGCGAGCGCCGCCTCGACCTCGACGGGGCGCCGGCCCAGCTCGACCGTCGCGGTGAACGGCTTGTAGCCCGCGGCCTTGACCTCGATCCGGTGCCGTCCGGGCGACAGCAGCCGCAGGAACGGCGGCAGCGGGCCAGAGGACCTGCCGTCCACCAAAAGCTCGGCGGACACGGCCGGCTTCACGGTCACGATCACCTTGCCGGGCGCGGGGCCGCGGCGAAGCCCGAGGTACGCGACGCCGGCCAGCGCGACAACGCCCGCAGCGACCGCCACCCCGACGAGCCGCCGAGGCGATCCGGCGCGCGCTTTCCGGGGCCTGGTCAGCGGGCCTCTCCTTTCGGTGCGGCGCGCGGCGGTCAGCTCCCCCGAGCTGTCGAACCCCGGCGCGGCCCCTTCGCCCGGCCCGAGCACGCGCGTCGCCTGCGTCGCGCCGAGCTGCTCGGCCAGGAGCGAACCGTCGACCTCGACCGTCGGGGCTTCGGACGCCCACGGCCGCTCCGCTCCGCTGTCGGGCTTCGTCCGCGCGGTCGCAGCCGGTGGACGGACCAGCGTGTCGGCGTGCGGCGCGACGTCCCAGTCGCGGGCGGCGTCCGGGGAAGTCCTGTCCGGCTCGCCGAGCCCGATCCAGCGCTGCAGGCGCGCCTGCTCCTTGTCGTGCTCGGCGCGCAGCTCCTCGCGCAGGAACGCAGCGAGCTGTCGCGACCCCAGCGGCGCGCCGCCGAGCTGCGCGAACGGCAAGAGGTCGTCGTGCAGCTCGCTGCACCACTGGTACCGGTCGCGCGGCTCCGGGGCGAGCGCCGCCAGCACCACCCGGGAAAGCGCCTCGGGCACCTCGGGGTTCACGCCCGCAGGCGGGGGCACCTCGCCCTTGCGCACCTTCTCCAGGACGGCGAAATCGCTATCGCCGGTGAACAGCTTGCGCCCGCAGATCAGCTCCCAGAGCAGCACGCCCGCCGCGAAGACGTCGCTGCGATGGTCGAGGGGGTCCCCGCGCACCTGCTCGGGGCTCATGTAGCTGAACTTGCCTTTGAGGATGCCGGACTGCGTCTTCTGCAGCCGCCGCTCCGCCTTGGCGATGCCGAAGTCGATGAGCTTCACTCCGCCGTCGAAGCTCACCAGCACGTTCTGCGGGGACACGTCGCGGTGGACGATCCCGAGCGGGCTGCCCGAGGCGTCCCGCTTGCGGTGCGCGTAGTCGAGCGCGTCGCACACCCGCGCCGCGATGGCGCAGGCGTGCGGGATGGGCAGCGGTTGCCCCCGGCGTCGGTAGCGGTCGAGCAGCTGCCGCAGGTCGCGGCCGGAGATGTACTCCATGGCGATGTAGAGGGTCTCGTCGTGCTTGCCCAGCTCGAGGACCTGGACGATGTTCGGGTGCGAGAGCTGCACCGCGATGCGAGCCTCGTCGACGAACATGGAGACGAGCTCGGGGTCCTCGCCCATGGTGGGCAGGATTTTCTTGATGGCCAGGATGCGCTCGAATCCCTCGGCCCCGAACGCCTTGGCCGCGAACACCTCGGCCATCCCGCCCACGGCGATCCGGTCCAGCAGCAAGTACTTTCCGAACTGGACGGGCTGTCGCATGGAAGCGAAACGAGCGTAGTCTCATTGCGCGGCGACGAGCAAGGCGCCTGGAGGAGGATGGACGACGCGCCGGGAGGAGCCCACCGGATGCAGGCCTGCCACGCGTGCGGCAAGGAGATCGACCTCGGCCTGGGGGCGACCGCCGGCCGGCGCGACGAGTGCCCGCACTGCCGCGCGCCCTTGCACGCCTGCCGCAACTGCGCCGCGTACGACGAGACGGCGCGCTACGGTTGCCGGGAGCCGCAGGCCGAGCCGCCGCACGACAAGGACGCGGCCAACTACTGTGACTTCTTCGTCTTCCGCAAGGGCCCAGCCGCGCCGAAGGAGGAGGACCCCCGCGCGAAGGCCCTCGCCGCGCTGGACGCGCTGTTCAAGAAATAGTGCGCGACCTGAGCTACTTCGTCTCGCCCGCCAGCCAATCGAGGTACGGCTGATACCCCGCCTCGACCGGCACCGCGAGCACCTCGGGCACCTCGTACGGGTGCAGCTCGAGGATGCGCAGCTTGAGGCGCTCCAGGTGCTCGGCGCGGGTCTTGAGCAGCACCAGCACCTCGTTCTCGTCCTGCAGCTTCCCCTGCCAGCGGTAGATGGATCGGATGGCCGGCAGGAGGTTCGCGCACGCGGCCAGCCTCTCCTCGACCAGCGCCTTGGCCAGCTCCGCCGCCTTGTCGGCGCTCGGCAGGGTCGTGAAGACCAGCAGCGCGTCGGTCATCAGCGCACTCCTAGCACGCTCGGGCGCTCACGGCGCGTGCGCGACCGCGGCGCCCTGTCAAGCGGCGACGCCCAGCTCCCAGTGCAGCTCGTCGGGCGCCTTGCCGGTGACCCGGATGTAGCCCATGTGCACGCCGATCAAGTGATGCGCGGCGCACAGGCTGACCAGATTCGAAGGATCGTCGCTCCCTCCGGCCGAGCGGAACTCGATGTGGTGCGCATGGTCCGCCGCATGGCTGCAGCCCGGCACCTGGCAAAATCCCTTGTCTCGCGCGAGGACCCTTTGATGCGGCGTGGTCTGCCCCGCAAGGACCGGTCTCCACACCTCCACGAAGTGCGCGCACATCTGCCCGAAGCATTCCCCGGGCGACATCGGCCGGCCGGCGTCCTTCCTCGCCGCCCGACAGGCCACTAGGAAGAGCGCCGCCACGCGCCGGGGCAGCCAGACGTCGAATTCTCCCCGCGCGCACATCTGTCTTTCTTCTCCATCCTGCAGCTCCCGCTGGAGCGCGATGCAGGTGAGCCCCTGCGCTCGCTCGATCAACGCCTCGACCGACTGCTCGTCGGCGTAGCGCGCGATCAGCCGCGCCTTCTCATACGAGAGCCGGCGCTCCCGCAGCGCCTTCCGGAGCGACGGCAGCTCGTAGAGCCTCATCTCCAGGGCGGCGCGCTGCTCGACCGCCCGCCCACACATTCCAAGCCGCTCCTCGCAGTAATGGTCGAAGGACGCGAAGCCCAGACGGCGCCAGCCTGCCATCTTGCGGAACAGCATCGCGAGGTGCCCCAGAACGTCGCCCCACCGTTCACGCATTCGCGCAAGCCGCCGTAGCTCCGCGTCGAGCGCGCCCACGTTTGCCTTGGCATCGCAAAGCGGCTCCGGCGCGGCGACCGGCTCGGGCTCGCCGAGAGACGCCCAGCGCGCGGTCTCCTTCTCCAGCCACTCTCTCTCCGGCTCGTCGAACTGGACCGCAGGCGCACAGAGCAGAGGGTCTGCGGCGCCTTGCTCCTCAGGCACTTCGTGCGCGCCGAGGAACTCCTCGCAGATCCCTTGCACTCTTTGCCACCGCGGCGTGGTCACCCGGACGGCTTTCCCCGCGAGCCCCATCGCCTCGTCGACGGCCGGCCGGAACTCCGGCGGAACCTGCGCGCGCAGGCGCATCCATCTCTCGTCCTCTTCGGACTCCTCCGCGGACGGGTCTTTGGCGGCTTTCTTCAACGCGCGGACCGTCTCCCTGCGCGCCCGCTCCACCCAGGCTGCTTCGGCCTCGCCGTGCGCGGCGGGCAGCACCGCCTCCGCCTCGCGCACGGTCACCTCGCCAGCCCGGACCGCCGCCCGCAGAAGCGGCCGATCTCGCAGCTTCCGCGCCAGCCGCGTCATCTTCTGCGCCGTGCTCGGCGCGATTCCGAGCACTTCGCGCGCGTAGTCGCCGATGCACGAGTACCCGAGACGGAGCACGCGGTCGCCCTGCGCAAGCGCGTCAAGGGCCTCGCCAAGCGCAATGTCGAGCGCTCCGCGACCTCGCGCTACCCTGACGAGCAGAGCGTCAATGCTACGCACGCCGTCGTAGCACACGCCTTCGTCCCGCACCCGAGGCAGGGGCCACTCGAGGATCGAGGCGGCCGCAGCATAAGCTTTCAGCCGAACGTCGAGAGTGACGGTGTCGTGAGTACCCGCAGCCACGAAAAGATCGTAGCAGCCCCCTCCGACACTCGAAGATCGCCGTGGCCGGGCGGCTTCAACCCTTCTTCAGCCGCGAGAGTGCCGAGGCGACGGCGCCGGGGCCCTTCAGGCCCTTCTGCGCCATCCAGCCGATCACCTTGGGCCCGCCCGCCGCGAGCACCCCGAGCCACCCGCGCATGGTCAGGCGCAGCAGGCCGGAATGCAGCTTGACGCGGATCTTCTCGTGCTCGTCCTTCGCCACGATGTGCTGGAAGAACAGCACGCCGAGGTCCCCCACGTCCGCCTTCGGCCGCGCCGTGATGGCGTCCACCGCGCCCGGCGCCAGCGTCAGCTCGAAATCCGGGTCCATCGCCTTCCCGGCCTCGAACGCAGGTTTCCCCTCGACCGAGTGGAAGCGGAAATCGCCCGGCACGTCGGTGAACCGGACGCCCACCTCCGCGGCCTTCTTCAGCGACGATGCGGCGCGCCGCGAGGCCTCGCTGGTCTCGAAGAACCGCCTCAGCTTGACCTCGGAACCCTCGGAGGCCGACGGGACGCTCTCTGTCATGCAGCGCAAGCTAGGTCGCCCGCCAGTCGCGAGCAACAGCCATCTGCTGCGCCGCGTCCGCGAGAAGCCTACACTGCGGCTCCAATGACGCCGCGCGAGGTGGCACAGACGCTGCGGGAGATCTCCCAGCTCCTGCAGATCAAGGGCGAAAATGCCTTCAAGGTCCGAGCTTACGACCTGGGCGCCGACGCCTTCGACGCGCTCCCCGGCGACCCGGGCGCGCCAGGCGGGCTGTACGAACGGGTCAAGAACGGCACGCTGACCGAGCTCGGGGGCGTCGGCAAGGCGATCTCCGAGAAGGTGGCCGAGTTGGTGAACACCGGCCGGCTGCGCTACCTCGACGAGCTGCGCAAGGAGTTCCCGCCCGGCGCGCTCGACCTGATGCGCATCCCGGGGCTGGGCCCGCGCAAGGCCGCGATTCTCATCCGCGAGCTGGACGTCGGGAACCTCGCCGACCTGGAGCGCGCCTGCCGCGAGCACCGCGTGCGCGGCCTGAGAGGATTCGGGGAGAAGACGGAGCAGCAGATCCTGCAAGGCCTCGAGGCGCTCCAGACGAACCAGCAGCGGCAGCCGCTGTACGAAACGCGACGCGTGGCCGAGAAGCTGCTCGACCGCGTGCGCTCCGCGCCGGGCGTGACGCGCGCCGAGATCGCCGGCAGCGTGCGCCGGTACAAGGAGACGAACGCGGACGTCGACCTGGTCGCCGCCGCGCCCGATCCCGCGCCGGTGATGGAGCAGTTCGCCGGCACGTCGGAAGCGCTCGAGGTGCTGGCGCGCGGTCCGACCAAGTGCTCCATCAAGCTGCGCGACGGCCTGCAAGCCGACCTGCGCGTGGTCACCGAGGCGCAGTTCGCCAGCGCCCTGCACCACTTCACCGGCAGCAAGCAGCACCACGTCAAGCTGCGCGGCATCGCGCGGGACAAGGGGCTCTCCATCTCCGAGTACGGCCTGGCGCGCCTCGACCCGACGCAGGGCCCGGCGCCCGAGGTGCGCGACGAGGCGGAGCTGTACCGCATCCTGGGCCTC
>WNEY01003005.1_pt1 | contig 12799 bp, 9 predicted proteins | sample 5400531 | NCBI WGS metagenome assembly WNEY01 (sample SAMN13153338, study PRJNA577476) | soil metagenome | isolation source: 200 cm saprolite under Douglas fir tree site 1 | place: USA:California | collected 2015-04-18
CGTTCCGCCGCGTGGGCCACGAACTGCCGCTCGTCGGCGTCGGCGGCGTCGATTCGGCGGAGGCCGCCTGGACGAAAATTCTCGCCGGCGCCTCGCTCGTGCAGCTTTATTCCGGAATGATTTTTCACGGCTTCGGGCTAGTCGGCAAAATCAAGAGCGGCTTAGAGGAGCGTCTCCGGCGCGCAGGCTACATCTCGGTCGCCGATGCGATCGGCGCCGAGGCGCGCGCGATCGCGGCCGAGCCGTGGCCGACCTGATTAAGGGCGGTGATTAAGGGCGGCGCGAGCCCACGCGCGCAAGCCGCGCGATCAGCCAGATCGGAAACACCAGCACGGCGCCGAGGATGAAATAGCGCCAAACGGAATCGATCGCATCCCAGCCGAGATTGATGATGCGGCGGACGAGCCGCTCCACTCCACCAGATGTTCCACGGATCGAAGCCGAGCACGTGCAACAGCACACCGATCACGATCGACAGCAGGATCAGCCGCACCGCCACCCAGAAGGGCGAGCCTCCGAAAAACCGCTCTAGTTGGTTATCGGCCATGGTCTCCTCCGTTCCGCGCGCGCCCGTTTAGCACGGCGGCCGCAGCTAGGCGAGGCGAGGCTTGACCGCAAGAGGCGGGCCGGCGCTTGCTTCATATTCGGGAACGCCCATGCGCTCGCCATCGCTTTTTATTTCCTCCGGCGATCCGCTGCTCGACCGCCGCTTCGAGTGGGCGGACGGTTTGCTCGGACGCGGGGAGCCGCGTGCCGCCGCGGAACTGCTCGAAGAGATCCTCGCGCGGGCACCCGAATTCATCGCCGGATGGTTCTTGCTAGGCCACGCGCGCGAGCAGGCGGGCGAGCGCCGCGGTGCGATCGAAGCCTATCGTCGCGCGCGCGCATTCGATCGCGACGACCGGCTGGGGGCGGGTTTGCGACTCGCCCGGCTCGGCGAGCGTGAAGCATCCGGCGCCATGCCGCGGGCCTATGTCCGCACGTTGTTCGATCAATACGCCGCGCGTTTCGACGGCGAGCTCCGCGACGCGCTTCATTATCGCGGGCCCGAGCTCTTGCGCCGGGCGATCGACAAGGTTTTCGGCGCCGATCGGCGCTTCGCCCGCGCGCTCGATCTCGGCTGCGGCACCGGCCTGATGGGCGAGGTCATGCGGGGAAGGACGGACGAGCTTGTCGGCGTCGACCTTTCGCCGGCGATGCTCGCGGCGGCGGAACGAAAACGCATTTATGACCGGCTCGCCGTCGATGACCTGGTCTCGTTTCTTGCAACGGAAGAGCGGCCGTTCGATCTGATCGTCGCCGCCGACGTGTTCGTTTACCTCGACGACCTGGCGCCGGTCTTGCATCTCGCCGCCGGACGGCTCGCGGCCTCCGGCGCGATCGCCTTCAGCGTCGAGACGCATGCCGGCCATGGCGTGATCCTGCGCGACACGCTTCGTTTTGCCCATGGCGAGCCGCATGTGCGCGCGGCGGCGGCGGAGGCCGCGCTTGATGTCGCTTATCTCGCGAAGGCCTCGACCCGGATCGAAAAGAATTCGCCGGTCGAAGGCCTCCTCGCCGTCTTACGCGCGGCCGCGGTTTAGTCGTGGCGGAAGAGAAGCGTCGCGATCAGCCCCGTCAGGAGCGCGATCAGCGCCGTGCCGAGGCCGTAAAAGAAGCGGTGATTGCGCGCCTCCTGCGCGATCACCGCCTCGAAGCCCGTCTTCACCACTTCGATCGCGGTTTGTTGTTGCGCGAGCAAGGCGCCCTTGGCGATCAGGAGGGTTTCGACCTGATAATCGCCGGTCTGCGCGGTGCCGGGCATTGGCACGGCGGCGCGAAAAAACCGCGGGGTCAGGAAGGTCACTCCCTTGGGATCGGCGGTATAAGCGCCTTCGTTTGTCTTCACGCGCAGGAACGCCGCGCGGAAGGAATCCTCCGGCGGCACGTCGACGACGTCGCTCCCGGCCGGCGGCGGCAGCACGTTATTGACGAGCCCGATCCGGTAGCGGCGCAGCATCTCGGCCGAGCCGATTTCGGCGATCGGCTTGTTGCTCATCACTGCGAGGTAGGAAGGTACTTGGCTGAACTCGCGCGAGTCCCTGTTCACCCAAAGGCCCAGCATCCGCTCCTTGTGCCGTGTGACATAGGATCGCGCCGGCCCACGCACGCTGACGACGACGTCGTAGGCGCCGATCTGCGTATTCGGCGGCGCCTCGTCGATGGCGCCGAACAGGACGAGTTCCGTGCCGGCGAAGTTCGAGGTGATCAGCACGCGGTGAGTGGAAACCGAGGTCACCAGCCGCTCGGCCTGCGCCGGCGGTGCGAGCCATCCGGCGCCCAATAAGGCTGCCGCCAACCACCCGATCTTGCCGCCCCGCCTCATTCCCAGATCTCCTTGGGAACTACCGAGAAGGCTTCGATGGGCTGATTAACGAGGTCGGCGGCGACGCGCACGCCGACGGCGATGATGATCAATCCCAACAGCAGGCGAAGCTGCTCGGCACGGATCGCCTGGCCCGCACGGGCGCCGAACTGAGCGCCGAACACGCCGCCCACCATGAGCACGAGCGCGAGCATGGCGTCGACGGTGCGGTTTTCGACTGCATGCAGAACCGTCGCCACCAGCATCGTCAAGAGGGTGAGAAAGAGCGACGTTCCCACCGAAACGGTGGTCGGCACGCGCATGAGATAGATGAGCGCGGGAACGAGCAGGAAGCCGCCGCCGACACCCATCACGGCGCCGATGAAGCCCGCGGCGAATCCGATCACCGTGATCGGAATCGCCGAGACATAAATGCGCGACTGGCGGAAGCGCAGCTTCAAGGGAAGGCCGTGAAACCAGGCGTGCGTTCCCGGGCGCCGCAGGATCGGCGGCGTGCCGCGCCAGGTGCGCACGATCGCCCGCACGCTTTCCGCCGTCATCAATCCGCCCACGATGGTGAGAAGCACGATGTAGGCCAGCGCGATGAAGAGGTCGAGCTGGCCGGCGCGCCGCAGGAGCGCGAAGAACCACACGCCGGAAGCCGTGCCCAGGATCGCCCCCGACAAGAGCACGAACCCGAGCCCGAGATCGACGAGCCGCTTGCGCCAGTAGCTAAACGCGCCCGCAAACGAGGATGCCGCCATATGGCTCGGCACGCTGGCGACGGCGACGGCGGGTGGGATACCGATGAGGATCAACAGCGGCGTCATCAGGAAGCCGCCGCCGATGCCGAACATGCCGGAGATGAATCCGATCGCGACACCGAGGCCGAGGATCAGGAAGATGTTGACCGGCAGCTCGGCGATCGGAAGATAAATGGGCACTGGCGATATCCGCTGGGCTCATGCGGCCGCTTTTCGGGCGGCGATTCTGCATCAAAGGCCGCCCGGCGCGCTTGTCAATAAAAGTCGCAGGCGAAGATTAGTTCTTGACCGCTCGTTTGCGCGGCGCGGCCGCTTCGGCCTTTTCCCATTCGGGCTTGAGCCGGGCATTGTTGGCGGCATCCTCGAGCGGGGTCGCCGACCAGGTCTGCACCGCGAGTTTTGCCGCCGTCAAACTCTGCGCATCGAGCCGGCCCGCCACGTCATCGCGTTTCTTGGCGGCATCCGCGTCGCCCTGGTTCGCGGCGAGCGCGAACCAGCGGAACGATTCCGCCATATTCTGCTCCACCCCGAAGCCGCGCGCATAGAGCACGCCGAGATTATATTGGCTGTCGCGCACGTTGCGCTCGGCCGCCATGCGGAACCAGCGGGCGGCGCTCTTATAGTCGGGCTTGCCGTCAAGGCCTTCGGAATAGAGCACGGCCAGATTATGCATGGCCTTGGCGTGCCCCGCCTCGGCGGCGATCGCATAGTAGCGGCGCGCCTCGGCGCTGTTTTTCGCCGCGCCATAGCCTTTTTCGTAGATGTTGCCGAGCCGGTAAGCGGCCGGCATCGAGCCGTGCGACGCGGCGATCTCGAACCAGCGCCGGGCCTCGACGGTATTCGTTTGCACGCCCCGGCCTTCGAACCAGCGCGCGCCGATTTCGTAGGCGGCGGCGGGGTCGGCGGCCATCGCCGCCGTCCGCAAGGCGGCCGTGCCGATCGAGCCCGGAAGCTCGGCGCGCGCGGGAGCGAGGGCGCTTTCCATCGGCGCGTTCACCGGTTTTACGCTCTTGATCGAGCCGGTCGGCTCAGGGTCGGTCTCGGGCTTCGCCAGCAGACTCGACGAAGGCATGGAACCCACGACGCCGGATGGCGGGGCGCTGGCGATCGCGGGATCCGGATCGGAGGGCGTTGCCGATTGCTTTTCCGCCGGCGCCGGCTCCGTCTGCGGCGACCCGGCGGGCGGTGCCGGCGGCTCCGCGTGAAATATGATCGGCATCCACACGCCGCTGAAGCGCACGGCGCCGAATAGAAGCAGCATGGCCATCAGGCCGATGAACAGCGCCTGCTTGCGGCGAGGTTTGCTCGGCGCCTTTGTCGCGTCTTTTTGCGCGGAGGCGGGCAAATTCTGCTCGGCCGCGGCCGCTTGCGCGGCGCGCCGGGCGGCGGCGATGAAGTCGGAGGTTCGCGTCGAACTTTCCGGCAATTTCGACACGATCCCGCCGAGCGCGGCTTCCGATTGCGCGATGCGTTGCGCGGCACTTTGCGGCCCGCTTGGGGCGCCGGATCCCGGCTCGAGCGGATAATCGCCGCCCTCTTCGCTGGCGCTGGTGACCGATGCGGTTTCGGGATCGCCTGCGATCGGGCGCGGCACGGCGCGGACGGCGGGCGCGCGCGGCGGCGAGGCCGGCTCTTGCTTCACCTCCGGCGGGCGCGGCAAGGGCGCCGGTCTCACTTCGGGCTCCACCTCGGCGAGCCGCCGCTCCTGAATCTCGGCGAATCGCGTGGCCGCGGGCGAGGACGAGCGCATGGCGCGTTCGGCGACGTCGATCGCATTGGCGCGCACTTCGTGGATCTGGCCGAACAGATCGTTCAAGCCGCGTTCCAGATTGCCGAGACTGGAGAGCTTCATCTCGGCGGCCGCGAGCTTGTCGACGAGGCTTTTCATCGTGGTTTCTAAGCCGCCGGCCTCGCCCCGGTCGCCGCGCTCGAGCGCGTTCTCGATTTGCTCGAGCCGGTGCTTGATTTCGTCGAGTACCGCGGCACCCGCCGGCTGGCGCGCCGCCGTTTCGGCGCGCTCGGCGAAGGTGTCGATGCGCCGCTCCAGCGCGCTTACCACGTCGAGCACGGCGCTTTCGCCGGGCGAGGCGGAGTGCTCGAACTTGTGCACGAGCATTTCGATCTGGCCGACGAGCGTCTTCAGCGCGTCACCCGGAAGCGCGTTCGCCAACAGCTCGCGGATCTCGCCGGTTTGCGCCTGCAGGCGGTCGACGGTGGCGCCGTCGATGCCACGCGCGTTGAGCTGGTCGAGCTTGTTCGAGAGCGCCTGCAAGTCGCGCTCGACGGCGGAAAAATTCTCGGCCGGACGAACGTCGGCGAGCGCGCCGCGAATTTCCTTCAGCGCATCGATGATTTCGCCCGCGCTCTCGCCCGAGCCTCCGAGCGAAGCGTGGTCGATCCGGCGCGCCAGCGCCTCGATCGTCCGCTCCAAGATCTCGATCGAGCGCCGGGGTGCGAGCTCGGAAAGCGTGCGCGCGAGCTCGGCGACCTCGCGCCGCACCGTCTCGATGGATTCGGCCTGCACGCTCGCGCGGCGAAGCGCCTGCATTTCGTCGGCCATCGTCTTGAGTTGGTGTTCGAGCCCGGCGAGATCGGAGCCGGCGCGATGGCCGAGACCGAAGCGCGCGTCGATCGCGGCCAACCGCCGTTCGAGATCGCCGCCGCGCACGCCCTGATCGAGCGCCGCCTGTCGCACCGTGATCTCGGCGATCGCGGCGTCAAGTTCGGCAATCGAGGGCGAGGCCGCGGGCGCGACCGGGCGCGTGTTTTCTTGCTCGATCCGGCGGCTCATCGCCTCGATGGCGCCGGTGATATCAGAAAGCTTGCGCTCGATCTCGGGCTCGCGCGCATCGGCGGCCGAGCGGTTCTGCGAAAGCAATGTTTCGAGCCGGTGATCGAGCCGGTCGATCGCCGTCTTGATATGATGCGGCGCGCCTTGATCGTTGGCGCGGACGTCGCCGATCAGCGTTTCGATCCGCTGGGTGAGGGCGTCCAGCGAATGGACGAGAACACTCTCTTCCCGCTCGCCGCGCTTGTCGCGCGCGCGCGGCTCATGCTGCATGAAATGATCGAGCCGTTCGGAGATGTCGTCGAGCCGCTGCTCGAGGCGGTTGCTGTCTGGGCGCCGGTGCGCGGGCGGGCGCGCCGCATCCCGCTCGCTGGCAGTTTCGCGGATCGCCGCTTCCAGCCATTCCCCGACCGAAAGGCCGGAACGGCGCGCCGCTTCCCGGGCCGTGGCCCAGGTATCGGGCTCCACCGCATTGACGCTCCAGGGGACGCTCGCGGTCATGGCCGATCCGTTCGAGGAACACGGAGCCCAAGGTCGGGCGAATGATGACGCTCCTTTCGCAACCCTTTCATTCACACGGTAAATGGGGGGTTAATGCCCGCCTTGACCGTTAGGAAAGACGCCGCGGCTCGCGGTATCTTGACGTTTACGTAAACTGCCAGTATGGAGGTCTCGAGCCCGGGAGGAAAAGCTATGCGCGGCGACATTGACTCCATTGGCGAGAGCAAGCGGCGCAAGGACATGTCGAATCTGGCGGAGGGCTTCGACCCCGATGCCTGGGGCGCACGGACCGACCGTGAAACCTTCAGCATTCGCGACCTCACGCGGGAATTCGACGTCACCGCTCGCACCCTTCGCTTTTATGAGGAGCGGGGATTGCTTTCGCCCCGCCGCGAGGGCCAGGAGCGGGTCTACGGCCGGCGCGACCGGGCGCGGCTCAAGCTTGCGCTGATGGGCAAGTGCGTCGGCTTTTCACTCGATGAGATTCGCGCAATGCTCGATCTTTACGACCTCGGCGACGGCCAGGCCACGCAGCTCAAGGTCGCCCTCGAGCGCTTTCACGACCAAATCGCGCGCCTGAAATCCCAGCGGCAGCATCTGGACCGGGCGATCGCCGAGCTACAACGCGCGAGCGACCATATTGCGAAGAAGATCGCCGCGCGTTAGCGCGCCGCAACGAAGAGCCGGAGGGAAAAATGCCAAGCTATAAGGCGCCTGTCGACGACGTCCTCTTTCTTTTGAAGGAGGTCTTTCACGTCGAGCGCTACGACAACCTGCCGCGCTTCGCCGACGCCAACATCGAAACGCTTGCGGCGATCCTCGGCGAGGGCGCGAAGTTCTGCGAGGAAGTATTGCAGCCGCTCAACCGCGTCGGCGACAAGGAAGGCTGCAAGCGCAATGCCGATGGCTCGGTGACGACGCCGAAGGGCTTCAAGGAAGCCTACCGGCAAATGGCCGAGGGCGGCTGGATCGGCCTTTCCGCCGAAACGGAATATGGCGGCCAGGGTCTGCCGCACATGGTCGACGCCGCGGTGAATGAATTCGTTTCTGCCGCCAACATGGCCTTCGGCATGTATCCCGGGCTCTCGAAGGGCGCCTATCGCGCGATCGCGACCCACGGTAACGACGAGCAGAAGAAGAAGTATCTGCCCAAGCTCGCCTCTGGCGAATGGTCGGGCACGATGAACCTGACCGAGCCGCAATGCGGCACCGATCTCGGCCTGATCCGCGCCAAGGCCGTGCCGCAGCACGACGGCAGCTACAAGATTTCCGGCAGCAAGATTTTCATTTCGGCCGGCGAGCATGATCTGGCGAAGAACATCGTGCATCTCGTGCTCGCGCGCATCGAAGGCGCGCCCGAAGGCGTAAAGGGCATTTCGCTGTTCGTGACGCCGAAGCTGAAGGTCAATGCCGACGGCACCGTCGGCGGCCCCAACGGGGTCACCTGCGGCTCGATCGAAGAGAAAATGGGCATTCACGGCAACTCGACCTGCGTCATCAACTACGACGAGGCGACCGGCTGGCTCGTGGGCGAGGCGAATCGCGGCTTGAACGCGATGTTCGTGATGATGAACGAAGCCCGGCTCGGCGTCGGTATTCAGGGTCTCGCGCTCTCCGAAGTCGCCTATCAGAACGCCGCGCAATACGCCAAGGATCGCCTGCAGGGCCGCGCGATCTCGGGCGTGAAGGCGCCCGACAAGCCGGCCGATCCGATCATCGTGCACCCCGACATCCGCCGCATGCTGATGACGATGCGCGCCTTCAACGAAGCGGCGCGCGCGCTGATGCTGTGGACCGCGCTCAAGGCCGATGTCGCGCTGCAATCCGACGACGAAAAGACCCGCCAGGCCGCCGACGATCACATGGGCTTGTTGACGCCGGTGATCAAAGGCGTTTTCACCGACAAGGGCTTCGAGAACGCGGTGATCGCGCAGCAGGTATTCGGCGGCCACGGCTACATTCAAGAGCACGGCATGGAGCAGTTCGTGCGCGATGCGCGCATCGCCATGATCTACGAGGGCGCCAACGGCATCCAGGCGCTCGACCTCGTCGGACGCAAGCTGCCGAAGGACGGCGGCCGCGCGCTGATGACCTTCTTCAACGAGGTATCCGCCTTCGCCAAGGAGAATGCGGGCGAGGAGATGAAGCCCTATGTCGCGCCGCTACAAAACGCGCTCGGCCACCTGCAACAGGCATCGATGTGGTTCATGCAGAACGCCGTCGGCAAGCCCGACAATGCCGGCGCCGGCTCCTACGACTTCATGCACCTCTTCGGCTTGGTTGCGCTCGGCTATATGTGGGCCCACATAGCCAAGGCGGCCTTGGCGCAGAAGAAGAACGGCAACGGCGCGGGCCCGCGCATGGATACGAAGCTCGTTACCGGCAAATTCTTCATGGAACGCATGTTGCCCGAAACTGCCGCCCATCTCGCCCGCATCCAGGCGGGCGCCGGCAGCGTCATGGAACTCCCAGCGGAGGCATTCTGATATGGCCAAATCGAAGAACAAACCTACCAAGGCAGCAGCTAAAAAGCCGGCGTTGAACGGCGGCGCCGCCACCCGGCACGCGCGCGACGCCTTCGTCTACGATCACGTGCGCACCCCGCGCGGCCGCGGCAAGAGCGACGGCGCGCTGCACGAATGCACGACGCTGGAGCTCGCGCGCCAGGCGCTGGTCGCGATCAAGGAGCGCAACAAGTTCGATCCCAAGCTGGTCGAGGACGTGGTGCTTGGCTGCGTCGATCCGGTCGGCGAGGCGGGCAGCGACATCGCGCGCGTCGCGGCGATCGCGGCCGACTACGGCAAGGAAGTGCCGGGCATTCAGATCAACCGCTTCTGCGCCTCCGGCCTCGAGGCGGTGAATTTCGCGGCGGCGCAAGTCATGTCCGGCGCCAAAGAACTCGCCATCGGCGGCGGTGTCGAATCGATGTCGCGCGTCGGCATCGGCGCCTCGGGCGGCGCCTGGCCGGTGGACCCCTCGATCGCGATCAAGTCCTATTTCATGCCGCAGGGCGTCTCCGCCGACCTGATCGCCACCAAATACGGCTTCTCGCGCGACGACGTCGACGAATACGCGGTGATGAGCCAGAAGCGCGCGGCGAAGGCCTGGGAAGAAAAGCGTTTCGCCAACTCCGTCATTGCGGTCAACGACGTGAACGGCCTGCCGATTCTGGTGAAGGACGAGCACATGCGGCCGGAGACCAACATGCAGTCGCTGGCGAGCCTGAAGCCGTCCTTCGTGCAGATGGGCGAGTTCGGCGGTTTCGACGCGGTGGCCACGCAAGCGCATCCCGACGTCGAATACGTCAAGCACGTGCATCACCCCGGCAATTCATCGGGCATCGTCGACGGCGCCGCCGCCGTGCTGATCGGCTCGAAGGAAGCGGGCAAGGCGATCGGCAAGAAGCCGCGCGCGCGCATCCGCCAGTTCGCCTCGATCGGTTCCGATCCCGCACTGATGCTGACCGGGCCGATCGACGTCACCGAGCGCGTGCTCGAAAAGGCCAAGATGAAGCTCTCTGACATCGATCTCTTCGAGTTGAACGAGGCCTTCGCCGCCGTGGTGCTGCGCTTTATGCAGCACTTCGGCATCGACAAGGACAAGATCAACGTCAATGGCGGCGCCATTGCCATGGGTCATCCGCTCGGCGCCACCGGCGCGATGATTCTCGGCACCGCGCTTGATGAGCTGGAGCGCACCAACAAGCAAACTGCGCTCATCACCCTTTGCATCGGCGCCGGCATGGGCACGGCGACGATCATCGAACGCGTTTAATGCCGTCGTCCTGAGGTGCTCGCGCGAAGCGCGAGCCTCGAAGGATGACGAAACGGGAAAAGCGGGGAAGGCAGATGACTTACAAAAATTTCAAGTTCGACGTCGACGCCGATGGGATTGCGCTGGTCACCTGGGACATGCCCGGCAAGTCGATGAACGTCATCGACCAGAGCGTCACCGAGGAATTGTCGGCGATCGTCGATCAGGTCGCGGGCGACGGCGCGATCAAGGGCGCGGTCGTCACCTCGGGCAAGGATACCTTCTCCGGCGGCGCCGATCTCACCATGCTGCAGGGTCTCGGCAAAGCGTTCGCCGAAATTTCGAAGGCGAAGGGCGAGCAGGCCGCAATGCAGCTCTTCTTCGACGAGTCGCGCAAGCTTTCGCTTGTCTTCCGCAAGCTGGAAAAATCCGGCAAGCCGTGGGTCGCGGCGATCAACGGCACCTGCATGGGCGGCGCCTTCGAGCTCGCGCTCGCCTGTCACCGCCGCTTCGCCGCCGACAATCCGAAATCGCGGCTCGGCCTTCCCGAAGTGAAGGTCGGCCTCTTTCCCGGCGGCGGCGGCACCCAACGCGTGCCGCGCATGATCCAGACCACCGACGCGCTGCAGTTCCTGTTTCGCGGCGAGCAGCTTCGCGTCGCCAAGGCCAAGGACATGAAATTGATCGACGAGGTCGTGCCGGCCGACAAGCTGGTCGAGAGCGCCAAGGCCTGGATCAAGAACGGCGGCAAGGGCGTGCAGCCCTGGGACGTCGATGGCTTCAAGCTGCCGAGCGGCCCCGTCTACTCCAAGGGCGGCATGATGACCTGGCCGCCGGCGAACGCCATCTATCGCCGCGAGACCTACGACAACTATCCGGCGGTGAAGGCGATCCTGAAATGCGTGTTCGAGGGCCTGCAATTGCCGATGGACACCGCGCTCAAGGTCGAATCGCGCTATTTCGCCAACATCCTGCGCTCGAAGGAAGCGAAGGCGATGATCCGCACGCTGTTCCTCTCGATGCAGGAACTAAACAAGGGCGCCCGCAGACCGCCCAACGTGCCCGCGAAAAAGATCACCAAGGTCGCGATCCTCGGCGCCGGCTTCATGGGCGCGGGCATCGCCTATGTCAGCGCGCAGGCGGGCATCGACGTTGTGCTTCTTGACCGCGACAAGGAAGCGGCCGAGCGCGGCAAGCAGCTGTCGCAAAAGCTGATATCCGACCAGATCGCCAAGGGCCGCGCCAAGGCGGAGGACCGCGACGCGTTGCTCGCGCGCATCCACACCACGGCGGACTTCGCCGACATCGCCGGCGTCGATCTCGTCGTCGAAGCGGTGTTCGAGGATCGCAAGATCAAGGCCGACGTGATGGCGAAATCGGAAGCGGTGATCGGCCCCGATGTGATCTACGGCTCGAACACCTCGACGCTGCCGATCACCTCGCTCGCCGAGCTGTCGAAGCGGCCGGACCATTTCGTCGGTATCCATTTCTTCTCGCCGGTCGACAAGATGATGCTGGTCGAGGTGATCAAGGGCAAGAAGACCGGCGATGCGGCGATCGCGATGGCGCTCGACTACGTCCGTGCGATCAAGAAGACGCCGATCGTCGTCAACGACTCGCGCGGCTTCTACACCTCGCGCGTGGTCGGCACCTATATCCGCGAAGGGCATCTGATGCTGACCGAAGGCGTGCCGGCGGCGATGGTCGAGAACGTCGGCCGCATGGCGGGCATGCCGGTCGGCCCGCTCTCGCTCAACGACGAAGTGGCGGTCGATCTCGCCTGGAAAATCCTGCAGGCGACCAAGAACGACCTGGGTGCCGCGGTCATCGATCCGCGCCAGGAAAAACTCTTGGAGGAAATGGTCGTGAAGCGCGGCCGCTATGGCCGCAAAAACGGCAAGGGCTTCTACGATTATCCGGAGAACCAGCCGAAGCGCCTGTGGCCCGGCATTCCCGAGATCGTCGGCAAGCCGAAGCCCGGCGAAGCCTTCGACGTGGCGGAGTTGAAGGCGCGCTTCCTCGCGATCCAGGCGCTCGAGACCGCGCGCTGCGTCGAGGAGGGCGTCATCACCGATATGCGCGACGCCGATGTCGGCGGCATTCTCGGCTTCGGTTACGCGCCGTTCACCGGCGGCCCGCTGTCCTACATCGATTTCATGAGCAGCAAGGAGTTCGCCAAACTTTGCGACAAGCTTGCCGGCAAATATGGCGAGCGCTTCAAGCCGAACGCACTCTTGAAAGAGATGGCGGCGCGCAATGAGACCTTCTACGGCCGCTTCCAGAAGCCGGCGGAGAAGCAGAAGGCGGCATGAACCCGGCTGCTTCCCGCAATGGCCGCTGCGGCGTATAGGGTGAGGGTTCGACACTGCGGAGGGCGGATCATGCTCCGATTTCGGCTCTTGCTTCTGTTCGCGCTCGTTTGCGCGGCGCCTGCCGCGCTCGCGCAGACGTCGGCGCCGAAGGCCGCGCCGGAGAGCGAAAACGGCCGCTACAGCATGAGCCCGGTCGCCGACGGCGTGTTGCGGCTCGATACACGCACCGGCCAGGTTTCGCTCTGCCGCCAAAAGAACGACGGCTGGGCCTGCGAGGCCACCGCCGACGACCGTAGCGCCTATGAGAAGGAAATCGCCCGCCTGCAGGCAAAAGTCG
>WNEY01002873.1_pt1 | contig 12798 bp, 10 predicted proteins | sample 5400531 | NCBI WGS metagenome assembly WNEY01 (sample SAMN13153338, study PRJNA577476) | soil metagenome | isolation source: 200 cm saprolite under Douglas fir tree site 1 | place: USA:California | collected 2015-04-18
GTGTAGCCCCAGTAATGTTCGGTGATGAACTCCTCGTGCGACCCAGCCGGAATATTTTGCGGTTCGCCAGTCGCGGTCATCGCGAGCGATTCCCACTTCGAACCGCGGCGCCAGGAATACGCCACCTTTATTCCAAGATCGGCATGTTCGATTTCGTGTTTCATCGGCAACGCGAGATAGTTTTCACCGTAAAAAGCGCGCGCGACGAGCGCGATGGCCCGGCGCGGAACGAGTTCGCGAATGAACACAACGCCGCGCCGCCAGGTGTCGGCCGATTTCTTGCGGACGTAGAAACGCAGATTCAATTCTTCAAAATCGCGATGGAGCGGGATCGGGAGTCCGAGCAAACGCGTGTCGAGGAAAAGGAAGCCAACGACGCTGACGAATGTTTCGCTATTTTCGTAATCGAGCTCCGTGCCCGGCGGAACAAGTGGCGCAATGATCGCTGGATCGACAACGAAATTGAGCATGGCGAGATACCGCCAGTTCGCGGTGAGAAATGGTTTCACGCACGCGGAAATTTTCCGACGGTCACAGACCGCTGCTACAAGATCGACAATTGATCAGTGCAATAATTTTTCGAGCGACGGATCCGGCTGGGTGCCGAGCGACGTCGCCTTGGTGTAATGCTGCTTGGCTAACTCTTTTGCCGGCGGTTGCGCCGTGGCGTAGATGACGGCGAGATTGAAATGAGCATCGGCGTAGTCGGGATTGTCGGCGATGGCTTCGAGTATTTCTTGTTCCGCCGCTTGCTGCCAGCCCTTCTGGCTGGCAGTGATGCCGAGATAATTGTGGGCGGTGGCGCTCTTGGGATTGATCGCGAGCGCCTTGGTCAGCTCGGCAAGCGCGTCATCAAACTTGGACTGCCGATAATAAACAATGCCGAGGGTGGTGTGGGCAAACTCGTCCCGGGGAGCGACGCCAACGGCTTTTTTCAACGTCACCTCGGCGGCTTTAAATCTGGCGGTGCGAAAATAAACGACGCCAAGATTGGAAAGCGAATAGACGTTATTCGGACTCTTGCTCAGGATCTCCTGATATTGTTTTTCGGCCGTTCGATATTTGCGATGCTCGAAGTTATCTTTTGCCGATTGCGCCAGATTCCGCAGATTCTCGGGCACATCCGGGTTGAAGCCGCTCTGCGAGTTGGCGCTGGAATCATTGGAGGCCGCCGCATTTCCGCCATCAGGCGGTTTTTGCGTTTCATCCAAGCCGGTGATTTTAACTTCCTTCATGGATGATTTTTTGGCGAAGGTAAAACTCGTCTTCAACGCCGCCGGATTGTGGTCTGAGATTGCGACCACAGGTTGCCGCAACAAGGCGAGCTCTTCGTCGCTCAACTTCGTGATCGGTTGAGCGAGCAGCTCGATTTGCTCGTTTAAAGCGTCCGATTTGATCTTCAGCTTATCGAACTCAGCGAACATGAGTTTCTTGGCCTGATCCCGTCGCGCTTCTTCCTGACGTTCGCGAACGACAATGTTACGAAGCATTTCGTTTTCCTTCGTGAGCCGAACCGTCTCCTCGGCGTTCGCGCCCTTGAGCTTCGCTTTTTCCAATTCAGCATCCGCTTCATCGAGTTGCGAACGAAGACTTACGACTTTCGTCTCGAAATCCTGATTTTGTTTTTGACGCGCGGCCAGTTGCTGGCGGAGTTGCTCGATCTGCCCTTTTACCTCGGCAAGCTCCTGTTCTTTTTTCGGCTTATCCTCGCTTAGCTTGCGCACGCTTTTTTCCGCGTCCGTCAGTTTCTGTTTCAGATCGCTGTTCTCAGCCACGAGTATTTGAACGCGTTGTTCGGGCTCCTTCATGCCTTTCAACTGCGTGAGCGCTTCATCACGTTCTCGTGTGACACCAGCGATTTGCTTGCTCGCCTCCGCCATCTTTACACTGGTCTGGGCTTTTTCCTTTTCCGCCGCGAAACGCGCTTCTTCGGCGGCGGTGAGTGTGTCTCTTAAATGCGCGACCTCTGCGCGCAATGCTTGCTGCTCCTTTGCGGTATTACCGCCGGACGATTGAAGCTTTTTTAGCGACTCCTGAGCTTGCGCCAGTTGGTCGCGGACCTCACGCTCTGATCCCCTCGATTTGTCAAGTTCGCCTTGCGCTTTGCCCAGCTTGGAGCTTGTGTCCTTAAGACGCCCATCCAGAGATTGCTTTTCTTTTTCGGCGGTGTCGAGCTGACTGCGCGAGTTTTGCAGCTCCGCCTCAAGTTGATCGATCTTATCGTGCAATTTCTTGGTCGCATCCTTGATTGCAGCGTCGCTCGGCGCTTGAGCAGAAGCTGCGCTCGGGCGCGGCGCCACGATCTCGGTGCTTGGTTCCGCCGGTCCGGCATTTTCACGAAGCGCCGGAGTGGTCTCGGGTAATGGGGTTGAAGTAGCAGCCAGGTCATTTTGCGTCGCTGCCTTGTCCTGAACCCGCAAAATGCTCTCACTGATTTTACGGCCGCGATATTCAACGATGGCCGGCTGCCAATCGGAATGCTTTGTGTGCAACTCCTCGATCAGGCTTCCGGCGGACCGGTATTTTGCCAGAGCAGCTTTAAATTGGTTTTCATGCTCCAGCTTTTCACCCTGCTGAGAAGTCATGTACGCCTTGAGAAAAATTTCGCTCGGATCGTTCGCTTGCGCGCGGAGCTGGCCCGGTGTCAGTAAAAAAAAGAAGCCGGCCAGCAAAATCGAACCGATTCTCCTCATGCGATAACAGGGCGGAATGATAATCGGCCTCCGTCCAGTTGCAATACGGCCTTCCACGTCGCTCCCAAAATAAGCGGAGCGTGTGCCAATGGCCAGATGCTTTCCTTTGCAATCCGCGATCTGAAATCTAAAATCTACAACTGAGGTGGTGGTCGTAGCTCAATGGTAGAGCCCCAGATTGTGGTTCTGGTTGTTGCGGGTTCGAGTCCCGTCGGCCACCCCATTTTTTAAATCCCAAAATCCAAATCCCAAGCTCCAAATTTTGCGTTTTGAACTTTGGGATTTGAAACTTGAGATTTTCAATTCTGTGTCTGTAGCTCAACTGGATAGAGCATCTGACTTCGGATCAGAAGGTTGTGGGTTCGAATCCCTCCAGGCACGAAAGTTCGGGCGGATTACAGTTTGCCCCAGCTTGACATTGCGTGTGCGAATTGATTACGAGTCGCAGCCATGAACGCGCCAAGGGACAGTCGCCGCGAGCTCGACGCGATGATCGTCGAAATCGAGCTCACGCTGACGAGCATTGTTCAGGGCGTTGCACTCTATTTTTTAATCGAGAACGCGCGGAACGTCCTGTCGATCCAACAAAGCGTTTTCTGGCCCTATGTCGCGGTCGGATTGCTTGTCATCCTGATTTTCTGGTCTCGATCGGTCGTGCACACGCTCACCCTGATCCGCTGGCCGCTGGAATTCGGACACAATTTCTTTTACATCGCATGCGCACTAGGCGAGTCGCTTCTCTTCACGCGGCTGAGCAACCCGCGAGCGTGGTTCGCCCTCGGCGCGTTTTACGCAGCGATCGTCTGGTTGCTGTTCATTTACGATCTGCGTCTCATCCGCGCCCGCGAACAGGATAGCGCGGGAGAATCAAGCAACCGGTTGTATGCTTTGGTGACGCGCGACCAACGGCTTAATATTGGCGTGCTGGTGCCGGCGCTATTCGTCCTGAATCTGGCTTGCGCGATCTGCATTCGCACGTGGCCGGAGTTCTTTACCGCTCGCAACGGTCACGTCTGGCTCGCCGCCGCCCAGCTCCTGGTGTTCGCCATTTATCTCGGCTATGTCCTGTATTTTTTCAGGACTCTTGTGCCGTTAATCTCACGGGCGCGGCAGGAATGGCATCACGACCGCCCTTAAGAACGCAAGATCGATAAGCGTCTCCGCTCATTACTAACTTCGCCCTTGTTGAATGAAAACGTTGGACCGGACCGTTGTTTCAGAATAGACCTCGCCATCGCGATGGCCGGCGGCATTCGCACCGCCAAACTACCAAGGCCCCAATTATTTTTCGTTACCCTGAACGGCGCGCTTTTCCTTTTCTCTCCAGAGATGGAATGTGTACGTGAAAACCACATAACCGAGCACGCGATGCGGGCTGTCGTTGGTAACGTAGATCGCGGGATTGACCTGAAAATCTCTCGTCAGGTTGCACGTGACGCCAATCGTGGATGAATTGCCCGAGCCGCTTTGGAAATCGACCTGGGCGCGCCAGGTTTCATTGAAATCGTAGGCATAACCAACGATCGCTTCGTTGCGATAATCGACATGTGTTGCGCCCGCGATGAACTTGTGGTGTTCCGTGTAGTAACCGGCTTCGATGAACGGTTGAGGATCGACATGACTGTGCGGCGACCAGTTTACGAAACCGACCGACAGCAAATACGGCTCGTGCTGAATCAGTCCGAGTTCCGTGCCGAAGATCAGCTCGTTCGGCTGGAAACCTTTGAAAACGGCGACCTCAGCCCACTTGGTCAATCCCAGCTCGCCTTGCAGCTCATACGGATTCCCGATGCGCTCGCTTTGCGCCTGGAAGCTAAGCGAAAAATCGCCTTCGGGTTGAAGGTCAGGCGTCACGATTTGGCTCAGTCCTTTCGTGGTCGCGAAAGAGATGTGCGCGGCCGCAAGACTACCGACCACGGCCAGAAAGGAAGAAGCAATCGAACGTTGGAGCCGCATGGGATGGAGTTGTGAATCGCTAAAGTTATTCCGCGGAATTCTCCGCTCTTGATGCGTGCGAATCCGAGTACAGAAGGACAAAGGAAATTCCCAGCAGCGGCCTTAGCAAAGCTTGCAGGACGCCGAGCATGAAGCTGACGAGGTTGAAAGGTTGAGCTTTCGAGCTTGTTGCGAACGCCTGAAGGACAGCTTGCGGATTTTGCGAAGTGGTCAGCTCCTGAAAATAATGCCGGAGTGACGACCACTGCGTTCCGATATCGATTGCGAGCACGAATGCCGACCAAATTGAAAAAAGAAAAACGCCCCGCCAGAGCGGGCGACGAAACCAAGGAAGCTCGCGGCCGCTGCGCGCAAGTTGTTTACTTTGGCGCAATGCGCCGGCGGCGTCCGATTCGGCAAGAACAGCGAATTGCTGCCAAAAGAGGAAGTTGACGAACAACCGTCCTACGATCCAAACCTGAAAGGCAAGAACAGCGAGCACGAGCAAGATCGACAGCAAGGAAAGAGGCCCGCTCATGGTCATCCAGATGATTACCAGCGGAAGCGCCGTCCAAAAAAAGTAAGCGCCATAAACAAAAATGCAGAGCAGCGCGACGCGCGGCCAGAACTTCAGCACCTGACGAACAAGGGCGAAGATTCGCGCCTTACGATCCCCGGCGGCTATTTCAGCGGTTACGATTTGGATGCCGACGATAAATGCGGGCCACGCGGCCAGACTGAGCAGGAGCATGCAAAAGGTGAACAGGGCTGCAATCAGCGTCCGCAAATCGGCGTTCATCTCCGGTGATGTGCCTAAAGCGGAACCGCTCAGTTGCGCGCAAATGGACGGCAGCGCCACGAGCAGGGTCAGATAGAAGAATTGAAAAAAACCTTTCCGATAAATCCGAAGGGTCTCGGTCAAAATTTGGGCGAAGCTGCGTCGAGGAAGTGACACATCAAACGTGCGCCCTTCCAAGTCGTCGATTGATTCGAAAAGACCAGGAATTTCCGCCGCCGTTGTCCAAAGATCGACATCGGCGCGGCGCGCCTGGTTCGGAGGAAGCAGGCGACCCTCGTCCCGCCACTCACGCAAGGTTTCAATGTCGGCCGGTCCATACTCCTTGCCCTGGACGCGGACAATCCATTCTTCGGCCATTTCGTGATTTAACCGTGAATCGAAAGAAAAACTATATTTTTGATGCGTCCGAAAAAACGATGAATTGATGCGCGCTTTAGCTACGATATCGCTGTGAAGCTACTGCTCATCGACGGGCATTATTACGTCTATCGCTCTTTTTTCGCGATTCAGAATCTCTCAAATTCGCGCGGCGAACCGACGAACGCGATCTTCGGATTTACGAAAACCCTGCGCCTGATGATCAAACATTTGCAGCCGGATTTGGGCGCCGTTTTCTGGGATGAAGGTCTGCCGCAAAAGCGAATGGAACTGCAGCCCGCCTACAAGGAAACGCGCAAAGAGATGCCGCAGCCGATGATTCCGCAGCTGGACTTCATCCAAAAGCTGACTCCACTGCTTGGTTTCCGGAACATTTCGCTGCCCAACACGGAGGCGGACGACTTAATGGGTTGTTACGCGCTCGCTGCCTGCAAACGCAGCGTCGAAGTCGTGCTCGCGACAAACGACAAGGATTTGTTTCAGCTTGTCGGGTCGCGCGTGAAAATTTACACCACGGCCAAAGCTGATCTCGCATCGCCCAAAGATACGTTTGCGCTTCTGGGCGAAGCGGAGGTGACCGCAAAATGGGAGGTGCCGCCAAATCTGATCGGCGACGTTCTCGCTCTGTCCGGCGATTCGGTGGACAACATCCCGGGCGTCGGGCTCGGCCGAAAGACCGCCGCCGCGCTGATTCGCGAATTCGGCGGATTGGAAGGTTTGCTGGGCAAGATCGACAAGGTGAAAAATCAGCGCACGCGCGAGAAGCTGCTCAATGCCCGCGACCAGATCTTGCAGAACCGGAAGATGGTTGAGCTCGATTGCGATCTGGAATTGCCGGTGGCAATCGATGATCTCCGGATCAAGCCCGAGTATCCCGGCCTGATCGGTGCCCTGGAGAAGTGTGAATTTAAATCACTTTTGCAGGAAGTGCGCGACGAGGCAGCGCAAATGACGTCGGGCCAGGCCGAGTTGTTGTAGCCGCTTCGCTGTGCGAAGCGCCACGCCAGTGCCGTCGATTGTACCCCGTGCTCCGCCCACAGGGCGGCGGCTCCAGTCGTAGTCCGAATTTTTCGTAAAAAATTCGAACGCGAACCTGATTGAGGTGTCGAAGGTAACAGGTTAAGGCGGTTCGGGTGGCTGCACGTTCTCGTATTTGTTGTTTCTCCTTGGCGTGCACCGCCCGAATCTTTTTTTGCCGTTCCAGCGTGAGCGGAGTTGCGGTTGCCAGCCTTCTCTTCCTATGATGTTTTCCTAGACGATAGTCTATGGAAGAGGACGTCTCCTTGTTTGGCATCCGGGGCTTCCTGATCGATACACCGGAATTTGGCGCCCTGCGCGGCCGGCGTGGCGGCGCCCTCATTATTGAAAAGGGGCGCATCTCCGAAGCAGGCGATTATGACGATCTTCGCCGGATGCAACGGCCCAAACCAGTCCGCTGGATCGATCGCGGCCCGGTGGCGATCTTCCCCGGGCTCATCGATTGCCATACGCATCTGCCGCAATATTCCGCCGTCGCGCGAGGTGAGAGCGAATTGCTCCCGTGGCTGCGCCAGCACATCTTCCCGGTGGAACGCGAGTTCACCGGGCCGAAAGCGCGGGCCGAGGCGCCCCAATTCTTCCACGAACTCGCGCGCCACGGCACAACCACCGCGATGGTCTATGCGGCAATCTATGAAGATAGCTGCGAAATCGGTTTCGAAGCCGCCAAGCAAAGCGGATTGCGCGTCATCCTCGGCGAAATGATGATGGACCTCGGCTCGTATGGCCAACTCCAACCAAAGAAAGTCATTTCCGTATCGTTATTGGAAAGTGAGCGTCTCTGCCGAAAATGGCATCGCGCGGAAGATGGCCGGCTCGAATATGCTTTTAGTCCGCGTTTCGCTGTCACCTGCTCGGAAAAATTAATGCGGAGTGCAGCCGAGATGGCGGCGCGCTTCGACGCTTATCTTCAGACCCACCTGGCCGAGAATCGGGAAGAGCTCGAAAAAGTGCACCATCTCTACATGTCGGCGCGGGATTACACCCACGTCTATGAAAAGTGCGGACTCCTCACGCCGAAAACCATGCTCGGACATTGCATCCATCTGAATCCTCGGGAAATCGCGGCGATCGCGGGCGCGCAGTCGAGTATCGCGCATTGTCCGACTTCGAATCTTTTTCTCGGCAGCGGCCTGATCAAGCTCGACCAACTTTTAAAAGCCGGCATCCCTGTTGGACTTGGCTCCGATGTGGCCGCCGGCCCCGAGTTGAACATGTGGCAGGTGATGCGCGCCGCCATGGACGTGCAAAAGGCGCGCGGAGCTTACGAACCGAACCTGCGCCCGTTGCGCCCGAGCGAAGCATTTTATCTTGCCACTCACGGCGGCGCGCGTGCCCTGGGGAAAGGCAACATGATCGGAACACTCGATGTCGGTAAGGAAGCGGACCTTACCGTTGTCGATCTTGCCGCGCTTGTTCCCTATCCGAGGGACCGCGATGCGCTCGATGAATCGTCCACCGAAGACATACTCGCGCTCTGCGTCTACCGTGGCGGTCCACACGCAAACCTCGAGACTTATGTTCGCGGGAAATGCGTTTATCAGGCGCCCAACCTCGCTTCGCTTTCATGAAACCGACTCCGTTCGATCCAATCGCCATTGCGATTCAAGAGGACGTTGGAAAAGGCGACGTCACGACCGAGTTTTTCGTGCCACCAGATTTGCGCGCCTCAGCGCGAATCATTGCGCGCGAAAAAGCAATTACGGCCGGCACCGAAACAGCAGCTGAAGTTTTTCGCAGGATCGATCCTGCCACACAGGTTCGGATCGTTTCTGCCGATGGCTCCAACGTCAATCCCGGCGATTTGATCATCGAGATTGACGGACTGGCTTGCTCGATCCTGAAAGCGGAGCGGGTCGCGCTGAATTTTTTGCAACGTCTCTGCGGCATTGCAACGCTGACGCGAAAATTTGTCGATGCGGCAGAAAACGATCGCGTCAAGATCCTCGATACGCGAAAAACAACACCGGGGCTGCGTGCGCTGGAAAAGGCCGCCGTGGTAGCCGGTGGCGGCGCGAATCACCGCTTCGGTTTGTTCGACATGGCGCTCGTAAAGGATAATCACCTCGTCGCACATTTGGGATTCACTACATTTGCCGAGGCGGTGCGGAGACTGCGCCAACAGCGGCCGAACGTGCGCATTGAAGTCGAGGCCGATCGTCTCGAACAGGTCCGCACATTGCTCAAGCTCGACGATGTCGATCTTATCCTGCTCGACAACATGAAGGCGGCGCAAATTCGCGAGGCGGTGGCGCTGGGAAAAAACAAAGTAAAATTTGAAGCGAGCGGCGGCGTCACCTTGAAAAACATCCGTCAAATCGCCGCCACGGGCGTCGATTACATTTCGATCGGGGCGCTCACCCATTCCGTGCGAGCCATCGATCTTTCGCTGGAAATGACGCCGGGCGCCGTTTGAGAATGTTAAAGATCGGCAAATCGGCCGCCACCGATCGGTTGGTCGCCGACGAACTGCGCGATGCACTGGGTGCGTGCACGATTGGCCGCGAGATTGTTGTTCTCGAGGAAACGGTTTCAACAAACGATTCGGTGTTGCAAAGAGCGACGTTCGACACGACGGAAGGTCTGGTCGTATTCGCGGAACGTCAGACTGCTGGACGCGGCCAACGCGGCAACCCCTGGGAGTCCGCGGCCCGCAAAGGACTTTGGTTCTCGATCTTGTTGCGGCCGAATATCGACATCGGCGATTCGGGACGATTGACCGCCTGGGCGACCGAGGCCATCGCGCAAACGATTGCCAAAGAATTCGCTCTCACCGTGACAGTCAAGCCGCCGAATGACATTTGCGTCGCGGGAAAAAAGATCGCAGGCGTGCTCGTGGAAATGCGCGCGCGGCAAAACGCGCCGCATGTCGCGATCTGTGGGATCGGGATCAACATGAATCACACGCCGGAGGATTTTTCCGGAGAATTGCGCGCGCGCGCCGCTTCTCTGGCAATGGTGTTAGATCGACAAGTTGACCGGCAACAATTTGCCATCGCACTTTTGCGCAATCTCGAGCGGACTTACGTCGAGACCTTCGGATCGTAATTTTGCAAGGCGCGCAATTTCTCCAGCGCCCGACCGCTGTCGAGTTGGACGCGCGCCAGTTCAATTCCGTCTTTTAAATCGCGAGCCAGTCCCGCCACGACAAATCCGGCCGCTGCGTTGACGACGACCATGTCGCGTTTTGGTCCTGTGTTTTTTCCCGCAAGTATCCCTTCAAGTGTTGCCGCATTCTCCTTTGCGTTTCCTCCGCTGAGTTCCGCAACGCTCGCGCGCGCAATGCCGAGCCAATTCACATCGAGAACGGCCGAGATGACCTTGTCATCGACAAGCTCGGCAACGGTAGTTGCTCCGCTTATGGAAATGTCGTCCATGCCCGCGCCATCCTCGCCCAGACCGTGAACCACCCACGCGCGCGTGCGCCTCAGCTGTCGCAGCACATCCGCAAACACAGTCGTCAGGCGAGGCGCGAAAACACCGACGAGTTGCCGTGATGGTCGCGCCGGATTCAAAAGCGGACCGAGCAAATTGAAAACCGTGCGTGTATTCTGCCGCGCCAGCCGCTTGCGCATCTCGGCGAGAGCCCGAAAAGCCGGATGATATTGTCGTGCAAAAATGAATCCGAGACCGTGTCGCTTGACGCATTCTCGCAACTCCTTGGGCGCGAGATGAATCGGCACCCGTAATTCTTCCAGAACATCGGCGCTTCCACATGTGGACGTGACACTGCGGTTGCCATGCTTGATCACAACCGCGCCGCCGGCAGCCAGGACAAACATGATCGTGGTGGAGACATTGAAAAAGTTGAGACCATCGCCGCCCGTGCCGCACACATCGATCATCGGACCAGCCAACTCCTGGGCGTCGATCGTTGGATCGATAGCCCGTTCCATGAGGAAATGAACAAAGGCCACGATCTCCTCCGCGCTTTCGCCCTTGCGGTGCAGCCCAGTAAGAAACTCCGCTTTCAATTCATCATCGGTTTTGTCGGATAGCAGCATGCTGACCGCGTAACCGATGTCGGCGCTGTTCAGGTCAACGCCGGTCCGTAATTTCTCGATCAGCGCTTTCACGGAAAAACCAAAACAGCGTCGAAGTTCACGCCGCTTGCAATTTCATTTTGCGCAGCCATTCGCGATAAACGACCGGCGAAATCTCGGAAGGTTTGATTTCGCTCCGCCCGCCCCAAAAGACATTTGTGTACGAAACCGGGATTCCTTTCGCTTGCAGATGTCGATCTATCGCCGCTTTGTGCGCGAGCAGCAGTTGCTTGTCCGTGCCGTGCGCGACCGCCATGATATTGACGTTCTTGAATTCGGGACCGGCCTCGCGCCAATAGCAATGCGTCAGAATGTGATGCCGGCCGACTTCACCGCCGGCCTCGATCTCGCGGTCAGGCAGCACCGCCCAATGAAACAAAGCGTTAAAGCGCGTGACCCGCACCCCGCCCGCCGATGGCTTGACGTGTTCGAGGAAGGTCGAGAACCGCCCGATGATTTTTCGCGCGTTCAATTCGTCGGCCACGCGATAAAATTCTTCCAGAGAAATGCCAGCTTCATTCGCGCGCGCCGCCCATGGCGTCGCTTGAATTTCGTCCGACCTGAATTCACGCTTCAGCGCGAGCAACACTTTCCACTCCAGTTCGCTGAGATCAACAATTTGCACCGGAATCATCCTGGCCGGCTCGCTCGCTTTGCTTCCCGGCTCAATCGTTTTGCGGCGAACATGGCCCACACCGAGCGTGAAGATTCCTTTGGCCGGCATGATACGAAAATGTTCCGCGCCAACTTTTTTTGCGAGCAACTCTGCATGTTGCCGCAGCGAAAATCCATGCGGCACCTTTAGCGTCGTCCAAAGTTTGTAATCCGAGCCGGCGGTGACTGCGTCGGTCGAGCGCAGCACCACATGACCGGAAAATGGATCGCGCTGGAACATCCAATCGAACGCATTGTCGATCTTGTCCGGGGGAACTTTCCAGGCCACGAGCGCGCCATCGGCAAGATTGGTCGCAAGCAGAGTTTGTCGCACGCGACGAATCGTGCCGGCGCGGAGCATGGCCGCGATCCGCGCCATCACAACATCGACATCTACACCCGAGCGCCGCGCAATTTCCTCGAATGGCTCGCGCACGAAGCCTTCAATTTTGTCCTCCGATATGGCGAGAATCTTTGCGTTAATCGGGTCGTTGTGCTCCACCGCCAGCATGCAAGTAAATAAACTCCATCGCGCCCGTTTATCCAAGTCGAGAGAACAACCTGGCAATCGACGTTGAACGTTGACCGTTGAGCATTGAGCGTTCCTTTCGACCTCGTGATCAAAGCCATCTTCTTCGACGCCGTCGGGACACTCTTTCATTTGTCCAAGAGTGTCGGACACCATTACGCGCTCGTTGGCAATGAGGTTGGGGTAACCTTGGACGCGTATCGACTCGATCACGCGTTTGCCTCGGCGTGGAAACATATGCCGAAGCGCGAATCGATCGATGGGCCGCGCGAAAATGATGATAAAGATTGGTGGCGCGCACTTGTCGATCTTATCCTCGATCAGGTCGCGCCAGAGCTCGATCAAATCGATCGCGATAATTTCTTCGAGGTCGCCTACGAACATTTCGCCGAAGCCGGCGTATGGGAACTTTATCCGGAGGTTCCCGATGTCCTGGAAAAGTTGCGGCCGCGATTCCCTCTTGCGGTCATCTCGAATTTTGATGGACGTCTGCGCATGATTCTGGAGCAGCTTGGCGTTTCGAAATTCTTCCCGCACGTTTTTATTTCCAGCGAAATTGGCGCGGACAAACCTGATCCGCTCATTTACCTACGCGCAGTGAAGTTTCTCGGCATCGAACCGAAAGAAGCGTTGCACGCGGGCGACGATCCGGAGCGCGATTGGAAAGGCGCGGCGGCCGGCGGATTGTCCATCTTTCGGTTGGATCGACAAAAAAATTCGCTGCGCGAT
>WNEY01002875.1_pt1 | contig 12797 bp, 10 predicted proteins | sample 5400531 | NCBI WGS metagenome assembly WNEY01 (sample SAMN13153338, study PRJNA577476) | soil metagenome | isolation source: 200 cm saprolite under Douglas fir tree site 1 | place: USA:California | collected 2015-04-18
CCCTCGATCGACGCGCGGTGCTCGATGTAGCTGTCGGCTCCGCCGTAGCTCGTCGCCCGCGTGAAGAGCCGCACCTTGGCCGCCACGTGCATGGCGGCCTCGCGCCCGCCCTCGATCTCGCACGACAGCACACCGCCACAGCCGCCGCGCATCTGGCGCGCTGCTACGTCATAGCCGGGATGGTGGGGCAGGCCGGGGTAGTGCACGGCGATGACGCGGTCGTGCTCGGCCAGGAACTGCGCGACGCGGAGCGCGTTCTCGGAGTGAGCGCGCACGCGGTAGGGCAGGCTCCGGATCGAGCGCAGCACGAGCCAGCAGTCGAACGGTGATGGGATCGCGCCGCCGCTGGCCTGGAACTTCCGGATGCGCTCGAAGAAACCCTCCGCGCTGCGCGCGACGATGGCGCCGCCCATGACGTCGCTGTGGCCACCGAGGTATTTCGTCGTCGCGTGGTGGACGAGGTCGGCGCCGAGGGCCAGCGGCGATTGGAGAATGGGCGTGGCGATGGAGTTGTCGCAGATGCTGACCGCGCCCGCGATCCGCACGATCGTCGCCACCCGCGCGATGTCCGTCACGCGCAGCATCGGGTTGGACGGCGTCTCCATCCACACCAACCGCGTGTTCGGCCGGAGGGCCGCGTGCACCTCATCCGGCCGCGTCACGTCGACGAACGTCGCTTCGAGCTGCCAGCGCTTCATGTGATCGCTGAGCAGGCGTGCCGTGCCGGAGTAGACGTCATGCGGCGCGATGACGTGATCGCCGGGGGCGAGCGACTGGAAGACCGCCATCGTCGCCGCCGTGCCCGAGCCGAACGCCGCCGCCGCGGCGCCGCCTTCCAGGTCGGCCAGGCAGCGCTCGAGCGCGTCCCGGTTCGGGTTGCTGTTGCGGGCGTAGAGGTGGCCGCGCGCGTAGCCGCCGTCGACGTCGCGCTCGAACGTGGTCGAGAGATGGACGGCGTCTGTGACGGCGCCGGTGGCCGGGTCCACGCTCCGCCCGGCGTGCACGGCTCGCGTTTCGATGCGCATGGCGATCACCCTCCGAAGCGAGAAACTTTGCGGTCAGCGGTATGGTAATTCGCTGCAGACCCGCCCGGAATCCGGCGTTTTTTCGACGCCCGGGAGCGGTACGGCTCTTGCTCCAAGAACCGGGCAAGGAAGGCGGCCGGTAGCGGAGCCGGAGCACATGCGCCGGCCCGCGGCGCTCGGCCGGTCGCCTTCCGAGCCGCGCCCATACGCCCCTGTGGGCGCGGCTTTTCTTTGCTTCTCCCGCGCGAGTTATTTCTCCTGCGCCAGCTTCTGGCTGAGGGCGACCAGCGCCTCCAGCTTGCCGCGGGCCGCTCCGGAATCGATGGCCTGCGCGGCCTGCGACACCCCGTCCTTCAGATCGCGGGCCTTCGCCCCGGCCACCAGCGCGGCCGCCGAGTTCATGAGGACGATGTCGCGCTTGGGCCCGGCCGCGCCGTCGAGCAGCGCGCGGATGAGCTGCGCGTTCTGCTCGCGGTCACCGCCCTGGAGGTCACCGATCACGGCCCGCGGCATGCCGAAGTCGTCCGGGCGCACCGTGAACGAGCGCACGACGCCCTCCCGCACCTCGCTCACGCGGCTCTCGCCGGTGTTGGACACCTCGTCGAGGCCGTCGGCGCCGTGGACGACGAACGCCCGGATCGTCCCCAGCTCGGCGAGCACACGCGCCAGCGGCTCGGTCAGCGCCGGCGAGTAGACGCCGATGACCTGCGCGTTGGCGCCGGCGGGGTTGGTGAGCGGGCCCAGCATGTTGAAGACGGTGCGGATCCCCATCTCCCGGCGGGCCGCCATCACGTGCTTCATGGCCGTGTGGAGCAGCGGCGCGTAGAGGAAGCCGATGCCGACCTCGTCCACGCAGCGGGCGACCTTGGCCGGGGTCAGATCGAGGTTGATGCCGAGCGTCTCGACGACGTCGGCCGAGCCGCACAACGACGACACCGAGCGGTTGCCGTGCTTGGCGACCTTCAGGCCGGCGCCGGCCACCACGAAGGCGGTGGCCGTGGAGACGTTGAAGGTGCCGGCGGCGTCGCCGCCGGTGCCGCAGGTGTCGATCAGCATCTCGCGGTCGGTGCCGGTGAGCGCCGCCACTTCCTCGGCGCGCGTGCGCACCCGCACCGCCTTCTGCCGCATCACCTGCGCGAAGCCGATCAGCTCCTCGACCGTCTCGCCCTTCATGCGGAGCGCCGTCAGGAAGGCGGCGATCTGGGCGTTGGTGGCCGCGCCCGACATGATGGCTTCCATCGCCGCCGCCGCCTCGATGCGGGTGAGATCGCGCCGCTCGATGAGGGTGCGCAGGACTTCGGTGATGATCGGGCTCGTCACCGCTAGGCTCCCGACGCTCGCGACCGCACGGCCGAGATGGTGTTGAGCACCTGATCCATCCGGACGGGCTTCGACAGCACCTCGTCGACGCCGTGCTCCGACAGCTCCTCCTCGGTGAGGAGCACGCCCCACCCGGTGAGCATCACCACCGGGATGTTCGGCCGCAGCGTCTTGCACACGCGCGCGAGCTGCAGGCCGTTGAGCTTGGGCATGGCGAGATCGGTGATGATCACGTCGAACGCGGGGTCGGCCTTGAAGCGCTCCACCCCGTCGGCGCCGTCGTGGGCGACGACCACCTTGTGCCCGGCGTTGGAGAGGATGTCACGGATCATGTCGCGGACCTGGGCATCGTCGTCGACCACCAGGCAGCGCGCGGGGCTGGAGGGGCCGGCCGCCAGCCGCGGCAGCACCGGCGTCCGCGTGCGCGTCAGGCCTTCCGAGGGGAACGTCACCCGCACGGTGGTGCCGCGGCCGATGCCGGAATCGACCTCGATCTGGCCGCCGTGACGGGACACGATGCCGTGAGCCAGGCACATCCCCAACCCGGTGGCGCCCGGCTTCGTGGTGAAGAACGGCTCGAACATGCGTCCCTGCGTCTCGGGACTCATGCCGTTCCCCGTGTCGGTGACGGCGACCACCGCCTGGCCGTCCTCGACCCGCGTGGCTACTCTGACGACGCCGTTCTCGGGCACGGCCTCGACGGCGTTGACGATCAGGTGGCCGAACGCCTCGCGCAGCCCGAGCGGATCGCCGGAGATCGTGGGCACCGGGGCCAGATCGGCCTCGACGCGCACGCCGGCGCGGCGGGTCCCGGTGGCGGCCAGCGCCTGCTGCACGACGACGCCGAGGTCGACCGCCACCAGCGCCTCGTCGCGGCGCAACCGCATGAAGTCCTGGATCCGCTTGACCGTCTGGGCGCCGTCGAGGGCGGCGCGCTCGATCGTGCCGAGCCACTCGCGGAGCTGGGGGTCGGTGACGCGCTGGCCAAGAAGCTGCGTCCGGCCGATGATCGGCGTGAGCACGTCATTGAAGGCGTGGGCGAACGAGGCCGCCATCTCGCCGAGCGAGCCGAGCTTCTGCACGCGGGCGAGCTGCTCGGTCGCCTCCGCCAGCTCCTGGCCGAGGCGCTGCGCGCGGAGCCTGAGCCACAGCGCCCAGGCACCGAGAGCGACCACGCCCGCCGCCAGCGCCACGATCACGCTCGTCGTCAGCGCCGAATTAGCGCCCAAGATACGCCCTCTTGATTCCCTCGTCGGCCAGCAAGCGATCCCGCGGGCCTTCGAGCACGATCGTCCCGTTTTCCAGCACGTACGCCCGGTGGGACAGCCGGAGCGCCCGCAGGACGTTCTGCTCCACCAGCAGGACCGTCGTACCTTCGCGGTTGATCCGGGCCAGATTATCAAAGATCGCCCCAACCATGACAGGGGCGAGTCCCAGGCTGGGCTCGTCCAGCATGAGCAGGCGCGGCCGCGCCATCAACGCCCGGCCGATCGCGCACATCTGCTGCTCCCCTCCGGACAGCGAGCCGGCGAGCTGGCGCCGCCGCTCGGCCAATCGGGGGAACAACTCGAACACGGTCCGCAGGGTGCCGGCGCGCGCCATGCGGGCGGCGGAGGTGCGAGCCCCCAGCTCCAGGTTCTCGAGAACGGTCATCGAGGGAAAGAGCTGGCGCCCTTCGGGCACGTGGGCGATGCCGCGGGCCACGACCTCGGCCGAGGCCAGGCCGTCGATGCGCGCGCCGTCGAACTCGATCGTACCCTGCCGGGGGCGCAGGAGACCGCCGATGGCTCTCAGCGTCGTGGTCTTGCCCGCGCCGTTCGAGCCGATGAGGGCGACCAGCTCACCCGGCTCCACCGTCATCGACACGCCGCGCACGGCGACCATGTCGTCGTAGGCGACCTCGACGCCCTCAAGCCGGAGCAGCGCCAAGATAGGCCTCGATCACCCGCGGATCACTGGCCACGGCCTCGGGACGGCCCTCGGCGATCAGCTCGCCATAGTTGATCACGACGATGCGCTGCGAGAGCGACATCACCGCGCGCATCACGTGCTCGATCAGCAGCACCGCCACGCCGCGGCGATTGATCGCACCCACCAGATCGACGATGCGCCCGGTCTCGGTGGCGTTGAGTCCGGCCATGACTTCGTCCAGCAGCAAGAGCGTCGGTTCGGTGGCGAGCGCCCGCGCCAGCTCGAGACGCTTGCGCTCGGCGAGCGTCAGGCTCGCCGCCGGCTGGTCGCGCTTGGCGGCCAAGCCGACCTCCTCGAGCACCGCGAGCGCCTTTCGCGCCGCCTCGCGGGGATCGGCGTGACGACTCAGCGCGCCGACGGTGACGTTCCGCAGCACGGTGAGATGGGGGAACGGCCGCACGATCTGGAACGTGCGGGCGAGGCCGAGCGCGTTGACCCGATGGGGCGGAAGTCCCGTGATGGACCGGCCGCGGAAGGTCACCTGGCCGGCATCGGGGTGGAGGAATCCCGACAGCAGGCCGAAGACGGTCGTCTTCCCCGCCCCGTTGGGCCCGATCAGGCCGACGATCTCGCGCTCGCCCACCCTGAACGAGAGGCCCTTCACGGCGTGAAGGCCGCCGAAGCGCTTGTCGAGGCCGGTGACGTCCAGCATGCGGTCAGGCCTGCGTTCGCCCGAGCGCGCGCTTCATCCACGGCACCGCGCCCTGGGGAAAGAAGAGCACGACGGCGACGAGGAGGAGGCCGTACACGATCAGGTGGATGCCGGCCCAGTTCCCGCTGGCCGCGAAGTAGAAGCGCGCCAGCTCGGCGAGCGGGCTCAGGATGAACGATCCCACGATGGGCCCAAAGAGCGTGCCGGCGCCGCCGACGATCGGCCGGATGATGATCTCGACCGAGAGCGGGATGCCGAAGACCGTGTTCGGCTGCAGGGAGAACAGGTAGAACGCGTAGAACGTTCCGCCCACGCCGGTGAGGAACGACGAGACGATCATCGCGAGCATCTTGTATTTGAGCGTGGGAACGCCGACGGCCTCGGCGGCGCCCTCGTCCTCGCGGATGGCGGAGAGATAGACGCCGAAGCGGCGGCGCTCGATGGCGGCGGCCACCACGGTGGCCGCGACCATCAGGCCCAGCGCGATGTAGTAATAGGCTCGCGTGTCTTGAAACTGGAATTGCCGCGGGTTGCCCGTGAAGGTGATGTAGAGACCGACGGCGCCGCCGAGCGCCTCCACGTTGTTGGTCACGATGCGACACATCTCGGCGAAGGCCACGGTCAGCAGGACGAAGTAGAAGCCGCGCAGGCCGAAGCGAAAGCCGAGATAGCCGATCACGGCGCCGAGCGCCGCCGACAGGGCCCCCCCGACGAACATGCCGACCCACGGCGTCAGCCCGGCCGAGAGCGACAGCATGGCCGCGGTGTAGGCGCCGACGCCCACGAAGGCGGCGTGGCCCGCCGAGAGCTGTCCGGCATAGCCGCCCACGATGTTCCAGGCCTGACCGAGGTAGGCGTAGAAGAAGATGAGCACGAACACCGTGACCAGGTAGGAGCTGAGCACCATCGGCAGCGCCAGCAGCACGAGGACGGCAACCGCCGGCAGGTATTTCAGACGGCGCGCCTGCCGAAGATACCGGCCGGCCGGACGAGCAGGATCACGACGAGGAGCGAGAAGCTCACCAGCTCCTTCATGGACGGGTTGAGAAAGACCGCGCCCAGCGACTCCGCCACCGAGACGAGCAGCCCGCCCACGAACGCCCCGAGCAGACTGCCCATGCCGCCGATGATGACGATGTTGAAGGACGTCACCGAGAGCTGGAGTCCCGTCGGTGGCTGGAAGGGCAGCAGGGGCGCGACCAGCGCGCCCGCCGCGCCCACGCAGGCGGCGCCCACGGCGAAGGCCAGCGCCGAGACGCGTCGCACGTCGGCGCCGATCACCTGCGCGCCGTACCCGTTGTCGGCGACGGCGCGCATCTGGCGGCCGACGTCGCTGCGGTAGAGGAAGAGCGAGAGCGCGAGCGTCAGCGCGATGGCCACGGCGAAGGTCACCAGCCGGCCGACGTCCACGAAGATGGGGCCGAGCCACACCGCGGCCTGGGTCAGCGCCGTGCGCACGCGCTGGGGCTCGGGGCCGAAGGCCACCAGCGCTCCGTTCTCGAGGACGAGCGCGACGCCGAGCATCAAGAGGATCTGCATCTCGTGCGGCGCGCCGACGATGCGATCGACGAGCTGGCGCTGGATGACGAAGCCGGCCACGAAGAGGATCGCCCCGACGGCGACGAAGCCGAGATAGGGATCGACGCCGAACCGGGTGGCGCCGAGCCAGGCCAGGTACATCGCCCACACCATCAGGTCGCCGTGGGCGAAGTTCACGACGCGCATCACGCCGAAGATCAGCGTGAGCCCGATCGCCATCAGGCTGTAGACGCCGCCGAAGAGCAGGCCGCTCACCACCGCCTGGACGACGAGGACCGCGTCCAGGATCAGGCCTTGGGGCGCGGGAACACGAACTTGGTCAGCGCGTACTCCTTCGGCCACACGGCCACCGGCTTCTGCTTGAGGATCTGGACCATGGCCGGCGCCGCGTTGGGATTGTCGCCGATCTCGTTGAACATGACCGGCCCCGTCGACACCATGAGGTTGTCCTTGTAGCTCGTCTTCTTCAGGGCGTCCACGAGGGCGTCGGGGTCGGTCGACTTCGCGCGCTCCAGCACGTCGGCGATCACGTGGATGCCGTCGTACGAGTACCCGGAGTTGGTGTCGAGCATCCTGCCGCCGGAGCGCTTGAGGTACTCCTCGGCGAGCTTCTGCGCCTTCGGGTGCTTGAAGTTCGGCCACGGGATCGAGGTCATCACGTGCTCGAGGTCGTCCTTCAGCACGCTGAGCTGGCCGGCCTCGTAGAGCCCGGGGCTGCCGGGCCCGACGATGCCCATCGACTCCACGCGCTGCTTGCGCAGCTCCGGCAGGAGCAGGAGCGCGCTGGCCGGCCGCGTGATCGGCGCGATGATGTCCGGCTTGGCCGCCTTGGCGCGGCTCACCTCCGTCGAGAGATCCGACGGCGGCTCCGGCCACGGGATCACCTCGACGATCTCCCACGGAGGGTTGGCGGCCTTGTGGGCGGCCTGGAAGCCCCTCGACTGGTTCGTCCCGAAGAGGTCGTTGCAGTGCATGAGGACGACGCGCTTGGGCGACACGCCCGCTTCCTTGAAGATCTCGGTGAAGTACTGGACGGCCCGCTGGCCGAACAGCGCGCCCGTCGGGAAGTTGCGATAGACGTACTGGACCTTCTGCTGGCCTTCCTTCACCGCCCTGGCCACGTTCGCCGTGATGGGATCGGCCGCCGAGATGTCCACGAGGAACGGCACGCGCCGCTGCTGGGCCACCGGCACGATGGCCGCGGTATCGCCCGAGTTGAACGTGCCCATCAGGACTTGGGCGCCCGCGTTGACGAGGCGCTCGGCCTCGGCGCGCGCGACGTCGGCCTTGGTCTGCGTGTCGCCGAGCAGCAACTCGAGCTTGGCGCCGCCCATCGCCTTGATGCCGCCGGCTCCGTTCACGTGGTCGGCGGCGATCTGCGCGGCGAGCCGGCACGCCTGGCCGGGCTCGGCCAGCGGTCCGGTCACGCAGTGGATGGCCGCGATCTTGATCGTCTTGGGCTGCGCACGCAGCGGTAAGGGAAATCCGGCGACGGCAGCGCCGGCGACGGTCGTCCGGAGGAACGTGCGGCGATGCATAGGACCTCCTTGCCCTCGATCGGCGCGATTATAAGCCGAGCCGCGGCCGCACTCGCTCGCCGAGCAGCCGGATCGTGCGCAGCACGCGCTCCTGCGGGAGCCCCGGCCACTGCGCGCGGACGATGACGGCGGTGATGCCGAGGCGCTCGTGGTAGCGGAGCAGCTCGTCGGCCACGCTGGCGGGATCGCCGAGCAGGAAGCGGTCGCGCGCGAGCGCGGGAAAGCTCAAATCGAAGCTCTCGCCCTCGGGCAGCGCCTTGTCCTGCTCCCACCCGCGATAGGCCTCGTACTTCGGCTCGAGATAGGGCTGCGCTTCCGCGAACGCCGTCGCGGCGTCGGGCGCGACGTAGCACTCGCGGATCAACGGGACTTCGGTGACGGGACGGCGGAGCGCCGCCCGCTCGGCGCGGAACAGCGCAAGCTGGCGCTCGACCGTGCCGAGCGTGGAGTGCGGGTTGATGAACCAGGCGTCACCCATCCGGGCGGCGCGGCGGACGGCGATGTCGCCGTTGGCCGCCATCCAGATGGGCGGGCGCGGGCGCTGGAGCGTCGGCATCGAGATGCGCACGTCCTGCAAGCGGAAGTGGCGCCCTTTGTACGTCACCGGCTCGCCCGACCACAGCCGCTCGACCACCTCGAGCGCCTCGACGTAACGGCTCACGCGCTCCTTCGGGTTCAAGCCCATCGCCTCGGTCTCGGCGTCGCGGTACCCGAGGCCGACGCCGAAGATGAAGCGACCACCCGAGATCACGTCGAGCGTGGCCACCTGCTCGGCGACGTCGACGGGCTGGTGGAGCGGCAGCAGCAGGATGCCGGTGCCGATGGTCATCCCCTCGGCCTCGGCGGCGATCCGTCCTAGCGTGGGGAACGGCTGAAAGTACGTGAACGGGTGCGAGAGGTAGTGCTGGCTGGCGAAGATCAGGTCGAAGCCGACGGCGCGGGCCATGCGCACCTGCTCGAGGTGCTCGCGGAAGCGCTCGGCCTGCGAGTCGCCGGGCGAGTGCTGGACGGAGAGGCCGAGCCCGAGCTTGATCATGGCTGAGAGAACCGCTGCGCGTTGCCCATGTGCGGCCAGACGTAGGACTGCACGTTGGCGTGAATCTGGCGCACGTGATTGCGGTCGTGGTGGATCCACTCGTTCAGCAGATCGCGCACGGTGAGGACGCCGACCTTGGGATGGTCGCCGCCGCGAGCGAGATCGCCCGGCCGCAGCCTGGCCACCAGGTCGGCGCTCTCGTCACGGAGCGCGCCGAACTCGACGAGCAGCTCGCGCACGTCACGCTCGCAGTCCTTGCGCTCGCGCGCGACGTCGGCCGGCTCCCAGCCGACGAACGTCGGCCGGTCTTCGGCGAGCAGCGTGCGGATGCGGCCGGCGAAGCCGCGACGCTCGGCCTCGATGAGATGACCGAGCACTTCCTTGGCGCACCACTCCCCCGGGGCCGGGTGATGGCGCAACACGGCCTCCGGCAGCGCGCCCAGCTCGGCGGCGAGCTGCGTACCCGTCGCCTGCAGCAGCGCAGCGACGTCGAGGGGCGACAGCGCGTCAGCCACCGAGCAGCTCGCGGGCGATGACGAGACGCTGGATCTGGTTGGTGCCCTCGTAGATCTGCATGATCTTGGCGTCGCGCATGAAACGCTCGACCGGGAACTCGCGCGTGTAGCCGTAGCCGCCGAAGACCTGGACCGCGTCGGTGGCGACCTTCATGGCCGCGTCGCCGGCCCAGCACTTGGCCATCGACGCCTCGTAGGAGTTGCCGCGGACGCCGGCGTCCACCTGGCGCGCGGCGTGCTGCACCATGAGCCGAGCTGCGTGCACCTGCATGGCCATGTCGGCGAGCATGAACTGGATGCCCTGGAAATCGCCGATGCGCTGGCCGAACTGCTTGCGCTCCTTCGCGTAGCCGACGGCGGCGTCGAGCGCGGCCTGGGCGATGCCGACGGCCATCGAGCCGGTGGCCGGCCGCGTGACGTCGAGCGTCGCCATCGCGATCGTGAAGCCCTCGCCCTCCTGCCCGAGCCGTTGCTCGACGGGCACGCGGCAGTCGGTGAAGTGGAGCGCGACCGTGGGCGACCCCCGGATGCCCATCTTCCTCTCCTTCTTGCCGACGGCGAAACCCGGCATGTCGGGCTCGATGAGGAACGCGGTAATGCCCTTGGCCCGCCTGGCCCGATCGACCGTCGCGAAGACGGTGATCACGCCGGCGTGGTCGCCGTTGGTGCACCACTGCTTGGAGCCGTTCAGCACGTAGTGATCGCCCCGGCGCACCGCGGTCGTGCGAAGCCCGGCCGCGTCGGAGCCGGCTTCGGACTCCGAGAGCGAGTACGCCGCCAGCAACTCACCCGTGGCCAGACGTGGCAGGTACTTCTTCTTCTGCTCGTCGGTGCCGAACGAGAGGATGGGCAACCCGCCGAGCGGCTGATCGAGATACTGCGTGGCCGTGGCCGCGCATGCCCAGGCGATTTCCTCGCAGACGAGCGTCAAAGCGAGACAGCCCATGTCGGAGCCGCCGTATGCCTCGGGCACCCAGATGCCGTAGAGTCCGGCCTCCTTGATCGCCTCGATGGACTCCGTCGGGTAGCGCTCCTGCTCGTCGACCTCGGCCGCCCAGCGCGCGACCCTCTCCCGCGCGACTTTGCGGGCGAGGTCGCGGACCATGCGCTGCTCGTCGGTCAGGAGGAAGTCGTCTCTCATGCCGCGTCTCCCACGATGATCAGCGCGTCCACGGCGATCACGTCGGCGCCGGCCGCGATCAGCGGATTGACGTCGATCTCCTGGATGCGCGGCTGGTCGTAGATGAGCGTGGCCACCGATTCGATGACGCCCACCACGGCGCTCCGCTCGACCGGCGGGAGCCCCCGCGGCCCGGCCAGCAGCCGAGCCCGCACGCCTTCGTCGAGCATCGTCTCGGCCTCGCCCTCGGCCGTCGGCGCCAGGCACACAGCGACGTCGCGGATCGCCTCGGTCAGCACGCCGCCGGCGCCGAACGCCACGACCGGGCCGAAGACAGGATCCCGGCGCGCGCCGACGAGCAGCTCCACGCCGGGTCCCACCCGCTCCTGGACGACGAAGCGCTCGGCGCCCGCGCTGCGCCGCAGCTCGTGGCAGGCTGCTCTCACCTCGGCGGCGTCGCGCACGTCCAACCGAACTCCACCCACCTCGCTTTTGTGCGTGAGCCCGGCGACGTCGGCCTTCACGACGACAGGATATCCGAGCCGCTCCGCGGCCGTCACCGCGTCGTCCTCGGTGGCGACGACGGCCTCGCCGCAGAAGCGCACCCCGTACGCTTCGAGAGCGCGGCGGGCGAGCGCGTAGGGCAGAGGCCCCGCGCCTGCCTTCATGGCGTCCTGCACGTCGCTCGGCAGTGGCGCGACGTGGATGAACTGGCACGGCGTCGCCCGTCCCGCGGACCAGAGCGCGCGCCAGGCTCGGATCGCCCGCTCGGGGCTCGGCAGCACCGGCACGCCGCCGAAGCGCAGGCGCTCGGCGACGCGCGGGACGTCGGCGGCGAAGGCGACGGCCGGCTTGCCGGTGGCGCGCGCCGCAGCGACGACCGCGTCGGCGAACTCGGGAATGTCGAGGCCCACGTTGACGGCGATCGCGCCGGCGATCTCCGGGCGGTCGAACACCAGCCGCATTGCTTCGCCGATGCGCGCCGGGTCGACCTGGGGCGTGAGATCCACCGGGTTGCCGACGGCCGCGAACGGCGGCAGCAGCGCGCGGAGCGCGGCGCGCGTCTCGTCGGGCAGCGCCGGCACCGCGAGGCCCGAGCGCTCCGCGCAGTCGGCGGCGACCACCGATGGGCCACCGGACACGGTGAGCACGGCCACGCTCGGCGCTGCGGGACGGGCGTCGCCGGCGACGACGAGCGCCTCGATGGCGTCGAAGAACTCCTCGGTCTCGTCGGTCAGCACGACACAGGCGCGCAGGCAGGCGGCGCGAAACACCTCGTACGAACCGGCAAGCGAGCCGGTGTGGGAGCCGGCGGCGCGGCGGCCGGCGTCGGAGCGGCCGCCCTTGAGCACGACCACGGGCTTACGCCCCGCGCGCTCGGCGGCGGCCACGAAGCGCTGCCCATCGCGCAGCGCCTCGACGAAGCACGCGATCAGCGTGGTGTGCGGGTCGGCGACGAAATATTCGATCACCTCGGCGATGTCCACGTCGGCCTGGTTGCCGATCGAGAGGAAGCGCGAGATGCCGAGGCCGCGCGCTCCGAGGTGGCGGAAGATCAGACCACCGTAGGCTCCACTCTGGGAGACGACGCCGATGCCGCCGGCGACTTGCGGCAGATCCCAGAAGTACGTGCCGTTGAGCCGGGACGGCGCCGAGTACACGCCCATGCAGTTGGGCCCGACGAGACGCAGGCCCACGGCCTTCGCCGTCGCGAGCAGGCCGGCCTGCGTGCCTCGCCCCGCGTCATCGACCTCGCCGAAGCCCGAGGAGAGCACGACGGCTGTCCTGGTCCGTCGCGCCGCCAGCGCGCGGATCGCGTCGGGCACCGCCGCGGCGGGCAGGCTCACGAGCGCCAGATCGACGCCTTCGGGCAGCTTCTCGATGGACGCGACGCTCGCAACGCCGAGGATCGCCTCGCCCGACGGGTTCACCGGATACACCGTTCCGGCGAAGCCTGACTCCTTCACGTTCTGGAGCAGCCGATAGCCGAGCTTGGCCGGATTGCGCGACACGCCGAGGACGGCGACCGTTCGCGGATCGAAAATCGCATCGAGCGTCGCCATCAGAAGCGCGGGCGGCGG
>WNEY01002876.1_pt1 | contig 12793 bp, 12 predicted proteins | sample 5400531 | NCBI WGS metagenome assembly WNEY01 (sample SAMN13153338, study PRJNA577476) | soil metagenome | isolation source: 200 cm saprolite under Douglas fir tree site 1 | place: USA:California | collected 2015-04-18
ACTCGATGGCGAGCAGGCGGTCGAGAAAGAAAGCAAGGTCCGGATATTTCGCGAATCCGGAGAGCTGGCCGCCCCGGTTCTCTCGCACGTCAATCACCCTGTGGACGCCCGCCTGCTTCAAGAGGCCAAAGAACTCTTCGGCGGTCTTCTTCGTGAAGCCGATGGTAAACAAGGTGGAAATCATGCCGGTGATTCACCAGCGATCGACCGCCAGCGGGCTGACGCGGAAGGCAACCTTTTGTGCCTGCATTTCGTAGGCCTGCTCCAGGGCATCGTCCCGCACTTGCGGAAAGAGCGTGTGGTTCGCGATCCCATCGAAACCATGAGTCTTCAGCAGTCGGTTTTCGGCGTCCTCCTGGGTGTTGATTCGGCAGCCCCTCCGGACGTGAAGAGGCTGGATGCCCTCCCGAACAAGTTCCGGACAGATCATCAGAAACCGATGGCATTCCAAAGGGTCTTCTTCGGCGCACATCAGGACCACACCGCATTTTTCTTGCTCAGCAATCAGGCGTTCCAGTCCGGCGCGAAATGCGTAAGACTTTCGACGCGCTCTGTACTCCACCAGACCATCACGTCTGTAGGCGTCAGGATCATCGGGCCGACCTCCCAGTTCTTCGCCAAGAAAGAGATATCCAATTCCCTCCGCCTCCAGCATCCTCTGAAACACAGGTTGGCTGAAGTGTGGGAGCCGGCTGCTGTACGGCCTGCTGCGCACGTCGGCCAGGAGCTGAACTCGGCACTTCAAGAGCAGCTCGACGAACTGATCAAAATCGAGATCGGAGTGGCCTAAGGTGAATAAAGTCTTGTCTCTGGGGACATGACATTCGGTGGGTGAACCGTCCGGCATGTTGTTCACCATGGGGTGATGATACCACCAACCTCTGACGAGCGCCCTGCTTGCCCCGGCAATCTCTTGCGCGGCCTCGGTCTTTACCCGGCCGCTCATATCGGATATTTTGAGAAGGCCTTATGCCTCGACCGAAACCTGTAGTCCTCATCATCCTCGATGGCTGGGGATACCGCGCCGAGCGCGAAGCCAACGCCATCGCCCTGGCCCGCACGCCGAACTACAGCCGGTTGCTCCACGACTACCCCTGGACGCTGGTCCATACCTCGGGCGAGCGCGTGGGACTTCCCAACGGCCTCATGGGAAATTCCGAAGTCGGCCACCTGAACATCGGCGCCGGCCGAATCGTCTACCAGGAAATCACGCGCATTGACGCCTCCATCCTGCGCGGCGACTTCTTCAAGCAACCGCTGCTCGTGGAGCTCATGAAGTGGGGTCGGCAGGCGCGAGTCCATTTCCTGGGCCTGCTGAGCGATGGCGGCGTCCATTCCCACCAGGAACACCTCTACGCCCTGCTGCGCATGGCCAAAGAGCAGGGCGTCGAGCGGGCGTTTGTGCACGTCTTCCTCGATGGGCGCGACACGCCTCCGACGAAAGGGGTCGAATACATCGCCGCGCTCGAGCAGAAGATGCGCGAGTACCGCGTCGGCAAAATCGCTACGGTCATGGGCCGGTATTACGCCATGGACCGCGATAACCGCTGGGACCGCACCCAGAAGGCTTACGACGCCATGGTCAACGGCGAAGGGAAAAAGGCCCGCGACTCGGTCGCCGCGGCGAAGGAGTCGTACAACCAGGGCGTGACGGACGAGTTCGTGGTGCCGGTCGTCATCACCGACCCTGCGGGCGAGCCCGTCGCCACCATCCGCCCAGGCGACGCGGCGATGTTTTATAACTTCCGCGCGGACAGGGCGCGCCAGATCACGCGCACGCTCACCCAGGCTGAATTCGATGGGTTCCCGCGCCGGAGGTTCCCCGAAAGGCTCCACTTCCTCGGCATGACTCGATACGACAAGACCTTTACCCTGCCCTACGTCTTCCCGCCGCAGGAACTCGGCCACATCCTGGCCGGCGTCATGGCCGACCTGAACTTGAAAAATCTGCGCGTCGCCGAGACCGAAAAGTACGCGCACGTCACGTACTTCTTCAACGGCGGCGTCGAAAAACCTTATCCGGGCGAAGACCGCATTTTGATCCCTTCGCCGAAGGTCGCCACCTACGACCTGAAGCCGGAGATGAGCGCGCCGGGCGTCATGGAGGCCGTCGTAAAAGCCGTGAACGAAGGCAGCCGTGACGTGCTGATCGTGAATTTCGCCAATGCCGACATGGTGGGCCACAGCGGGAAGCTCGAAGCCGCCATCAAGGCGGTGGAGGCCGTGGACACGTGCCTCGGCGAAGTCTACAAAGCGGTCCGAGCCAGGGGCGGGGCGATGATTATTACGGCTGACCACGGCAATGCGGAGTTGATGGTGGACCCTCGAACCGGAGGCCCGCATACCGCCCACACTACCAACCCCGTGCCATTGATCCTGGTGGCTGAGGAGCGTCCCGCGCGGCTACGCGAAGGAGGAGCGCTGGCGGATATCGCGCCGACTTTGCTCGGCGTCATGGGGATTCCCGCCCCGCCGGAAATGACCGGGCGCGACCTGCGGGTGTTCGAGGGACGGTAGGAGAAGCTTGGGTCGAGGCCTGGCGCGACTTCACGACGTTCTCGCGGAACTGTAACCCATAGTTATAATCCTAATATGAATATTACACTATATTATAACAACTCTCTCCAGCAGCCCGCCTCCATCGCCGGGCACTGTAAGGGCCCGGCAACGACCCCACCGAATTATATTAAGACCTTAAGTTTCAATAGGTTAGGAGGCCAGTTCCACGTGGAACGGCCTGGCGCTCGGCTGAGCCCCGGGCTTGCGCGCCTGGCAATGGCTTGTCAGGCTTCGATCACACCGCGTACAATCGCCTCCGGCATGCTCTCAGAGGCGCGCGCTCGTCAACTCCTCGAGCCCTTCGGGCTCAGCTTGAGCGACCGGCAGTTAAGCCAGACGCTCGAGTACCTCGACCTTCTCCTCCGCTGGAACCAGAAAATCAACCTGAGCGGAATCCGCGCGCCGGAGGAATGTCTCTCGAGGCACTTCGGGGAAAGCTTCTATATTGCCCGTTGGATCAAACTTGAGGGTAGGTTGCTCGACATTGGCAGCGGCGCAGGCTTTCCGGGCCTGGCACTCAAGATCGTCTATCCGCAGCTCGCCGTAACTCTGCTCGAACCGAACGCGAAAAAGCGAGCGTTTTTGAAAGAGGTGGCGAGGACGTTGGCTTTGGAGTTCGCTCAAGTCCTGCCGGACCGGCTGGAGCAATATTCTCGTGAAGCTGGCGCTGCGAGTTTCGACGCTGCCACCAGCCGCGCCGTCGGAAACTTGTCTCAGCTGGTGCCGCAGGCCGCGCGGTGCGTCCAGGCCGGAGGTCGCATATGCCTCTGGGCAACGCGCACCGAGGCCGCTTCCCTTCCTCGCTCCTTCGCCTCTTTCGAGTGGGTCGAGCCGATTAACCTGCCATGCAGCCGTGACCGAGTAATCTGCATAGGCGTCCGGAAAGCCGCTGCTCAATGACCGCAGCCGGCCCACCCCCGAAGGCCGCGGCCGCCACGAGAGAACCCCGTCCCTTTGACAGTCCGCCGGCCGTGCATTCTGGCCCTCCCGCGTTCCACGTGGAACTGTTGACGATTTAAGTTGAAGTGAGGATACGCTTTTGGTAATATCCGCTCGCCTTCGACGGGTTGGGTAAAAGCGACGGTGGGCCGCTTAATAGCAATCGCCAATCAAAAAGGTGGCGTCGGGAAGACCACGACGGCTATCAACCTAACTGCCTCTTTGGCCAGCCACGAAAGGAAAGCGCTCGTCATCGATTGTGACCCTCAGGCCAACACTACGGCAGGGCTAGGCTTTCCAAGGGACCCCGCGAGGCGTTCGCTTTACCATGCGCTTGTCTCAGACGAGCCGCTTTCGAAGATGATCCTCCAGTGTGCGGTGGACGGTCTCTACCTCCTCCCCGCCGACCGCAACCTGGTCGGTGCCACAGTCGAGCTGGTGGATCAGAAAGACCGGGAACAGATTCTGAAAAGAAAACTTGAACCGATGAGGGACGAGTACGCCTACATCGTGCTCGATTGCCCCCCGGCGCTCGACCTGCTGACGCTGAACGCACTCGTGGCGGCGGACTCTGTCCTGGTGCCCATCCAGTGCGAGTACTTCGCCCTGGAGGGCGTTTCCGAGCTCCTTGACACCTTGCTTCGGGTCCGCCACACGCACAACCCGAGGCTCGCCGTGGAAGGGATCCTCTTGACCATGTTCGACGAGCGGACAAACCTCTCGCACCAGGTCAGGGACGACCTGAAGGATTTTTTCGGCGACCAGGTCTTCGACACGCTGATTCCCCGAAACGTCAGGCTGGCCGAGGCTCCGAGTTATGGGAAACCGATCCTGCTTTACGACCCGGAATGCCGAGGGGCATCGAGTTACCTCGAACTTGCCAGGGAGGTCATGCAACATGACAAGAAGGGCCTTGGGGCGGGGGCTTAGCGCCCTCCTGGGGGAAGTCGAGACGACGACTGTCGGACTCGAGCAGGTCCTCCTCAGCCTCATCGACCCCAACCCTTCCCAGCCGCGGCGCGCCTTTCCGGAAGAAGGTCTGCGAGAGCTTGCCGATTCGATTCGGGCAAGCGGCGTCGTGCAGCCCATCATGGTGAGGCGGGCGAACGGGCGCTACCAGCTCGTGGTCGGCGAGCGCCGCTGGAGAGCGGCTCGGCTTGCTGGCCTGGAAAAGATCCCCGCTGTCGTCCGCGAACTCGCCGATAAGGAAGCGCTCGAACTCGCCCTCGCGGAAAACCTCCTGCGCGAAGACTTGAACCCGCTCGAGGTAGCGGGCGCCTTCGAGGCCCTCCAGGAAAAGCACCGGCTGAGCCACGAGGAGATCGCCGAGCGATTGGGCGTGAACCGCTCGACGGTTACGAATACTCTGCGTCTTCTGCGCTTGCCGGCCGCGGTCAAGGAGCTGCTCGCGGGCGGAAGGATTTCATACGGTCACGCTCGCGCTCTCCTGGGACTCCAGACTGAAGCCGCCCAGGTCCAGCTTGCACAGGCGATCGCGAAGCAGGGGCTCTCCGTCCGGCAAGTCGAGACTCTGGTCGCCACGCGTGAAGCCCGTGCCGGCAGGCGAAAACAGACGTCGGCCACCGCAAGACTCGACCCCAACACACGCGCTGCGGTCCTCGAGCTCGAACGCACGCTTGGCACCAGGGTGAGGATCGTGGGCAATGAGACTCGGGGCAAGATCGAGATCAGCTACTTTTCGCCAGAAGACTTGAACCGGATTTACGAGGCGATCGCCCGGCGCTAATACTACATAGATAGTAGTAGTTGGAGGATTGCGATGGGCCATTGCTACATAAGTAGTTGTATGGACGGCGATCGCCCAGGGACGAAAATTCGCAGGAGGCTGCTATGGTCTTTCAGCTAAGGAAGCCTCGCCGCCGTCGCGAGCTGACCGAAATGACGGACGAGGACGTGGGTTGGCTGGACACCGGCGTTGAGGTCGAAGGAAAAATGAAAGTGAATTCCGGGCTGATCCGCTTGAACACTCATTTCAAGGGGGAGATCTTGTGTCAAGGCACAATCCTCGTGAACGATCAGGCCGAGGTTGATGCTGAAATCCACACCAAGCTCATCAGCATCTCCGGCAAGGTCAAGGGCGCAATCCACGCCTCCGACCGGGTCGAAATCAAAGAACACGGGGTGGTCCTCGGGGACATCTATACGCCCTCACTCGTCATCGACCCGGGCGGATTCTTTGACGGCCAGTGCCATATGCCGATTCCCGGGCCCGAAAAGCAGAGCGCCACGCCCGTCGGTTCGGCGGACGATTTGATTTGACCGCGGTTCCTCATGGGACTCCTTTCACCCTAAGGAAAATTCAGGGACCGTTCTTTCCTGGGTGAGCCCGCAGGTATTTTCGGCCGCGACGAGCTTCCGGCGATTATCTTCAACCTCCTACCCACTTCCACCCGCGGCTTTGTCTACGTAAAGAGTGGCGTCGCCGCAGATAGAACTACACATGTAGTCATATGGGCAGGTCGAGGCTTGGCAGGATTTACCCCGCGCGGGGGGAATACTTGGTTGCGCCCGGCTAAGGGAATGCAAGCTCGAAAGGAGGCCGCTCGAATCAAGGCACGGGAGAGCTTGGCGCCAAGCATTGCGGGGTTAAGAAACAGGGAAGCCGAGGCGAAATTATCACCCCTTGCCTTTGCGCGGCGGGCTCAAAGAGTAGCAGCGGCCCGCGCGCGCTCTGGCGGAATTTCCTGGGTGGCTGGCTCGGCTTGTTAAGACTGGTCGTGGAGGGTTGCAAAGGACCGGACCTCGAACTCCCGGACGCCCTGGGGGGTGGCGATTTTTACCGTATCGCCGACCTTTTTCCCCATCAGACCCCGGCCGATGGGTGAGGTCGTCGAAATCAGGCCGTTGCTGACGTCGACCTCCTCGCTCGTGACCAGCTTGTATTCGATCTCGGCATCGCGATCGAGGTCATAGAGGACAACCTTCGACCCGAGGGCGATTCTATCTCTTGGTATGTTATTCATATTAAGGAGCGATAAATCAGCTAACCTCTTTTTGAGCTGGGCGAGTCGTGCCCCGACGTAGTCCTGCCGCTGTTTGGCCATCTGGTACTCGGCGTTTTCGCTCAGGTCGCCGAGGGCCCGGGCGCGCTTGAGCTCTTGGGGCAGTGCGTGGGTGAGTTCGTGTTCCAGGGCTTGTATTTCCTCTTGCAGTTTCTGGTTGATGGGCGACGGCATGGGAAATGTCCTCGTCTCCGGGCTGCGTCCGAATTATAAGGAAAAAACCTCCGGGGGCGCAACGAGCGCCTTCAGGCGGTGTGGACGCTGATGCGGACTCGGGCGGGGCGCGAGGAAACTCGGCGAACTCTGAAGATTTCCGTCTCGGCCCGCGCACGTAATCCACGCGGAGCTCAACGTGAAAAGTGCCCGGCGACTCGTCGTGAGGCGCGCCTTATTTTTCGCCGGGGAGCCCTGAAGAGGCGCGCGGCCGGGCGTTTTCGTTGACTTGGGCAGGGGCGTATGTTAACTTAGGCTGAATTGTCCGCAAAGCGCTCAGGTGTTCCGGGAGCCCTGTAAATGGCCTTTAATAAGGTCAAAGCATTGCAGGAGGCGGAGAAGCTTGTCGGCGAGGGGAATGTCACCTTGGCGATCAGGCACTACCTGCAGATCATCGAGAGGGAGCCCACCGACTACATCTTGCTCAACACTGTCGGCGACCTCTACCTCCGCGAAAAGAACGTGGTGGAGGCGTTGAGGCATTTCAACAAGCTCGCAGACACCTATACGCGCGAGGGCTTCACCGTCAAGGCGATCGCCATCTACAAAAAGATCCAAAAGCTCGACCCGGGCAGGGTGGAGCCACTCGTGAAGCTCGCGGAACTGTATGCGATGCAAGGCCTCAGCCGGGAAGCGCGCGAGCAGTACGCCCAGGCGGTGGCTTTCTACCGGAAGAAAAACCAGACGGACAAGGCGCTCGAGGTCTATCGCAAAATCATTCAGCTCGATCCCGAGAACGCGGCGCAGCGGGCGCGGCTGGCGGAGTTTTGCGAGCAGCTGGGCCGGAAGGCCGACGCCGCGCAGGTTTACCTCGAAGCGGCCGAGCATGCCCTCCGCGGCGGGAACTCGAAGGACGCGGAGCTGGCGCTGAAGAAGGCTGCGAGCCTTGACCCAAAGAGTTCGAAGGTCCGCCTACTGAAGGTCCGCCTGACACTGGCGATGCAGCGCCCCGAGGAAGCCGAAAAGATCATTCATTCGGACCCGACGTTGAAGGGCCAGCCGGGGGCGCGCGAGCTGCTGTTTGAGGCCTACCTGGCGAGTCACAAGGTCCGGGAAGCTGAGAAGCTCGCAGTGGAGGTCTTCCGGGCAGCCCCCGGCGATTTCAGCCCGCTGTCCTCGTTTGCTGCGCTGTGCATTGAGAAAGGGGAGTTTGAAGCCGCGCTCAAGCCGCTGAGCGAAGTCGCCGACCAGCTGATCGAACAGAAAAATGCCGCACCGCTCATCGAGGTCCTGCGACAGGTCTGGGATAAGAGTCCCGATCCGCTCCCGGCGCTCGAACTGCTGCACCGCGTCGGCGAGCGGACAGGGGACGAGTTCAACTTGCCCGAAGTCCTCGAGGCGCTCGGGAACGCCTACGTCCAGTCCGGCGAGCTCGAAAAGGCCGAGGATGCCTTCCGCAAGCTGACTTTGCGCGAGCCCGAGAATGACCGCTACAAGGACCTGCTGAAACAGGTCCTGCAGAAATCAGGGAAGGAACTTGCCCCTCCGACCCCCGCCGACCTTTCGGGCGAGGAGATGGCGCTTGCTCCTGAGCCGGACGCCGGTCCAGAGACCGCCCCGCCCGCTCCCGTCGATGACGCTGAACAGGCGGCGGTCAAGGAGGCGCTCGAAAACAGCGATCTGTTTTCCCGCTACGGACTTGTGGACAGGGCCGTGGCCGAGCTCGCAAAGGCGCTCGAGGTTTACCCGGACCAGGTGGAGATCCACGAGCGCATTCTGGAAATCTGTCAGCGGAACCAGGCGGCGCGAGCGGCCCAGGCGGCCGAGGCGCTGGCACGGATTTATGCGCAGCGAGGCGACACCGAAAACGCCGAAAGGTACGAGGCGATGGCGCGCCGGTCGGGCGGGAAGCCTGCGCCCGTCGCGCAAATTCCGAAATCCAAAACGGCGGAATTCGATTTATCTTCGGTCCTGCCGCATGGAGTCGAGCCGGCTGAGGCTCCGGCCGTGGAAGAAGTCTCCGCACCGGCGCCGGAGGAGGCCCCCGTGAACCTGGCGGGAGCGTCGGTCGCAGAAAATGAGACGACCTTTGAAAGCGAGACCCGGGAGATTGACCTCTCGGGCGACGTTGCGGCGCTGACCGGCCCGCCGGAAGCCGCATCGGCTGAGCCGGAGGTCTCCGCTTTCAACGAGGAAGAGGCGCGCATCGAAATCAATTTTTATCTCGAGCAGGGTTTTGAGGACGAGGCGCGCAAGGCGCTCGAAGCCTATGAGGAAAAGTTCCCCGGAGACCCGCGCGTCGCCGGGCTCCGTCGTCACATGAATGACTACGTGGGCTCGGCGCAAGCGTCTGCGAATTACTCAGGAGCATCCTCGACGCTCGACGTCGGGCCCGCCGCGGGGCCGAGCGCGCCCGCCGCTCGGGGCCCCGAGCCTCGGCCCGTGAGCGCGCGTCCGCGGCAAAAGGTCAAAGCCCCCGCGGCCGAGCCCGACCTCCTCAAAAGCCTGGCCAGCGACCTCGCGTCGAGCCTCGAAGGGATCGAAGAAAAGGCGCCGCCCGCCCCGGTCGAGGCCGCGCCAAAGAAAGAGAAAGCGAAGAGCGCGGACGCCGGTGCGTCACTTAACGGGCTGCTCGAGGAATTGGGCGAGCCGACCGAAGCCGAGGACGCCGAAGAGGACCCAGAGAAGCGTTACAACCTGGGCGTGGCGTTCCGCGAGATGGGCCTGCTCGACGAGGCGATCGGGGAATTCCAAAAAGTGGTGAAGTTGAAGCACAAGGCCAAGTTCCCGCCCCACTTCCTCCAGGCCTGCACGTTGCTGGCGTCGAGCTTCATCGACAAAAAAATGCCAGCTATCGCGGCGAAGTGGTATTTGCGCGCGCTTGAGATGCCCGGCCTCGACGAAGAGGCCACGCTGGCCTTGTACTACGACCTGGGCGTGGCATACGAGCAGGCCGGGGAGCCGCGCATCGCCCTTGAAAAATTTACCGAGGTTTACAGCCAGAACATCGACTATCGCGACGTCGCTGAAAAAATACGCCTGTTGCAACAGAAGATCTCGTAAGCCTCCCAACCGAGGTTGCTGCGGGCTACCGATGCCGGCTTCCCAGGCGATTAGTCCCTGATCGTCGCGGCCGGCAGAGGCGTAGGTAGCTTGCCCGTTGCGACCGCCGATCCGCACGCCACTCGTGGCGAACACCCCGGGCGTCAAAATGACCCGTCTGCTGACCATCCTGTACATTATTGTCTGCTTCGAGATGGGAGTCCTGCTCTTCATCTTCCCCTGGGTCTCGCTGTGGGGCAAAAACTTCTTCATCGACCACTACCCCTGGGTCTCGAGCATCGTCCAAAACTATTTCGTGCGCGGCGCGATTTCGGGGATCGGGCTTGCGGACATCTGGCTGGCGGTTTACGAACTGTGGCGACTCCGGCGCGAGCTTGGCCTGGTGCATCCGCGCTAGCCGCGGTCGGAGCCGAGGACCCTCGGCAGATCGCTCGCCTCGAGTAAGCTGGCCTCTCCCCGGCCCGATGCCGTTTCAAATTTGCTACATCACGGACCGCCATGCTCTCGAGCCCGCGCCGCTCCCGCCGCGCATCCAGGAGGCGGTGCGAGCCGGGGTTGACCTGGTACAGATCCGGGAAAAAGACCTCGAGACCCGGGCCCTCGTGGAGCTCGTAAAAGAAGCGCTCGAAAGCGCGCGGGGGTCTCAGTCGAGGATTGTTGTGAACGACCGGCTGGACATCGCGCTGGCTCTAGGCGTTGACGGAGTCCATCTGAGCACGCTGTCCATTCCGGCCAAAGCGGTCCGCGCTCACGTCCCCGCGAATTTTCTCATCGGCGTTTCTTGCCATACGCTCGAAGAGGCGCTCGACGCCGAGTCGGCCGGAGCCAGTTACGCAGTTTTCGGGCCGGTGTTTGAGACCCCGTCGAAGCTTCGCTATGGCCCGCCGCTCGGGCTCGAAAAGCTCCGCGAAGTTGCCGCACAAGTAAGGATTCCCATCCTGGCCCTCGGAGGGATCACGGTCGGACGCGTGAAGGCCTGCCTCGGAGCCGGAGCGGCGGGTATTGCCGGCATCCGAATTTTTCAGGACTGCAAATCGATTGAAGGCAGGGTAAGAGAGTTGCGCGCCCAGTTTGCGCGTTAATCCGCATCATTCACCGGAGACCGGACGTGCGCCTCGACCCCTTGAGACGAAGTGCCGTTAACGTAGCGCGGGTCTGCGAGAAAGCCTAGCGGACGAGTTCCGCGATTTGAATCTGGTGGCGGTCGAGCAGCGTCCCGGCGGCGTGTTCTACCGCAGTGGCGGCGAGCTGGTAGCCGATTTCAGCCTGCACGAGGCTGGCCTCAGCCTGGGCCAGTTGCGTCTGGGCCTGGAGAACGAAAAATATCGGCTGGGTTCCGAGCTCGTGCTTGCGTTCTTCCGCCTCGAGGGTTTTTTGGGCCAGGTCTCGAGCGATCTTCGCCGCGGTCATGGAAAGTTTGGCCTCTTCGAGTTGATGAACGGCGTCACTCACCTCCTGGGTGATGGCTTGTTTGGCCTGCCGCAGGAGGTAGAGGTTGTGGCGCCTGCCGACCAGAGCACTCCCCAGGTCGGCTTGGGCGGCCCGGTTTTTGATGGGAAGGGTTAGCTGCGCGGTAAACCCGTAGGTGGGAAAGCCAAAGCCGAAGACCTGGCCCAGCGCGTCGCCGAATCCGCCCCGGGTGAGGACAGGCGGCTGGCTTCCGGTCGTGCTGAGCTGGTTGCCGCCGAGCCCGCTGGCCGAGTAAATGCCGGTGAGCGTGAGATCGGGTTCGAGGCGGTTGTGTGCGAGGCGAAGGCTCGTCTCATTGTTGGCGAGCTGCTGCCGGAGCGCTTCGAGTTCCGGACGACGGGCCAGCGCACGCTCGAGAGCCGTCTGAGCGTCCATCACAAAAAGTTCTCCTGCCGGCTCGGCTTTTTCCACCAGGTCGAGGTCGAGGGCGCGGAAGTACGGGTCCAGGTCCGCGCCGATGGCGCGGCGGAACAGGTCTTCGGCCTTCTTAAGCACGTACTCGGCCTGGATCACGGCCACGCGGCGCGTTGCGACCTCGGATTCCGAGCGGTAAATATCGAGTGGCGGCAGCGCGCCCAGCTCGAGCGCGCGCTTGTCGCGGTTGTAGCTGGCCTCCGCCGCCTCTTGCGACTTGCGAAGCACTTCAAGGGTCTCGCGCGCCTGGACCACCGCCCAATACTCGGTCACCGCCTGCAAGATGGAGTCGTTGATTTGCGACTCGAAGATCGCGCGGGACTGATTCAAATTTCTCTGGGCGATCACAATCGGCGCGCGGTTGGGAAAGCTTCCCCGGTTGCGGAGCAAAGGCTGCGTCACCGAGAAATTCAGGTTTGAAAAGATGGAAGGGTTGAAGGTGGCGAAAATCGTGTTGGTCGAAAGCTTTGAGGCGTTGAAGCCGACGTTATAACGCGTGCCCGTCTGGAAGGTCTGGGAATAGTCGATAGTCGCCCCCTGACTGAGAGAGCTCAGGGTGGGGGCGCCCGACAGTTGGGTGAAGGTCGGCTGGGTGGAACGCGTGGTGTTGAAGTTCGAGGTCGCCACCGGGTCGAAGGGTTGATAGGCGCGCTGGACGGCGAATCTCGCCTGTTCGACCGGAACCTGATTCAGACGGACGTCGGTGTTGTTGAGCAGCGCCAGCCGGATGGAATCAGCCAGAGCCAACCGCAACTTGCCGTCCACGAGGTAATCGCGCAAACCCTCGGGCCCGCCAAGCTGCGACGACACTTCCGACCGGCTCATCAGCTGCTCGAAGTATTGCGGCGTCGGGAAAGTCTGCCCGCCGGCAGGCGAGACCGCAGGCAAGATCAGAAAAAGTCCAATCAGGAACCGGCCATAACGTGTCATGCGTCACCTCCGAATCCGCGCAGAGTGTTTGGGCCGCTCGGGGCCCCCAACCGGCAGGGCTTCGAGCATGGCGGCGTTGATGACCTTAAAGATGGCCGCGTTCGCGCCGATACCGAGCGCGAGCGTGATCACGGCGACGGCGGTGAAGCCAGGATTCTTCGCCAGCATTCGCAGGCCGTAACGCAAATCCTGAACTAACGTTCCCATGGATCACCTGCCAGCGCTGCCGGGTCCTTTACGTC
>WNEY01002877.1_pt1 | contig 12790 bp, 9 predicted proteins | sample 5400531 | NCBI WGS metagenome assembly WNEY01 (sample SAMN13153338, study PRJNA577476) | soil metagenome | isolation source: 200 cm saprolite under Douglas fir tree site 1 | place: USA:California | collected 2015-04-18
CTCATCCTCGTCTCCGCCAAGACCTTCCCCCAGGACCGCACCTACACCGCCGCCATCACCAGCGCCCTCATCGCGCTCCTCGACCAGCCCGCCCAGATACAGCCAGGCCAGGTCCTCTTCCTCCCCCGCCACTGAGCCTTCGCGGCCTGGTTCCTGGCCGGGGACCTGGGGCTGCTCACCTGTGCCGGCCGGCTGTTGCTGAGATGGCTGCTGGCTGTCGGCGCATGCCACGCTGGAAGTGGCCGCTGCCGGCATGTGGTTGGCGCCGGGTGGTAGGTGGCGGTCCAGGCGGAGGGCGGCGACGGCGGCGACGGCGCAGGCCAGGACCAGCACGGCGAACAGGCCGGTGCCCCAGCCGGCGCCAAGCGCCGCCGCCCCGCCGGCCGGGCCGAGCAGAAAGCCGGTGGTGAAGGCCAAGACGCCGAGTCCGTTGTACCGGCCGGCGGCCCCAGGCGGGGCGAGGTCATTGATGATCGCCGACAGCGTCGGCGATAGCAGGCACTCACCCAGGGCGAAGATGGCCATGGCGCCGGCGAAGGCGACCTCGGCCGCCGCGCCGCCGCCGAGGTGACCGGCGACGATCACCATAGCCCAGCTTGCCGCCCAGGCCGCGCCCGCCAGTGCCACGCCGGTGGTGCGCCGGCGGCCGGCGAGGCGGCGCAGGACGAACAGTTGCGCGCCCACCACCGTGAGGGTGTTGGCAGCGAAGGCCAGGCTGAGACCGCGGGTGTCGATGCCGCCGGGCCGGGTGGCGTACGCGGCGAAGCTGGACTGGAACTGGCCGAAGCTAACGGTCACGATCAGCGCGGTGAGCGCCCATACCCGCAGGAACGCCTTGTCCCGCAGTACCTGCCGGAAACCGGCCTGCCTGGGCTGGACGGGACGCCGCTGGCTGCCCTGCGGCGCTGTCGGGCCGAGGCGGGCCAGCACCGGGAGAAAGGCGAGGAAGGTGGCGGCGTCGGCGAGATAGATGGCGGTGAAGGTGCCGGGGTGAGTGACGCTGACCGCGGCCGCTGCGCCAAGGGCGCCCAGGCCAAGCCCGGCGTTCAGGCAGGCGTGCCGGACCGAGAACACCGCTGAGCGGCCGGCCGGGCCGGCCAGGCTGGCCAGCAGCGCGTCCTGGGCGGGCCAGATCACCGCGACCCCTAGGCCGAGCAGGCCAGCCGCCCCGAACAGGGCAGCGGCGGTCTGCGCGAAGGCCAGCGCGGCCGAGCCTGCGGCGGCCACAACCAGGCCAGCCATCAGTGCCCGACGCGGCGTCCACCTGTCGGCCGCCGCGCCGCCCAGGGGGTTGCCGGCCAGCGACGCCAGGGCGATCGTGGCGATCACCAGGCCGGCCGTGCCATAGCTCAGATCCCGGACCCGGTGTGCGTAGATGAACAGGCACGGCAGCGTCAGGCCGCTTCCGATGGCGGACACAAAGTCACCGCCCAGCACCACCCACGCCTGACGCGGTAGCGCCGGGAGGAGTCCTGCCCGCCGCCATCGGCGGGTACCTGCTTCGGCGGTCATGACGCCCGCCCGACGCGTTCCAGCGCCTCGCCCGCCGCCACCACGTGCGGGTGATCGCGGGGAAGCCGGGCCGTCAGGATGGCCGCGGCACGGGTCGTCAGCGCTGCTGCCTCGACCCGCCTGCCCTGGTTTGCGATGACCGCCGCCAGATTCAGCAGGGTCAGGCCGACTTCGGCATCCAGCGGCCCCAGGATGGCTTGGAGTATCCGCAGCGACCGGCGGCCGAGCGACTCGGCTTCCCCGTAGTGTCCCTGGTCGCCGGCCAGAACCGCGAGATTGGCACAGGTCATGGCGACCTCGAAATGATCGGGCCCATAACGGTCTTCGAACACCGCCAGGGCCCGGCGGTAAGCCTGCGCGGCGTCGCCGGTTCGCCCGGCGAGGTGATAAAGGGCGCCCAGGGCGTTCAGGTCCCGAGCCACGTCTGGGTGATCGGCGCCGAGCCCTTCGGCTCTCAGCGCGGCGCCCCTTTCGGCGAGCGGGATCCCGCCGGCGGCGTCGCCCCGCGAATGAGCCAGCCCGCCCAGATTGTGCAGCAGCCCAGCCCGTATCAGCGGCTCAGGGTCCGCCAGGCCGTCAAGCGCAGCCACGGCTCGCCGGTAGGCGACCTCGGCTGCATCAAAATCCGAAGCGTACTTGCACACCACCCCCAGGGCGTTCGCCGCCGACACCACGGCCATCGACGCCTCCCCGAACGCCGACAACGCCGCTTCCAGCACCGCGCGCAGCCGGGCCGCGGCGACATCGAAGTCCCCCGCCAGCCGTTCCAGGCCCGCCAGGCGCTCCTGTGCCTGACACCACAACATCACGATGTCGTCGTCCCCGCACTCCGGCAGGATGTCCTCCAGGATGGCGATCGCCGCTGCGATCGTGACAGCGGCGTCGCCGAAGCGGCCCAGGGCCTCCTCGATCTCGGCGAGCGCAACCAGCAGAGCGACCGCGTCCGGCCCGCCGCCCAGCCCCGCCACCTCGAGTGCTGACAGCGCCCGGTCACGCATGGCCAGCGCCTCCTCGGCGGGGCAGTGGCTGGCCACGACAGCCTGTTCACAGTCCATGGCGTTGAAGCGGGTTGCGGCCCCCTTACCGATCGGGGCCTCAATGGTCAGTTGGAGAAACTGGCCGGACAAGGGAACCGCCACCTCACATTTCCGAATCAGGCGCGACCCGCGGCCGCCACGGCCCGCGAGTGGTTGGAGGTCAGGCCCCGGGCCACCGCCCGCGAGTGGATGCTGCCGATGCCCCGGGCCACCGCCCGCGAGTGGTTGCTGCCGAGGCCCCGGGCCACCGCCCGCGAGTGGTTGGAGTTCAGGCCCCGGGCCACCGCCCGCGAGTGGTTGCTGCCGATGCCCCGGGCCACGGCACGGGAGTGGTTCTGGGACAGGCCCCGGGCCACGGCCCTGGAGTGGTCCTGATGCTGCGGCTGTACGAACATGAGTCCTCACTTCTTGGCTGGCGGACCGGAGGTCGGCCCGCTCTGGCACAGTTCTAATGCACGCGCCCCGGTGACCGCCTGAGCAGCGGCTACTCATTTGCGGGCGCAGCGGTTACTCAGCCGCCCGGCGCAGCGGCTGCCGGGGTGTCGATCCGTGTCGAGGCGCGACCCTGTCGCCGACCTGGCCCAGGAGCGAATCAAGCGCAGACCTGTCCTCGGCGGCCTCATCCACGAATACGAGCGGGCCGCGTAGAAGCCCAGGTCAGGGCCGGTGGCCGAGTTCCGGAACCCACAGGCCGCATCGCGGCGCCCGCCCGGCAAGCGCGCCGGCCAGCTGAGCTGCCGCCGGCCGGCAACCCCGCCGGGACCTGCGGCGGCAGCTCGGGCACCAGGTCCGCGGGCAGTTGCGGCGGCACCGAAAGACACGGCGCTGGCGGCATCATCACCGGCAGCACATCCGGGACGGCAGGCGGCGCCGTCCCGGCGGGGCGATGGTCAGCGGAACCAGGGATCAGCGAAGATAGGGCGGCAGGCACGAGCACTTCGGCGCCTGACCAGCCGGAACACGTCGAACGGAAACCCTCAACTCCAGATCCACTTTCTTGCAGTCGCCCTGAGGAGGGGGCCGATGACGAATTCGACGGCAGCGGCGGCCACGTCCTCCGGAAGCACCTCGGAGATCGAACGCCGGCCCGGGCGGGCCAGTCCGAGCTCATAAGGCTCGGAGCTCACCGCTTGCGCTCAGCGAGCAGTGCGCGCACGGCTTCGGCTCCGTAGAACACGTTGCCCGCCTGTTCCGATGTTCGTCTTGCCCGCGCCGTAGGCATTCTGCCCGGCGGTCACCCCTGCTCGTGATCAGACAGCCGGGGTGACCTTGCCCCTGCCTTCATACGTCAGGTGCGATAAGCGTCGCGCCGGTGCCGGATGGAGTGGATCTCCACGGTGTGTTTGTCCTCGTTGATGCGGTAGATGATCCGGTAGGTTCCGCGTCGCGCGGAGTGGTAGCCGTCGAAGGGTTCGTCCAGCGGCTTGCCGACGCGATGCGGGCTGGCGGTGATCGGCCCGTCGATCGTCTCCATGGCGGCGGCCGCGACATCGAGCGGCAGGTTCTCGTGCAGGTTGCGCCGGGCCTGCCGGGAGAAGATGACCGTGTACGGGGAGGGGGCCTCAGGGCCGGGGGCTTGCTGCTCGCCGTTCACGGTGTTCCGCGGCGGCGCTGTTCGAGCTCGGCGCGAACCTGCGCGGCGTCGAAGGTGTCGCCGGTGGCGAAGTCGTCGCGGGACTGCCGCAGGTCGGCGAGGGTTTCGTCATCGCTGAGGATGTCAAGCGTCTCTTGCATGGATTCGTATTCGGCAACCGAGATGAGCATGACATCAGCGCGGCCGTTGCGGGTGATGGTGAAGTGGTCATGCTCGCGGGCGACCCGGTCGGCGAGTTCGGCAATCCGGGCCTTCGCTTCCGTGATGGGGATGGTCTCCATAGAGGCCAGTATAGAGACCGGTCTTATCTATAGCCAGTATGAGGACCGATCTGCAGATCAGGTCGTCCTGGGCCGGCGTCGAGCGTCCATCTGGAACCAGCCGCAGAGGCTTCGTTCGGGGCGAATGTCCGTAGGATCGGATCTCGTTCTGCATGGCTGGGACGCCAGGCCTGCGCGGCGATCATCTGGATTGTCGTGGCAGTGATGCCGGTGGGAGCCTGTTTGGTGCCCGACCCCGTGAACCGAATGCGTCTGCATTACGTGTACACCATGGTGGTAGCGACACCGTCGCCGCCTTCGATGCGAGCGCAGGCCCGGTCGGACGGACCCCAGGAGGAAGATATGCGAAAGTATGTGCTAGCACTGGCGTGCTCGGTCGGCATGGTGCTGGCCGTCCCGGTTTCCGCATGGGCCGTGGTGACCCCGACAACCGGCCAGCCGGGGGCACCCGCCAACACGTGCGGACCAGCAAACCCGGTAACGCCGGGCTCTTCAGTGGCGGCTCCTGGCTCGCCGTTCAACCCCGTGGGCCAGGCCGGAGTGGTGTATGCCGGCAACCCGGGCACCGCCTCATTGGCCCACGCGAATAGCACTGCGGTCGTTTCCCAGTACGACGCCGCCTGTGTGCAGCTCAGCCACTGACCGTTAACAGGCACGGGCTTGGCACAGCCGCCCGTCTGAGACGGCGCACCACAATCGGGAGGCTGCGCGGGCAACCTCTCACGGCGCAGCGGCTGAACCTCCGCGTCACGGGCTGGCTACAGGTCATCCCTGCACAGCAGGGGACGCACCACGAGGCGAAGAAATTGACGATGACCGGCCGGCCTGCGTAGGCGGCCAGCGAGATCCGCTGGCCAGGATGACCAAGTTCCGGCAGCGTGAAGTCCTTGGCCAGGGTCGGCGTGGGCGCACGAGGAGGGCCTGCTGCCGCGAAATACGAACTCAGCGCCGACTACGTCGTCGGGTGCGACGGCGCGCGCAGCCGGGTTCGCCACGAACTCGGCCTGGCGTTCGAAGGGCAGCCCTACCCGCACGACTGGCTGCTGGCCGACGTCGCACTTGACGGGGCCGGCCGCGACGACGAGGCGCACATGTTCTTCCGTCCGAACGGACTACCGCTGGTCTGCGCTCCGATGGGTGGTCACCGGTGGCGCGTGGTCATGCCCAACGCGGGCGACCGTGCGGGACGGCCTCCGTCTTTCGAGGAGATCCAGGATCTAGTCGAGCAGCGGGCGCCGCGGCGCATCGTCGTTTCCGATCCAGGATGGCTGTCGTGCTTCAGGTGCCAGCTCAGGTCGACCACCAGCTACCGGCGCGGACGCGTGCTGCTCGCGGGCCATGCCGCGCACGTCCACTCGCCGGCGGGCGGCCAGGGCATGAACACCGGCATGATGGACGCCGGCAACCTTGCCTGGAAGCTGACCCTGGTCACCGACGGCGCACCGGAGAGCCTGCTCGACACCTACGAGCAGGAACGAGTTCCCGTCGCGTCAAGCGTGCTCGGCTTCACCGACAGACTGGTCGGCTGGGCGACCATGCGGCATCCGGTGAAGCGGGCCCTGCGAGACACGCTCATCCCGGCCGCCACGGCCCTGCCCATCGTCCAGAACCGCGCCGCCCGGCGGCTGTCGCAGATATCAGTCGCCTATCGTCAGGGCCCGCTCACTCGGCCCGACGACGTCCGGCGCGGACCCAAGCCCGGCGACCGCGTCTCGGACATCAAGGTACGCACCGCCGACGGAAGCACCACGCTGTACCGCGCCCTCGGCGGCGGGCGTCACGTTCTGCTGGTATCGGGCGCCGAGATCCGGGCCGCGCTCAACTCGAGCGGCCTTGACCTCTTCGCCGGACTCGTCGACATCGTCGACGCAGACTTCCGGGCGACGCACCGGCCGGGTAACAGCGCGTCCGACGTCTTCGCGCTTGTCAGGCCGGATGGCGTTCTCGCCGCCCGGGGATCCCGGCGGGACACCCCCACAGTGATCGACTACCTGCGGCAAATCTCAGCAGCTGACACACCACAACCGGCCGACCTGGCACACCTCAGCGGAGTCGCTGGATCTCACTAATGCGCTTCAGGCAACTGCCAGACCCGGAGCGTCACAGCAGTGGCAGGGCGCGGCGCTGGAATTCACCGATGCGCGGGTAAGCGACATGATCCCTGCAGCCGCAGACTGCTCCGAATCTCCCGGAGGCCGTGGGATCGTCTTCGGGTTGCGGCCGTTCATCGAGGTCGACGGAGCGCACGGTGGCAACGCCTTCGGGTGCGTCTCCGCATGTCGAGGCTGACGGCTACCAAACGGAAGGCCTGACAGCGACCGGGGGCCTCCAGCGCGTGCTGACCAGCGTGACGTTCGCGGATGACCTCGTGAGCCCGGGAGCAACCTCGCTTTCGCCCAGGGGAACGAACGCCCGCGACGTCCGCCATGCACCCGCAGGTTCAGATGCTGGACTGTGACGGCCGCCGCACGGCGTGTGGTTACGGCAGGGAGCTTCCGGGGTGATTTTTGCTTCTGCTCTGGTGGTTGCCCGCGGGGAGGGGCAATCTTGTAGGTACGACCAGTAGGGGCGACGCTGCCTGGGCTGGATTCCGAGCGGGGCGCGCTCCCGGGACTTTCCGCGGAGGTGGGGTATGACGCGCCATCGGAATATCGGCGGTTTGACGGCGCTGGCCAGCATGGCCGCACTTGTGCTGTGGGCTGGGGGCGCAGCGCAGGCGGCGCCCGGTAACGACGTGCGGCTGACAAATGACGCTGCGGGCACTGGCGGGTACTTCAGCGACTTCACGATGGTCACCGGCAATGCGTACACGGACCCGGTGCTGACGACTTGCTCGCAGAGCCGCGGCAGGCAGAACGAGCCCGCTGTCGCGGTGGATCCGCGCAATCCGCAGGTTGTGGTCGGCAGCTCCAACGACTACTGCGGGGTGTTCCAGTCCAACGGCAGCCCGCTCGGCCTGGGCAACGTCTGGCTGGGGTATTACCGCTCGGAAAACGGCGGCGCGTCGTTTGTGAGCTCGCTGGTTCCCGGGTATGTCGGCGACACCTCGCCGTATGCGGCGAACGCGCACGTCCGGACGGCCGACTCGGGGGACCCGGTGCTGGCGTGGGATGGCCACGGCCGGTTGTTCGCCGGTTCGGAGAGCTCGGGCGACCGGGCGGGCACGGCCAAGACCCTCGGCGACGTGTGGGTGGCGACCTATCAGAATCCGCAGGGCGCATCGGGCCCGTCGGTCAGCGACGGCAAGCAGTTCGTGCGCTCCCTGGATGTGGCGCAGGGATCGGCCGCGCCGAACCTGCTGGGCAAGTTCCACGACAAGACCGCGATCGAGGCCGACCGCACCGGCGGCGCCTGTGACGGGAACGTCTACTTCGCCTGGGCCCGGTTCACCGGGGGCGGGTCGAACGGGTTCAACTCCAGCGTGTACGTGGTGCGGTCCACCGACCATGGCGCCACGTTCAGCGCACCGCTGAAGATCAGCCAGGCCGTGCACGATATCCAGTTCCCCGACATCGCGATCACCGGCGACGGCAAAGTCTTCATCACCTACCGGCAGTTCGCGGATGTGCGCAGCCATCAGCCGCAGGACGCGATCGCCTACAATGTCTCCTCCGACTGCGGGAAGACGTTCTCTGCGCCGCACCAGGTGACCGGGTTCGAGCCGTACGACCCGACCGACATCTCCGTCCAGGGCGGGGTCGCCGGTGACTGCGGCGACTTCGCGCTCGCCTGCGAGTCCGGGTACACGTTCATGCGCGGCGGCACCCAGGTGAGGTCTACGGCCGATCAGGGCGACGCCAAACACGACTACGTCTACATCGTCTATGACCCATCCATTCCGGGCACGGAGGTTCCGAGCGGCACCACGTACGGCTCGGTGGTGTCCGAGGATCTGCCGGCCCAGTATCACCGCGACGTGGGCAGCGTATCGGGCATCTACTTCCTGCGGCTGGACGGGCGTACCGGGGCGCATACCACGCCGGCGCTGATCGACGACCCGCGCGCGCACGGTGGCCTGCAGCGGTTCCCCGACATCACGGCCGATTCCGGCCAGCTGCACGCGCTGTGGTGGGACAGCCGCAACGACCCGTGCTTCGACCCGCGGCGTCCGATCGGCAACTGCGCCGACCGCAGCACCGTCGCCTCGCTTGACGCCTTTGCCTCGACCGCGCCGCAGAGCACGCTGGCGTGGTCACCGGCGGTGCGGCTGAGCACGGTGACGACGAACCCGAACTGGGAGCAGTTCGGCGGGCGAACCGTCCCGTTCGGGGGGGATTACCTGTACATCAGCGCCGTCGGCGGCTTCTCCTACGGCACGTGGACCGATTGGCGAAACGTCCGCCCTGGCAGCGACCTGCGCGAGAGCGCTGACTCCGACAACGACCACGCCGACGTCTTCCAATGCCGGACGGCGCTGCCCGACGGCAGTATCAGCGGCGACACCTGCCCGTGGCAGGGAGGCCTCGACCAGAACATCTACGGCAACCAGACACCCTAATTTCGCAAGCACACCGATCGCGGCCCGGGCCATGGCCTCCCGCAGCGTCATCGTGAACGCCCGCACGTCCACGCTAGCGGACCGCCGACAACCAACCGAGCCGGAAGTCTTCGGTGCAGGCCGCCAGCGGACAAAACCGAAAGCTGTCGCCAGATGAGGGTGAGGCGTACCCCAGCGCCGCACCCTCATCGTGGACGTTCGGCTGTGGTGTTACCCGTTCGGGACGATCGTTCCGAGCAGGCCGTCGGCTTCGTCGTTGATCCCGGCCGTGAAGAAGAGCGTGTTTGGCCGGCACCTGGCGTCGCGGGTGCAAAGCGCAGTCCCCACAGCCCGTTGATCACGATCGGGCCGCCGCCGGGCCTGCTGAGCTTGCCCTGGAACTCGCCGCTCGCGGGGTCATAAGCGTTGATTCGGCCGTTGCCGAGGTTGCCGACCAGGATGTCGCCGCCGAAGGCGCCGAAGGGAGCGGGCGGTGCCGGGTGGTATCTGGAGCTGGCGGGCGACCGCGGCGAGGGTGCCGCCGTGGTAGAAGGTTTCCACTAGCACGGTGCGGTGCGCGGGGGACAGGCGCTGCAGGGCGCGGGTGAGGAGCTGGCGGTCCAGGACCTGGTCGAGCCGGGTGTCGTCGGCGGCGTCGTCGGCGGGCTGGGCGGCGCTGGCCGGCGCCCGCGGCCAGCGGCGGCCGGTGAACAGTCCCCCCGCTGCCTGCGTGTTGCCAGGCATGCGCACCAGTAAGCCAGAACGCCAGGCCGGGCTCGCCCGCCGGGATGACGACCTAAGCAACACCCCGGGCGGACGCCGCCGCCGCTGGCGGCGGCCACGCCGCCGCACCGGCCCCGGGCCGGCCCGCCGCACGCCAGCAGCGGGCACCGATCACGGCCAGTTGATGGCCAGCGCCATCCAGCTGGCAGTCGGGCTTCTCACCGCGAGCCACGACTCACCCGGCCTGGAAGCATGGGCAGCAGGAGCCCTGATCCCGCACGACGCAGAGGGCCTGGGCGACTTCATGGCCGGCTTGTACATCATCTCCCAGCTGCTGCTTTACGAACTGCATGACGCAACCGGACAGCCGCCGGCAGCCACACTGCAAAAACTCGCGATCCTGGCGGAAACCCGGCGAGGGACACCCTCCGCCGGGTAACACGCGCCGAGGAGTGCGAGAAGATGACCGGCGCCTGAGCGGCATCGAACGCAACGGGCACCGCCTGCCCCGGCAGGCGGGACGAGCGGCTTCCCATTCGCCGCCGGTCACCGGTCGCGGGCTCGATCCTGGCCGGCCTGAGCATGGCAGCAGCTCCGTGCGACGCCGGAGTGTGACCTGACGCCAGGCCGGCACTGCCGGCTGGCACGCTCCGCGGGCCATTCATGCGACCGGCTGCCCACCGCATGCCGGACCGGGCTACCTGAACACACTCCATCTACTATACGTGTTAGTAGTTGAGAGCGACACTACCGCTGCCCCGTCGCGGCGCCAGGCCCGCGGGGACGGTCCCACAACAGGAGGACACCAATGTTTGCTCGTCTCGATGCCGCGCAGCCGCCGCAGGGCGCGGATGTGGTCATGCGCGCGGTCGGCGCGGTGGCGCTGGCCGCGCTGGCAATGATCCACGTGATCGACCTGCCCGGCACGCTGGGTCCGATCCCGCTGGTCGGCGTCGGATACCTCGGGATCATCGCTGCCGCGGTCCTGGTCGGCGGGGTGATGATCACCCGGTCGCACTGGCTGGCGTGGGCGGCCGCCGGCGCCCTGGCCGCCTCGGCGATGGGCGGCTACGTGCTGACCCGCACCGTGCCGGGGTTCCTCGGCGATCACGGCGACGTCGGTAACTGGCGCTGCCCGCTGGGCATTGCCGCGCTCAGCGTGGAGACGCTGCTCATGCTGCTCGTCGTGCTCGCCGCCTGGCAGGCGCGGGCCCGTGCCACGAACGTGCCTCCGCGGCCCCGGCCTGCCGCGCGGCGTGTGCCCGAGTACAGCCAGCCCCGTTGACCATGCCCTGGCCGGGTCGCCCGGCCGGGCCAGGCCCGCCGCTAGACCCGCTAGACGCCCCTGGGTGTCCCCGGGCACCCGGAAGGAGAACCGCGATGCGCACGTCCCAGCCCGGCCCGCGGGGCCAGGCAACCACGGCCCCGTGGCGACGGTGGCTGCTGCCGCTGGGCGGCACGGCCGGCTTCCTCGCGCTGCTGGCCCTGTCGCGGGGCGCCGCCCCGGGCATGCCGCTGAGCTACACCCGGTTTGTGGCCGATGTCGGCGCTGGCACGGTCCGCGCGGTGACCATCGACCCAGCCGGCCACGTAGCAGGCAGCCTGGCGAGCGGGCAGCCGTTCACCACCACCATCCCCGTCGCGCTCGATGACCGGACCCTGGCCGGGCAGCTCGCCGCCCACCACGTCCAGGTCACAGCCGCCGCCATGGGCTCCTCGCTGTTGTCTGCGCTGATCGGCCTGCTGCCGCTGCTGCTGATCGGCGGCTTGCTCTATGCCGGCGTCCGCAACGCCCGCCGGCAGGGCCTCGGCGGGCTCGGCGGGATGGGCAGGGCAGGCGGGCTGGGCAGGGCAGGCGACCTGACCAAGGCCAAAGCACGGGTCATCGAAGCCGAGCGCCCGGCCACCAGGTTCACCGACGTGGCCGGCTACCCCGCGGTGAAAACAGAGATCGGCGAGGTCGTCGACTACCTGCGCGACCCCGGCCGCTACCACCTGGCCGGGGCACGCGGACCGCGCGGCGTGCTGATGGCCGGGCCGCCCGGCACCGGCAAGACCCTGCTGGCCCGCGCGGTCGCCGGCGAAGCCCACGTCCCCTTCCTGTCCGTATCAGGCTCCAGCTTCGTGGAGATGTTCGTCGGCGTCGGCGCGGCCCGGGTCCGGGACCTGTTCGACCAGGCCCGCACCCGCGCGCCGGCGATCGTGTTCATCGACGAGATCGACGCCCTGGGCGCCCGCCGCGACGCTGGCGGCTTCGCCGGCAGCGACGAGCGGGAGCAGACCCTCAACCAGCTACTCGCCGAGATGGACGGATTCGAGGGCTCCGCCGGGGTAGTGGTACTGGCCGCCACCAACCGGCCGGACGCACTTGACCCGGCACTGCGCCGGCCCGGCCGGTTCGACCGCGAGGTCATCGTCCCACTGCCCAACCGGGCCGAGCGGCGCGCCATCCTCGCCAGCCACGCCCGCGGCAAGCACCTCGAGCCAGACACCGACTTCGACCAGGTTGCCGCAGCCACCCCCGGATTCTCCGGCGCGGACCTGGCCAACCTGGTCAACGAGGCCGCGCTGACCGCTGTCCGGGCCGGCCGCACCACCCTCACCGCCGCCGACTTCGCCGACGCCCGCGACCGCGTCCTACTCGGCACCAGGCACACCAGCCCGCTGGCCCCCGGCGAACTGGCCGCCGTCGCCGTCCACGAGGCCGGGCACGCCCTGGTCGCAGCCCTGTCCCCGCACGCCGACCCGGTCAGCCGGGTCACCGTCCTGGGCGCCGGGCAGGCACTCGGGCTGACCGAGATGCTCCCCGCCGACGACCGGCGGCTGTACGGGGAAAGCTACCTGGCCGACACCCTCGCCGTCTGCCTCGGCGGCCGCGCCGCCGAGCGCCTGATCCGCGGCGAGGCATCCACCGGCGCCGCCGACGACCTGGCCTCCGCCACCGCGCTTGCCACCCAGATGGTCCGCGAGTTCGGCCTCAGCGAGGCGATCGGCCCGGTCAGCTACGCCGCGCCGCCCGCCGGCCACCCCGCGCTCGCCGCGCAGCGCAGCTACTCCGAGCACACCCAGTGGCTGGTCGACCAGGAAGTCGGCGCCCTGCTGGCCAAGGCCGAAACGCGCGCCAGGGAACTGCTCACCCGCCACAAGCAAGCCCTCACGCAGCTCA
>WNEY01002879.1_pt1 | contig 12790 bp, 10 predicted proteins | sample 5400531 | NCBI WGS metagenome assembly WNEY01 (sample SAMN13153338, study PRJNA577476) | soil metagenome | isolation source: 200 cm saprolite under Douglas fir tree site 1 | place: USA:California | collected 2015-04-18
ATCGCCGAGCGGGTCGAGGCCGCGAATCCGGCGGCGCTCCAGCTCGCCCTCGGCGAGGTGGGCTCTTTCAAACGTGGCCGCCTGGCGCGGGTCGTCTGGCTGGGTCTGCGCGAAGGCGCCAGTGAGGTCGGCCTGCTGGCGGAGCTCGTGGACGCGGAGTCGGTGCGCGCCGGCCTGGAGCCCGAAGGCCGGCGCTACCACGCTCACCTCACCCTGGCGCGGGCACGGCCGCGCGACGGCGCCGCGCTGCCTCAGCTGCCGGCTGCGCCCTCTCTGGATCCATGGCGCGCCCACGAGCTGGTCCTCTTCCAGAGCCACCTCGGCCGAGGCGGGTCGGTCTACGAGCCGCTGCGCGTGATCAGCCTGCGCTGACGACCCCCGCCTGGGCGCATTCCAGGTCCTGCTCGGGCCGTCCGCCGCTCACACCGACCGCCCCGACCACTGCGTCACCGCTCCTCACCAGCACCGAGCCAAGCCCCGGCACGATGGGCATGCGCGTGAGCCGGTCGGCGACGCTGAAGAAGCCCGGCCGGTCCTTCGCCAGGTCGGCGAGGGCCGCTCCGTCGCGGTGAAGCATCGCCGCCCCGACCGCCTTCGACTCCGCGACCTGCGGCGACAGCGGCGCCGCTCCGTCCATGCGCGCGAGGGCGACCAGCAGTCCGCCTGCGTCGACCACCGCGACCGTGACGCGGATGCCGAGGTCGCGTGCCTTGCCGTGCGCGCGCTCGATGATTTCCTGCGCCGCCGAGAGGTCCATGCGCCCGAAGTTTCAGACTCCTCCAAGGCTACTTGTCATCGGTTGGCGGCGAACTGACTTTTGGACTTGCGCGCCAGAACGGTGGGCCTTACCTTTCTGGACGGCCCCGAGGGAAACGTTCGAGGGGGCTGCAACAGGGCCGCAAGGCCATGGAGTAGCGCCCAAGAGGCGATCCGTCGGGGTCACTTCTTTTTCCGCGGAAGTAAACCAGGACCTCCGCGCTACGCTGCACGACCGTGAGCGTCGCCCAGCGCCACCGCAAGCAGGCCGATCGATCTCAGCCGACCGCGCTCGAGCTTTCGATCGTCATGCCGTGCCTCAACGAGGTCGAGACGCTCGCGACCTGCATCCACAAAGCGCAGCGGGCGATCGCCAGGAACCATCTCCACGCGGAGATCATCGTCGCGGACAACGGCAGCACCGATGGTTCGCAGGCGGTGGCGCGCGAGCTGGGAGTGCGCGTCGTCGAAGTCGCGCGCAAGGGCTACGGCAACGCGCTGCTAGGCGGCATCGCCGCCGCGCGCGGGCGCTTCGTGATCATGGGCGACGCCGACGACAGCTACGACTTCACCGCGATCGGCACGCTGCTCGAGAAGCTGCGCGACGGATACGACCTCGTCATGGGCAACCGCTTCGCCGGCGGCATCCAGGAAGGCGCGATGGTGTGGTCGCACCGCTGGGTCGGTAATCCCGTGCTGACCTTCATCAGCCGCGTCTTCTTCCACACGCCAGTAGGCGACATGCACTGCGGCCTGCGCGGCTTCCGCAAGGACGCGTACGACAGGCTGCGACTGCGCGCGACCGGCATGGAGTTTGCCAGCGAGATGGTCATCAAGGCCTCGCTGCAGCGGATGAAGATCGCGGAGGTACCGGTGACGCTGAGCCCGGACGGCCGGTCGCGGCCGCCGCACCTCCGCACGTGGCGCGACGGATGGCGCCACCTGCGTTTCATGCTCCTGTTCAGCCCGCGGTGGCTGTTCCTCTATCCCGGGATCGCGCTCTTCGCCGCCGGCCTGCTCGTCGGCGCCTTCCTCGAAAATGGCCCGAAGCAGCTCGGCTCGGTGCAGCTCGACATCCACACGCTGCTTCTCGCGGGGTTCTCGTGCCTCATCGGCTACCAGCTGGTGGTGTTCGCCGTCTTCACCAAGGTCTTCGCGATGGAGCAGGGCTTCCACCCGCCGAATCCGGGCTACCGTGCGATGTTCCGCTACGTCAGTCTCGAGACAGGCCTGGCGGTAGGCGCGCTGATGCTCGTGCTGGGTGTCGCCGGAATCGCGATCGCCGTGATCAGCTGGCGCTCAGTGGGGTTCGGGTCGCTAGATCCTCGCCTGACCATGCGCGAGGTCATCCCGGCCGCCGTGCTGCTGACGCTCGGCGTGCAGACGATATTCGCGAGCTTTTTCCTGAGCATCCTGGGACTCGAATCCGAGGATCAGTAGCCAGACCAGGTTCCACGCGAGCTGGGGCGCGGGCTGACCGAACGTCAGCACCTGCATGGTGACGAAGCCGGCGGCGAGCCAGGCTTTGTGGAACAGCGACGGCGCGCCGCGCAGCACGAGCCACGCAGCGAGGACGAGATTGCTGTAGTCGGGCTGATGGAGGTGGAAGGAGACCATCAGCGAGCCGAGAAGGCCGGTGGCGAAAAGGACGTCGAGGTCGTCGCGGCGCCTCCACGCGACGATCAGGCAGAGCACGCCCTGCACGGCCAGCACCGCGTACGTCGCCGCCCCCATTCCGAAGAGATAGGCGACGGTGAAGAACGAGTGGCCGGCGTCGGTCTCGATCCACTGGAGCGTCTGCCAGAACTCGCGCACGCCGGACGCGCCAAGTGAGATGGCGCTGAGGCCGGCGAGCACCGCGCCGCTGCCGGCCCACGCGACGATCGGCCGCCAGCGTCCAGCGACGATCAGGCAGAGCGGGACCATGATCACGACCTGCGGCTTGAGGGCCGTGGCGCAAGCGAGCGCGACGCCCGCGGCGACGGCCTGGTCGCGTCGCATCAGCCACCACGCGGTAGCGACCAGGGCGAGCACCAGGAACGTGGGCTGGCCGAAGTAGAACGCCTCCATCACTGGCCACAACGCGAGGCCGGCGAGGAGCATCGCGACCTTGCCAAGCCCGCGGAACGGCGCGGCGACGTGCCAGGTCCAGACAAACGCTGCCAGGCCGACGAGCGTCCAGAGCAGGTAGGCGACCGGTTCCGGGAAGGCGACGAGGGGCGCCCACAGCCACGCCAGCAAAGGCGGGTTGATGAACGTTCCGCCCGGATGGATGGTGTTCTGCGGTGGCGGGAAACCAGCCGACAGCGCGCGGAGGAGGTCGAGGTCGTAGATGCGTGACCAGCCGTAGCGAAGGCCGGCTTCGGCGGCGACGTAGTCGTAGCGCACGTCGTCGTGGATGGGGATCCGCGCGTAGGCGATCACCCACAGCGCGGTGCTGTAGAGCGCGCCCCACGCCGCGGCCAGGGTCGCGGCCGCGAGGGGCAGCGGGGGTCTAGCTGCGGACGGGTTTTTCGCCAACGTAGAGCGTCTGCTTGCCGAACAGAAGCCAGGCCAGTGGGAAGGCGAGGTACGCCCGCACCAGCGCGGGGCTCTGCGGCAGCCGGCTCTTGGTCGTGTACGGCAGAAAGCGCGCGATGATCTGCTGCGTCCGGAAGCCGGCCATGCGCGCCGCCTCGGCCAGGCTCTTCTCGGTCAGCGCGGTCTGGTGGTCGATGAAGTCCCAGTAGCTGCCGCCGACCAGGCGGATGTTGGGCTGCAGGATCAGGATGCGGCCGCCGGGTTTGAGGAGCGCGTATGAGACCCGGAGCTGTTCGAGCACCGCTTCGGTGGAGGGCAGGTGCTCGAGGTAGTTGCTGAAGAACGCGAGGTCGAAGTAGTCGTTGGGCACGACGTCGTCGAGCTCGAGCCCGCTGGCGCGGACGAAGTGCACGTCACGCGGCAGCTCGTCGCCGACCGGGCGGATGTCGGTCGCCCAGCGCTCGCCAGCATGGATGTTGCGGATGAAGTAGCCGGCGTCGCAGGCGATGTCGATGACTTTGGCTTCAGGCGCGATGTAGCGCTGGAAGAACTTGCCGAGCTCGCGCCAGATGGCGTCCTTGGCGGCCTTGTCCTTCTCGTCGAAGCGGAGGTCGTATACCTCCTTGAGCACGATCGGAGGCGAGTCGTGGGCGATCCGGAGTCGTTTTGGAGGCGCGGACATGATTTGGTGGCGACAACCTTAACGCTCGAATCCGCGAATTCAGGCGCCGTTAGCGCCTACGCCGGGCGCTCTTTTTAATAGATTGGGGTCTCGACGGTGACCGCCTCCAGCCACTTCCGGCAGGCGGTGAGGAAGCGGGCCGCCTGGAGGCCGTCCAGGACCCTGTGGTCGAACGAGAAGCAGAGGTACATCATCGGCTTGATCCCGATCAGCCCTTGCACCGCCACGGGCCGCTCGACGATCGCCTCCATGGTCAGGATCCCGGCCTGGCCGGGGTTGATCACCGAGTAGCTGAACAGCGTGCCGAACGTGCCGGAGTTGTTGACCGTGAAGGTCGCCCCGGCGAGCTCGTCGGCCTTCAGCTGCTTGTTCCGGGCGCGGCCGGCGAGGTCGTTGACCGCGCGGGCCAGGCCGGCGATCGAGAGCCCGTCTGCCTTGCGCACCACCGGCACGAGGAGCGTGTCCTCCATCCCGACCGAGATGCCGAGGTTGATGTCGCGGTGGACGAGCAGCTCGGTCTCGTTGAAGGTCGCGTTGACGTGCGGGTTCTCACGCAGCGCGGAAAGGGCCGCGGTCATGACGTAGGGCAGGTAGGTCAGCGAGAAGCCCTCCTGCTTCTGGAACCCGGCCTTGTTGGCGTTGCGGTTGGCGACAACGCCGGACATGTCGGCTTCCTGGGTCTGCCAGGCGTGGGGGATCGTCTGCTTGGCGCGTGTCATGTTGTCGGCGATTAGCTTGCGCACGCGAGTGAGCTGGACGACCTCGTCGCCCTCGGCGGCCGCCACGGGGGTCGCGGGCGCGGGGGCGGCGGGCGTGGACGGAGCGACCCTGGATTTCGCCGCGTAGTCCTGGACGTCCTTCTTGGTCACGCGGCCGCCCAGGCCGGTACCAGAGACCCTGGAGAGGTCGACCTTGAGCTCGGAGGCGGCCATCTGCACGCCGGGCGAGTAGCGGTGAGGCTCTTCCGGCCTGAGACCCTCACCCCGACCCTCTCCCGCTGGAGCGGGAGAGGGGGCACGGCCCTCACCCCTACCCTCTCCCGCTGGGGCGGGAGAGGGGGTATGCCCCTCACCCCGACCCTCTCCCCCTGACGGGGGAGAGGGGGCAGGCGGCCCCTCACCACGAGCATCTCTCGCTGGGGCGGGAGAGGGGGGACGGCCCTCACCCCGAGCATCTCCCGCTGGGGCGGGAGAGGGGGTTTGCGCCCCGTCGCCCGTCTCGACGACGGCGATCTCCGCCCCCGCCTGCACCGTGTCGCCTTCCTTGGCCAGGATCTCGCGCAGGATCCCTGACACCGGCGCCGGCACCTCGGCGTTGACCTTGTCCGTGTCGACCTCGAGCATCGGCTCGAACTCGACCACCTTGTCGCCGGGCTTGACCAGCCACTTCGAGATGGTGCCCTCGTGCACCGACTCGCCCAGCTGCGGCATCACCACTCGGGTGGTCTTGCCCGCCATCAGTACTCCGCGAGGTCCTTCAAGACTTTGGTGATCTTGTCCGGCGTGGGCATGAAGTAGTCCTCCATCGGCACCGCGTAAGGCATCGATGGCACGTCGAGCCCGCCGAACCGCTTCACCGGCGCGTCGAGCCACCGCCACGCCTCGTCGGCGATCATCGCGGCGACCTCGGAGCCGATGGAGACGCTGAAGTTGTCCTCGTACAGCACCAGGCACTTGCCCGTCTTGCGCGCCGAGGCGATGATCGCCTTCCTGTCGAGCGGGTAGACCGTTCGCAGGTCGATGATCTCGACACTCACGCCGTCGGCCTCGAGGTTCTTGGCCGCCTCGGCGGCGTAGTGGACCATCAGCCCGTAGCAGAAGACGGAGATGTCGCTGCCTTCGCGGAAGGTGCGCGCCTTCTGCAGCGGGATCAGGTACTCGCCCTTCGGCACCGGCTCCTTGAACATGCGGTAGAGGCGCTTGTGCTCGAAGAAAAGGACCGGGTCGGGGTCACGGATCGCGGCGAGCAGCAACCCCTTCGCCTCGTACGGGCTCGAGGGGATGACGATCTTCAAACCAGGCGTCGCAAACCGCGCCTCGATCGACTGCGAGTGATAGAGCGCACCATGCGCGTGTCCACCCATCGGCGCGCGCACGACCATCGGCACCGACCAGTCGCCGTCGCTGCGGTAGCGGTACTTGGCCGCTTCGTTGGTGATCGAGTTGAACGCCATGTGCGCGAAGTCGGTGAACTGGATCTCCGCCACCGGGCGCTTGCCCGCGATCGCCAGGCCCAGGGCGACGCCCACGATCGACGACTCCGCCAGCGGCGTGTCAATGACGCGCGCCTCGCCGTACTTCGCGCGCAGGCCGTCGGTGACGAGGAACACCCCGCCCTTCTTGCCGACGTCCTCACCGAGCACCATCACCCGCTCGTCGCGCTCCATCTCCTCGGTCAGAGCCGAACGAAGCGCGGCGACCATGTTCATCTCCTCGGTCTCGACACCGGCGGCGGGCTCGATCGCCTTCGGGAACTCCACCGCGTAGACGTTGGTCAGCGCGTCCTCGGGTCGCGGGTCGTCCGCCTCCATGCCCTGCTTGGTCGCGGCCGTGACCTCTTCCTTGACCTGTTCCTCGAACTCCGCGACCTGCTTGGCGCTCAGCATGCCTTCCTCGATGAGCTGTCTCTTGAAGCGCTCGAGGCAGTCGTTCTGGGCGAGCATCTCGATCTCTTCCTGCGAGCGATAACGGCGCTGGTCGTCTTCCGAAGAGTGGGCGCCGAGCCGGTCGACCAAGCACTCGATGAGCGTCGGCCCACTACCCGCGCGGGCGCGGGCGACCGCCTCCTTGGAGACGACGTAACACGTCACGGGGTCGCGGCCGTCGACGGTCACGCCCGGGAATCCGTACCCGGCCGCGCGCTGAGCCACGTGCTCGATCGCGTACTCCTTGTCGAACGGCGTCGAGATCGCGAAGCCGTTGTTCTCGCAGACGAATACCTCGGGCAGCCTGTAGATCGCGGCGAAGTTGAAGGCCTCGTGCGCGTCGCCCTCGGCGCCCGCGCCTTCGCCGTAGCAGGTCATGAGGACCTTGTCGGTCCCGTCCATCTTCAACGCGTACGCCACGCCCGCGCCGCGCACCATCTGGGTGGCGACCGGCGATCCGCCGGAGGTGATGTTCAGGCGCGAGTCGGAGAAGTGTCCGGGCGTCTGCTTGCCGCCTGACGCGGGGTCGGCGGACTTGGCCAGCACCGCCAGCATCAGGTCAAGCGGCGTCACGCCCATGCGCATGCAGAGCACGACGTCGCGGTAGTAGGGCGCGAGCCAGTCGTGCTTGGGCTTGAGCGGCCACCCGACGCCGATCTGCGCCGCCTCGTGGCCGGCGCACGAGATGATGAACGGCGCGCGGCCCTGGCGGTTCAGAACCTGGAAGCGGTAGTCGATCTGCCGGCCGAGCAGGATGTAGTGGAACCACTCGGTGAGCACATTCTCATCGAGGTCGGTGTCGCGCCACGCGACCGGCTCCTGGAATCGCCAGTCAGGGGTGAACGCTTCTTCTCGGGTCTTGGTCGTCTGTGCCATATCGAAGTTAGATGTGGATCGCGTGGCCGTCCACGGCCATCGCCGCCTCCATCACCGCCTCGCTCAGCGTCGGGTGCGGGTGGATGTTGCGGCCGAGCTCCCAGGCGTCGCCCTGGAAGAGCTGCGTCAGCGCTGGCTCGGCGATCAGCTCGGTGGCGCTGGCCCCGACGATGTGCGTGCCGAGCAGCTGTCCGGTCTTCGCGTCGGCGACGACCTTGACGAAGCCGTCGGTCTCGCCGTGGATCTGCGCCCGGCCGATGGCGGAGAACGGAAACTTCCCAACCTTCACCTCGTGGCCGTTGTCGCGCGCTTCCTTCTCGGTCAGTCCGACCGACGCGATCTGCGGATGCGAGTAGGTGCATCGCGTGATGAGGTTCTGGTCCATCGGCGCCAGGCGCTGGCCCGCGATGTCCTCCGCGGCGACGATGCCTTCGTGCGAGGCGGCGTGCGCGAGGAGAAAGCCGCCGATGACGTCACCGATGGCATGGATCGAGTCCACCGACGTGCGCATCCACTCGTCGACCTTGATGAAGCCGTTGGGGTGCGTCTGCACGCCGACCTGCTCCAGGCCAAGGTCCTTGGACACGGCGGAGCGTCCCACGGCGACGAGGAGCTGGTTGGCCCACACCTCGCCCTGGTCGGTCTCGACGCTGACGCCGCCGCGCGCCTTCTTGGCGCCGCTGACCTTGACGCCGAGCCGGCACTCGATGCCCGCCTTCTTGAAGGCGCCGAGCATCTCCCTGGAGATGTCCTCGTCCTCGAGGGGCACAAGCCGGTCGAGCGCCTCGAGGAGCGTGACCTTGACGCCGAGCTGGTTGTAGAGGGTTGCGAACTCCACGCCGACAGCCCCCGCGCCGATGATGCAGATCGACTCGGGGACGTCCTTGGCGAGGACCGCGTTGTCCGAGGAGACGACGAACTGGCCGTCGAGCTCGAGGCCGGGGAGCGTCTTCACGGTCGAGCCGGTGGCGACGATCAGGTTCTTGGCCCGCACCAGGCGGCCGTTGGCCTCGATCGTGTTCTTGTCGCGCAGCCGGCCGCGCGCCTGGACGACCTCGACCTTGTTCTTCTTCATCAGGTACTGGACGCCCTTGTAGAGCTGCCCGACCACGGCATCGCGCCGGTCGGCGATCTTTGCGTAGTCGAAGCCGACGACCTCGGCCTTCAGCCCGAACTCGACGCCGCGGGCGGCGACACGGTGGTACAGCTCCGACGACTCGAGCAGGGCCTTGGTCGGGATGCAGCCGACGTGGAGGCAGGTGCCGCCGAGCTTTGCCGCCTCGACCAGGGCGACCTTCAGCCCCAGCTGGGAGGCCCGGATCGCCGCGGGGTAACCACCCATCCCGCCGCCCAGGATCGCCACGTCGAAGTCGAAATCAGGCACTGAATTCAAGTGTAGGGATCGTGCGAGAGGCGCCCGAACCCTCGGCGAGAGATTCGGCGATCCAGGTGGCCCAGATCCGGCCGAAGCTCCGAGCAGCGCAGTGAGCGCATCTGACGAGCGTGAGCGAGCAGCACAGGAGCTGAGGCCGGAGATGGGCCGCATTGGGCGCCGAAGATCCGTCGAGGGCTTCGGGGCGCGTCTCGCTAGCAGCTCGGCCTCCGCAAACGGCTCTTGGCGGCTTCGAAATCGTCTCTATCGCGCACCTGCGTGCCGGCGACCGGGTCGCCGTAGTGATCCACCGCCCGGTAGTAGGCCGGCGGGCTGACTCCGGGCATGATCAGGACGTCGGCGTTGCTCGTCGGATCGAGGCAGGGGTCGGAGCGCTCGGCGGCGAGGGCCTGAAGGTCGGCCTGGGCGCGCTGCATCTGGGCCGTCTTGGCGGTCGTGTACTCGGCCAGCACCACGGCGCCGTTGAAAGCTGCCAGGAATGCGCAGGCAAGGAGAGCGGGGCGCCAGGTGCCGTGCCAGGGGAGGTCCCGGGCGGCGTCCGCCAGCAAGAGGATCAACAGCAGCGCCGCCACGTACACGTAGCGGGAGGCGCCCGACTGCTGCCAGCCGAGCTGCGCCCGGGTCGCGCCGGCGACCAGGAAGAAGCTGACGAGCCCGGCCGCGATCCCAACCGCGAACCCATCGAGACCGCGCACTCGCCAGCGCCAGGCCAGGACGGCCACCGCGGCGGCCAGCAGCACGTAGCCGATCCAGCCGCTCGTGCCGATCACCCCCGCGATCCCCTGGCTGAGCCCCCAGACCGTATAGAGGGGGTCGATCAGCAGGTTGGCGGCGGTCGGCTGCGGGTTCGGGTGCTCGCCGAAGCGACCGAAGGCCGCGTACCAGACGAGCAGGGCTGCACCCGGCGCGGCGAACCATCCCAGCTCACGTCGCCGCCCGGGGTTGAGGAGGAGCTGCACGACCGCCGCGACGACGAACACGAGGCCCGTGCCCGCGAAGGTCAGCGAGACGGTTAGCAGCGCCGCGGCCAGCGCCGGCCGGTGGCTGTCGACCGCGATCATCGCCCCGAGGCCGAGGGCCATCGCAACGAGCCAGCCGATCTGGAACGCCCACAGGAGGTCCTCCCAGCCCGCGCCCAGGAGCAGAAAGATGAGCGAGGCCGCCATCGCGACGAGCTCGCCGGATCGGCGACGGACCAGCTCGAAGAGAAGCATCACGTTGGCAAGGTGGGCGATGAGCAGCACGGTCATGTAGGGCACGTATGAGCGCAGGCCGACGGTGTTGAGAAGGATGGTGTAGGTGAGCCTGAGCAGCATCACCGGGTGCTCGTTGTGCGGCTGAAAGTAGGTCGGGAAGGTCCAGTCCGGCGAGGTGGCGATGAACGTCCACTCGTCGAAGTAGTAGGTGAAGGTGCGCGTGAACCACAGCAGGACGGCGAACACCACGACGCCGGCGGCGAGCACGATCCATCGCGCTTGTGGAACGCGAACGGCGGCCGCGGTCATGAGTTCAGGCGGCGACCGTCGACGCGTTCCGCGGCGTGGTGAACATCGCCGCGAACCAGATCGCCACGCCGACCAGGACCGGCAGCGGCGTCAGCGGCCAGGCGAACTCGCCGCCGATGGCGATCACAAGCAGCAGCAGGCGCAGCGGGATCGAAGGGCCCTCGCGCCAGAAGAGCCATGCGGCCAGGACCAGGATGGTGAAGTCCTGGAGGTGCCAGTACGTGGCGCCAAGCGCCGTGGCGACGATGCCCAGGGCGAAGACGCGCGCCTGGCTGCAGTGCCTATTCACGTACGCGGCCACGACGGCCGCGGCCACGACGAGGCCTTGCGCGACGTAGCTGAGCACGCCCGGTCCAAGCAAGAACGCGAGCGTGAAGTAGCGGTTGTTGGTCACGTGCTGCGCCTCGCTCAACAGGCTCAGGTAGTCGTTGAGGCCTTGCTGCCCGATGACGGCGAGCGAGGCCGCCGCCAGCGCCAGGGCGGTCGCCGCCCAGGCCGCGACGATCTTCCACCGGCCGGCGAACAGCAGCACCACGGGCATGATGAGCAGGAGCTGTGGTTTGATCACCGACAGGCCGAGCACGACGCCCGCGACGTAAGGCCGGTTGGCCTCGGCGAGCCTCCACGCGATCGCGGCCAGTCCCAGGATCACGAGGTCGGGCTGGGCGAGGCTCAAGCCGTAGAGCAACGGGTACCAGGCAAGGGCGCCGAGGAGCCACAGCACGCGGAACGGCATCGCTCTCGGCGCCGCCAGCCACCAGGCCGCGACCAGCGCGGCGAGCGAGAGGGCGAGCCAGAGATAGGTCGCGCCGGCCGCGCCGAAGACGCTGAGCCCAAGAACGATCCACGCGAACGGAGGTGGCGACACGAAGCGCTCGCCGTCGTTGAACGCGGCGTGCGGGCGGAGCTGGGTGAACATGTCGTGCTGGAGTGTCAGCGAATAGATGTGGCTCCACCCGTGCTCGAGGCCGATCCGGGCGCCGATGTAGACGAGGGTCAGGTCGTTGTCGAGGATGTCGGCGCGCAGTGGGCCGACGACCACGAACCAGCCCGTGAGCGCGATGGCGATGAGGAGAAACCACCCAACCCCGGCCGCGGCGAGGTTCTGCCAGAAGGCGGCGTCGCGCGCCGCGAGGGTCAGTCGCGCTCGGTTAGGGGCACTGGCTTCCGCGGCTCCGGTCCGATGTATTCCGATTGCGGCCGGATTATGCGGTTGTGGGCCACCTGTTCGAGCACATGAGCGCTCCAACCGGAGACGCGGGCCGTGGCAAACGTCGGTGTGAAGAACTCCTTGGGCAGGCCGATCGCCTGCAGGACGCCTGCCGAGTAGAACTCGACATTCGTCGACTGCGGCCGTTCCGGGTGCTCCTCGTGCAGGATCCGCAGCGCGACCTCCTCGACCTTCGAGGCGAGGGCGTAGAACTTCGGGTTCATGCGCTCGCACATCGCTTTGAGGATCTTGGCGCGCGGGTCGTACACCCGGTAGACGCGGTGGCCGAAGCCCATGAACCGGACGCCGCCCTTGCGGGCGTCGCGCATCCATGGCTCGGCGTTCTCCGGGGTGCCGATCTGCTCGAGCTGCTCGATCACCGCCGAGGGCGCGCCGCCGTGCGCGGGGCCCTTGAGAGCGCCGATGGCGCCGACCAGCGCCGAGGTCAGGTCTGACTCGGTCGAGGCGATCACCCTGGCCGTGAACGTCGAGGCGTTCATGCCGTGGTCTGCGAGCAGCACCAGGTACGTGTTGAGCGCCCGCACGATCTCAGGGCTCGACTCCTTGCCGTTCATCATGTAGAGGTAGTTCGCCGCGTGCCCGAGGTCGGGGCGAGGGTTGAGCGGTTCGAGTCCCTGCCGCCGGCGATGGAAGGTGGCGAGGATGGTCGGGAACGACGCGGTCGCGTGCACGGCAAGCGGTCGCGTCGGCTTCGCCAGGCGATGCTCCACACCCTGGACCGAGACGATGCTGCGCAGCACGTCCATCGGGTCGGTGTCCTTCGGGAGCGCTTCGAGCGCTGTGGTCGCGGCGTTAGTCAGGTCGCGGTTGGCAGCCAGCTCGGAGGTCAGCCCTTCGAGCTCGCCACGCTTCGGCAGCTGGCCCTCCCAGAGCAGGAACGCGACCTCCTCGAATGACATCTCCTCCGCGAGGTCGGCGATGACGTAGCCCTGGTAGACGAGCCGGCCGTTGGCGCCGTCGACCATGGAGATTGCCGTCTGCGCCCCGATGATGCCCTCCAGGCCGGGGACGTAGGTGTTGTTGGTGCTCACCGCTTGGCGAGCTGTGCCGGCTTCTTTCCCGGCTCGGGCCCGACCCACTTCGACGCCGGTCGGATGAGACGCAGGTCGGACAGCGACTCGAGGACGTGCGCGATCCATCCGGCCACACGCGAAGAGGCGAAGATCGTGGTGAAGAGCTCCTT
>WNEY01002881.1_pt1 | contig 12786 bp, 15 predicted proteins | sample 5400531 | NCBI WGS metagenome assembly WNEY01 (sample SAMN13153338, study PRJNA577476) | soil metagenome | isolation source: 200 cm saprolite under Douglas fir tree site 1 | place: USA:California | collected 2015-04-18
GGCCGGCGAGTACGGCGCGCGCATGACCGCCATGGAAGCGGCCACCAAGAACGCCAAAGAGATGATCGAGGTCCTCACCATCCAGTACAACAAGGCTCGCCAGGAAAAGATCACCAAGGAGCTGCTCGACATCGTCGGCGGCGCCGAGGCCCTCAAGCAAGGAGCGGAGGCATGAGTCAGGGGAAGATCATCCAGGTCATCGGTCCGGTCGTCGACGTCGCGTTCGAGCCGGGCACGCTGCCTGCGATCTACAACGCGCTCGAGGTGGCGGGCATCGAGAACAAGGACATCTTCTCCTACTCGCAGAAGCTCGTGCTCGAAGTCGCCCAGCACCTCGGCGAGAGCCACGTGCGCGCGGTGGCTATGGCGGCCACCGACGGTCTCACCCGCGGCATGGTGGTGACGGATACGGGCGGCCCCATCACGGTCCCCGTCGGCAAGGAGACGCTCGGTCGGATCCTCAACATCATCGGCGAGCCGGTCGACAAGGGGCCCGCTATCCATGCCAAGAAGACCTATCCGATCCATCGGCCGGCGCCGGACTTCGAGGCCCAGTCCACCAAGGTCGAGATGTTCGAGACCGGCATCAAGGTCGTCGACCTCCTCGAGCCCTACACGACGGGCGGCAAGACGGGTCTCTTCGGTGGCGCGGGCGTCGGCAAGACCGTGCTGATCCAGGAGTTGATCAACAACATCGCCAAGCAGCATGGTGGCATTTCCGTCTTCGCGGGGGTGGGGGAGCGGACGCGCGAGGGCAACGACCTCTATCACGAAATGAAGGAGTCGGGAGTCATCGAGAAGACGGCGCTCATCTTCGGCCAGATGACGGAGCCTCCGGGCTCGCGGCTGCGGGTGGCGCTGACCGGACTGACGGCCGCCGAGTACTTCCGTGATGAGGAGGGCCAGGACGTTCTCCTCTTCATCGACAATATCTTCCGGTTCACGCAGGCCGGCTCCGAGGTATCGGCGCTTCTCGGCCGGATGCCCTCGGCGGTCGGCTACCAGCCCACGCTCGCGACCGAGATGGGGGAGCTCCAGGAGCGGATCACCTCCACGAAGAAGGGCTCGATCACCTCGGTGCAGGCGATCTACGTCCCGGCCGACGACATCACCGATCCCGCCCCGGCGACGGCGTTTGCCCACCTCGACGCCACCACCGTGCTCTCGCGCCAGATCGCCGAGCTCGGCATCTACCCGGCCGTCGATCCGCTCTCGTCGACGTCGCGCATCCTCGATCCGAACATCCTCGGGCAGGAGCACTACCAGACGGCGCGGGCGGTGCAGTCGATCCTCCAGCGCTACAAGGACCTGCAGGACATCATCGCGATTCTCGGCATGGAAGAGCTCTCGGACGAGGACAAGCAAGTCGTTGGCCGCGCCCGCAAGATTCAGCGCTTCCTGTCCCAGCCGTTCTTCGTGGCCGAGCAGTTCACGGGATCCCCGGGGCGCTACGTGAAGATCGACGACACCGTCAAGAGCTTCCGCGAGATCGTCGACGGCAAGCACGACGACCTGCCGGAGCAGGCCTTCTATATGGTCGGCGATGTCGGCGAGGCGATCGACAAGGCCAAGAAGCTCCGCGGCGAGGGCTGAGTGGCCGACACGCTCCAACTCGAGATTGCGACGCCGATGCGCCTCGTCGTCTCCGATGAGGTCGACGAGGTGGTGGCGCCGGGCAGCGAAGGCTCGTTCGGCGTGCTTCGCGGCCACGCGCCTTTCCTGACGACGCTCGGCATCGGCGAGCTGACCTATCGGAAGGGGCGGGACGAGTACCATCTCGCCGTCGCCGGTGGATTCGCCGAGGTCCGTAACGACAAGGTCATCGTCCTGGCTGATGCTGCCGAGCGGCCGGAAGAGATCGATCGCGAGCGCGCCGAGCGGGCGCGCCAGCGGGCCGAGCAGCGGCTGGGGGGCCGCACGCAGGAGGAGATCGACTACGTCCGTTGCAACGCAGCGCTCCTCCGCGCGCTGACGCGGCTGCACGTCGCCGGCCGCTCGCAATAGCGAGCTGCCCAGTTCACGCAGCACCCTGCCCGATATTCGGGGCAGGTCATTCGGCTCGAGCGCACTAACTCCGCGTCCGGACAGCGCTCCCCGCGGCACGGACCTTGCGACAGCTCCGGCCCGTGCTCACGGTGCTGATCGTCGACGACGAGCCGAACGTGGTGGATCTGGTTCGCGTCACGCTCGAGGACGAGCGGGTCCGCGTCTTCGATGCCGCCAATGCCGCGGTGGCGTTCGAAACCCTGTCAGCGCTCCAACCGGACCTCGTGCTGCTCGACGTCAATTTGCCGGACCTGAGCGGATTCGAAATCTGCCGCTGGATCCGGGCCGACGCCGTCCTGGCGCGGACCAAGGTCGTTATGCTCACGGCCGCCGCTCAGCAGGAGGACATCGCGCGTGGCCACGCGGTGGGCGTCGACCATTACCTGACCAAGCCGTTCTCGCCGGTACGACTCCTGTCGCTGGTGGAGGAGCTCCTACCGAACTCAGTCCTGTGGGCGCGCAGGTAGCAGCCGGCGCCGCGGGCGATCTGCCGGCTGCGTACCGCCGGTTGAATGCCGCCTACGAGCAGGCCCTCCGCTACGCCGAGGACGTGCGTCACCTCTATCAACGCACCCAGCGCGCGATCAGCCAGTCGCTCCTCGGCCTCGCGAACGCCCTCGAAGCGAAAGATCCGTACACGCGCGGCCACTCGCAGCGTGTGAGCGCGTTGGCGCGACGCCTCGCCGAGGTCTCCGGATTGCCGTCGCGCGAGGTCGACGTCATTGCCCAGGCAGGACTTCTTCACGACATCGGCAAGATCGGGGTTCCGGAAGCCGTGCTCGGTAAGCCCGGGCGTCTGGACCCCGACGAGTGGGAGATCATGCGGCGTCATCCGGTGATCGGCGCGCAGATCGTGGCGCCGTTCGAGTTCTTCGCCGCGGGGGCGATCATCGTTCGTCATCACCACGAGCGATGGGACGGGAGCGGTTATCCCGACGGACTTCGAGGAACGGCGATTCCGCTGGGAGCGCGCATTGTTGCCGTTGCCGACGTCTATGATGCGCTGACCTCGTCCCGCCCCTATCGTGAGGCGCTGCCGCATCACACGGCCATCCAGTACATCGGGGAGGAGGCCGGCCGGACGCTCGACGAGGACATCGCGGCCGCCCTGATTCGCCTTACCCGTGATAACGAGCCGATTGACGCCTGACGCCGCCCACGCCGCGTGCCCGCCGGGGCTGCTCAGCGGCACGCCGGCGGGCCTCCTGGGCGTTCTCGCCGTCGCGCTCGCCGCGTGCGCAGTGCTCGTCGACGCACGTTGGCTTCCGCCATCGGCGCTTCGCGTCGTCACGGTTGCGGTTGCCCACGGTGGGCTTCTGGCCATCGCGTTCGGATGGGCCGCCACGAATCCACCGCAGTGGAGGCCGCTCGTTCCATCGGCCATCATCATTCTCGTCCTCGCGCTGGCCGCCGCCGGCGCTCGTTGCGATCCGCGGGCGGCGATCTTCTATCTGGCGTCGCCACTCTGGCTGGCGGTCCTCGCGGTGAATGGACGACTGACTCCTCTCGGCTTGCGCTGGGGGATGCCGATCAGTAGCACGCTGCTCGGTCTCGCCGTGGGACTGGCGCTCGGCGGCCACATGCTGCTCGCTGCGGCGGGCACGTTCGGCTATCGCGTGAGGACGGACGGCCAGGTGCTCGTCGCGATCGCCTACGACGTGGGAGCCAACGTGCCGTCGAGCGAGCTGTTCTTCCGGGGCGCCCTCTTCAACCGGCTCCAGCGGCGGTGGTCGTTCACGGCCGCCGTTACCATAGCGACGGCCGTCGGGCTCCTGCGCTATCTGGTCGATCCGTTGCTGCCCAAGGCGCCGGAAGTCATCATCGGCACGCTCGTCTACCTGACGCTACTCGGGGTCATCAACGCGTGGCTCCTGTGGTGGTCAGGCAGCCTGGTGCCTGGGCTCGTTTCCGCTCTCGTCTTCTTCGCCGCCTACCGGATGGTCGCCGCGGTGTGATCCGAGGCCGGCCAGCCGCCGGGCTGTTCGTGCTGGGCGGGTGCGTCGTCGCGGTTGCGGTGCTTGCCACCGACGCCGGCGCGCATTCCGCCTCACCATGGCGTCACGCCTACGCGTTGCCTGTCCTCGCCGGCGCCCTTGCTCTCGGCGTGGTCGGAGGCAGTGTGACCGCGCTTGCCGCGCTCATGACACAGGCGCCCACGCTGTTCGTCCGCGTGGAAGCGGTCGGGCTCGCTGCGGGCGCCCTGGACGAGCTCGTGAGCGCCGCCCTGCTTCTGGTGCTGGGGCCGGTGCTCGGCTCGTGCGTGACGGAGGCGCGGCGTCAAGCCGAGAGGTACGCGACCGTTCTGGCCGTTCATGAAACGCTGGCGGATGAGCGGCCACTCCCGGAGGCCCTCGAGGCTCTGCGCCGGCGACTGGCCGATCGTCTGGCCGCGGATGTGACGCTCGCAGTTCGCGACGGCGACCACTGGATCGTGGCCGGCAGGGACGCGCCTCCATCGGACAGGGCGGCAGCCCGCGCTGTCCCCACGGCCGTGTTCCTGCCGGATGCCGCCCACGGCCCACGGCCTCACCGCCGGCTGTCGGTGCCTTTGTCCGTGCGCGGAGAAACGGTCGGCATGTTGACGGTCGGACGCGTCGGTGAGCTGCCCGCTGGCGAGCGGCGCGCGCTCGTGGCGCTTGCGCTCCACATCGGCGCAGCGCTGGAGAACGCCCGCCTCGTCGCACGCCAGCGCCGCTTCGCGGCCGAGCTGGCCGACAAGGTGCGCGCGGCCACCGATCGCCTCGAGGCCCTGGATCGAGCCAAGTCGGCGTTCGTCGCCATGGCCTCGCACGAACTGCGCACCCCACTCACCGCGCTCGTGGGCTACAGCGAATTGCTGGCCACCCGCGCGTTCAGTCCCGACGAGGTACGACGGCAGGCGGAGATCATGCGCCGCCAGACGCGCCGCCTGGCCGCCATCATCGACGACTTCCTCGATCTCTCGCGCCTCGAGCGCGGTGAGGCGCCACCACTGCGGTTGGCCGATGTCGCCATCGGCCCCGCGCTGGCCGGCGCGGTCGAGCTGCTCGGAGGTCCCCAGGGCGCACGCCGCATCGTCGTCGACTGCGCGCCGGGACTGACTCCGGTGCGGGCCGATCCCCACGCGCTCGAGCGCATTCTGGTCAACCTGCTGTCGAACGCCCTCAAGTATTCGCCGACGCACACCACGGTGACGGTGCGGGCCCGCGCGACGGCGGGCGCGGTCGTCATCTCCGTGGAGGACGCGGGCCGCGGCATCGCACCCGACGCGTTGCCCCGTGTATTCGAGCCGTACTTCCGTGCCCCAGACGCCGTGGGGCGGGCGCCGGGCAGCGGGCTCGGGCTGGCCGTGGTGAAATCGCTCGTCGAGGCGCACGATGGCCGCATTCACGTCGAGAGTGAAGTCGGGATCGGCACGCGCGTGACGCTGCAATTGCCGGCGGTTCCTTGACACTTTTCCTTGGCGGCGTGTAGTCTTGTCGGGCATGACCAGACGCGATGAGGTCGCCGAGCGAATGGCGGACGCAGTGCTGAAACGTCTCATCACGCGAAAGGTCGTCGACGTGAAGGACGAGCCGAGTGCGCGCGCGGTCGTCCGCCACGTCCTCCTCGACAATCTCCAGGCGGAAGAGCGTCTGGAGGCCGACGCGCGGCACATTCTTCTCGAGCATGCCAAAGCCATCAAAGACTCGGCGGCCGACTACCGTCAGCTCTTCCCGAAGGTCAAGGAAAAGCTGGCGCGCGACCGGGGTTTCGTTCTGTGATGCGAATGAGTCGCGAGCGCGTTTTCCACCTCGCCGACCTGATCATGAAAGAGTTGGGGACCGCGCCGGGAGTGACGATCAAGGCCCCCGACGATCTCCGCGTGGAGATCGTTCGCGTCCTCAGCGACGAGACGAAGCTCGAGGAGTCGATCGACGGAGAGGTGCGCAAGATCCTGGGCTCCTACGCGCGCCCGGCGCCCGAGGGAAGTCCGCAGTGGGACGTTCTCTACCAGAAGACTCGCGAGGAAGTCCGGCGCCGCCGGTTCCGGCTGTGACGCGGCTCGTTGTCGCCATCACCGGCGCCACCGGCTCCCTCTACGGCATCCGTCTCCTCGAAGTCCTCCGCGGCTATCGTGAAGTCGAGACGCATCTGGTCATGTCGCGTCCGGGCAAGCGCACGATCGTGGAGGAGACCGAGTGGACGGTCGCCGACGTGGAGGCGCTGGCCACCCATCGGTACGACAACAACGACATCGGCGCCGCCATCGCGTCGGGATCGTTTCGCACGGCCGGCATGATCATCGCGCCCTGCTCGGTGAAGACGGCGGCGGCCGTCGCCGCCTGCCATTCCGAGAACCTCATTGCCCGGGCCGCCGACGTGACGCTCAAGGAAGGCCGTCCGCTGCTCATGCTCGTGCGGGAGACACCGTTGCACGTCGGCCACCTCAAGATGATGCTGGCGCTCGCGGAGATGGGCGCCGTCGTCCTGCCGCCGATGCCGGCGTTCTACAATCGCCCCAAGGACCTCGACGACATCGTGAATCACACGGTCGCGCGCGTCCTCGACCGGCTCAACCTGCCCCAGACGCTCGTGACCGAATGGAAGGGGACGCACCGCCGGGTTCCGACCGGCCCTCTCGGTGGTTGATCTCTCGTTGTCATTCCCGTCTTCAACGAAGAGGAGAGCGTGCCCTCGTTGTGGCCGTGCGCTGGATGAAATCGCGGGTTCTCCGCTATGAAGTCACCGAGGACGATCTCGGCCGCGAGTGAGCCGGTGAACGTTCTCCTCGTCGGGCTGGGCCGTTGGGGTGAGAAGCACCTGCGCGTGCTGCGCGAGATCGGGGTCACCGTGTGGGTCGCCGACGTCGCGGCCGCGCAGCGCGCATGGGCGGTGAATCACGGCGTCTTGGCCGCGCGCGCCGTCGAAGATTACCGGACCGTTCTCGATCGCATCGACGCGGTGGACATCGTCACTCCCGCCGACAGTCATCGGGCGATCGCCGAGACGTGCCTGCGTGCGGGGCGTCCCTGCTTCGTCGAGAAGCCGCTGGCCGTGACGGCCGCCGACGGCCGCCGATTGGCCGCCAGCGCCCGGGAAACCGGCGGCGCGCTTCAGGTCGGGCACATCTTCCGCTTCCATCCGGTGACGGCGGCGCTCCGAGCCGCACTGACGGCCGGCCGACTGGGGCGGCTGCGCTTCGCCACCGGCCGGGTCTCAGGCTTCAAGCGGCCGCGCACCGACGTCGGCGTCACCCAGACCGACGCGATCCACTTTTTCGACCTGTTCGCGTATCTGTTCGGCCGCGCGGCGACCCGCGTGAGCGCCGTGCAGCGCGACTACCTCGGCCGGGGCCTCGACGACATGTCGGTGACCACGGTGGAGTACGGCGACGTTCCCGCCTTGGTCGAAGCGAACTACTTCGTTCCCGGGACCTGGCGCGAATGCGTGATCGCCGGTGAACGCGGCAGCGTGGTCGCCGACTACGGTAGCGGTCTGGTGGTGCTCTACGAGGGCGAGCTCCGCCAGCGCGGCGGTGTCTGGGAAGCCGTCGATCGGGGCAAGGAAACGCTCACGACGACTGGTGAGGAGCCGCTGCGCGTGGAGCTGTCCGCGTTTCTCGATGTGTGCGCAGGGAGGGCGCCGGTGCCGGTGACGGCGGACGACGGGGTTCGTGCGCTGGAGGTGGTCGAGGCGGCGGCCCTGGCCGCCCGGCTCGGTCGCGCCGTCACTCTCGAGGAGGTCCGGTAGTTCTTTACTGGTGCCGAAGGGGGGACTCGAACCCCCACACCCTTGCGGGCACATGACCCTGAATCATGCGCGTCTGCCAATTCCGCCACTTCGGCCCGAGCGGCGCGTTCATAATACCGACCACCGATGAGCAGTCAAGGGGACGGCGATCGCACCGTCGCCAGCAACCGGCGCGCCCGGCACGAGTACGAGATCCTCGAGACGCTCGAGGCCGGACTCGTGTTGCGGGGGACCGAGGTCAAGGCGCTCCGCACCGGCCTGGTGAACTTCAAAGACGCCTATGCCACGGTGCGAAATGACGAGGTCTGGCTTCTCGGCTGCCACATCAGCCCGTACAGCCACGGGACCGACGCCAACCACGATCCTGAGCGGGACCGTAAGCTGCTACTGCACCGCCGCGAGATCAGCCGGCTCACCGGGAAGATCGCCGAGCGCGGGCTTACGCTGATCCCGCTGCGCATCTACTTCAAGGACGGACGAGCCAAGCTCGAGATCGGGCTCGCCCGCGGCAAGAAGCTACACGACAAGCGCTCGACCCTGCGGGAGCGCGAGGTCCGGCGCGAGATGGATCGCGCCGTTCGGGGCGCCCGGCGGGGCCAGTGGTGATGGGAGTGGTAAACTGGGCCGGTCCATTACAGGAGTGAAGGGGGCGACAGGCTTCGACGGGGATCAGCGAGGTCCAGGCTGCGTCTCGAGGTTGCTCTCCCCTCGTTAAATAGGGAGCACGGTATAGCTGCCAACACACAGCTAGCTCTGGCGGCCTAACAACCGTCAGTGTCGGCCACGTCGTGCCTTCAGGGCGTGGGAACCGGCATCATATTCTGGAGGCTGGCTCCGAACCTTGTCTCAGGGAAGGAGCGAGATAAATGAGGCTGGTCCCGAGGACCTCCTGCCGGCCGGAGGTTCGGTGGACGAGAGAGAAGTAAGATAAACCGGCTATCGACGTAGACGCCTGCGGCTGAGGGTTTCCGGACGTGGGTTCAATTCCCACCGCCTCCACCATAACTGTAACCATATGATTTACATGGATAGAAGCTCACGTTGATGTAACTTGACTTCTCCGATCGACAACGGTAACTTTACGGGTGATGGCTTACGCGTTGTCGACGGTAGAAGCCCGCGGCGAGTACCGGACCTCGGTCACCGGGTCGTCCCTCGAGCGCGTCATCGCATCGAGAACCGCTGATCGCAGCGATTACGAATTCTGCCCACGGTGCGCCCTCGTCGTGAACGTAGGGCAGTTGAACACCCACCTCGCCGCGTGCTCGGGAGTCACATAGCGAATTCTCACCGCGCCGCGGCGCGCGTCGCCCGACTGTTGCTGACACCGCGATTGTCCCCCAGTAAACGCTTCACCCGCCGCTGCCGATTGTTAGAATGGGCGCCACCGATGCGCCGCGCTCGTTTCAGCCTTGTCCTCATCCTATTGACCGCGACGATGGCGGCGGCTGGGCTGCCGACCGTCCTCTATGACGGTCGCGCCTACGTCGAGCTCGAACGCGTCGCCCAGATCCTCGGCACCAGTCTCGACGCCGGGGCGGACGCGACCCGTACGAGCATCCGTACGCCGCGCAACGTCGTGACGTTTACCAGGAACTGGTCCCAGATCGTCGTGGATGGCCGCCCGGTTCTGCTCGACGGGCCCGTCCGGATCAAGGCGGGCGTGTGGCTCGTTCCGGAGAGCTTTCTCACCACGGTCATGCCCCGCCTCACGCCGGCGCCGGCGGCACTTCCCCGCGCGGCGGCACCGACGACGCTTGACGAGCTACGCGTGCGTTCGTACCCGTCGTTCACGCGCGTGGTGCTGGAGACCTCCGGCCCCGTGACGTATCGAGTCGAGCAGACGGGCCTGAAGGAGGCGCGCGTTCGTCTCGTCGGGCTCGCGGGGGACGCGCGCGCGGAGGCGCTGAACGACGGCCTGGTTGATCACGTCCGCTTTGAGCGGGCCGGCGCCGATGCCATCTTGCGTGTGACCTTCGACGGCCCCCCGGGCGAGATGCGGACGAGCGCGCTCACCGACCCGCCGCGACTCGTCCTCGATTTTCATCGCCCCGGGACGGAGGCCACCGGCGATCGTCCCGAGCGGGCCGCTCCGCTACGAGTCATCGTGCTCGACGCCGGGCACGGCGGCCACGACCCGGGAGCGGCCGGCCCCACCGGGCTGGCCGAAAAGGATCTCGTCCTCGACGTCACCCGCCGGGTCGCCAAGCTCGTGGAAGCCGATCTCGGCGTGCGCGTCGTGCTCACCCGATCCGACGACACGTTCATCGCGTTGCGCGACCGGACGAGCGTCGCCAATCGCGAGCGGGCCGACCTGTTCGTCTCCATCCATGCCAACGCCCACCGGCAGATCGATTCGGCAGGCGTGGAGACGTACTTCCTGTCGTCGGAGGCGACCGACACCAGCGCGCGTCAGGCGGCGGCCGTCGAGAACAGCGTCGTCCAGCTCGAGAGCCAGGGAGGCGGGCGTGGGCGCGCCGACATCGTCAAGGCCATCCTGTGGGACCTCGCGCAGTCGGAGTTCCAGGCGGAATCATCACGGCTGGCCGAGATCGTCCAGGACTCGATGACGCGGTCGCTGCGCATCCCCAACCGCGGCGTCAAGCAGGCGGGCTTCTACGTGCTGGGTGGCGCCGCCATGCCCGCGATCCTCGTCGAGATCGGCTTCGTGACCAACCCGCGTGAGGAGCGCCGCCTCCGTGAGTCCCGGTACCGTGACGAGATCGCGCGTGCGATCCTCGCCGGTCTCGCCGAATACAAGCGGTACTGGGACCAGCGTATGCGGACGACGGCCGACCGCGCCCGCTGATCATGCCGCGCCCCGACGGTCGTGCTGCGGATCAGCTTCGTTCCGTGCTCCTCACGCGCGACTACCTGCTCCATCCCGAGGGCTCGGTGCTGGTCGAGTTCGGCGCGACCAAGGTCATCTGCACGGCGTCGGTCGAGGATCGCGTGCCGCCGTTCCTCAAGGGCCAGGGCCTCGGCTGGGTGACCGCCGAATACGCGATGTTGCCGCGCGCGACGAACACGCGCACGCCGCGCGAGACCCGGGGTCCGAGCGGGCGGTCGCAGGAAATCCAGCGGCTCGTCGGCCGCGCGTTGCGGGCCGTCATCGATCGCAGCAAGATGGGGGAGCGTACGATTTGGGTGGACTGCGACGTCATCCAGGCCGACGGCGGAACTCGCACGGCGGCCATCAGCGGGTCCTTCGTCGCCGTGGCCGATGCGCTCGCCAAGATGCCAGGCGTGGACGCCACGGCCGCCATCCGCGACCGCGTGGCTGCCATCAGCGTCGGCATCGTGGACGGCCAGGCGGTGCTCGATCTCAACTACGTCGAGGACTCGTCGGCCGAAGTCGACATGAACGTCGTCATGACCGGGGCCGGCGCGTTCGTCGAGGTGCAGGGAACGGCCGAGCGCGCGGCGTTCCCGCGGGAGCGCCTCGACGAGATGCTGGCGGTCGCCGGTATCGGCATCCGACGCCTGGTGGAGCTGCAGCGCCGTGCCCTCGAGAAGCGCGACGAGCGCGCGTTCCGCCTCTAGACGTCCCCTCGTCGTCGCCACGCTCAATCCCGCGAAGGCGCGAGAATTGATCGCGCTTCTCGTCGATCTGCCGTTCGAGCTCCAGCCGCTCAGTGAGTTCCCCGGTGCCCGGTTGCCGGAGGAGACGGAGGATTCCTACCAGGGCAACGCGCTGTTGAAGGCCCGGGCCGCCGCCAGCCTGAGCAGGACACTCGCCCTCGCCGACGACTCCGGAATCGAGGTTGACGCCCTGGGCGGCTCGCCCGGTGTCCGCTCGGCGCGCTTCGGTGGCCCCGGCCTCGACGATGCGGGAAGGTGCCGGCGGCTGCTGGAGGCCCTGCGCGATGTTCCTTCCGAGCGGCGCACCGCGCGGTTTCGCTGCGTCATCGCGGTGGCGGATCCGGACGGGCGCGAAGACGTCGTCACGGGCGCGGTCGAAGGCGTCATCCTCGAAGCGCCGCGCGGCCACGGAGGCTTCGGCTACGATCCGTTGTTTTTCTATCCACCGCTCGGCCGCACCTTCGCCGAGCTGTCGGAGGTGGAGAAAGCCGAGGTCAGCCACCGCGGGCGCGCGCTGGGCGCAGCCCGGCGGCTGCTGCGCGAGTGCTATACTGCCGTGCCGGACGGGTGATTCGGGGTGTGGCGCAGCCTGGTAGCGCACCTGCTTTGGGAGCAGGGGGCCGGAGGTTCAAATCCTCTCACCCCGACCAGCGCATTGGAAGGGAGCGGCCGGGCATGGCGAAACTCATAGCGGCGATGGCGATGGCGGTGCTCGTCGCGCTCACCGGCGCGGTGTGGGCCTTCAACTGTCCGGTCGTGATCAAGCAGGCCGAGGACATGCTGAAGAAGGCGGAGGCGAAGCCCAACGCCGACACGAAGCCGCTCATCGACGACGCCAGGAAGTACCTGGCCGAGGCCAGGGCCCACCACGAGAACGCCAAGACCAAGCGCGACCACGGCGATGCCGTGCGCAAAGCGAAGTTCGCGCTGGCCCTCGCCGAAGAAGCCGTCACGCTCCAGACGCCGTAGATCGGTTCAGACGAGGCGGCCGGCGACGAGGCCGGCCGGGTGCGGGTCAGCGCGCTCGGCCGTCATGATGTGACGCACGCCAACACCTCTTACCGTGAGCGCATCGGCGATCAGGGAACGATGACACCTCCAGGGCACCGTTTCCGCGCACATGATCGCCGTCAGGCCGACGCCAGCTTGCCGCACGAGAGCGTCGAGGTTGGTCTGGAACTCCGGCGTTTGCATGTAGTCGGCGTAGCCGCGGAACCCGCTGTTGCGCCAGCTCGTGTTTACGGAGTCCGGCCGAGGCCGGCGGAGACCGCCCAGCCCCGGCATGTGGATGTAAATAATTTCCGCTCGCTCGAGGTCGTCGGGTATCCGATCTCGGTCGAATTGGGGATTGTGGCGTGAGCGGGGGACGGTACGGACGTCGATGAGACGAGCGACGCCGTGGGCGGCCAGCAGGCCGATCAGCTCGTCGATGCTGCGCGTGCCGTG
>WNEY01002884.1_pt1 | contig 12783 bp, 13 predicted proteins | sample 5400531 | NCBI WGS metagenome assembly WNEY01 (sample SAMN13153338, study PRJNA577476) | soil metagenome | isolation source: 200 cm saprolite under Douglas fir tree site 1 | place: USA:California | collected 2015-04-18
GCCCCCCGTGATCGAGGCGGTGCGCGTGCCGCCGTCCGCCTGCAGGACGTCGCAGTCCACCATGATGGTCCGCTCCCCCATCAGGGGCATGTCGATCGCTGCGCGCAGCGCCCGGCCGATCAGCCGCTGGATCTCCTGCGTGCGGCCGTCGATCCGGCCCGTGCGGGCCTCACGAGCATTTCGCGTCTGGGTCGCGCGCGGCAGCATCGAGTACTCCGCGGTCACCCAGCCTTCTCCGGTGCCCTTCTTGTGCGGCGGCGGCTTGTCGTCCCAGCTGGCGGTGCAGAGGACGCGGGTGTCGCCCATGTTGATGATGGCCGAGCCCTCCGCATAGAGGTTCACGCCCGTCTCAATCTTTACCGGCCGGATCTGGTCGACTTTACGGCCGTCCGGTCGCGTCTGAGCCAAGGTGACTATTTTCGCAGAGCGCGGATGACGAGGATGCTGATCTCGAACAGGATGATGAGGGGAATCGTGAGCAGCAGCGGCGTGAACGGATCGACGCCAGGCGTGACCATGTTGGCACCCACGAAGATGCCGATCCAAAACTTCAGCCGGTTTCGCTTGAGGAATGCAGTGCTGACGATCCCCGCGAGGCCGAGCATCGTCATCGCGAGTGGCAGCTCGAAGGTGACGCCGAAGATGGCGATGAGGATCAGGACGAAGTTGATGTACTTGTCGGCAAAGGGCAGGTACTGGAGTTCGGAACTGCCGATACCCGTCAGGAACCGCAAGGCGATGGGCAGCGCGAAGAAGGCAAAGCCGATGCCCATCGCAAAGAGCACGATGGCCGAACCGACAAAGCCAACCGCGAAGCGCCGCTCGTTGCGATGCAGGCCAGGAGCAACGAACGTCCAGACCTGCCAGATGATGATCGGGCTGCTGAGGACGAACCCGGTAAAGATTCCAATCTTGAAGAAGAGCAGGAATCCGTCGATCGGTCCCGGGTAGATCAGCCGCTGGTTGCCGATCACCTTGTGGACGGGGCCCAGCAGAATGCCCAGCACCGGTTGGGAGATGGCCAGCCCGATCACGGTCGCGATCCCCCAGGCAATCAGCGAGATGATCAGGACGCGCCGGAGTTCCTCCAGGTGCTCGATGACGGTCATTCGTCGCTCGTCGTCCGTTGGAACGACGGTTGGCTTGGCCATGGGTGGCGCGGGCTGCGCCGTAGGCTTAGGAGGCCTTGGTGTCGGTCGGCGACGTGATGTCGCTGGCCGGCCGGTCAGGCGCCGGGCGGGTATCCGCCGCGGGTTCTGAGGCGCTCTTCTTGATGTCCTCTGTCAGATCCGTGGAAGCCTTACGGAACTCGCGCATCGCCTTCCCGATCGCACCGCCGACCTCGGGGAGCTTCCCCGGCCCGTAGACGATCAGGACGATCGCCAGAACGATGACGAGCACGTACCAGTGACCTAGGAATGGCATTCAGGCTCCCTTTGCGGCCCCATTATACGCCCGCCTGAGAACGATTCCCTGAGGGCTGGCGGGGGACCTAGACGGAAGGTCTTCCCCTATTAGCTGATCTCTTCCTGGACCGTGACGGACGTCATGGTGTCGCCCTGCGCGATCTTGAGGACGACGTCCATGCCCGACTGAACGTAGCCAAACAAGTTGTAACTCTTGGCCAACTTCTTCGTATCGTCGACGGTACAGATGAAGAACTGGCTGCCGTTGGTGTTTGCCCCCGAGTTCGCCATCGCCACCGCGCCGGCGGTGTACTCGCTGAGGACCGGCTCGTCGTTGAACTTGTAGCCCGGTCCACCCCCGCCGGTGCCCTGCGGGTCACCCCCCTGGATGACGAAGTCCGCCACGACGCGGTGGAACTTGAGGCCGTCGTAAAACTGGTTGCGGGTCAAGAAGACGAAATTATTGACCGTGTTCGGGGCCAGCTTGGGGTCGAGGCAGAGGGTGGTGGTCCCCTTGTTGGTATTCATCGTGACCAGGAAGTGGTGCGCGGTATTGATCGACATTGGCGGCGGCTCGCTGTAGGTGTGCTTTCCGGTGTTGCCCCCGGTCGTGGTCATCACCGGGCCAAAGTTCAACGCGCCACAGGTCGCGCCCGCGGCGCTCACGACGGGACTCGCGGTAGCCGTCGCCGCCGTGCCGGGATTGCCGCCCGCATTTCGTCCCACATAAAAGGTGAAGGCGAGTATAGCGACCGCGACGATAGCGAGGGTCGCCAGCATTTGTGGAACGCTTCGGGGTGGCCGTCTCATCCCAGCTCGTCCCAGCACGGGATATCGATCGCGGCCTGCTTGGCGTGGTAGGTCAGGATCATCTGCGCGCCGGCGCGCCGGATCCCGAGCAGGATCTCGCGGAGCACGCGACGCTCGTCGATCCAGCCGTTGGCTGCCGCCGCCTTGACCATCGCGTACTCGCCGCTGACGTTGTAGGCCGCCACCGGAACCGCGGTCGCGTCTGCGACCGCGCGGATGACGTCGAGATACGCAAGCGCGGGTTTGACCATGACGATATCGGCACCCTCCTCGACATCGAGGCGCGCCTCGCGGACCGCCTCGCGCACATTGGCGGGGTCCATCTGGTAGCCACGCCGGTCGCCCACGCGGGGCGCCGAATCGGCTGCCTCCCGGAAGGGCCCATAAAATGCCGAGGCGTACTTGGAGGCGTACGCAAGAATGGCGCGGTCGCTATAACCCTGGCGATCGAGAATGGCCCGAATCGCCCCGACCTGGCCGTCCATCATGCCGGACGGGGCGATGAGGTCGGCACCAGCGGCCGCCTGCGCGACGGCAATCCGCTGGTAGAGCTCGAGCGTCTGATCGTTGGCGACCGTCTCGCCGTCGAGGACGCCGCAGTGGCCGTGGTCGGTGTACTCGCAAAGGCACAGGTCCGCAATCAGCAGCGCATCCGGTCCGAAGGCGTCCCGAAGCTGGCGCAACGCCCGCTGAACGATGCCAGCGTCGTCCCATGCCTGCGAGCCCTGGGCGTCTTTGTTCGCCGGAATGCCGAAGAGCACGAAGCTCCCCACGCCGACTTTGAGGGCGGCTTCCGCCTCACGCGTCAACGAGTCGAGGGTGTGCTGGTAGTGGCCGGGCATCGCCTCGATCGGCTGCGGCTCGTCGATCGCGTCGCGCACGAACAACGGATAGATCAGGTCCGCGGCCGCGATCCGCGTCTCGCGGGCGAGCCGGCGGAGTGCCGGCCTCGACCGCAACCGGCGGGGGCGCTCGATGGGAAAGGTCATGCTGGAATTGGAGTCCGGCTGCGCACGATGGCGTCGACCAATCCGCGCGTGGTGTACTCCTGGGCGATGATATCAACCCGCAGTCCGAGCTCGCGGGCGGTCTGCGCCGTGATCGGGCCGATGCAGGCAACGCGGACCTGGTCGGGCAGCGGGCCCGGCATGGCATCGACGAAATGGCGCACGGTTGACGAACTGGTGAACGTCACGAGGTCGACGTCCGGCAGGCAAGCCGCCAGGCCCGGCCGCACGTCGGCCGGCGGGACCGCGCGATAGGTCTCCAGCACGTCGACCTGGGCGCCGCGAGTGCGGAGCTGCTCCGGCAGGACGTCACGCGCGCCGGCCGCCCGCGCCAGCAGAATGCGGGCGCCAGGCGACATGGCGGCCGAGAGGGCGTCCGCCAGCTCCTCCGCGATGTACCGCTGGGGCACGAGCGTCGGCGGCATTCCTGCCTCCCGGGCCCGTGCCGCCGTTTCGGGGCCGATGGCGGCGACTTTCAGGTCCGCCGGGAAATCGCGATGCGCCTCGCGCAGGAGGTCGCGCAGCCGGTCGACGCCGTTGGCGCTGGTGAGCACCACCCAGTCGTAGCGCGCGAGATCCCGCAGGACCGCCGGGTCGACCGCGATCGCCTCGATCGCGATCACCGGGCACCGGACGGTCGTCGCTCCGCCCGCTTCGAGCGCCTCCACCAAGGCCGCCGCCTGGCCATCGGCGCGCGTGACCATGATGCGCAAGCCGGCCAGCGACATCACCGAGCGTGTGAGCAGACGACTGGCACCCTGCGACTCGAGGCTGGCGGCCACCTCCTCGACGATGTCGGCGTCGTCGCGGCCTCGCGCCTGGGCCCGGATCACGGTCGTGCCGGCTTCATCCAGGACAACGGCCTGCAGCATGAGGTCGTCGCCGTCGACGATCGCGTAGGCGCCGAGCGCCGAGAGGCAACCGCCGCCGAGTCGCCGTAGCAGCGCGCGTTCGGCATGGACGGCGCGGCTGGTCCCGGGATCGTCGATCGCCCCGGCCAGCCGTGCCGCCTCGCTCCCCTCGATTGCCTGGATGGCCAGTGCGCCCTGTCCGGGCGCCGGCAGCATAACCGCGAACGGCAGCAGCTCATGCGCCTCAGCGAGGCGGCCGAGCCGTGCCAGCCCGGCCGCAGCGACGACCAGCGCGTCGACCGCACCCTCCGCCAGGCGGCGCAACCGGGTATCGACGTTGCCGCGAATCTCCACGGTCTGAAGATCAGGCCGGACGGCCGCGATTTGCGCCGCCCGGCGCGGGCTGCCGGTGCCGATCCTGGCGCCAGGTGGTAGCCGCGCCAGCGTGCCAGGCGGTTGGGCGATGAGCACGTCGCGGGCGTCCTCCCGCGGAAGGAAGGCCGCGAGGGTCAGCCGCGGTGTCGGTAGCGTCGGAAGGTCCTTGGCGGAATGCACCGCCAGCTCCGCCCGGCCGTCGAGGAGGGCCTGTTCGAGGTCCTTCACGAACACGCCCTCGCGAGGCGATTCACTCAGCCGCATTGACGGGTGTCGGTCGCCATGGGTCGTTAGCGGTGTCAACGTGAACTCGTGCTCCGGATAACAGCGCGCCAGCGCATCGGCGACGAGCTGCGCCTGGATCTTGGCGAGCCTGCTGCCTCGCGTAGCCAAACGAAACCTCACTTCAGGCCAACCTAGCACACGAGATCGGGCGCCCGGCTCAGCTTAGCTGCGGCGCCCGACGACGTAGTAGGTGAGCGACTCGAGCGCGTCGCGGTAGGCGGACGGCGGGAAGGCTCGGAGCTCCGCGCGCGCCTTGTCACCGAAGGTTTTCGCGTAGGCGTACGACTCGTCGATGCCACTCGAGCCGCGAACGAGCCGCACCACCTCGGCATAATCGGCATCGTCCAGGACCGGCTTGGCGAGTACGGCATCGAGCCGGCCGTTGTTGGCCTGACGGGCGAGCATCAGGGGTAGCGTGACCGTGCCCTGCTTCAGGTCATTGCCGACCGGCTTGCCCACTTCTTCTTCGGTAGCCAGGTAATCGAGCACATCGTCGGCGATCTGAAACGACATCCCGAGCAGGCGACCGAAATGCCGGATCGCCTCTACCTGCTGGTCCTCGAGCCCGCCCAGCACCGCGCCGCAGAAGGTCGAGGCGGCCAGCAGCACGGCCGTCTTGCGCTCGATCTTCGCGTAGTACTCGTCCAGCGATTGGTCATAGCGGCGCTGGCTGGTGAGCTGCAGCATCTCGCCGAAGCAGATCGTCATCACGGTCTGCGAGAGCACGGCGTCGATTTCCGGGTTGCCGATCTGCGACATCAGGTTCGCACCCTTGGCAAAGTAGTAGTCCCCGATGATGATCGCCGGATTCGGTCCCAGCGTTTCGTGGATGGTGCGTAGTCCGCGGCGAGTTGGCGCGCCATCGATCAGGTCGTCGTGGATCAGCGTCGCATTGTGAATAAACTCGATCGCCATCGCGGCCCGGTAAATGTCGTCGGTGCGCTTGGCGGGGCCCAGGCCCGCGGACAGAAACACGAGAGCTGGCCGCAACCGTTTGCCACCTGCATCGAGGATCTGCTCCATCGCCTCGGCAACCGGTCCGAGATCCGCGCGCACGGTCGCGTGCAAGCGCTGCTCGAAGTCCTCTAGCTCGGCTCGGATGGGGACGATGAAGTCCGTGCCGGTCATGGTGGCACTCACGCCGCCCCCTCCCGGCCGCTGAGTTCTTCGACGAGCTCGAGGCGGACGGTCGTAATCGGCGGCAGGTCCTGCCCGAACAAGTGGCGTGCGGTTTCGGTGAACCGGTCCGGCGATCCGGTGACGTAGATCTGGTGACGGGCGGTTTCGTTTTCAGCCGACTCGAGGCCGTTCTTGGCGAGGACGCGTTTGACGCGAGCGGCGGTAGTCTCGGCCGAGTCGACAACGGTCATGTTGTCGCCGGTAATTTTCGTGATCAGCGGCCGAAGCAACGGATAGTGAGTACAACCAAGGATGAGCGTATCGGCCCGATAGTCCAGGATGTCCTGGAGGGCCTCGCGCAGAACGGCCTCGGTTTCTGGGGCATTCGCCTTGCCGCTTTCGACGAGGTCGACGAGCTGGGGCGCGGCTTTCGGCAGGACGCCGATCGTGGGATTCGCCTCGCGGATGGCATGCAGGTATTCCTGGCTCTGCATCGTCCCTTCCGTCGAGATCACGCCCACGCGCTTATTTCTCGTCGCGGCCACGGCCGCTTCGGCTCCGGGCGTGATCACGCCGATGATCGGGATGTCGAAGACTTCGCGAGCGGCGTTGAGGGCGGCCGCCGTCGCCGTATTGCAGGCGATGACCACCATCTTGACGTCGAGCTTCTCGAGGAACCGGATGATGTTCAGGGCAAAATGACGCACCTGCGCCTGATAGCGGGGCCCATAGGGGAAATGCCCAAGATCCGCGAAGTAGATGGTTGATTCAGACGGAAGCTGGCGCTGTAGCTCTCGTAGGACGGTGAGCCCGCCGACGCCTGAGTCAAAGACGCCGATTGGCCGCGGGTCACTCATGTGCGCCACCCCATCTTAACAATGGCTAACTCAATTGGACGCCGGCTGAATTCCAATCGCCATCGGGCCGCGAATTGATCCTGGCATCGCAAGCACTGCAAGGGCTGGGCTCCCATCGGGTTGTATCCGCGATGAAGGCGCACGTCCGGCGCGGTCGCGCCGCCAAAGAGAAGCGCATCGAGCGCGCCAAAGCCCGCCGCGCTGCCCCCAAGACGCAGGCTGCCTAGGCTCCCACGATTGAAAACCTCCCACAGGCGCTGGGTGGTTCGCGAACCGTTCTTATTTAGTTCTTTACGAGACCTGAATACCGGTTGGGACTGAGCGTCCAGAAGCCGTAACAAACTCGTTCGGGGAGGCATGTCCGGCCCGCTTTTCTTCGGAGGGGTGGCTGACGCATTTGGGACCTGACCAACCGGCGACGTCACGTCAGGCCGGGCGTTTGTTTGCGCCTAAGCCAGGCCGCAAGATGGGCCGCGTTTGTCCGGCTGTCCATCCGAGGTTCTCTGTCTGTGAGATTCCCCAATGTGACTCCACGTCTGCGCGGCGCGACGCTGGCCGGCGCGATCACCCTGGGCGTGGTTGTCGGCGCACCCGTCGCCGCCGCCGCTGATAACTCGATAACGATTCCGGCGATGAGCCAGCAGGACGGCGCGTGGGCGTCCGCACCCTTGGGCAGCTCGACGACAGAAACGGTCGGCTCGGCGGGCTGTGCCATCACCGCCGTCACCATGATGCTGGGCCACTACGGGATCGACACCGACCCGGGACGCTTCAATACCTGGCTGACGGGCAATGGCGGCTACGCCTTCGACGACCAGCTGATCTGGGCCGCGGTCACGACCTACACCAGCGGACGGATCGCCTTTTCCGGGTGGTTCGGCCCGGACCTGGGGCTGATCCAGCACGAGCTCGACGCCGGACGTCCGGTGGTGGCCGAAGTCCAGCTGGGCGGCAACCAGCACTTCGTGCTGCTGACCGGCTACGGGTCCGACACTGGCTTTTTGATCAACGACCCCTGGTTCGCCGACAGCGTGCGACTTAACGATCGCTACGGCGATCCGTCGAGTGGCATCCTCTCAATCCGGACGTTCATGCCGGCCGACGTCGCGCCTCGCCGCGGCGAACGGCATGGCTGGCTTGCCAGTGGCGTAGCCGCCGTACGTCCAGCGCAATAACCAGCGCGTCCGCGGCAAGCGGCGTGGTCGTCCGATACTGCGGGTACTTTCGCCGAAGCGCGGCGATCGCGCGCTGCTGCTCGGCGCCATCCTCGACCAGCCGCGCGCGTCCATGGAGCAGGACCCACCACAGTCGGCGCCAATTTTCGAGATAGTGATCGACCAGTAGCGCCGCCTCGGGATTGGCCTGAATGTTCCGAACGCGACGCAATCGACGAGGTGCGACGGACTTCGGCTTGGCGTCGATTGCCTGGTAGAGCGTGTCGCCAAGCAACACGAAGCACACAGGAGTCACCGTGGGCCTGGTACCGTCCGAGGTTGCCAGATGCCCGACCCGCGCCCGGGTGATGCGCCGCCGCAAACCTGGATCGATCAGCGTGGTGTCAAGATTAATCATGACGATCTTCCTGCGCGAGGCGGACGTCAAGGCGCTGCTCACGATGGACGCCACGATTACGGCGCTCGAGTCGGCCTTTCGAGAGTGGGCCGCGGGGCGCGCCACGAACCAGCCGCGGCGACGCGTGGCCGGTGGTTCAACGCTTGCGACCATGTCCGCGGCCCTCCCGTCCAGCGGCTTGATCGGGTTCAAGGCCTATACTCACGGCCCGAACGGCGCTCGCTTCTGGGTCTCGCTCTTCGACGCATCCGATGGTCGGCCGCGCGCCCTGATGGAGGCCGATTGGCTCGGTCGCATGCGAACCGGCGCGGCCTCCGGGCTCGCGACGAAGTACATGGCTCGTCCCGAGGCGTCGATCTTCACGATCATCGGCGCAGGGAGCCAGGCATTGACCCAGGTGCTTGCCGTCGGTGCCGTCCGGTCACTGCGTGAAGTCCGTGTCTTTAGCCGCGATGCCGGTCATCGGGCAGCGTTTGCCGCCCGGCTCAACGCCGAATTAGACATCCCCGTCCGGCCGATGGCCAGCCTGCGCGACGCCATCGACGGAGCCGACATCATGACCACGATTACCTGGGCGGCGCAGCCAATCTTTCCCGGCGAGTGGCTGCAGGCCGGGCAGCACCTGAACGTCTGCGGATCGAACTATCCGGATCGGCGGGAGGTCGACGGCCGAACGATCGCGCGAGCCGACCTGCTCGTCGCCGATGACGTCGACGCCGCCCGCCTCGAGGCCGGCGACCTGGTCCTGGCGGAACGCGAGGGCCACCTGAGTTGGGGCCGCGTCCGCTCGCTCCGCGACCTGGTCGCCGGCGCGATGGGCCAGCGCCAGCCGTCAGATGTAACGCTCTTCAAGTCCGTGGGCCTCGCGATCGAGGACGTGGCCGCCGGCGCGGTCGTGCTCCAGCTGGCGGAGTCTCGAGGCGTCGGCGTGCCGCTCCCAGACTGACACGAGATTTACGTTTGCGTTGACTTTTGCTGACAGTTGATATATAAACTTTCATAACTCCATGACTGTTACTGCTTGGCTGAAGGCGCGCGGGGTCGAGCTGGGGGCCTCGCTGTGCACCGCCGGCGTCCTGATCGCCGGCCTGGCGGTGGGCGTGCCTTTTCTGACTGATCGTATTCCGGAGACGATCCTCTATAGCTTCTGCTGCGTCAGCGCGGTCCTCCTTCGGGCCGTGCTCGACCTGACCGTCCGGGGGACGGTGCGCGTTGCCCGAACCGTGTACGCGGCGGCACCCCTCCCCGTTCGAACCCTGGGGCCGTCCCAGGCGTAACCGCCGGATCGTTATAGCACTGATATAACGAAACCGGCGCATCGTGGTAAGATGATCCGGCCCAACACATCGGCTACCAAGGGAGGATAGGGATGGGATATCTCAGAGGCGTGGTCCACGGATTGATCATCGGCGGCGCCGTCGCGCTGCTCTACGCGCCCAAGCCCGGACGCGAAATGCGCTCGGACCTATCGGAGCGGCTGGACCAGGTCCGCGGCCAGATGCAGCCGGTCATCGACCAGGCGCAGGGCGTCGTGGAGTCGGCGCGGCCCCAGGTCGAGCGCGGCATTTCGAAGGCCCAGCAGCAGGCCCAGCGAATCACCCGGCGCGGCGACGACTCGGCCAGCGTCCCCGGCCCCGGAGTGTAGAGCCTCGGCGACTAAGATAATTTCGTGTTGAAGCTAGCGCGCCCCGGTGTGGAAAGGCGCGCGTGATCGGAGAGGGAATCGTCGTCGCGGGGGGCGTGCGAACGTCCATTGGCAAATTCGCCGGCTCCTTCAAGGACACCCCGACGTCGGACCTGGGGGCGACCGCGATCCGGGCCGCCGTCGAGCGCGCGGGCATCTCGCCGGACGTCGTCGATGAAGTCATCCTGGGGTGCGTCGGCCAGGTTGGTGAGGATGCTTTCAATGCCCGGCTCGCAACGCTGAAGGCTGGGCTGCCGGAGAAGACCACGGCCTTCAACGTCAACCGGCTCTGTGGCTCCGGCTTACAGGCCATCAACAGCGCGGTCCAGGAATTGCGCACCGGCGAGGCGCAGGTCGTCGTCGCCGGGGGCAATGAGAACATGTCGATACAGCCATACCTGCTGCCCCGGTCGCAGGTGGGATGGCGCCTCGGCGAGGCGGCGCTGATCGACGGCACGCTGTCGCTGGTTACGGACCCGTTTGGCCGCTACCAGATGGGATGCACGGCTGAGAAAGTCGCTGATCGCTACGGCGTCTCCCGCGAGGCCCAGGACAAATTTGCGGCGGAGAGCCAGCGACGGGCGGCCGCGGCCATTTCCGAGGGCCGGTTCAAAGACCAGATCGTCCCGGTCGCCATCCCGCAAAAGAAAGGCGACCCGATGGTCGCCGACAGCGACGAGCACCCTCGGCCCAACACGACGATCGAGTCGCTCGGGCGGCTCAAGCCCGCCTTTCGCGAGGGCGGCAGCGTGACCGCCGGCAACTCGTCGGGCATCAACGACGCCGGCGCGGCGGTCGTCGTCATGACGAAGGCCAGAGCCGACGAGCTCGGTGTCACGCCCCAGCTCGAGTGGGTCGCGGACGCCGTCGCCGGGATCACCCCGGAGATCATGGGCGTCGCGCCCATTTTCGCCGTTCAAAAGCTGCTCAAGAAAGTTGGGATGACGATCAACGACATCGATCTGATGGAGCTGAACGAGGCCTTCGCCGCGCAGGCCGTTGCCGTGATCCGCGAGCTCGAGATCGACCCCGAGAAAGTCAACCCCAACGGCGGCGCCATCGCCCTCGGGCACCCGGTCGGCGCCACCGGCGCCATCCTGACCGTCAAGCTCGCCTACGAGCTGAAACGTCGCCAGGCCGAGTGGGGCATCGTCACCATGTGCATCGGCGGCGGCCAGGGCATCGCGACGCTCTTCCGGAACCTGAACTAAGCCCCCACCCTGCCTCCCCCCGGGAAAAGCGCCCGGCGCGGGATCGCCACCCGTAAGACGTTGTATTCGAAGGCATGTCGCGACTTATCAGCCGCCCGGCCATCCTCGCGCTCACCCTGGTGCTCTCGGTGATCGCGCTGCTGCGCTTCAACGTGCCGGCCACCATCCTGGTGATGGCCGTTGGCGTCACCACAGCCGTGCTGGTCGGCCGCCACAAGGCGGGACTCTTCAGGCTTCGGACCCGTCGTGGGCGCCAGGCGGTCTGGCAACCGAAGAACCACCACAAGGAATTGCCGGCGCCGGCCGACGACCCGGTGATCACGTTCGCCGAGCCGGTTGTCGAGCTCTTCGCCTCACGGACGCCTCCCCTCGCGCATCTCCAACTGAGTTCCACGGTGCGCAGCGAGCTCGACGGTTTTGCCCTGGGCCGCACCCGGCGGATCATCGAGGCACCCGACCTGCTCGCCCACGCCGCGGCCGATGCCGAATCCTGGCCGTTTGTCGAGACGACGGTGCAAAAGACCCTCGCGCTGGCGCGCTCGCGCGGGGTCCAGCTGGATCCCGGGGGTCAGCCTCGCCTCACGCAGGCGCTCGCCCTGAGCGCGGTCCACGGCGTCTTGCTCGCCGAATGGCGGCAGCTCGAAGACGGTCAGACCGTCTGGGACGGCGGCAGCGCGCGGATCCGTGCCTCGGATGCCTTCACCATCCAGCACATCACGGAGGCCACGGAACGGCGCCAGTTACCCGAGCTCTTTGCCGGGATCGCGCGGCGACCGCCGGACTTCGAAGTCCGGCTGCTGCTGCCGTACGCGCTGGCGACGGCGTTCTACCTGCGGCTGCGCGGACGCGCACCGAACGCCTCCGCCGCTTGAGCCTGTCCGGGGTTAGGGGATCAGCGCGACGCGGCGCGGGCCGGGACTTCCTGGTGTCGTTGCGCGGGAAAGCGCACGTAGGACCGGTCACCGATCCACTGCGTTGGTGGCGCCGCCCACCATTTCGCCATGTTGTTCAGCGCGACCGCATACTGCGCGCGTAGGCGCGAGAACGCGACCCACGACTCTTCCGGCCCCAGCATCGACCACCCCGCCGCGGCCAATCGCTCCCTCGCCTGGTCGAACTCATATCGTTCGACCCCCGGATCGTGATCGCTCTCGATTCGGAAGAAGCGGGCGAGGTCTTCCACCAAATGCGTCCCCATCGCGAACATCATCTTGGCCGGGCCGCGAGGCCCATCGACGAGGGTGGTCAACACCAGGGTGGTTGCGTCCAGGACCGCGCCCAGCGCGCTGACCCACGATTCGTTGTCGTGGGAGGACCGGAAATAGGCGAGTACGGGATAGGCCAGGTGGCTGTCGAGGACCTCGGCGCCCCACTTTTCCCACTCGCCAAAGAGGCGCGGCAGATCATCAGCCATGCCCAGCTTGGCCATCGTCTCCAGCAGGTTGACGCCGGATGGCGGCGCGCCGGCGCTCGCATCGAGCGTGACGATTAGGATTTCGCGGCGCTGGAACGATCCGTAGAGCGAAAACAAGAAGCTGATGGCCAGCGCAATCGTTCCGAGGCCGGTGCCGCCGGCCAGCAGGGCCAACCCGCGAGCGAGCCCCGA
>WNEY01003224.1_pt1 | contig 12782 bp, 13 predicted proteins | sample 5400531 | NCBI WGS metagenome assembly WNEY01 (sample SAMN13153338, study PRJNA577476) | soil metagenome | isolation source: 200 cm saprolite under Douglas fir tree site 1 | place: USA:California | collected 2015-04-18
TGGGCGGCGGCGATGAGCGCGTCCCTGGCGCGTTCCTGCGGGCCGAGCAGCGAATAGAGCAATCCCTCGCGCACGCCGAGGGCGGAGATCATGACCTGGCGTGGCTTCGCCAGGCGCACCGCGTGCTCAAGCACCAGGGCCGCGTAGGCGAGCAGCGGCCGGCGCGCGTCGTTGACGACCTCGATGCGCGAGAGCATCGCCGGGTCGATGCGGTGCGCGAGGCGGGAGAACTCCAGCGCCTCGCGCGCCGGAATCCGGTAGCCATGCATCACGTGCAGCGGATAGCCGGTCTGCCACATGTGCAGCCGGGCGAGCGCGCGCCAGGTGCCGCCGACCGCATAGAAGGTGCGCCCCTCCCCGGCCGCCAGGGCCGGCACGTCGGAGAGCGCCTGCCTGACGATCTTGTCGGCCTTCTTGATCGATTTTGACGAAATGTCCTGCAGCGCGAGGCCGCCGAGCGGCAGCGTCACGCCGGCCTTGATGCGGGTGCCGCGCACGTCGGTGAGCTCGAGCGAGCCGCCGCCGAGGTCGCCGACGATGCCGTCGGGACGGTGAATGCCGGAGACGACGCCGAGCGCCGAATACTGCGCCTCGCGCCGGCCGGACAGGACGTCGATCTTGGCGCGGCAGATGCGCTCGGCCTCGGCGATGAAGGCGCGGCCGTTGCTGGCGTCGCGGCAGGCGGCGGTGGCGAGCACCCACAGCTTGCGCACGCCCGCGGTGTCGACCAGCGCGCGGAAGCGACGCAACGCCGAAAACGCCTTGTCGACCGCGTCGGCCGACAGCAGCCCGGTCGACTGCACTTCGCGGCCGAGCCCGGCCAGCACCTTTTCGTTGAAGATCGGGGTCGGGCTGCGCGCCAGGCCCTCGTAGATGACCACGCGCACCGAGTTCGAGCCGATGTCGATCACGGCGACCGGCGGCCCGTGGTCGAGCCGGCCCTGCGCCTCGGGCTCGGGCGGCGCGGAGCGGCCGGAGCGCTTTCCGATTCGATTCAATCGGACAGCCGCTCCGGCACTTTGATTTTGTCGCATTTTCTGCGGAAAACCGGTGCCCACTTTTCCGGAAAATGCTTTAGGCGCGGTCACGCTGGCGGACGAGGCTGCGCGGAGACGATTCTTTGAGGGATTTGCCACGGCCCGACAGGCTCGGATTGGTCATGAAATACTTGTGGGCATTGAACGGTTCCTCGCCCGGGGCGGTCTTTATGCGCACCGAGGCGCCGTCGGGCAAGAGCTTCCAGCTCTGCTGGTTGTCCTTGAAGTCGGCGATCATGATCTGGCCGAGCACCTGCTCGTGCACCGTCGGATTGAGGATCGGGCACAGCACCTCGACGCGGCGGTCGAGGTTGCGCGGCATCACGTCGGCGGAAGAGATGTAGACCGCGGCGCGCGCGTGCGGCAGCCCGTGGCCGCCGCCGAAGCAGAAGATGCGGCCGTGCTCGAGGAAGCGGCCGACGATCGACTTGACGCGGATGCGGTCGGACAGCCCCGGCACCCCCGGCCGCAGGCAGCAGATGCCGCGCACCACGAGGTCGATCTCGACGCCGGCGCGCGAGGCGGCGTAGAGCGCGTCGATCACCTCCGGGTCGACCAGCGCGTTCGTCTTCATCCAGATCGCCGCAGGCCGGCCGGCCTTGGCATGGGCGATCTCCTGCTCGATATGGCCGAGGATGCGGCTCTTCAGGTTGAGCGGCGAGACCGCCATCTTCTCCAGCTCGGCCGGCTCGGCGTAGCCGGTGATGAAGTTGAATACGCGCGCCACGTCGCGGGCGATCACCGGATCGGCGGTGAAGAAGGAAAGGTCGGCGTAGATACGCGCGGTGACCGGATGATAATTGCCGGTGCCGACGTGCACATAAGACGAGAGCGAGCCGCCCTCGCGCCGGACCACCAGCGACAGCTTGGCGTGGGTCTTGAGCTCGATGAAGCCGAACACCACCTGGGCGCCGGCGCGCTCGAGCTCGCGCGACCAGCGGATGTTGGCCTCCTCGTCGAACCGGGCCTTCAGCTCGACCAGCGCGGTGACCGACTTGCCGGCCTCCGCCGCCTCGACCAGCGCCTTGACGATCGGGCTGTCGAAGGACGTGCGGTAGAGCGTCTGCTTGATCGCCACGACGTCGGGATCGCGCGCCGCCTGATTGAGGAACTGCACCACCACGTCGAACGATTCGTAGGGATGATGGACGATCAGGTCCTTCTGCCGGATGGCGGCGAAGCAATCGCCGGCATGGTCGCGGATGCGCTCGGGGAAGCGCGGGTTGTAGGGGACGAATTCGAGGTCCGGCCGGTCGATGCTGGTGAGCTGGGACAGCTCGTTGAGCGCGAGCATGCCGTCGACCAGGAAGATTTCGTCATCGGCGACCGCGAGCGCGCGCTGCACGAAGCGGCGCAGCTCGGCCGGCATCGCCTCCTCCAGCTCGAGGCGGATCACCGAACCGCGGCGGCGCCGCTTGAGCACGGTCTCGAACAGCCGCACCAGGTCTTCCGCCTCCTCCTCGATCTCGATCTCGCTGTCGCGGATCACGCGGAACGCGCCCTGACCCTTCACGGCGTAGCCGGGGAACAGCCGCGAGATGAACAGGCCCGTGGCCTGCTCGAGCGTGATCAGCCGCGCCACCGGATTGTCGGGCGCACTCGGCAGGCGGATGAAGCGTTCGATCTTGTTGGGGACGCGGATGAGCGCGTTCATCGTCTTGCCGTCGCGCGCGCGAGAGAGATGCAGCGCGATCGAGAAGCCGAGATTGGGGATGAACGGGAACGGATGCGCGGGATCGATGGCGAGCGGGGTCAGGACCGGGAAGATGTGGTGGAGGAAGTGATCCTCGAGCCACGCCTTCTCGTGCTTCGTCACCTCCGGGCCGTCGACCAGGACGATGTTCTCGGCGACGAGGTCGGCGCGCAACTCGCGCCAGCGCGCCTGCTGGTCGCTGGCGAGCCCCGCCACCGCCTCGGCGATGCGGACGAGCTGCTCGGCCGGCGTCAGGCCGTCGGGACTCTTGGTCGTGATGCCGGCCCGCACCTGCCCCTTGAGGCCGGCGACGCGGACCATGAAGAACTCATCGAGGTTGTTGGCGGAAATCGACAGGAAGCGGAGCCGCTCCAGCAAAGGATGCCCCGCGGTCTCGGATTCCTCGAGCACGCGGCGATTGAAATCGAGCCACGACAGCTCGCGATTGATGAAGCGCTCGGGACTCTCTTTCAGATCGAGGGAAACGATTCTCGGCGGTGCTGCCCCGGTTTCCATCCGCGCCAGGGCCGGAGCAGATTCTTGAGGTAGAACAATATTTTCCGCGCGATCGACCATGTCAAACCTTAACCAATCCTCAGGTAAAACGAACCGGGCCGAATGACGGGCCGGCGACATGATGGCGCCCGACCGGGGGGGGCCGTCAAGACGGCATCTCTTGCACATGCCTGGCCGGCCGGTTCAACGGGCCTTTTGCGACGGCGGTCCCGGCTTAGCCAAGCTCGGGCCCTATTGTCCTGCCGTCGCCCGCAGATTACATTGATTGCACTGATTGCAACGAGAGCATCATGGCGAGCATTACCGTCCGCAATCTGGAAAACGGCGTGAAGCGCCGGCTCCGCGTCCGCGCCGCCCAACATGGGCGCTCGATGGAGGATGAGGTGCGCCACATCCTGCGCAGCGCGCTCGCGGAAAAGACGCGCGCGCCGACCAACCTGTTTGACGCGATCCGCCGCCGAATTGCTCCCCTCGGAGGCGTGGACCTGGATATCCCTCGCTCCGGGGCTGTGCGCGAACCGCCGCGCTTTGAAGAATGATCGTGCTCGACACCAATGTCCTATCGGAGACGTTGCGTCCCAAGCCGGCGGATTCCGTCAGGCGCTGGATCGAGGCCCAACCGTCGACCAGCCTGTTCACGACCACCATCTGCGAGGCGGAAATTCTTTACGGCATAGCGCTGATGCCGGCTGGCCGGCGCCGCAATGCCTTGGCGCAAGTCGTCGCGGGAATATTTGGTGAAGACTTTTCCGGCCGGATCCTGCCATTCGACAGCGCAGCGGCGCGAGCATATGCCGAGATTGCGGCAACACGGCGAGGCTTGGGTCGCCCCATGGGCGGCTTTGATGCCCAGATCGCCGCCATCACGCGCTCGCGCGGTGCCAGCCTGGCAACGCGAAACGTTGGGGATTTTGCCGACTGCGGGATAACGATCGTCACTCCGTGGGAGGAATAGCGTCGGCGCCGTCGCGCTTGCCGGCCGTCGCCCCGACAGCTATCCGGACAGCTTGCGCGCGCGGCGTCTCGTTCGCGGGCACGCGGGCCTGCGTCGTGCGCGGAAGCGAGCTGCCGTCAAGGCTCGTGTCGTCCCAGGAGATCCGCCGCCAGCGCGCGCGTGACCGGGCGCTGCAGCCGCAGGGCCTCGCGGTCGAGCCGCTCGACGATCGCCCGCGCCGCCGCGAACGAGCGTTCCATGCGGGTCGCGAGGTAGGCGACGAGGCTCTCGTCGACCGCAAGCTGCCGGTCGGCAAAGAGCTTGACCAGGATGGCGCGCAGCAGCGCGTCGTCCGGGACGCCCAGCTCGACCACCGGAAGCGCGCGCAGGCGCGACGCGAGATCGGGCACCCGCAGCGTCCAGCCGCTCGGCGGCGACCGCGCCGTCACCAGCACGAAAGCCCCCTCCTCGCGCGCCAGGTTGATCAGGTGGAACAGGGCGCGCTCGTCGACCGCGTCGCCGGAAAGATCCTCGATCACCAGCGCGCCGGTCGAAAGCGCGGCCGGAAGGCTCGCGTGCGCCAGCGCATGGGCGGCCAGGAATCTGGCGCCGGCGAGGTCTGCCCAGATCGCCGCGAGGTGGCTCTTGCCGGACCCTGCGGGCCCCGCCAGCACCACCGCCCGGTCGGGCCAGTCGGGCCAGCACTCGACGAGCCTGAGCGCCGCGGCGTTGGAGGGACCTTCGAGGAAATCCTCGCGGGCAAAACTCTCGTCGTGGCCGAGCGCGAGCGCCAGCTGGCGGGGAGGCGAAGTCGCCATGCGGGTCAGCCGGGCATGGGACCGCGGCCCGCGGCCTCGTCTTTCGCCGCGTCGCCCGTAGCGCCGGCATAGAGCGGGCTTGCCAGATATTGGCGCAGCGCGAAGCGCGTGAGCACGCCGACCGCCGCCGCCAATGGCACGGCGAGAAGAAGCCCGACGAAGCCGAACAAATAGCCGAAGGCGAACAAGGCGAACATCAGCCAGACCGGATGCAATCCGACGCTCTCGCCCACGAGCTTCGGCGCGAGCACGTAGCCCTCCATGAACTGGCCGACCAGGAAAATCCCCACCACCGTGAGGATCGGCGCGTAGTCCGGCCAGAACTGCGCGATCGCGACGCCGGTGCCGAGCACCAGCCCGGTGAGCGAGCCGACAAAGGGGACGAAAGTGATCAGGCCGGACAGCAGGCCGATGAGCACGCCGAAGTTCAGCCCGGCGACCGTCAGCGCCACGGCGTAGAACGAGCCGAGGATGAGGCACACCGCGCTCTGCCCGCGCACGAAGCCGGCGATGGCCTCGTCGATCTCGCGCGCAAGCGCCCGCACGGTCGCGACGTACGGCCGCGGCACCCAACCGTCGAGCGCGGCGATCATGCGCTCCCAGTCGTAGATGAGATAGAAGGCGACCACCGGCGTGACCACCATGAGCGAGAAGATCGAGACGAGCGCCTGCCCGCCCGCCCACAGCGAGCGCAGGAAGGCGGCAAACCAGCCCATGCCCTGCCGCACCAGCTCGCCGACGGATTGGGTGGACTCAAAACCCTCGCCGAGGACCTTGCGCAGCCACGGCCGGTTGGGATCGGTCATCACGCCCTGCAGCTTGGCGACGTAATCGGGCAGCTTGTCGATGAAGGCGGTGAGCTGTCCGCCGAGGATCGGCACGACCAGGATCACCAGGACGAGCGCGCCGAGCACGAACATGGCGACGATCAGCAGGGTGGCGATCAGGCGGTTGATGCCGATCCTCTCCAGCCGGTTGGCGAGCGGATCGAGCAGATAGGCGATCGCCATGCCGGCGACGAACGGCAGCAGGACGCCGTGCAGCAGCCACAGCGCGACGACCATCGCGACGACGGCGAGGATCCAGAACCACATCGGCCGCGTCAGGTGCATCCGATCGTCCGCCACACGCGTTCTCTCATCCGATCGCCGCCGTCAGCCCGGGCCGGCCGGCGCGCCCATGTAGCGGATCCATTCGCGCACATAGCCGGCGACCGACAGCAGCGTCAGGGCGGCGACGACGACCATCCCCGCATCGATCGCCCATTGCGCCTCGAAGCGGAAGCCGAGCGCCGCGAGCACGAGGCCGACGAACAGAAATTGCGCGGCGGTGTTGAGCTTGGACACCATGAGCGGCTTGACCGGCAGCGGCCGTCCCACCAGCCACGACAGCATGACGGCGCCGACGATCATGATGTCGCGCGACACCACCAGGATGACGAGCCAGCGCGGGATGTTTCCGTTGATGCCGAGGGTGGCGTAGATCGACACGATCAGCGCCTTGTCGGCGAGCGGATCGAGATAGGCGCCAAGCTCGCTGCTCATGCCGAACCGCTTGGCAAGATAGCCGTCGACCGCATCGCTCAGGCCGGCGGCGAGGAACAGCAGGAAGGCCATCTGCATCCATCCCTGCGCGATCGCCCAGACCATGATCGGCACGGAGAGGATGCGCGCAAGCGTAATGAGATTCGGAATGCTCAAGCGGGGCCCCCGGCAGAGCTTGACCATGGCAATAGACCGGCCCGGACGCGTTGCCAAGCGCCGCGCGCCGCATTGCGCCGCCGTCGATTCCAACGTAGGACCGCGGCGAGCCGAGGGGTCACCATGCCGCAATTGGGCAAAGGATCGGGCGGCGCGGCTCGGTCGCGGACACGCGAATGAGCCGCAAGCGCGTCGCCATCCTCATCTCCGGCCGCGGCTCCAACATGGCGGCGCTGATCGACGCGGCCAAGGCGGCCGACTACCCGGCGGCGATCGCGCTCGTCGTGTCGAACCAGCCCGACGCGGCCGGCAACGATCTCGCCAGGCGCGAAGGCGTCGCGACCGTCCTCCTCGATCACCAGCCCTTCGGCAAGGACCGCGCCGCCTTCGAACAGGCGCTGCAGGCCATCCTCGACGAGCACCGCATCGAGCTTGTCTGTCTCGGCGGCTTCATGCGCCTGTTCACCGACGACTTCGTCCTGCGCTGGCACGGGCGGATGCTCAACATCCACCCGTCCCTGCTGCCCTCCTTCAAGGGTCTCGATCCGCACAGCCAGGCGCTCGAGGCCGGCGTCAAGATCGCCGGCGCGAGCGTCCATTTCGTCACGCCGGCCATGGATGCCGGCCCGATCGTCGCCCAGGCGGCGGTGGCGGTGGCGGAGGATGACACCGCCGAGACGCTGGCCGCGCGCGTGCTCGCGGTCGAGCACCGCCTCTATCCGCTCGCGCTCAAGCTCGTCGCGCAGGGCCGCGTGCGCATCGTCGACGGCCGCTGCCGGATCGACGGCGCGGAGCGGGCCGACGGCGCGCTCGTCAACCCGCCGGCGTGAGCACCGCGTCCTCTCGCAAAATGTTTTCGGAAAATCGATAACCATCCCGGATCGAGTCCGAGGCAGGCTTTTTCCCGATCATGCGCCGGCATAGAAAAACAAACCCCCGGCTTGCGGCCGGGGGCGAAGGCGACCCGTTGCGGGCCGAGTCTCGAAGCGAACGGTCAGCTCACCTTGAGATTTTCCGCAGACGTTCTGCCGCGGTTGGTGACAAGCTCGTATTCGACCACTTGTCCCTCGTTGAGCGTGCCGAGGCCGGCACGCTCGACGGCCGAGATGTGAACGAAGACATCCTTATCGCCGGTTTGGGGCCTGATGAACCCGTAGCCCTTGGTCGGGTTGAACCACTTGACGGTGCCTTTTTGCATCGTCGGTCTCCTGGTCTCCTGCTATTGAAGTCATCCTCACGTGGCTATGCGCGCCGCACGCCGCGCCACAACCCGGCTTTTGGAGAGGTCCGAAGCGATCGCGCCCCCGAAGGCACGCAGGCCGGAACGGCCAAAATCAGATTGCACGCCGACAAAGACCCAAGAATTGGGCTTTAGCATGGCGAGTGCGCCGGGCCTCGCTACTGCCGCGCAAATCTGTCATGCGCGCGAAGCGGCTGGCGGCGCCGCGCATTCAGACAGTTGACGGGCGCGGCAAATCCGCAAGAATGCATTCCGCCTTTTCGGCAAATTTTCACGAAAGCGGGGGATCATCGATGAGCATAGCTGCCGAACCGAAACTGGTGTTTCCCGCCTTGCGCGGGTTCTACGACTTCGTCGCCGACCTCTGGTATCCGCTGATTCGTGTCGCGGTCGGCGGCGTGCTGTTCGTGCACGGGGCCGCCAAGCTCAAGGCAGGCGTCAGCGCGGTCGCGGCGGGTGCGCTCGCCAAGCGCGGCATCGAGCCGGCCCTGCCGCTCGCCTATTTCATCATGTTCCTGGAAACGGCCGGTGCGATCTGCATCGCGATCGGCTTGTTCACCCGCCCGATCGCGGCGGCGCTGGCGATCGAATTCGCGGTGATCGTCTTCGTCGCGCACTGGCCGGCCGGATTCTGGGCGGGCGCGGGCGGATACGAGTATCCGCTGCTGTGGGGGCTGGTGATTTTGGCGATCGCCCTGCGCGGCGGGGGGCCGTGGTCGGTCGACCGGGCGCTCGGCTGGGAAGTCTGAGTTCCAGCGCAAGCGCGGGGATTCAGGCGGCGCGGCGCACCCACACGCGATTGTCGTGGAACGCCGCTCCGCCGAACGGCGCCACCGCGTCCGCGCCCGTCAGGGTGTTGATGCCGCGCCCGTCCTCGAACGTGGCGTTGGGAAACACCGACTCGGCGATCAACACCCCGCGCCGCACGCCCGCGAACAGGCTGGCGTGGATGCGCACCTCGCCGCGCGTGTTGCCGAGCACCACCTTGTCGCCGTCGGCAATGCCCAGCGCCTTGGCGTCGTCGGGATGCATCATCACGTGCGGCCGCCGCTCGCGCGCCAGCGAGGTCGGCGTTTCGGTGAAGGTCGAGTTGAGGAACGAGCGCGCCGGCGAGGTGGCGAGACGGAACGGGTGCGTCTCGTCGGCCTCCTCGATCGCGGTCCAGTGGTCGGGCAGCTTCGGGATGGACGCGGCGGGCCCCACCGAAAGCCATGGCCGCGGGAACGGCACGTTCGGCCAATCGGGCTTGAAGCGGAATTTTCCGTCCTTCCACGCAAAACCCTTCACGTAATGCGCGGTGTCGAAGTCGGGCTGACAGTCGATCCAGCGTTTCTCCTCGAGCTCGGCGAGCGTGCCCCACCCGGAATGGCGCAGCGTCCAGTCGATCAGCTCGCGCGCCGTCATGGCGAAACCGGGATGCCGGCCGCCCACGCGCGCGGCGAGCGCGCCGATGACCTCGTGATTCGAGCGGCATTCCCCGGGCGGCTCGACCAGCTTGGGCCCGAGGATGATGTATTGGTGGCCGCCGCCCTGGTAGACGTCGTCGTGCTCCATGAACATGGTCGCCGGCAGCACCACGTCGGCCATCTTCGCGGTCTCGGTCATGAACTGCTCGTGCACGCACACGAACAGGTCCTCGCGCGCGAAACCGTTCTTGACGCGCGTCTGGTCCGGCGCGACCGAGACCGGATTGGTGTTCTGGATGAGCAGCGCCGTGACCGGCGGACCGCCCCAGAGAGCCGCGGCCTCGCCCTCGAGGATCGGGCCGATGCGCGACTGGTCGAGCACGCGGATCGAGCGGTCCTGGACGTCGAGCCCCTCGATCATGCTCCTGTTCCAGTGATAGATCGCGCCATTGTTGTGGAAGGCCCCGCCGCCCTCGTAGCGCCAGGCGCCGGTCACCGCGGCGATGCAGCTCGCCGCGTGCATGTTGACGGCGCCGTTGCGCGAGCGCGAGAAGCCGTAACCGAGACGGAAATAGGCGCGCTTGCGCTCGCCGACGAGGCGCGCGAACGCCTCGATGGTCGCGACGTCGCAGCCGGTGATGCGGGCGGCCCATTCGGGCGAGCGCTCGCGCACGTGCGCGGCAAGCTCGCCGGGCACATCGGTATAGCGCGCGAGATAGTCGTGGTCGGCGTTGCCGTCGCGGAACAGGCAGTGCATCACCGCGCAGGCGAGCGCGCCGTCGGTGCCGGGCCGGATCAGGACGGGGAGATCCGCCTGCTCCATGGTGCCGTTCATGTAGACGTCGACGGCGACGATCTTGGCGCCGCGCTCCCGTCGCGCGCGCACCGCGTGGGTCATGACGTTGACCTGGGTGTTGACCGCGTTGGTGCCCCAGATCACCACCAGGTCGGACTTGCCCATCTCGCGCGGATCGGGCCCGGCGAGCCGGCCGGTGCCGGCGATGAAGCCGCTCCACGCCGGATTGACGCAGATGGTGGAGAAGAAGCCGGAATAGCGCTTGGCGTGGCGCAGGCGGTTGATGCCGTCGCGCATCACCAAACCCATGGTGCCGGCGTAGTAATAGGGCCACACGGTTTCCGAGCCGTGGCGCGCCTCGGCGGCGAGGAATTGCTCGGCGACGAGGTCGAGCGCGGCGTCCCAGGAGGCGGTCGCGAACTCGCCCGCGCCTTTCGCCCCCTTGCGCACGAGCGGCCGCAGCAGCCGGTCGGGATGATGGATGCGCTCGGCGTAGCGCGCGACCTTGGCGCAGATGACGCCGTCCGTATAGGCGTTGTCGCGCGCGCCGCGCACGCGGCCGATGGTGTGCGCGTCGAGCACCTCGACCTCGAGCGCGCAGGTCGACGGGCAATCGTGCGGACAGGCGGACGCGCGGAGGATGGGCAGGAGCGGCTTGTTCATGGCGTCACGGTGAACCTTCAGGCGTCGCCCGCCTTTTCGGCGGGGCGACGCATCCGAACGACAGCATATCCGATGCCGACGACGAGCGCAGCGCCGGCCGCCGCGGCCCAGTAGACCAACCGGCCCGCGGTCGCCTCGCCGATCCTGCTCACGACCACCGGATCCTCCACGATGATCTCGGCCGCGATCCAGCCGAGCAGCGCGGCGCCCGCCCACACCAGGATCGGGAAGCGGCTGAACAGCTCCATGATCAGGGCGGCGCCGGCGACGATCAGCGGAATGCTGATGCCGAGCCCGATGATCATCAGCACCGTGTGCCCCTTGGCGGCCGCCGCGATGGCGATCACGTTGTCGAGGCTCATGATGATATCGGCGATCGCGACAATCCATACCGCGCGCCACAAATTCTCGGCGGCCTCGACCTTCGCCTCTCCCTCGGAATCGCTCACGATCAGCTTCACGGCGATCCAGAAAAGCAGCAGGCCGCCGACAAGCTTCAGGTACGGGAGGGCCATCAGCTCCTGGACGATCCAGGTGAACATGATGCGCAGCACGATGGCGACGCCCGAGCCGAGGACCATTCCCCACAGGCGTTGCTTGGGCGGCAAGGTGCGGCAGGCGAGCGCGATGACGACCGCATTGTCGCCCGAGAGGACGACGTTGACCCACATGATCTGGCCGAGCGCCAGCCAAAATACGGGTTGGTCGATGTCCATGCGAAGCGGTGCTTTTGTTCAGCGCGCCGATACGAAGGATGGGTTGAGCGAGGCGAAACCCATCCTACAGCAAGATTCGCTCACCCGACGATCTCGTTGGCGGAGAAGAATTGCCCGATCTCCTGCGCCGCCGTCTCCGCGGCATCCGAGCCGTGCACCGAATTCTCGCCGACCGAGCGGCCGTGCAGCTTGCGGATCGTGCCCGGCGCGGCCTTGGCCGGATCGGTCGCGCCCATGATGTCGCGATATTTGGCGACGGCGTTCTCGCCTTCCAGCACCTGCACCACGACCGGCCCGGAGGTCATGAACTCGACCAGCTCGCGGAAGAACGGCCGCTCGCGGTGCACCGCGTAGAACGTCTCGGCTTCGGCGCGCGACATGCGCACGCGCTTTTGCGCGACGATGCGCAAGCCCGCCTGCTCGATCATGGCGTTGATCGTTCCGGTCAGGTTGCGCTCGGTGGCGTCGGGCTTGATGATCGAGAAGGTGCGCTCGACCGCCATCGGGTCCGTCCTTGATGGGAAGTTTTCGCGAGGATCGCGGGCGGCTTATAGCGGCCGGCCCCGCGAGCGGCAAGGCGCGCGCCCGGCCTAGGGCTCGAGCGTCCTCGATCGATAGAGCCAGCCCGCCACCGCGCCGGCGATCGGCGGCACGATGATGAACAGCCATACTTGCGCCGGATTGACCGAGAGCCCGGTGACGTTGATGAACGGGAAGTGCAGCACCACGAGCGTCAGCCCAATCGCGAGCCCGGCGACCGGTGTGGCGCCCTTCTCGCTGGTCGCGCCGAGAATGACGATGATGAACAGCAGGGTGGCGACGAACTCGGTGAACAGGGCGGCAGCGAGGCCGTAGCCGCCGAGATAGCCCGGCCCCCAGCCGGTCTGCCCGAGCCCCCCGGCAGCAATGTCGTAGCCCTGCAGCTTGCCCTTGAGGATCAGCACAAGCACGCCCGCCCCGGCGATCCCGCCGATGAGCTGCGCGATGATGTAGCCGACCGCCTCGGCCGGATTGATCCGCCCCGCCACCCACATGCCGACGGTGACGGCCGGATTGATGTGACAGCCCGAGACCGGGCCGATGCCATACGCCATCGCCGTCACGGTGAGACCGAAGGCAAGCGCAATCGGCAGGATGCCGACCGGGAACGCTCCGCCGAAGCCTCCGATCACAATCGCGCCGCATCCGACCAGGATCAGAGCCAGCGTCCCGATGAATTCCGCGAAATATTTTTTCATCGCCCCTGCCCTCCCCATTCCGGCC
>WNEY01002886.1_pt1 | contig 12781 bp, 7 predicted proteins | sample 5400531 | NCBI WGS metagenome assembly WNEY01 (sample SAMN13153338, study PRJNA577476) | soil metagenome | isolation source: 200 cm saprolite under Douglas fir tree site 1 | place: USA:California | collected 2015-04-18
TGCATTCGACGGGCGATGCATCCCCGCCGGCTGCGTTGTTCCTCGCTCAAATACTCCCGGTATTCTCGGTCGTCGCGCCTTGCCGGCGGGGCGCCTCGCCCGTCTCGGTGCGACGCCAGACTTTCACCACGGGCTGCTAAGGCACGCATGAATGCTCTAAGTTCGCGTCATTTCTTCGGCAAGGCGAAGGCGATAATCTCGTCATTGGTGACCGCCGACCCTGTGAGCCCGCCGCCGGTGCTCACCACGGTGACGAATTGCCGTCCATCGGCTCCCCGGTAAGTGATGGGTGTCGTTTCAATCGATGACGGCAACTTGATCTCCCAAAGCTTCTCGCCGGTCGCGGTCGCAAAGGCGCGGAACCTGAAATCATCCGTGCCGCCCACGAAGATGAGGCCGCTGGCGGTCAGCACGACGCCGCCGGAACTGGGGCGGCCCGTGTCCTGCAGGCCCGCAGGCAACGCATCGGAGACGCCAAGCGTCTTGCGATAGGCGATGTTCCCCGTATCCATATTGACCGCGACAAGTTCGCCCCACGGCGTCGGCCCGCACAGCAGATGCCTGTCGGGATCGCCGAAGCGGCGAGTGCCGGCGAGCGGCCCGGAATTGATGTAACTGCCGTCTGGCCGCTGGATGAGACGCATCGGCTGGAAGATATTGCTCGTGTTCGAAATGAACAGATGAAGCTCGGGATCGTAGGAGGGTCCCCAAAAGTTGATGCCGCCTGCCGGTCCAGGCGGGGAGATGCTGTACTGGTTGAAGGCGATCGGCATGAAAGGCCCGCCCAGCTTCATATTGTTGTCGTCGACCAGATGCTCGCAATAAGACTGATGCTGTGGCTCGCCTTTGTAGAGATTGTTGCGGGAGATCGTGTTCTGTGTCAGCGGCTCGGGTTTGACCGGGAAGGGCTGGGTCGGGGACGCCTGCTCGCCGGGCACGTCGCTTTTCGGCACCGGGCGCTCCTCGATGTCGAAGATCGGCTTGCCGGTGACGCGATTGAGCGTAAACATCAATCCGGTTTTGTTGACGATGATGACGGCGGGCACCATCTGTCCGTCCCGGCGCAGGTCGACGAGAAGCGGCGCCGACTGAGTGTCATAGTCCCAGATGTCATGATGCACGAGCTGAAAGTGCCAGAGATACTTGCCGGTGTTCGCATCGACCGCGACGACCGAGGACGAGAACAGATTGTTGCCAGGACGGTCGATGCCGACGCGGTCGTTGTTCGGGGCGCCGAGCGGCATATAGAGGATGCCGCGCTCCGCATCGAGCGACGTATAACCCCAGACATTGACGCCGGATCGGTTCTTGGCGCTGTCCCCGCCCCAGGTGTCATTGCCGAACTCCCCCGGCCGCGGCACGGTATGGAACGTCCACACCAGCTTGCCGGTCCTGGCGTTCCAGGCGCGCGTATCGCCCGCGGGTCCGGCTCCGCCATTGGAGCCGCCCGGCCCTTCGCCGGTGCCCGCGCCGGTGATGATGAGATTCTTGTAGATGGTCGGAGAAGACAGCAGCGAGTAGGCCGCATTCGTGCCGGTCTGCATGACCTCCGGCGTCTTGAGGGTAATGACGCCATTCTCACCAAACCACTCATTGAGCGTGCCGTCCGAAGCCTTGAGTGAGTAAAGCCCGCCCGTGGTCGACCCGAATATGATCGAAGGCGGGAGAGGAAGATCACCTCCGCCCGGCCAGTAAGCCACACCGCGCTTCGACGGTATCTCATTGTTGGGAAGCTGAAATCTCCATTTCTCCGCGCCGGTCGTGGCGTCCAAAGCGATGACTGCGCCATATGGCGAGGCAAGATACATCGTGTTGCCGATCACGATGGGAATGGCTTCGTCTTCACGCATGCGACCGGTAAAGTCGGCAGGCTTGAGATGAAAGCTCCAGACCTGCTGAAGCGTGCTGACATTTTTTGCGGTGATCTGGGTCAGCGGGCTGTAGCGGTTGGCGCTCTGATCGTAGTTGGTGCTTGGCCAGTCGGTTGCGCCGGCCGCCCCGGCCGCGGTGCTCACGGCGGTGGAGGCCGCCGCAAGAGACGCAAGGGCCACACCCAAAACCAGTCTCGAAGCTAATCCCACCATTGCGCTGCTCCCCAGCAATGCCGCTCCGTGGCGGCTTTCGTGTTGGCGGAATGATAGTCCACGGAGACAGTCTGGCAAACCGCTCTGCGTGAAGAAGGAAATTCCAACTCCTTCCTCAGCGGGCAAAAACCAGCAAGGCCTCACGCCAAGGCTGGCAATCCTGGCAACTTTGGCGTTGTAGAATCTGTGAGTCACTGAAATCACAGGGGCTGGCAGAGATCGATCATCGCGGGACTCTTCCTTCGCGACAGCCTCGTGCTCGTTCCACAGATCGCGCCGGGCGTCGCGATGGGCCTGCCGATCGGCGTGCTCGCAATCAAACACCTGCCACCGGAGACCTTCCGGCGCGTCAGCATGAGCTTCGACGCAGTAGTCGTGTCGCTCGGCATGGCCACGGTGCTGCGCGACCTTCAGGTCGTCGAGAGCCGTGCGGCTTACCTGGTCATGGACGTGGTGATCGCGATCGACGCGTGGCTGCTCTACGGGTTCCTTACGTCTGACCGGACGGACGCGAGGGCCATGGCGGGAGACTCGACGCAGGTGTGATGCTACCCGCCTTGCTGCGGGGGCAATGGAGTCACTCTAGTAATCGGCTCCTCGACCCGATCACACTCAGGTCCACTTCAGCTCGAAGCATTCTGGGCGACCGGGGCCAGCGCGTCGCCCAGAGGTGCTACGACCGTTGGTCACTTCCGGGTGATTTTGCTAGCAACTTCCACGCACTACCTTTGCGTGGCAGGGCCGAGGCGTCGAAGAAACCCGTGTGGCGCGCAGAGTTCCCCCACCCGCTACGGCGCCCGTCATCCGGCTGACCCATGAAACTCGTTGGACTGCAACGCGCGCTGCGCTACGCCCGGCTGATGGGCGCACTCCTGAGCCTTCTGCTCGTCACGCTCACGCCGGCGTCGACGCAGACCGTCGACAATCCGATTGTCCTGGAGAACCAGCAGCCCGGCTCCAACGCCTGGCTGTTTCTGACGTCGGGGGATGATGCGACCGGGCAGATCAAGGGATACGCCTCGGCGACCAGCGTCAACCAGAACGAGAACATCACCTTCTATATCAGCGTCAACCCGGCGCAGACCTACACGATCGACTTCTACCGGTTCGGGTGGTACGCAGGACTCGGCGGGCGCCTTCGTCTGCATGTCGGCCCGCTCGACGGGGTTCAGCAGCCGCCCTGCACTTCGGACCCGAACACCGGGCTGCTCGCGTGCAACTGGAATCCGAGCTACACGCTGACCGTCCCGAGTGATTGGACCAGCGGCGTCTACGGCGCCAAGCTCACGAATGCGCAGGGGCTGCAGAACTACGTGATATTCGTGGTCAAGGACGGCCGCCCGGCGCCGTTCTTGTATCAACAGGGCATTGCCACGGACCAAGCCTACAACGACTATCCCCACGACTTCCTGACGGGGAAGAGCCTGTATGCCTTCAACAGCTACGGCGCGAATACGATTTCCGGGAACACGTCGGCCGTGAAGGTGTCCTTCGATCGCCCGATGGCCGACTCGGGCTTGGGGAACTTCATCTCGTGGGAGATCAATCTGATCCGTTGGCTCGAGCGCTCCGGCTACGACGTGACGTACACGACCGATGTCGACACGCATGCCAATGGCGGCGAGCTGCTGCGGCACAAGGCGTTTCTCTCGACCGGTCACGATGAGTACTGGTCCAAGGAGATGCGCGACGCGGCGGAGGCGGCGAGAGACTCCGGTGTGAACCTCGCGTTTTTCGGCGGGAACGCGTCGTACACGCAGGTGCGATTCGAACCGTCCGCCGCCGGTGTGCCGAACCGGGTGGTGGTCGAGTACCGGACCGAGCTCTTCAACCCCATCGACCCGGTGCAGGGGCCGACGACGACGACCAATTATCGCGATCCCCCGTTGAACCGGCCCGAACAGACGCTCATGGGGATCCAGTTCATCGCGTCGATGGCCAACACAGACTACGTGGTCGCCAACAGCTCTCACTGGGTCTACGCCGGGACCGGGTTCAAGGATGGCGATGTCGTGCGGGGCATCGTCGGATATGAAGCGGATGCCTTCATGCCCGGCTACCCGCCGGCGAACACCACGAATCAGACGCTCCTCTCACAGTCGCCGTTCACCGACATCGGAGGCAAGACAAGCTTCGCGAACTCCTCGATCTACCAGGCTCCCAGCGGCGCGTGGGTTTTCGCGGCGGGCACGATGTCCTGGAGCTGGGCGCTGGACGATCTACCCGGCTTGAATCACTTTCGCGTCGACTCACGGATCCAGCAGGCGACCGCGAACGTCTTGAATGTTTTCTTGACGGGGATTCTTCCTCCGACGATCTCGAGCTTCACGCCCGGGAGCGGGCCGGCGGGGACCGGCGTGACGATCAGCGGCACGACCTTCACCGGGGCAACGGCTGTGACGTTCAACGGGGTGAGCGCGAGCTTCACGGTGACGTCAGACACGGCGATTCAGGCGGACGTGCCGACGGGCGCGACGACCGGGCCGGTGAGCGTGACCACGCCCGGGGGCACGGCGATCAGCTCCACCAACTTCACGGTGGGGAGCCCGCCGACGATCGCCAGCTTCACGCCCACGAGCGGGCCGGTGGGGACCGGCGTGACGGTCACCGGCACGAACTTCACCGGGGCGACGGCGGTGGCGTTCAACGGGGTGAGCGCCACGAGCATCACCGTGACGTCCGACACGGTGATTCAGGCAACGGTGCCGGCGGGCGCGGCGACCGGGGCTGTGAGCGCGACCACGCCCGCCGGCACGGCGACCAGCGCGACGAGCTTCACGGTCATCCCCGCGCCGACGATCGCGAGCTTCACGCCTGCGAGCGGGCCGGCGGGGACCGGCGTGACGATCACCGGCACGAACTTTACGGGCGCGACGGCGGTGGTGTTCAACGGGGTGAGCGCCACGAGCTTCACCGTGACGTCCGACACGGTGATTCAGGCAACGGTGCCGGCGGGCGCGACGACCGGGCCGGTGAGCGTGACCACGCCCGGCGGCACGGTGACCAGCGCGGCGAGCTTCACAGTCATCCCCGCGCCGACGATCGCGAGCTTTACGCCGACGAGCGGACCAGTGGGGACGGGCGTCACGATCACGGGCACGAACTTCACCGGGGCCAGCGCGGTGCGCTTCAACGGGAGTGCCGCGAGCTTCACGGTGACGTCCGCGACGGCGATTCAGGCGACGGTGCCGGCGGGCGCGACGACCGGGCCGGTGAGCGTGATCACGCCTGGCGGCACGGCGACCAGCGCGACGAGCTTCACGGTCATTCCCGCGCCGACGATCGCGAGCTTCACGCCCACGAGCGGACCAGTGGGGACCGGCGTCACGATCACCGGCACGAACTTCAGCGGGGCGACGACTGTGAGGTTCAACGGCGTGAGCGCGACCTTCACGGTGACCTCCGCGACGGCGATTCAGGCGACGGTGCCGACGGGTGCGACGACGGGGCCGGTGAGCGTGACCACGCCCGGCGGCACGGCGACCAGCACGAGCAGCTTCACGGTAAAGATGACTCTGACCGTGACGAAGACGGGCATCGTTGGCGGCACCGTGACCTCCAATCCTGCTGGGATCAACTGCGGAGGCACCTGCTCGGCCGCCTTCGATAGCGGCACGGTGGTGACACTCATGGCGACGCCTGATTTGCTCTCGATCTTCCTGGGCTGGAGTGGGTGTGATGCGGTCTCGGGCAACACATGCACTGTGACCATCGGTAACGCGAGGACGGTCACCGCCAACTTCCTGCCTTAGCGTTTCGTGAGCGCTGCAAAGCGCACGGCGTCCGCGCGCGGCGCGCGCGGCGCGGTGCATCCTGCCGCGGCGTGGCCGCTCATCGCGACCACGGCCACGCGAGCGCCCGCGGGCGTGGCGATATTATCCGTCGGTCGACCGTTGTCGCAGATGACGATCTCGCGACGCTGTGGCGGGCGGGAACTCCTGCGCCCTGAAAATGCAGGTCTGCAGCGTCGCCGACCCGTTCAGGCACGGCATCACGATCGTGGCGGGCGTCGGCCGGTCGCCATGGACGAAAGAAATGTGTCGGGGAAATCCGAAGGCCGGGCAATCATAGGGGTCGGTGTCGACCGGAACTCAACAACTATTCATGAGAGCGACTGATAAATGTCTCGCGACATCGACGCGCTGACCTCGTCCACGCTGAAACACCTCCGCGAGCGCTGGTGGGACCGTGTCTTCACCGAGTTCCTCCGCGACACGCTGCAACCGCAGGCCGGCAACCGCATTCTCGACGTCGGCTGCGGTGTCGGGACCGCGGAAATCAGTCTGGGGCAGCTCGGCATCTCGCAGCTGCGGCTGTACGCGGTGGATCTGCTCGTCTCGCGCGTGCTCAACGCCGTGACGCAGGCGGCCGCGCACAACGTGCGGGCCCGCTTCGCGGCCGCCGACGCGTGCAGGCTGCCCTTCAGGAACGGTGCGTTCGATTCGACCTTCTGCGTCGCCGTGCTGCAGCATGTGCGGGACTTGTCGACTGCCGTCCAGGAGCTCGCGCGAGTGACCAGGCCAGGTGGACACGTGTTGGTGGTCGAGCCGGACACGGCCGCGCGCTACTGGTACAGCTCCATCGAGACCGGCACGCGGGCGTTCGAACTGGCCACGCAGTTCTTTACCGCGCTCGAAGGCCGGGGTGATGCCACAGATCGCGCGGTGGGACCGAAGGTCTCGACCGTCTTCGCAAGCCACAGCATCCAGCCGATGTCAGTACGCCTCTTTCCGGTCTCGCTGGCTCGCCTCGGATCGTTATCGCCCGCCGCCTGGGAGACGCGCCGCAGAATTGTTCGCGGCGCGATCGATCGTCTCGCGGACGACACGCTTCGCGATCTCGGGGAAGAGTACCTTCGCGTGCTCGTCCGATACGAAGAGGAAGCCGCCGCAGCCGGGGCACGCTTTGTCGAGATTCAGAACACGATGTTGTTCGCCACCGTCGGACGTAAGCCGGCGAGCTAGTGGCCCGTCACCTCCGTTTCCGAGTTCGCTTGAAAACCGCCGGCGTCGTCGGTATGGTTAGGCACACGCTCAGATCAACTTGCGAAATGCTCCGGCACGCAGGGCAGGAGGCCCCATGATCTTCGAGCTCAAGACCCTTTCACTGGACGCCGTGCCGCGGGCGCTGGCGAAGGCGGAGCGGTATCGGCTGCTCAACGAACCGGGCGAGGCGGAGAGTATCTGCCGGGACGCTCTCGACATCGATCCCGGCAACCAGGACGCGTTGGTCACCCTCCTGCTCGCGCTGACCGAGCAGTTCGACGACGACGCGACGACGGCGGTGACGGACGCCTGGGCCTGCGCGGCGCAGATCCCCGGCGAGTACGAACGCGCGTATTTCACCGGCATCGTCTGGGAGCGGAGGGCCAAGGCGCGGCTCAGGCGCGGCGCGCTCGACTGTGGTCCACGTGCCTACGAGTGGTTACGGGAGGCCATGAGCTTTTACGAGAAGGCGGAGGCGATCCGGCCACTCGGCAACGACGACGCGCTGCTTCGCTGGAATACGTGCGCGCGTCTCATCATGCGCGACCGCCGGCTGGTTCCGGCCACAGAGGAACGTGGTGAGCCACTGCTGTTGGAGTGACGTGACCCAAGGGAGCCTCCCGTTGCCACAGCGTCGCCTTCTCCACGAACAATCGATCAGCGCAGCCGGCCAGATGCAGCAGGTGATTGAAGGTGGGTTGTGCAACTCAGATCGACGCGCCTATCGTCCGCGTTTCCTCGCGCGGACCGTGCGGCCGCATACCGATCCCTCCGGCTCGAGTACCCCACGCATCCGGCCTACGCGTATATGGCCTACGCGCGCGACGCCCGCGGCGGTCCGCCCGACGCCATCGGTGATGCCACGTGCAGGCCGTACCGCTCCAGGCGGCGGTAAAACGCACGCCTGCTGATGCCCATCGTCCGCGCCGCCGCCTGCTTGTTACCGGCCACCGATCGCAGCACGTCGACGAGGCGCTCGCGTTCGACACTATCGGGGTTTTCCGGCACCGGACCGCAATCGACGGCGCTTCCTTCCGCCGGTCGGCGCGCGACGGCGTCACGGCTCACATCCCGATCCGTGAGGTACGGCCCTTCCGCCAACATCCAGGCGCGCTCGATGGTGTTGCGCAGCTCGCGCACGTTGCCGTCCCAGGCCCAGCTCGCGAGGATCCGTTCCGCGGCCGGCGTCACGCCGAGCACCGGTTTCTTGAGTCGCCGCGCGCAGTCGGCGACGAACGCCGACGTGAGATAGGGGATGTCTTCAGGCCGGTTCCGCAGCGGCGGCAGCGCCACCTCGACGGCGTTCAGCCGGAACAGCAAATCCGATCGAAACCGGCCGGCGGCCACCTCCTGCGTGAGATCGCGGTTGGTCGCCGCGAATACGCAGGTGTCCACACGCCGCGGCTCGACGGCGCCGACGGGCTGAACCGCTCCGTCGTCGAGGACCCGCAGCAGCTTCGCCTGGAGCGACAGCGGCAGTTCCCCGATCTCGTCGAGAAACAGCGTGCCCTCGTGGGCCGTTTCGAACAGGCCCTGCTTGTGCTCGGTGGCGCCCGTGAACGCCCCGCGTACGTGGCCGAACAGCTCGCTTTCGAACAGCGCCTCGACAACCGCTGAACAGTTGACGCTGACGAAGTCGCCGGACCGCCGCGGCCCTTGCTGGTGCAGCGCGTGGGCCACGAGCTCTTTGCCCGTCCCGGTCTCGCCCGTGATCAGCACGGTGCGGACGTGCGGCGCCAGGCGGCGGATCAGCGAGAAGACCTCCTGCATCGCCGCGCTGCGCCCGAGCATGCCGCAATACTCCAGCTCGTGCGCCACGCGGCTCTCGATCTTGAGCAACCGCTGGCGGCGGGCGGCCTCGCCGCGCACATCCTGCAGCAGCGCCGTGACCCGGTCCTTGTCGAGAGGCTTGGTCAGGTAATCGCGTGCCCCAAGCTTGACGGCCTCGACCGCGCTGTCGATGGTCGCGACGCCGCTCATCAACACCACCTCGCACGCAGGAACCGCGTCGCGGATCTGACGAAGCAGGTCGATGCCGTTGGTTTCCGGCATCAGCAGATCGACGAAAGCCATGTCGGCCGGACGTTCGGACATCCCCGCGATGGCCTCGGCGGCGGACGCGCAGACGACGACATCGAATCCCTCCGGATCCGCCAGGCACTTCACAATCGCGCACACCACTGGCTCATCGTCGACGACGAACAGAACGGGGTGCGGCATCATGCGGGTCTCCCCGCGGGTCTCGGCAGCTCAGAACCATCGAGGACGCTGCGCACGGTCGAGACCAATTGATTGGCGGTGAACGGCTTTTGAAGGTAGGGCCGGCTGCGATCGAGTCCGAACTGACGCGCCATCGCTTCGGTGGCATAGCCGGAGATGTAGACCACCTTCAGCCCGGGGTCGTCGACGGCCAGCCGGAGAAACAGATCGGGGCCGCTCAAACCGGGCATCAGCACGTCGGTGACCAGCAGATCGATCGAGGCGCTGTGCTCGGCGAAGATCAACTCCGCGTCGTGCCCGCTCGCCGCATCGAGCACACGATACCCACTATTCTCGAGGATGCGGCGCGCGAGCTGGCGGACACCAGCCTCGTCCTCGACGAGCAGCACCGTTTCCGATCCCATGAGTGGCGAGTCGGACGCAACCGCCGGGGCGTCGGGCTCGACGTGACGCTCGGCTCGCGGCAAGTACACCCTGAACGCCGAACCCTGCCCCGGTTCGCTCTCCGCCCAGATGTACCCGTCGCTCTGCTTGACGATGCCGTAGACGGTCGCCAGACCCAGACCTGTCCCTTTTCCCCGCTCCTTCGTTGTGTAGAACGGCTCGAAGAGATGCCGTTTCGTCTGCGCGTCCATGCCAACGCCGGTGTCGACGACCGCGAGCATCACGTACCAGCCAGGGACCACTGTCTGATCCTGCAATCCCGACGTGGCGTGAAGCTGCACGTTGCCGGTTTCAAGCGTCAAACGTCCGCCCTTCTCCATGGCATCGCGCGCGTTGACCGCAAGGTTGATGACGACCTGTTCGAGCTGGCCGGCATCCGCCAGGACGAGGGCGAGGTCTGGCGCCGACACGACGTCGAGCGCGATGTGTTCGCCAATGAGCCGACGCAGCAGCTCGCTGACACCGGTGACCAGCTGGTTCAGATCGACCCATGTGGACCGCAACACCTGCTTGCGGCTGAATGCGAGCAGCTGTCTGGTCAGGCCCGCGGCGCGCTCGGCCGCTTTGATGATTTCGTCCACATCGCGCCGGCGCCGGTCTTCCGGCGCGAGGCCGTCTGCGGCGAACTTGGCGTAGCCGAGGATGGCGGTCAGAAGATTGTTGAAATCGTGGGCGACGCCGCCGGCGAGGTGGCCGATCGCGTCCATTTTCTGCGCCTGGCGGAACTGCGCTTCCAGGACTCTGCGTGCGGTGTTGTCTCTGGCGATGGTGGACAACTGGATCTTGCCGTCCTCTACCGCATGCACGAGGAGCAGCTGTGACACCGGGATCACGCGGCCGCTGCGATTCACATAGGTCGTTTCGCCGGCCCACAAGCCGTCCCTGAGCGCGGCCGGCAGAATCACGTCGGTCCACTCGGTTCGAGACTCCTCGGTCCGGAATGCCGCGAGATCCGGCACGGGCTCCCCGGGGCTGAGCCCCAGCAGCGTACGCCCGGCCTGATTCATGTACGCGCGGCCGCTGCGATCGAGCATCGTGACGCTGACCAGATCGGTTGTGCCTTCGATGACGGCCGCAAGCCGCGCCTGTGACGCTTCGATGCGGTCCCGATCGATCGCCGACGCGACGCCATGCACGATCGATGAGAGGGCCTGCATCGTGGCGTCCGAGATCGGCGCGCGCCCGAACATCGCAATGACTCCGACGACACGGTCGCCGACTATCAGCGGATAACCGAGAAAGCTCACGATGACGTTCGCCGCTGCCCACTCCTGGTCGATGACCGGGTCGCCGAGGACGGCGCCCGTCACGACCGGGCAGCGGTTGCGGGCGATCTCGTCGATCTTGAACGCGTCCGGACTCGCACCGCCCGCTGAGACCGGTCCACCCGCGCTCGCCACCAGCTCGAAACCATCGTCGCGCTGGCTATTCGTCCAGATCCTCGCCAGGGCGGCGTCGAGGTGATCGACCATCGCGCGCGCGCAACGCCCGAGCATGGCCGGAAGCGGCCTGCCTTCCGTCAGCGCCACGCCGACGTCCCATGCGAAGGCGGAGAGGCGCTCCCGTTCGAGCGCGGCGCGTCCCAGTGCCTTGCGCTCGCTGATGTCGCGGACGACTCCGGCAAACTGCGCCGTCCCCTGCGCGCGAATCCTCGATAACACGAGCTCCACCGGGAACCGGCTCCCGTCCGCGTGCAGCGCCGTCATCTCGAGGCGATGTCCGGCGCGCGCGGCGGCGGCGACGGCGGACGGTCGTTCGGACGCGTCTGTGGACGCCGACGACTGCAGTAGATCGTCGATGGGGCGCCCGAGCGCGTCGGCGCGTGTCCGGCCGAACATCCGCGCCGCGGCCGGGTTGAGCTCCGTAATCGTGCTCGTGTCGTCGACGACGAGGATCCCGTCGGTGACCGTATTCAGGATGGCGGCATTGAGAGCGTTGCCGCTTTGCGCCGCCCGGTCCACGCGCACGGGCTTCCGCCGGCGTGCGGTCGCCCTGGCGGCCTTTTTCATGGTTGAGGCACTCGGCCGGCCCGCTCCACCGGCGCGAAGTGGTCTGCGCGGACAAGTCGGGTAAACGTATCGACCAGCTCGGCAGACCGCCAGCCGATAGAGACTTCCTGCGCGAGCTCCCGGGTGGCCTCTTCGAACGACACCGCCGCTTTGTACGGGCGTTCCGTCGTGGCGGCGTCGAAAGTGTCGGCGATGCTGACGATCTGAGCGAGCAGCGGAATCGAGTCGCCGACGAGCGCGTCGGGATATCCGCTGCCGTCACAGCGCTCATGATGGTGCCGCACGATCGGCCGTACGCGCGCGAGCGATCGCAGCCCCGCACACAGCTGATCGCCGATCACCGTGTGCTGCTTCACGATTTCGGACTCCTCCGGCGTGAGGCGCCCCGGCTTGAGCAGGATGGCGTCGGGGATGCCGATCTTGCCGATGTCGTGGATGAACCCGCCGCGCTCGAGCGCGGCGAGGTCCTCGATGTCGAGGTCGAGCGCTCGTCCGAGCACGGTCGCATACACCGCGACCCGCTGGCAATGGCCGTTGGTGTACGCATCGCGGGCCTCAATAGTGAGCGCGAGGCTCACCATCACCGAAGCGGCGGAATCGAGATCGTCGGTCAGGCGCTTGTTGCGAAGAAGCGACCAGACACGCGCGCGCAGCTCAGGGGGATCGAAGGGCTTGGTGATGAAGTCGTCGGCGCCTGCCTCGATCCCGTGGATTCTGTCGGAGGAGTCGTAGAGCCCCGTAATGAGCACCACCGGAATCAATCGGGTGGACGGCTCGCGCTTCAGCTCACGGCACGTGTCGAATCCGTCCATACCCGGCATCATCACGTCGAGCAGCACCAGGTCGGGTGGATTGCTGCGAATCTGGCGGAGCGCTTCTTCGCCGGACGACGCCCCTTGCACCATGTGGCCGTCGCGCGTCAGAAGGCGGATCATCAGCGAGACGTTCTCCTGTTGGTCGTCCACGACCAGGATGCGTCCGGGCAGCGAGCTGGCTCCGGGGTCGAGCTCAGCGGCCATTGTCCCGCGCGAGCACCGCG
>WNEY01002887.1_pt1 | contig 12779 bp, 13 predicted proteins | sample 5400531 | NCBI WGS metagenome assembly WNEY01 (sample SAMN13153338, study PRJNA577476) | soil metagenome | isolation source: 200 cm saprolite under Douglas fir tree site 1 | place: USA:California | collected 2015-04-18
GATCGCCAGGGCCCGCGCCCACCAAATAAACTTTGCCCATCACGCGGCTCCCTGCCCCGAGCGCCGGCGACGCGTTTCCTGGAGGAAACGCTCGAACATCGGCCGGCTCGCGAGATGGTGCAGCAGAGCTTTACTGGAATCCGCGCTGCCATCACCCGAACGCAGCAGTTCTCGCGCGGCACCCAGCCACTCCAGCCACAGCTCGTACTCGGGGCCAAATTGCTTTTCGAGCTGGAGTCGTAACCGCTGCGCGAGCGCTGGGCTCTTGCCATTTGTCGAAATAGCAATCTGCAGGTCGCCGCGCTGCACCACGGACCCGTAATAAAAATGGCAGTGCTCGATGTCATCTACGGCATTGCACAGAATTCGCCGTGTGTCCGCTTCGCGAAACACAGCTTCGTTGACGCCGGGAGCCGAAGTGGCCGCGATGACGAGATACGCGCCGTCGAGGTCCGCGGGGGCAAACGTCTTTGCCCGCCATTCCATTCTTCCCTGCGCGATCCATTGGGTGATCGCGGGTGTCACCCGCGGCGCGATAACGCGAACGCGGGCCTCGGCCGCAAAAAGGCCCTCAATCTTTCCTTCCGCAACGGCACCGCCGCCGACGATGACCACCAGGCGACCCCGTACCTTCACGAAAATCGGCAGCAAGCTCATGCTAGCCTTCGACTCCCATCGGCACCGGGCCCGCCGCGGCGTCGCGTTCCACAGGGGCGACGAGTTCCCCCGCCAGCCATCCGCGGATTTGCTCGTTCGAATGCCGCGCAAAAAAACGGCGCAGGTTCTCGCCCGGATCGCGCCGCTCGTTGAATTCCCGCAACAAGCGCTCGATGGCGTCAGGAACTTCCGAAGCCGCGCAGCGATAACCGACCGGGCGCGCAATCGATGCGAACTCGCCGACGCTGCCACCAACGCAGAAGTAGTAGGCGTCCACCATTCGCCCATCCACCTTCAACTTCTTACCCTCAATCCCGATGTCCGCGATCCAGTGCTGCCCGCAGCTATTGGGGCAACCGGTGATGTGTAATTTGAGCTGCTCTTGAAAGCCCGGAAGCCGCTGATCGAGCTCTTCGGTAAGCCAGCGCGCGAAGCCTTTCGTTTCCGTCAGCGCCAGCTTGCAAAATTCAGACCCCGTGCAAGCGACGGTGCCGCGCGCAAACGCGGAAGCGCGCACCGGCAAGCCGGCTGCTGTCAACTCGCCTGCTACTCGAGACGCATGCTCGTTTGGAACATTCACGACCAGCAGGTTTTGCATGATGGTGTTGCGCAAATGCCCGTCCGCGAAACGATCGGCAAGATTCGCTGCCGTGCGTAATTGCTCAGGAGTAATTCGCCCCCGCAGCACGTTGGCCCCGACATAAGAAAGGCCGGCCTGCTTCTGTCGGTGAATCCCAACGTGATCGCGGTGGATATCGGCGGGAAGCTCCTCCGGCTCGGCCGGATCCAGGGTCAAGCCGAGACGCTCCTGCAGCGCGGCCAGGAACGATTCCGCCGTCCAGCCATACTGCAAAAACAAAAATTTAAGCCGCGCGCGCTCGCGGTTCTGGCGGAGCACTTCCGATTCGCGAAAGAGCTCCGCCACGCCGCGTACTACGGGGACAACTTGCTTCCACTGCACGAAAGCGTTGAGGCGAACGCCGAGATGCGGATCCGTGGAAAGGCCGCCAGCCACGCGCAGCGAGAATCCGGTCTCCTGCCCGTGCAAGCGTTGGCGCGTAACAGCAGTTAATCCAACATCGTTGATTTCGGGATACGTGCACCAGGAGCGGCAACCCGTGATCGAAACCTTGAACTTGCGTGGCAGATTGTAAAACTCCGCATTGCCGCCGAGCTGTCCGTTAAGCTCCAGCGCCAGGGGAGAAGCATCGCAATATTCGTGCGCGTCAAAACCCGCCAGCGGGCATCCGGTAATGTTGCGGGCCACGTCGCCGCAAGCGCCGGTGGTCGTCAATCCCACGCGCCATAGCGTTTCAAGAACATCTGGCAGCGACTCAATCGTCACCCAATGCAACTGCACATTCTGTCGCACCGTGATGTCCGCTACGCCACGCGCGTGTCGCTCGGCGAGGTCGGCGATGGTGCGCGCCTGCTGACTGCTCAGGAGGCCGTTGGGGATACGGATGCGCAGCATAAAAAACGGCGTGGCTTTGCCTTCGCCGTTCTTGCCGCCGACCACGCCGGCGCCATCGCCCTGCGTGTAAACACCCCACGAGCGAAAATACGTGCCCAGCCACTCCGGCGGAATCGAAGCGTGACCCTGCCGCGCAAACGCGCGGATTTCGTCGAAGTGCTCCCACGCATTCTTCTCGCGTTTGAGCCGCTCAACGCGTTGTGCTTTGGTTTCCTGGATTTCGCTCATGTTGCGCCCTGAAAGCCCGTCGTAAAAACAAAAAACCCACGTTCGCCTGAACTCTGGCAACGTGGGCTTCGGAACTCTCGCTTACTTTGCGTCTAAGTCCGGAAACTCCTCAGGCCAGAGATGGTCGCCTTGCGACACGCAGCGCTACGCGCGCAAGAACAACAGATCGTCTGGCAGCAGATACTCATGAAACTAAAGAATACGTTTGGCCGTTTCCAAAGTCAAATCAGGCCTTTCATCAAAAAACGAATCCAGCGCAATCGAGAAATCGATGCTTCGGCCGACCCGCTACTGCGGCTTCTTCGTGGCTGTCGCCGCTTTAGGCGTCGCAGATTTAGACGTAGCTGCTGGTTCAGGGGTAAGCAGCGTAGCCGACTTGATCACATCGAGTTTCGGAAAGCCTTTTTCTAAGTATGCCTTGCCCTGCGCTTCGATTTTGCCCTGATCGATCCCCGCGCTGTCACCATATTGGTCATAAAACATCTCCACTACATTCATCCCTTTGTCGTCGACGGCTCCAAACGGCGCAAACCCGCGGCTGTCCAGAAATGTGTTGTCCTTCAGGTTGATGAAGACCTGGGTCGTCCGTGTATTGGGGCCGGCCGTGGCAAACGTAATGTAGCCTTTCTTGTTGCTCTGCGTAACCGGATCGTCCTTGATGTCCGTCCCCTTCCACGCATTGGTTACTGCTGGATACGAGCTGATGCCGAATTGTGCGACAAACGACGGCACCACTCGAAAGACGCTCGCGTTGTCATAGAAATGGTATTTCACCAAATTGTAGAAGCGGTCCGCGCCCAGCGGTGCCCACGCGCGCGTCACCGTCAGCGTGAATTCGCCTCGGGTGGTCACAAATTTCACCTGGTACTGCTCCGGTGCCTTGGCTTTCAGCAATGCTGGACGAAGCAAAGCGCGATCATACGCGCTGGCGGACGATGGTCCCCTTTTAGTCGTTCCCTGCCCCGCCGTTGCGCTCTTCGCTGCCGGCTTCGGTGGCTGCGCGGGCGCTTGTCCCTGCGCGTTCACGGCCCCAACGCCGAAAAGCAAGCTCGTCGCAAGTAAAGTGACGATGTTTCTTCGACTGTTCTTCGCAATCATCACGATTCCCTCTCTATTCCTAAGGTAGCGTCGGCATCTTGCCGGCGAGCTGCAACCGCGAACATGAACCCTCAACTTCTAACGAGCGGAATTTAGCTCTCGACTGACGCGCTCAACTTCGGCCATCACGCGCAACGTATTCTCGCCGAGAATCTTCCTCACGTCACCTTCTGAGTACCCTTTGCGCAGCAGCGCCTCCGTGATTTGTGGCAGCTTCGAAGCATCCTCCATCCCATACGGCATATTCGCGCCGTCGAAGTCCGACCCCAGCCCGACATGCTCCACTCCGCCAACCTTCACCGCATGATCGATGTGCTCGATGATTTTCGTCCAGTCCACGCGGGGCAGCTTTCCCTTTTCCACGTACTCTCGCGTGATCTTGTCGCCTTCAATTAACTGGCACCCTTCCTTGTCGCCGCAGCGTTTCTGGACTTCTGCGGCGATGGACTTGTCGATCTCCGGATCAGTCTTTTCGGCCTTGCGAAATTCCTGGCTAAGTAACCCGACGTGGTAATTAATCTGGATGACGCCGCCCTTCGCGGCCAAGTCCTTGATCATCTGATCGGTCATGTTTCGCGGAGCTTCGCAGATGGCGCGGCAAGAGGAATGCGAAGCAATCAGCGGAGCCTTGCTGACCTCCAGCGCGTCGTAAAACGTCTTGTCGCTGACGTGCGAAATGTCCACCATCACGCCGAGCCGGTTCATTTCCCGAACGACGTCTTTCCCGAAATCCGTCAGGCCGTTGTGCACCGCCGCGTCGGTGGACGAATCCGCCCATTCATCATTGCCGCTATGCGTCAACGTCATGTAGCGCACGCCGAGCGCGGCGTAGGCGCGCAGCACTCCAAGATCGTTGGCGATCATGTGTCCGCCTTCGAGGCCCATCAGCGCGGCAATCCTGCCATTCTTGTGCGCTTCGCGGACTTCCGCAGGGGTCGTGGCCAGCGTGACTTCGTTCGCATGCTTGCGCACCTGTTCGCGCACGGCGTCAATTTGGTCGAGCGCGTGCTTGATCGCCTCCGGCCCGGTAATCTTGCTGGGGATCCAAATCGAAAAGAAAATCGCGCCCAGTCCGCCTTCCCTCATGCGCGGAATATCGATGCTGCCGCTGGCGTTGCGGGGCAGCAGATCGAAATCGCCATCCAGGAACCGCTGCGTTGTGTCGTCGTGCGTGTCCACAACAATCGACGAAAAGTGCAGCTTGCGCGCCCGCGCCGCGATGTCATCCGCCCGCGTCTTCGCGGTCATGAACGCACCGCCCGCGACACACAAAGCAGCCGTGGCAATATATATGTTCCGAAGCATTTCACCTCGCTGATTTCTCCGAAACTACGGCTGCGCCTGCAATTCACGACTCACGCGTTCCACTTGCTCCATGACGCGTAGCGTGTTTCCGCCCAGAATCTTGCGAAGGTCGTCCTCGGAATAGCCCTTGCGCAGTAGTGCCTCTGTGATTTTCGGCACCTTCGAACAATCTTCCAGCCCATCGGGCATCTCCGCCCCGTCGAAATCCGACCCTAGCCCGACGTGATCCGCACCTGCCAGTTTCGCCACGTGGTCGATGTGATCGATGATCCTCTCCCAGCTCACATGCGGAAGCTTGCCCTCGGCCATGAGCGCGCTCATGATCTTCTGCGTTTCTCGGTTTCCGCACTCCAGATCGTCGCCGCATTTTTTGCGAATCTCTTCCTCGTATTTGGGCGCCACGACGCCTACGGCGTATTTGTCGAAAGCGTCTTTATACCCCTGATCGATGAAGCTTCGCTCGTAGTTAATTTGAATCACGCCGCCTTTCGCGGCGAGTGCCTTGATCATTTCGTCGGACATATCCCGCGGATGATTGCACAGTGCCCGGCACGAAGAATGGGAAGCAATGAGCGGCGCTTTGCTGACTTCCAGCGCATCATAGAACGTCTTATCCGAGACGTGGGAAATATCCACCATAATTCCCTGCCGGTTCATCTCGCGAACAATCTCTTTTCCGTAGTCTGTCAGCCCGTTGTGCGCCGGCTTGTCCGTCGAGGAATCCGCCCATTCATCGTTATAAAAATGCGAGAGCGTCATATAGCGCACACCCAGATCGCCAAACACGCGCACCATGCGGATGTCGTTGCCGATCATGTGGCCGCCTTCGACTCCGATGAGCGCAGCGATTTTTCCGTTCCTGTGCGCCTCGCGGACCTCGGCCGCCGTCCGGCAGAAAACCAGATCGTTCGAATACTTTTTTACGTTTTCATGAACCGCATCGATCTGGTCCAGCGCCTTCTGCACCGCTGGCGGACCGAGCGTGCGGCCGTCCACCCAGATGGAGAAAAAAATCGCGTTCATCCCGCCTTCGCGCATGCGCGGGATGTCCACATGCCCATCCGGATTGCGCTTGCCAAGATCGAACGTTTTCGAAAAAAGAAAGCGTTGCGTGGTGTCGTCGTGCGTATCCAGCACAATCGAAGAAAAGTGCAGTTTGTGAGCGCGATCGGCGATTTCATCGCCATTTGTGTTGCGCACCACCAAAGCTCCCGCGCACGCGCATGCCACAACGCACAGCAAGGCAAGAGTCCGACGCATTTCGCCTCCAGGACCTAAGATGTGCGAGAGAGTTTACCCTACAAGCCAGCCGAACAGAGCTTGTTTCCACGCTTGCCGATTGATTTCCGCCAGCGATTCCGTCAAGGGAATTTCCTTCGGGCAAGCTTTGACGCAATTCTGCGCATTCGCGCAGTCCTCGATGCCCCCGCGCCCCATCACTGCCTGAATGCGCTCTTTCGCGTGCATTGCGCCTGTCGGGTGCATGTTGAACAATCGCACCTGACTGAAAATCGCCGCTCCCATGAAATTATTGTGCCCATTGACCTGCGGACAAACCTCCAGGCAGTTGCCGCAGGTAATGCAGCGCGACAATGGATAGGCCTTCTCCTGCACTTCCGGCGCGATGCGCGGACCTTCGCCCAGATTGTACGTGCCGTCAATCGGAATCCACGCCTTCACTCGCTTCAGGCTCTCAAACATGAATTGCCGGTCGACCGTCAAATCGCGCACCACCGGAAATTTCGACAACGGCTCGATGCGGATCGGCTGCTCCAGTTGATCGACTAGCGCCGAGCACGCCATGCGCGCCCTGCCGTTGATGAGCATGGCGCACGACCCGCACACCTCTTCCAAACAGTTCGAATCGTAAGACACCGGAGTCGTCTGCTTGCCCTCACGCGTGACGGGATTCTCTGCAATATCCCGCAGGCAAATGATTACGTTCATCGACGCCCGCCACGGCAGCGCAAACTCCTCCCATCGCGAAGGCTCTTTCGGGCTCGCCCGCCGCTTTATCTTGACGATGACTTGTTTGCCTTCGCCCATTTCAAACCTCGCCTTTCACTAGCCCGCGTCCCAAAGTCTCACCCATTACTTCGCCGCGTCATATCTCCGCGGCCGAGGCGGAATCTGCGAAATGTCCACCGGCTCATACGTGAGCTGGACGTCATTGTTCACCCATTTCGCGCGCGTGGTCTTCAGCCACTTTGTGTCATCCCGCTCCGGAAAATCCGGCTTGTAGTGCGCGCCCCGCGATTCGTTGCGACACAGCGCGCCCGCCGTAATCACCCGCGCCAAGATCAACATGTTCCCCAGCTCCCGCGCGAAGTTCAGCGTCTGATTCGACCAGCGCGTGCGATCGCTTAGATTGATTCTCCCGAATCGCGCTTGCAAGTCATTGATCTTGGCCTGCGCGGTTTCCAAATTCTTGTTGATGCGCGTCACGGTCACGTGCTCCGTCATGATCTCGCCAAGCTCTTTCCAAATAGTGATGGGATTTTCCGAGCCTTGCCGAGAGATTAGCGCTTGATTCATCTTCTCCTGCCGCTTTTGCTCCCGCGCGAAAACGCTCGACTCGGTTGCTTCCGCTCCCTTATCGAGGTTCCGCGCATACTTCACCGCGGCAGGCCCCGCGATGCCTCCTCCAAAAATGCACGATACCAGCGAGTTCGCCCCCAACCGGTTCGCCCCGTGATACTGATACTCGCACTCCCCCGCGGCGTAAATTCCCGGCACATTCGTCGCTTGGTCCTGGTCGTTCACCCACAAACCGCCCATCGTGTAGTGCATCGCCGGAAAAACTTTCATGGGCTCATCGCGAGGATCGATACCCAGGAACTTTTCGTAAATCTCCAGAATGCCTTCCAGCTTGCGATCCAGCGTCTCGCGCGGGATATGCGTCACATCCAGGTACACCGCCGCTTGCCCGCCAATCCCCAACTTCTCGTGATAAACAATGCGGTGGATCGCGCGTGTAGCAATATCGCGCGGGACCAGGTTTCCGTATTTCGGATACCATTCTTCCAGAAAATAGAATCGCTCTGCTTCCGGGATGCTCTTGGCCGTGCGCTTCTCCGCCGGATTTCGCGGGACCCAAACGCGCCCACCTTCACCCCGAGCCGATTCGCTCATCAGCCGCAGCTTGTCTTCGCCCGGAATCGCCGTCGGATGCACCTGGATGAATTCGCCGTTGGCGTAATCGACGCCCTGCTGAAACAGCGCGGATTGCGCCGAGCCGGTACAAACCACCGAATTCGTCGAGCGCCCGAAAATCGCGCCAATCCCGCCGGTGCAAAAAATGACCGCGTCTGCGGAAAACGTTTTTACTTCCATGGACCGCAAGTCCATCGCGCAAATACCGCGCCCCACGCCTTTTTCGTCAATCACCGCCGACAAAAATGTCCAGCCCTCCCGCTTCGCAACTTGACCTTCCGATTCATGCCGCCGCACCTGCTCGTCCAGTGCATACAGCAATTGCTGGCCCGTCGTCGCTCCCGCAAAAGCCGTGCGGTGATAAAGCGTCCCACCAAACCGCCGGTAATCCAGCAACCCTTCCGGCGTGCGATTGAACATCACCCCCATGCGGTCAAGTAAATCGATGATTCCCGGCGCGGCCTCGCACATCCGCTTCACCAGCGGCTGATTCGCCAAAAAGTCCCCGCCGTATATCGTGTCGTCAAAATGCTTCTGCGTGGTGTCGCCTTCGCCCTTTTGATTCTTCGCGGCGTTGATTCCTCCCTGCGCGCAAACCGAATGCGAGCGCTTCACCGGCACAATGGAAAACAATTCCACCGGCACGCCCGCCTCGGCCACACGAATCGTGGCCATCAGGCCGGCCAGTCCTCCGCCGACTACGATGATCTTCGGCTCTCTCATTTCTGCGTTAAGTACGAGGCAAAGGGGTGCCAGTCGAATCGAAAGCTCAAAACAATCAAGACGCCCACGCAGCTAAACACCACGCCAACAACCATGCCCAACCGCCCGGCAGCCCGTTGCGCCCGCGCCGTTGCCGCCAGTCCCCACTTGCACAAAAAATTCCAAATGCCCACGCCCAGATGAAACGAAGACGCTACGACCCCTACGATCATGAACGCCAGCGCCCACGGGTTCAGCAACTGCTGCGCCATCTCCGCATAGGTCGACATTCCGTGCGTCAGCCAGCGCTGTGTGTAGACGTGCCAACCTATATAGACAAACGCAACCAGCCCCGTGTAGCGCTGGAACGTGTACAGCCAATTCTTCACCCACGGATATTGCGGCGCGTTCGACTCCCCGCGCAGCCAGATATAAACCCCATATCCCCCGTGATACAGAATGGGCAGAAAAATAAAAGCCCATTCCACGAAAACGCGAAATGGAATGGTCTGCAGCTCTTGCGAAGTTTCGTTGTATTTTGCCGCGCCGACCAGCGCCGCGCTGTTCGACCAGAAATGTTCTGCCAGAAAAGCGCCAACGGGAACGATACCGCTTAAGGAATGGAGTTTGCGAAGAAGGTAACTGGTTTCCGGCCGGATTGCCGTTGCGGACATGCCCTCTCCGCCGCGTCACTCCCTCATTTCAGTTCATGATCGCGGCAAATTCAGTATAGGGAGTTGATACATGTGAAGCAAGCTGGCCTGTTTCTTCAAATCGCTCAAATTCTTCAGCGTCTTCCGCATATTTGCAAATCGAGCCCACGACACACCGTTTTTACCATCACTGCGCGCACGGTGCCCGCTTCACGAAAGACATGACACCTCGCCGAAATTCAATCACACTCTCCTCCAACATCCTTGGAAATGCGTTGACACTGCAAAACCTTCTTGCTATTTTTCCACAGCACAAAATTTTTCTACGTCATATCTCCACGGAGGCACCGCACACCGGCACCATGGCGTTCGTCGCTAAGAAAATTTTCCTCACCAAGGGCGTCGGAAAACATCGCGAAAGGCTCTCCAGCTTCGAGCTAGCGCTTCGGAATGCAGGAATTGCGGCGTGCAACATCGTGCGGGTTTCCTCCATCTTCCCGCCCAACTGCAAATTGATCTCGCGCAGCGAAGGATTGAAACACATCCGGCCTGGTCAGGTGGCCTTTACCGTCATCAGCGAAAATTCCACCAAAGAGCCGCATCGCCTCATCGCCGCCAGCATCGGCCTCGCGCTTCCCAGCGACAAATCGATGTACGGTTATCTCTCCGAGCATCATTCCTTCGGTGAAACCGAAGAAGTCGCCGGTGAATATGCTGAAGAGCTCGCCGCGGAAATGCTCGCGACCACCCTCAACGTCGAATTTGATCCGGATCTGTCCTGGGATGAGAAAAAAGAGGTCTACCGCATCTCCAACAAAATCGTGCGCACCCTCAACGTCACGCAATCCGCCGTCGGCGACAAGCGCGGCCTCTGGACCACCGTCCTCGGCGCTGCCATCCTCATCGGCGAAGACGACTGACTCTCTGCGCTACTCAAGCCACGCTAGGCCCCACGTTGTCGGCCGCGCAATCTCCGCGGACTCCGGCCAATATCGAGACAACTGCTTCGCGTCTCCCGTTGCATCCGTTACGTCCAGAGCCAGACCGATTCCCCTTGCATTGGCGGTGGCCAAACCCATCTTCTGAAACGAAACGCGCAACTCGATGTCTGCGCCGTCCGGTGGATTAGTTGCCTCCCATCCAGGCTTTGTATGCGCACATTGAGAAACGCCGTTCCGCTCGTAAATATTGAACTCGCCGCTTCCCTCGCAAAGGTTCTGCGACACGTGCAGCCATAGCTGGCCTGCTGACCACCGCTCACCGCGACCCAACTCAGGATCGATCATCACTTCCGGATACAGGCGCCTTCCGCCGTGCTCCACTCCCTGGAAGGCCAAGTACAAATTCTCAGCATCGTGTTTGAGGAAGACTTTCACCTCCCAGGTTGGCTCTACGAGGATACTAACTTGCGCAGCGTCGGACCATTCGCCCAAACTCAGCACCCCATCAATGCTTGGCGCAGAGCCCTTCGGGATTTTGGTGATGCCCAAATTTAAATTTAAAGGCGCCCACGGTGGGCCGCTTGGCGCCCTGCACTGGCTCGAGACCAGCACGAGTGCCGCCAGTAACGCGATCCCTCCAGGCCTTCCTATTGATCCAAGTCGTAAGCGATCTTGAGCCATCGCTTCACTTCGCCGTCGATATCCGCGTTCGCCTTCAGCTCCAGGCGATGCGTGATGCGATCCTTCTTCGCCAGCCCGCCCGTATCGATCAATCGCTTCGGCAATTTCCCCTTGTACTGCGCCAATGCCAAGCCCAAATCCACCCGCGTATTCGTCGTCGGCTTGATCTGCGCAAACACGTGCCTCCGGTACAGCGGAACAATCGTCTTGCACGGGCAAGCCTTCACGTCCGCACCCATCGATTTCCCCAACCTCAACAGCTCATCGTAAATGGGCTGCAGTTTCTCCTTCGCCCCGGAATACTGCTCTTCCACATTGCGCACCGCGCTCCGCAAATACGATTCCGGGTCGTCTTCGCCGCCCTTGCCGCCGGCTCGCTCCGCGAGCCACCACGCGCCATTCGTACCCAGCTTATGCTTTGTCTTCAGCCACGCGCGCCGGCCCCTTTCGTCCGCGGGCCCATCTTTCTGAATCAGCGCCATCCACTCTTCCAGCGAGTGGCCCGTCTTTTCCTTCAGCTCCCCAATCCACTTTTGCACCATGGCCACGCCGGGATGCACATCATAAATCGCCCGGCTCTTCACCGCTCCTTTGCTCGCCATGTGTTCACCTCCACGTCTACTTGCAACTTTCCCGTTTGAAGTAGCCCACCCGCTCCAGCACCGCGCCCACAATCAGCGGCAACGCCACCGTCGCGTCATCAAGCACCTCCGCAAAACGCCCGCCCTCTTCCGGCGGGACAAATTTCCCCCACGAAACCGCTTCCGTGTAAGTGCTCCCGCTTAGCCCGCCCCAATGCACCGGCTCTGGACAGATCCGAACGCCATAGTTGTAGCGCTTCAGCGGCATCTTGCGATACCCGCGCCGCGCCAGCAGCTCCGCATAGACGCCAAACTGCTGCGACCAATTCCGGGGCACGCCACCGCCAATCGTAAAAATCCCCATGCGTTTGGTTGCCAGCATGGTGTCCGCAAACTTCTCGAAGTCCAGGAACGGGTCAAACCGCAACACCGGCCGCTGCGCATCTTGCCGCGCAATCTTGTGCAGCGCGAAGTCGATGCCCAGTTCCGAATCGCTGAACGCCGGCACAAACACCGGCACATTGTGTTCGAAAGCCGACTTGAGGATTCCTCGCCCCGGAAAATTCTTGTGCAAAAATTCACCGATCTTTCGGTGCAGCTTCCAGCTGCAAACCACGTCGTCCGCATCCCAGGCATTGAGAATCTGGTCCATCACGTCTTCGACGTGATCCAGATTCGTCTCCGGCTCCAGCGAATCGTAAACGCGGTTGTACCCCGCCTCAAACAATTCCTTGTCATCCATCTTCGGGTTGTAGCGAAAATGCGAAAGCCCCGTTGCTTCCACCAAGCCGTGTGCCATCAGCGCGCCCGTGGAAACCACCGCATTCACCACGCCCGACTCGATCAAGTCGCAAAAAACCAGTCCCATCTTCGCGACTGTCAAAGCGCCCGAAAGCGTCATCACCACGAAACATTCCTTGTCCCGCGCCATCGTCTCCAGAACGTCCGCCGCATCGCCAATCTGCCGTCCCGTAAACGCCGTATTCCCCATCGCCCGCACCAGCTCGTCGACCGTGCGGCACCGCGAGAGATCCAGCGGAAACATCGGCCGCAGCTTGTCCTTCACCGGATCGTGCAACACACGTCCTGTGACGGTTTTTTTCTGCTGCTTGGTCATTTGCTCTCCCGAAAAAAATTGCAACTGCTTTTTATCACGAATTGGTGTGATTCACGCGCACTTTTTCGCCGTCATCCCGCCAGCGCCGGCAGTTTGCGAAAGGAACAGCTCGCTCGCCGCCGCTGGCGCTCGATGTTAAACTAACAATATGGCCAACAAATTTACGGTCGGTCTGGCGCAAATGCGCTG